>Ga0315280_10001410_pt1 | contig 41559 bp, 46 predicted proteins | sample YL17G06_40_MG_FD_203697 | JGI IMG/M metagenome (GOLD analysis project Ga0315280, IMG submission 203697) | Sediment microbial communities from Yellowstone Lake, YNP, Wyoming, USA - YL17G06_40 | ecosystem: Environmental > Aquatic > Freshwater > Lake > Sediment | place: USA: Wyoming | collected...
GAAGCATATGCCAACTTGAGGCAAAACAAGCTTGGTGACGAAATGTGATGGCTTCACGGTCTGGCGAACTGGACCTTGACGATTTTTGAGTCTACAGATTTGACGATCTCTTGAATGATGTCAACTTCTTCTCCTTCAAAGTACGGTTCGCCGCATTGCTGGCAAATCCAAGCTGGAACATCGTCGATCACGAGATGATACCCATTCTTGTTGATCGTGTACGCAGTCTTTGTTCTAACCATTGTGCCTTTGCAGTAGTAGCAGTCCACGATCGGCCGGCCGTGGAAGACTGTATGGATCCTGCGTATAGGCTGCCTCTTCTTGTGGTTGGCCGGGTTCGGGAGGTAAGTGGGTCGTTGGCGGTCAGGTGCTGGAGGCAGTGCGCGGTGACCCAGTTTTGGTGGTTGTTGGTTCGAGCCAGATCCTTCTGGTTTCCTTGACGCGATCGAACTCTTTGTCTTCTGTGGCTATGTGCGTTATGCCTACCTTCTTCATTGTTGCCAAGTGCAGGGCATCTGATGGCTTGAGATCGTACCGTTGAAGGTAGTCTCCCATTGCGTCGATGTCGGATTCGTCTATGGCTATGAGTTCTGAATAGGGCACTATTGTGTTCTTGATGAGGGTTAGGCTGCTGCCATATGGAATTCTGTATCTTGTCTTGGAGATGTAGAGTGTCTCGTCGAGGACGAGCAGATTTGTGTACAGATCCTCTTTGAGCAGTCTGATGAAGAAATTTTCTACAGGTTTTTTTTGGGCGCCGGTGAGAGCGTTTAGGTAGATTAGGAGGGTGGCGTCTAGGAATACCTTCAAGACGGTTGTTCCTCAAACTCTTCCTCAAGATATGATCTCTGGAGGTCTCCGAGTTTCGGACTCCTCGCTCCCAGAGCCTTGACCTCCTCTTCGTGGCGCCTGAGCATCTCCAGGATCTGTTCAGGTGAGGGGCGACCCTTGACAAGGATGCCTTCGCCTGTCGGCTCAATCAACACGGCCTCCCCTTCCTTCACCCCATATTTCTCTCTGAGCAGTTTCGGGATGAGAATTTGGCCTTTCTCTCCGACCTTCAGTTTCAGTTCTACCATGGTATCCCAAAGTAGTACTATGGTATGCGCAATTTAAACATTTGTATAACTAAAACAGGCTTCGCGTCAGGTCAAGTATGGGTGTGGAGGAGCTTTTCTTTCCGCCCCATGACCAGGAAACGTTGAAGGAGATTCTGAGGCAGCGAGGCGCAGAAGAAGAAGCCCACGAGCATAGTCACCCGCGCACTCACACACCTGCGATAAGCATCTTCCTAGGAATCGGCGAGAGCGCGCTTGGGGTTAGCGAGGGCAAGTTCACTGCGCCGGCCGCGTAACTGGCAGCAGAAACCTGCAAAGTATCTTCCTGCCAAGACCATTGCTGTCAAGGATCACAATCCTTCTGAGAGCAGTTCTCTGACTGTTAGTCTGACCGATTGTTCGCTATCGTATTTCGGTGTCCATCCTTCGGATTTCAGTCTGGATGTCTCAAGAAGCATGCTCTTGACATCACCAATCCATCCTCTTCCTCCATCTACTCCTCCTGTAAAACGAAGTCTCACATCCTTGAGGCCCATCTCTTCAACAACAGTATTCGCTATTGTCTTGACATCTATCTGATCTTCTGACCCTATGTTGAATATGTCAACTTGCTCTTGTGACTCTCCCAGTGCCACACAGATGCCTCCGATGCAATCGTCAACAAATAGATACGATTTGGTCTGAGTTCCGTCTCCAAGAACCTCAAGCTCTTTCGGATTCCTCCTTAGCTTCTGGATGAAATCATGTATCACTCCATGCGTGCTCCTGGATCCTATGATGTTGGCTAGCCGGCAGATCACCGCCTTGAACCCATAGGTGTAGGAATACCCCATGATGAGAGCTTCGCACGCCAGCTTGGATGAACCGTAGATGGAGATCGGCTTCAAGGGAGCATAATCTTCTGGTGTCGGAATCTTGGTAGCTTCGCCGTACACAGTGGACGTTGAGGTGAAGAGAAGCTTCTTGACGTTTCCTGCTTTTCTCATCGCCTCTAGTACGTTGAATGTGGCCTTGGTATTTTGTTCATAGTGCACTTCAGGATGAGTTGTGCTAAGCCTAACTTCTGGATTGGCGGCCAGGTGATATACAGCCTCACACCTCTGAACCGCTTCAGTTAGGACGTTCATATCCAAGAGGTCTCCCTTCACGAACGCGAAACTCCTGTTCTCAAGCCACTTTCCAATGTTCTCTAGTCTCCCATTGCTGAGATTGTCTAGACCAACAACATCAAGCCCGCGCAACATCAGCTCGTCAACCAGGTGGCTTCCAATGAAACCTGCTCCTCCCGTAACTAGTACGTGACTCTTACCCAAGGCTCTCGAAGCTCCCTTTCTCTGCCAATTCTGATCCTCCAAACTTGAATTTCAGGATTAGGATCGAAGCCGACTGCCGACACTTATGGCAATGGCATTGCGAATGTGGTCTCTGATGGTGAGACTTCTTTTCAGAAGAAGCGGTCGTAAATGAGATCCTGATTCTCACCTCTCGGACACCTTCCGGCCTGACATCATCTTGCGACCAGACAAACTAGCATTGAAATGCACGATCCTCAACATCTCCTAGGTTCTGAGCTCCGTTTGCATCGTTACCAACATTCTCCAAGAAAACGGTCTTTGGGTCTGGTGCTGCATAGATTGTAGGTCCACCATCTACTAAATGCGATTGACCTCAGCGGGCACGCACTATTTGCTCTTTTCTGAGCAGCTTCTCATCTGCCCTTTTCCCGTTGGCTATCAGCTTGTTGGCACTGCACAAAAGAAAGAAAGACTAACTCGTCCTGTATTGGTGCGAACTGATCAACTGGCAACGTTTGCTGTGCTTTGGAGGTACGTGCTGTCGCCAGCGAAGTAGGCTGTTGCAGAGGTGAAGATTCCTCTGTTTCCTGTGAACGTGTATTCATAGTATCCCTGGCCGTTGGTCTTGACAAGGACAAGAGTAGCGGGAGCTTGGCCGCCGCTGACAATTGTCAGTTTGATCGTTTTGTCAGCTACAGGCTTTCCGCTACTCTTCTCTTTCAGATACCCGTAGAATAGCTGGCCATTACCCGATTTGCCGGCAACAGACCTATGCTCAAGAGAAAGAACCGTCTCCACATACGGAACAACCTTTCCTCCAGTGTTCTGGGTGCTTGCAGTGGTTTGGTGAGACGTAGATGACGAGGTTACCACAGTTGCTGTGGTAAACCTTGATGTATAAAGGCTTGAAATGGACCTCATTGCCGTAGTCGAGGATGTAGCTGAAGTCGTGGTGGAAGAATATGTCGTTGGTACAATCTTGACAATCGTGTCTCTGATCGTCTCTGTGACGAAAACATTGTGGATGATTTGGGTAAGATCAGTCAGCCAATCGATGACCGTCGAGACAATTCTTGATAGGAATTGTTCGATGAACGTGTTTTGGACAATGATGCGGGTGTAGATAGTGTTGCCAGATGTTGCTAGGGAGGTCAGTGTCTGGCTGAGTGTTGCAGTCCCCGTCTTGGAGAGCTCTGTGGCAATAGAAGTACGGATCCCGGTTGAAGTCGATGTCCTTGTCAATAGAGAAGTTGCGATTGAGTACAGAGTCTCCCGAGAAGTGTACGCCGTTGGAACAGTCCCTGAAGAGAGAGTACGGGTAGTCGTCTGATGAGATGTAGAGTAGGAAGTTGTCGCAGCGGTCAGGGTTGACCACGCATAAGTGAACACATGGCCGGCCGTGTGGAAGCTGAACTAAGCCTGCCCCGGCCGTTACTAGAACATGTTTGCCAATCATAGCTTTCCAGACCTCACTCATTTATATAGCCCTTGATTGGGATTTCCTCAATTCTTGAATTCTAATTGAGGCCTGAACGATTATCTTTGGCTGATCCTGTTTCTTAATAGTGGTAGAAAGACTGTCCTAGGACTCGAAGATCTGTAAGCAATCGAAGACATTTATCTCTACCCAATCTCCGTCGTTGGTCAAAGGAAGGCGAAGCACACTGTGTCGTGCTCTCTCGGGCGTAGAGCCTTCGGTGGTTGAATAGAGATAGCAACTCTCCTCTTCAATCCAAATTCTACGGCCAGCAACTGAAGAGCAACCGAACGAAAAGGGACTGCTCCCTGCACGTTACTATGATTTGCCCTCGTAGTTTTGTCCTTCGAGTTGTCTGTCACGAAGAGACAACTCAGAACTCATTAAGCTGGCCCACTACTGGTCAGAACACCTCACCTAAACCCTGGGGTGCTCTCACCAATGGTATGGCCAGCAGTAGTAGCTTTGTCAGAAGCTTTAGATAATGCTTTCTCGACACTGCGGCCTAGTAGGCTCTTAGGAGCAATCTTCCTTATCCTTCTCGTCTACACTAGCCCTGTACGTGCTTCTGCGTCAGGAGCAAATTCGGATCCGCTAGGGTACCTGTCCCGCTCCCCCACACAATCTCCCTGCGGGTACGGCCGGCCGGCCGTTTTACCCTCTGTTTGGTTAACACCTTCTTGGGCGGGTCCACAGGTTACCAAGCTACCAACACGCGCCGGTGACTTCACAGACTTCTGGGACTACATCATTTCTACAGATGCCAATCAGGTCAAAGCAGAGAACATCGCAACAGGCCACATCGACTTCAGTAGCACGGACGCAAGAATCGTAATACAATCCGCGATAAATACTCTAAAGCAGGGAGGGAAAATACTCCTCAAAGAGGGCACATATTCGCTCACAAAGAACCCCACCTGGTCATCTGGAGCCATAGTGATTAGTGACGCGACCAAAATAACCTTGGAAGGACAGGGAAACGGAACCGTACTTCGAGTCGGAAACGGTGAGAACACGGACGCGATACTCGTACAGAGAAATTCCTACGGAATTGCAATACGGAACATGCAGATAGACGGCAACAAGGCGCAACAAACAGCACGGCAGGACGGGCATGGTGTTGAGCTAGACGGAGGTGCGGCTGGCGACATCCTTTCAGATGTAGTCATAGAAGGCCTATACGTGCACGACACATATGGGACCGGCATATGGATACAACGATCATCCAACATAACCGTCCAGAACAACCTCATAGTCGCGAATCGCGGAATGGATAAGGATAGTCAAGGCATAAAACTGTACACAGTCAGCCACGTCGTACTCAAAGGCAACAGAGTTCGCAATGTAAACTACCGATGCATCGGGATCTCTCAAGGCAGCTACGATATCCTTGTCCAAGACAATAATCTAGATTCCTGCGAATTCGGAATAGAGGTGTCAGGCTCAGACGTGGGACCATCTCACGATATTACAATCACAGGAAATCAAATCCACAACGTGAATGGTGCCGGCGGCGACGCCTTGAGGATAGAGAATGGCAGCTATAACATCAAGGTCACGTCAAACTCGATCGATAACGCCGCACGATTTGGCGTTTTTATCGTGAACGGCCACGACGTGACAATAACCTCAAACACAATACGATTCACAGGGGACTATGCGATATACGCGCGTGCAGGGTACAACATCACAGTCGGATCCAATACCATGACGAATGTCCACGGCACCGTTCATCTCCCCTAGATCAAGTGCCGCTGCAACATGAAACAGTCAAGTCTGGAATAGTCCTCAAGTAAGGAGCTGACTCTCTCAGTAGAGACAATCAAGATTGGGCACGTACTCGACAAGATGTACACCGTGTTCTCAGCACCAATCATTTTGCCGCTTGTGCCAGAAGCTCCAGATTCTTTTTCTCTTACTCGTCTTATCGTCTGACGTGGCACAAGGCATGAATGAACGTCATGAGTCGAGTGACTAAGAGGTACAGCACGCGAATGCCACATCACCTAGGCCGACGGCCTCCGCCACAATGTAGGCAGCAAGGCGCACTGGCCGATGATTCGGCACGAATCCGCTGCGACGAAGGCGGTGTTCCATTCCGCAGGGTTGGTCTTGATAACTGAGCGGATGAATGTTTTGACAACTTCTTAGGTGTGTCCCTTGCTTGCCAAAAAAAATCAACTTCGTAAGGCTAAGAGTACTAAAAGTAATGCAGAAAGTTCGAAAATGCGCGTAAAAAGTTCGCCGACGAACTTTTTATTCCTAGGGGAGTCCTACCTACCTTGAACCTTCGAGAATGGTGAAACCCATCATTTCTAGGAACTACGGCCGTTTGAAGGCATCTTTAACGTCTTTTCGTGTCAGTAGGCGGATACTGGTGTGTCGTACGTCAAAATGCCAAGAAATTTGGTCGCGTCTGAGTGATGGTATGGACAAAAAGGGCTTCAGCGCACCTTTTTGGGCCTGCGTAAAAAGTTCGACTTATGGATAGTGAATTGCGCGCATTTGCGCGCTCATTGCGCACTTGAAACGAACAATGCGTCATCTTGATCCTCTCCGTTATTTGGGCGCAGAAAAACTTAGTAGTAACTAGTAGTAACTACATATTAGGAAACCAGATGAACTCAGTGTTTTCTTTGAAGACGGTGAGTGAGCCGACGCAGCTGGACAGCTCAGACATTTTGAGAGAATTAGTCGCGCAGATTGCAACTTATCGGGAGGAGGAAATGAGGGAGAGATATGTACATTTTATGATTTACGAAAACGCGATGAGACAGCTTTTTGAGGGCGAGGACAGGAACCGGGCCTATTTCTGGAGCGTTAGCCCATTCTATTCGATAAAGTTCTATGATTACGTAATGAACTGCCCTGACAATCAGAAAAGCTGGCTTGGATTGTACAACAGCTTCCTCAGGAAACTGTCAAAGAAAACAGTCGAGTTTCCTGATTCGAATGTTGGTATTGCTCCTGCTTCGAGATGGCACGGCATACGGCGCGCTGGATTTTCTAGACTGTTGCATGCAGAAAGACTGCAATTGCCATATTCCACCTTGAAGCTGAAGCTTAGCGGAGTTCATTCTTACGATGACAGCAGTCCGTCCATTAGATGCCTGCGAGATCAAGCCGAGAACTGCAAAGCGTTACTAACTTGTTTGTCCAAGAAATCGCTCAGGAATCTGATCGACCATCACCGCAAGTTTTTCACTGTCCAAATGGATTATTTCTTCACTGTTACTTCGGCAATCCAAGACCTCACTGAAGGATCTAGTAGTATTGAAAGATTTGCTGAGGAAAGCTTCGTGTAATCAGAACTGGTGGCCTGATGCCTGTTCTGGGATGTTAATGACTTCATGGAATCTCTGGATCGGCGACGCAACAAGCATGTCTAAGGTTCTACATCGTTGGTGAAACCATGAGAATTGCCTTTGTAGTTGGGTCTTTTCCGGCATTATCTGAGACTTTCATCATGAACCAGATTACTGGTCTTCTGGACTTGGGGCATGATGTCGAGATCTTTGCTGAATGGAACCCCCTGTCTAGGTATTCGCATAGCATCTTGCACTCAGATGTGAATAAGTATCAGTTGCTGAGGCGAGCTCATTACTTTGGCTTGCCCAGAGAATCATTGAAATTTCATGTGCTCTGTGAATTAGCCAACCATTACTCCTCGTTTCGCCTCTTCCAACTGTTCAAAACGAGGAGTTTTGACATTATTCACTCTCATTTTGGTCCAAACGGCATATTGGGAATCGGCCTTAAGCGGCGAGGAATTCCCGGCAAGTACATCACCACTTTTCACGGATATGACGTGAACTCATATCCGAATATAAGAGGCAGGGACATCTACAAGGTGCTTTTTCGGGACGGAGATCTATTTACCACAAACACAAATTTCACAAAACATCGAGTCGTGGAGCTTGGTTGCGACGAAGAGAAAATAGTAATTCTTCCGTGTGGCCTGCGGATGGAATCGTTCACATTTCGAGCGAGAACGATTAGGAAGGGAGAGAAAGTAAGAATACTTACCGTCGGTAGGCTTGTCGAAAAAAAGGGACATGAATACGTCATCAAAGCGATGAGAAGGATTGCTGGTAAGCACAGGAATGTTGTTTACACAATTGTAGGGAACGGACCGCTTAGGAGCAGACTGAAGCGCCTTGTATCGAAACTAGGGCTTGAGCAGAATGTCGAGTTCCTTGGGGCGCTCGAAGATGATCAACTGTCTAACGTCTATGAGCAATCCCACATATTTGTTCTTCCTAGTGTTACGGCAAGGGATGGAGACAAAGAGGGGCAGGCGTTAGTGCTCCAGGAGGCTCAAGCGATGGGGCTCCCCGTTATATCCACTCTACACAACGGAATACCCGAAGGAGTGCTTGACGGCAAATCGGGACTGCTTGTACGGGAGAGATCTGTTGACGCTCTAGTAGCGGCGATTGAGTATTTGATAGATCATCCTGAATTATGGTCCGCGATGGGTAAGAACGGAAGAGAGTTCGTCGAAGCAAGATACGACTCGAAAATACTCAACAAAAAGCTGATGGATCTATACATGTCATTGTTGAGCAGTCCGGGATGAAGACTCAATCTGAGGCTAAGACTGAGATTGACGTCTGCTGAGGCCATCATCACAGTAGTCGTGAAAAGAATGCCTTACACTCATTCATTCGAGGCAATGTGCTCATGGCAGAGCATGCTTCGCTGAAAGCATTAGTTCGACGGGTCAGAGCTAATTCAGCTACTGTCGGTGTCTTCGGTGCTGGTTACGTTGGGCTTCCACTGGCTTGTGCTTCTGCCCAAGCAGGTTTGAAGACTATAGCTCGTTAGAGAAATGCTTCCCATCCTAGTTGAATCGGGGATTCCAGCAGCGACAGGAATCTGAAAAGGCGTCAGAAACATTGCCCTGAATAGTTCGGTCAAGCCTCCTTGTTTCCACTTCTGACAGACCCTCATAACTATCCAATAGCAGCATGAATTCAAGTCTAAAAGCAATACACCCTTTTCGATGTAGCTGTTCTTGTAAGGGCTCTGGATCGAAGAGTGTTCGCTGGTGCGTCGAGCATAGTTGAGAGACCATCATCCCAGCTTGGGGTCACCGCACGGGCTGCGAGGACCGTACGGCGAGAGGCTGACGATCTTGTCGTTTCCGGCTCTCCTCCGAGCTACGTAGTGGTCTGTTTCGAGCTTCGTGAGTAACCTGCTAAGCTCGTAAGGTTCAACCTCCAAGGAGTCCGCAAGCTCACTCTGCTTTCGCTCACCACTTTCCTCCAGCAGCATGATCAGTCGGACAGCCAGCAATCTGAGATCGCTATGCTTCGGAAACAGCTCGGCGAACTCAAGATCCATATCTTCAACTAGCCTCGCGACCGGGACCGCCTGCTCCACTAACACAGTGTCGATAGTCCCCTTCCCGAATGCTTCCCAATGTCTGAGGGTTAACATGATGTATTTCAAAAAGCGGCGGAAGATCCCACGACTCATTCTAGCGAGGGTGAGGAGTGCTTCTTCGGTGAAGGGCTCAATTGCATTGAAGCGCTTCCTGTAAGCCTCAACCATCTGCTCCGGCCTAAGCGGTTCAAGCTCAACCTTAACCATCTTGTCAAGAAAGAAATGCCCACCGAACATTTCCTTCTGAATCGCGATCACGAAATTTGGTTTTCTCTCACCCTCAGGTAGCTCTGATTGTGATGTCAAGTTCCATACCCAATAGATCTCATCCAAATCCTTCGCCATCAACCGTCGATCCGTCTTCGAATAGTCCGGAGTATCGATCAGAATCACTTTCTTTCTTAGAAGCATGTTTAGCCACGAGTTCTGCTGCATTGTGCGAAGCGCAGATGTGCCAAGCATTTTTGCAGCCCAGTCTTGGTTGAGGCGCGTAGGATCCTTTTCTCGAAAACCTCACGATATTGTAACCCTTGTTCGTGTCCTGTGGTGATTGCTGAGGTCATGGTGATTGTTGTCAACCTGCTGGGTCCAGTGTAGCTATCCGTCCCGGTGCCCGTCCAAGATAGAAATGTGTGACCGGTTTTCGCCGACGCACTAATCGATACCTTCTGGCCCGCATTGTACCAGCCGTTGCTGCTAGGCGTAGTGGACCCTGCTCCAGAGGACTTCACTTGCATCGTCAAGTAAGATTGGTGTTGATAGGGGAAGGCACCTGTAGCACTAGCACCTAACTAGTAAGGTCGCGTCACGGTCAGGAGTCTCGGGATATCCTGTCGCAGAATTGGAACGATGGGCATCGGAGTTCCTTGTCCCGACCAGCCCGGGTCATCAAGCAGACCGAAGTAGGTACTGTCAACCCAGAAAGCGTAGTAGATCCAGATTTGCGAACCCCAAGTCGTACTTGTTGGAAATAGGTCCATGAATATCGTTCCAACATCCTCGGAGTTCGTTGAATTATGCCAATACATCCAAGGATACGTCTGATTCTTCAACGAGACCTTGTAGAACGGAAACTCGACGCTGCCTGTTGAACCGGAGCCTGGGCGAGTGAGGGTTTTTACGAGTCCTGTACCATTCATATATGTCGCATCAGAAGCCCAAGCCTCATTTACGGCAAAGCAACTTTGATGTTGAGCCATAGTGACTGTGGTATTCAATTCACGTTCGTTCGTTACTAGGAAATACGGTTGGGAATAATAGAAAGTGTAGTAGAACTTCACCTTCTCATACGGACCTGGCCCCAGATACGCGTAGACCACTGCATAATCAGTCGTGTTATAGAGAACGCTTAGACTGATGGGCTGTATCAATCCAGCATCAGTATCCCACATTCCATAGATGAACCTGCATTCGGGTTATACTCATCTCCGCCAAAGGCAGGGACTAATGGACTGACTATTTGCGTATTTGAAGGTTTCAAGTACAGGTCTTCGATTCCACCATAATTCTGATGGTTCGGCACCGAGTCTCTTCTGATCTGTATCTTGTAGTAGCTATTCCCGACAGTGATGAAATTCGAATCGCTACTCACCCAACTGGAAGGTTGAATGGTTGTGGTTGATGGACTTGGGTTAGCGCTTTCTTGTCGAATTCGTGGCATTAGGTTGATCTGAATATAGGCTATGACAGACAGGAGAACAATGATCGCAAGAAAACCAGCGACCAGCTCGGCTCTATGTCTAAGTGGCATCGAATTGCACTAGCCGTTCAATCTGTACAGAAGAGAAACAAGCTTATTTACTGAATTATCGACGCTAAGATTTCCAAGTTAATTCGGTTGGATGCCACGAGAATGGCCGCGAGCGTGAGGTAGACGTAGGTGGATGAACTCGCGATTTGCATGACTCAGTAGGATCGAAAAGACGAGCGGAAGGATTGACGGGGTTCACCATTCTGGGTACATATTCGTAACCGAGGGGGAGGGGACTGACTGGTCGCTCTTTACAATATCACGGGTTCCACGCGTGGAATTTCCACTTCATTGCCGTCATCTCCGCTATTATGATACCGAGTCGTTCAGTACTCTCCGTACTCTGATCAGACGTAGTTTTCGAAGAAGATGAGCGCCCTTTACTTAGTGTCGGCAAAGTTCAATTACAACGGGCAGTCCAAGTTGCGACTAGATTAGCCCGAAGTGGCCCTTGGAGAGTATGAGTTCCAAATCATCACGTTCGGATTTGCTTAGCAACCAATTCTCAGGATGAACGAGCACTACAATATCGCGTTGTTCGCTCTCTCCAAGTAGCCATGCGACGTCGACCCCTCTTGGTCTTCTGTCTCTTTCCAGCCAAAATGCAGAAGGATAGAACGTAACCTTACCGATTTCTTGAGAGGGTAGCCTTGGATCTTGGGAGTTCCCGGCAAAGTATCTCAAACCCATAGCTCTACACCACTCCAGATACTTTCTTGGCTCATATTCGCTCACATGTTTCCATGACTCCTTCATCCGCCCGGATCCATGTTTACTCATCCCACCAACCTTGAAATTTCCCATAGCTCTCTGCACAAACTCAAATTCTCTTTCAAAGTCTTCCAGCGTGCGCGCGATCCAGCTGTGTATGCCTACTTGATGGTGGCTCAATATTGTCTGGTCTCTAGGGATTGTATTGGTTTTCAGAAAGAACGTAGCTTTGATTCCTTTGCTGTTGAGATAGTCGACAAAATCACTCAGATGCACCAAGTACCCTCGCAACCTGAACCTCGGATAAACTATGATAGCAGTGAGGAAATTGATTGGGTAGTAGAACGCCCGAACCGGCAAGCTCGGCATCATGCGTTGTCTACAGATCAAATAGCGGCGATCTATGTCGACTCTCAGAAACAACATGGTTATTCACAGTTGGACGACAAACGGAACATGTGTATGGCAAGAGATTCTTCACTCATTGTTGCTGGATTCTCCTATGGCCTCACGATAGACTGAGAGCATTCTGCTCAGCGTGGAATACAGTTCGTATTTCTGTGATACAAACTGTCTACCATTCTCGCCCATCTCCTGCCTGAGCTTCTCGTCCTGAAGAAGACCAACATGGGCGGCACTGTCTACCTACCGTAACCCAGGTGCTCTACGCGTCATGATGGCCCAACGGAGTCCGAAAAGTTCGCGTTCACTCGCCACACTTCTATACAGATGATCGTCTCTCTGGAGATCGGTGATCCAGCTCCAGTTCTTCCTCTCGCTCAATCCTCTCCACAATCGATTCGCGAATATACCGGGACCAGTTGATAGTGACCTGAGCCATCCTCTTCCTCAGCCTATCGTCGACCTTCACAGTTATCGTCCGCACGAGTGACAGTACCCCCAAGCATTACCTCAGTACCACCTAAAAGACCTCACTTCTGATCTGTCTAGAGCCCACGTGTAACCCACTCGTAAATCCACACAATAGCGATAGCAACATCATTTGCGGTAGTTCTTTCTCGTTAGCCCGAAGACCCTCGTTATCAGATCGAACAGGACCACTCCCATTGTCTGCCAGAAATACATGACCAGACCTTTCCCTCCAAATAGCTTGGAGAGGACGTACTCTCTGCTTTGTCGCATCTCCCACGTTTCTGACCCTTGCGCGCGCGCTCTTGCTTCCATACTATGCTTGTGTATGCACACAGCATGTGGAGTAATGTAGAGGCCGTCTGGGTATTTTCGGTACACCGTATGGCTGAACAATACGTCCTCCAAGTAGGAGTATTTCTTGAGCCGCTCATCCCAGCAGAATTCAGCTAGCAGGTAACGCCTCACGCCGAAGTTTGAACCATGCAAGTACTCACAGTTCACGGTCTTCGTTAATGAATAGGGATACTTCCACAGCCCAAGCCTTCTTGGGTCATTCACATATTGTCGGAGTCGAAAGAGTGCAGCTAACGCGACGATCAATGGATTGGTCTCGAGTATATTGATATGTCGCTTGCCTCGACGATCGCTGGGTCTGAAGAGATTGTCGATGCCGCGCCTACTTTCTTCAGCATGTTCCCCATACCATAGTCAACAATCACGATCACACTTGGGCCCTCTCAAAATGTCTCAAGATATGTCCTGAACCATCCGAATCACTCACCTAGATACCATAGCGACGATTTCCTGTCGTAATTTGTCAGAACATCCACGAATGAGCACAGTCCTCAACGAGCATTTCCTATACCTTCTCCGGGTAGGTATCCGGATCGGCGGGATTGAAGATTTCATTCGCCCAGAAGAGAGTCAGGAGATCGGTATCGCCAATGTTAGTAATGTTGTGGGTGTAAAATGTCGGTATGTCGATGAAGCTAGGCCTACTGCCTTCTACAATGAAGCTATTAACTTCGTTTGAAAGAAGCTTGCGGAGCTTAATCTCGGCCTTCCCTTGTATCACACAGAAGCGTTCGAACTTGCGCGTGTGATAATGCTCCCCTCGTGTGAAGCCCGGTTTAGTGAAGGAGAAGAACGTATGTCCACCGGTCCGCTCCTTCACTACTTCGAAAAGCGCGCCACGCACATCACGTTTGGGATCTAAGTACCGCGGATAGAAATCATTAGGAAGGTGAGAGCGGAAAGTGTTGAAAAGCGCGCATTCAAAGGAATCATTCATTTCAGGGACGACGTTGTTGAAGTAGTCCTTCTTGAAACTCACCAGAGTATCGTAGACCTCTGCGATCTTGATTTCCCTGCCCGGGACAGGAATGTCTTGATTACGGGGTTCACGCAGAAGCTCCAGAATTAGCTTAGCCACTTCCTGCGCATAAACGAGCGTGACAACAGCGGTGGGATTTACCTCGGAATTCTCTCCACGCACGATCTGATGGCAGAACGTTGCCACCGCGGAATTATAGAAAGGCCTCCCGAATTCTCCGAAGATATTCGGAATGACAAGATTGGTTACGATTGCACCGTTTCGCCTGCCCCATGTGCGAAAGATCTCCATAGCCTTCTTCTTGGACTTGCCATAAATATTGCTCTTAGCGATTTGCGTGGATGAAGAAAAAATGATAGTGGGTTTCGTGTTGACTCTGTCGCAAGCATTCACGACCTGCTCTGCAAGCCCGACGTTCGTCAGATAGATTTCGTTGTCCTCCCCCCTGTTCATGCCAGCGAGATGTACAAGTGCGTCACATTTCTTGAGCGGGTCTAACAATTTCGCCCCGCCTTCCTCTAGGACATGGCGATCAAGCAGAAGAGTCTCGAATTCGCTAGAAAGAGGAAAAAGTGCAAAGCGCAGATGCTGCCCCAAGAATCCGTTTGGCCCTGTAATCGCGACTCTCATTTCACTTTGAGCTCTCCGACGAGTCGTCAGACAGCTTACCACGATGCTAGGACGTTCAATCTTGAGAGAGGACTAGTTGAGCTTGCTAATAGCTGTGTTAACGGCCCGCTTGAAAAAGTGGCCGCATCTCATCTTCTCACCAAGTAACACGCAGTGGGCGCTGAGTTTCATATATACAGATTCAGACAAGCGGTCTAGCAATGAAGGGAGTTGGCTCAAGTTCTCGAATACAAGACCTACTCGATATTTCATCACAAGACTAGCGACGTAAGTGTACTTGGAGGACACGAGAGCAGGCAAACCGGCTGACATATATGCCCCGAACTTAGACGTGCACGTGAAGTCATAGTATCTTCTTCCCATATCCCCCACAGCAATGAGTCCGAAGTGAGCGTTTCTGAACAGGTAGTGTGCCAGCTCTGCATGGGTCAGGAGTCCCCTACACTCAATGTCGGGCCTATCAGCATCGAGGATCCAATTTCTATCCTTGCCCAAGAAAATATAGCGTAAGGACTCGGCTTGCGGCAGTTCATTCAAATCCCCAACGTGTCTTCTGTCCAAATTGCCCGCATAAGCTATCCGCCACTTATCACCCTTTATGAATCTCTTCGGTCCTTTGGGAGAGAAGTCAACTCCATAATCTAGGATTTCGAACTCGACAAATTTGTCTGCGCACAAATCGTAACGATCTGTCAATGCTTTTCGCATGTTCTGGTTGAAGACACATAAAATATCAAAACTACGCAGAATTTTTTCTTCCAGCGCGTATGCGGTCTTATGGATGACAGCTTGTCTATCAAAAGCTTGTGCTTGTTCGGCGGGTAAGTCGATGATATACAATATGGAACGGCCTTCTTTGTTCATTTGTTGCATGGATGACATTAGGAACCGCTTGAACGTATTGAGAATCAGCCCGCGTGGCGTTGGGGCAGTAAGCGGCTCACAAAAATAAGGGTACATTGTAAAGAAGACATTCGCAGTCCTCCACGAAGCGAGCAGTCTCGAGTAGTATTCTGGCGCCCTTGCAATTGATTTCTCGGCTACAACAGTCCGAAAACCAACTTCGCGTGAAAACCTAATACCGTCTAGGATAATCCTCCTAGAGGCACCTCCGTAGCCTTTTGTGGTCGGAGAAAAATAAGTCCTGCCCAGCGCAGCCTAGCCTCCTGGTGAAAACAACTGTAAGTTATGTAGTCCTTAGTCTAATGCGTATGCTGAGTAAGAAGTATCGATGAACGCGACGTCGTTCGTTTCATCGCTGACGGAGAGGCGCGTAGGCATGAGAATAGTCATCATCGTGATGTCTTCGAGAACGGAATGACCGTGAGTGACATCAAAAGCCCGCTCGCTTAACCAAAGAGGCGATTTCACTCACAGTCAACCGTCTAGCGGTTTCGCTGGAGAATTCATTTGCCAAGCTGGGGTCGTGGAAACGACCGTGAGGATGTATAATAAAGCACTCTTCCTTCACTTCAGTTCTGCGTATCTCTTCTTCTGATATGAGAACTTCTGCAATTTTCTCGCCAGCTCTTATCCCGACATTAACGAGAGGGTAGCCTTTTCCTGCCATCGCTTCAGCCAAGTCTATGATTTTGCATGCTGGGTTCTTCGGTATGAAAATCTCTCCCCCTATGGCAGTCTTCGTCGCAAAGAAAACTAGATTGACAGCCTGACTTAGTGTAAGCATAAAACGACTCATGGAGCGGTCGGTTATGGGAAGTGGTCTCCCTTGACTCATCAACTGCTTGAAAAATGGGATTATTGAGCCTCTAGAGCCAACGACATTGCCATATCTCACTGCGCCAAAGGTGGTGGTACTTGATAGTGACCTGGGCGCAAGCCATGTCTTCTCTGCCAAGGCCTTTGTCATCCCGTAAGTGTTGACCGGCTTGACGGCCTTATCCGTGCTGATGAGTACCCCTTTTTGCACCGCGTTTTTGATACAAGCCTCCATCACATTCAAAGAACCCAATACATTGGTCTTGTAGGCCTCAGTCGGATTCTCCTCGCATGTTGGGATAACCTTCAATGCTGCAGCGTGGTAAACGTAATCGGTATGAGTGCTTTCGAGCACTCTCTCACGATCTCTAACGTCGCCTATTATGAACTTCAATCTAGCGTCAGGAAACTCTCTTCTCATGTCCAGTTGTTTTTCTTCATCGCGACTGAAAACTACGATTTCTGAAACATCTAACTTTAAGAGTTCCTGGACTATGAAATGGCCAAAGCTTCCAGTCCCTCCCGTAACCATTACGGATTTTCCGCTGAACAATTCATTCAGTGACAGTTCCATCACCCTATCAGGGACTTCAGCAAGTCCCACAACGTTTCTCATGTTCGTGTGTACTTAAGTATCACTTGTTCACTTCGATGAATTGACAAGCTGCACCTGCTGCTTTGGCTCTGCCTTATTGCGGCTCCCTTCCACATCACGTTCGGGACCTCAAACTGGGGCACGATGTACTGACAAGCGCAGACTTCGACCGCGCACCAACCAGTGACGTGACTTGTCCGGATGCTCGTGACTTCCTCGGCCACATATTTCAACTTTCAACCAGGGGGGGTCTTTCTTCGCAATAATTGGTCGAAACGCCAATTCGTGGCAGAAGCTTACCATGTCCAGAACGCCATGCTTAACGGCCGGTGAACCCCACTCCGAAACATCGGGCGTGAAGAATACGTTCTTTCCCTCGCAGTACTCTTGTATTGGCAATTCTTCGCTTTGATTATTCAACTTGGCTCACTCGTAGAGCCTAATCAGTGCTCACAAAATGGAAGCAAATACAGCGTGATGTTTCCTGAATCATAGACTCTTCCAGATCTTGAAATGAGCACTTGGAGTGTGCTGCTGTCTACCGTTCTCCTGTAGGCGTCTGGAATGATCGTGTTCGTACGATCGATTGTGTAAAAGACGGTGATACCTTCGCAGGCACGGGTTTCCGCGACAGTTACATTATAAAGCCCAGTTTCCAACCCGCCTGGCTGATGACCATATCCATCAATGTAGGTCCCCATGAAAGATCCTGTGAAGAACGTTTTCGTCGTGGGAGCTACTGTTTGACGAACCCAAATTCCCAGGGCAAACTTCTCTACTGGCTCAACCGTATATTCGGATGATTGGATGGGCTGATAACCTTGATTGTATATGTCACGAGGATAGGCGTTGATTATCCCTGCCGGAATCAAGACGACTGACGCCAATATGATTATGACAGCGATGCGACGAAAACGCCGCGCCCCGAGCGATGCCAGTGCATATGCCGAAAAGACAGATAGTGGAACGAAAAGGAACTCCGTTACTCTAATGCGTATGTCACCGAACCCCAATCCTCCCCCTTTACTAGAAGAAGCTCCCCATTGAACCATGAACATGGCTGCGAACGCGAGAGATGAGAATGAGAGTAGAAGTGCGGTCAGGAATGCACGAGATGGCGTATCGGCGAGTCGACCACAATGCCTTACGTAATGCTGGAACGCATTCCTCCATCGCGGCTTCGGAACCTCCTTCCACCTTGACATGAATTCGAGAAGTGCGAATGCCGTCAGGATGACTAGGGTAACGTTCCTAGCGGTAACAAGAAAACGAGCAAGATCGTTCGGATACCACATGGGCACAGCACTGCTATAGAATCCAACGGGTCGGAATTCCACGGCGATGTTTGAAAAAATGATTTGCAACATCGTTATGTGAGTCGTTAGGACAAACAATGCGATGAGTGATAGCCATGCAGCTGGAAACGCCAGCACGAAAGCGAGGCTTCTCGTAGATATTCTGACATTGCCGGAGATCTTCTGCAAAACATATGCCGCAAGGACGCCCAATACAATCATGTAAGAAGTGAAGTGATGAGTCCATGCTATAGTTCCCAGCAAGATGATAAACACTGCAGCTCCCGTACGCGTACCCTTTTGAACAAGAAAGTACGACAATACGAGAGGGAATAATACGATTGCATATGATTCACTGTGAGCGTAGGCTCCCTGACTATAGAACATTGGATTAACCATATAGAAAGCGACAGCGATGTTGGCTAGTCTGGGACTATCGGTGAACCTCCTGACAAAAACGTAGAATGTCACCACAAAAAGCGCATTGACGAGTGGGATCAGATACTTCTCTACTGTCATGCTTGGAATATTCAAAATCAGCGAGAACATGGCCTGCAACAAGAACATAGGAGGAAAATAGCTGAATTCGCGGGCCGTAGCCGCGCTGGTCCCATAACCAAAATCCCAGCGACCCGTATTCAAGACATGCTCCGCAAGCTCAAGGTTATAGGGGGCATTAGTATACGATGCAATTCCGGGTGGTTGGCGCACAATTGGAACCAGGTGAAGCGTCACGGCCAAGATCAGCACAAGTAGAACCGGAAACTTTGAATCAATCATTAGCGCCGCGTAGAAGACTGCAGCGGCCGCAAGAACCACGGGAAGCCAGAAAAGGATCGGCTCCGCCGTGAATGACCAAGCATCTATCATGTCCACGTATACTAAGATTAGCGTTGAGCATGAAACCAATAGAATGAGAAGCAATCCCTCTTTTACGGACGACATGTTCTTCTGTCCCTCCTATTCCTCAGCGGTAACCTATCGCCCTGCTAGAATAGTCCTCACGCATAGCTGCCCAATCTGCGCGGATACTCTTTCCCAGCTGTAGGATTTCACTACAACTCGCCTGGCTCTATTGCCGATGGCATATCTCAGGTCATCATCTCTCAGGAGTCGTTTGATCCCTTCTGCAAGACTAGTCGGATCGTCAGGCTTTACCACTGCTCCGCAGTCGTGCTCTTTCAATAGATCTCCTACTCCGGGGACATCACTTGCCACAATCGCTTTTGCACACGACATATATGCGTACAATTTCAAAGGTGAGAGGCCGATCGTCTCACTCCTCGCACGGATGAAGGGGGCAACGCAGACATCGGAGGCATTTATGTAGTCTGGTACCTCCGTGTTGGGCACCTTACCCACGAGACTAAATGAACTTGCAATTCCCAGAGACTCAATGCGAGATGTCAGGGATTCCCTTAATGGCCCATCTCCCACGAGAAGGAACAGAGTATCCGGAAATGTTTTGAGTACCATCGGAGCACTTTCGACAAGTGTGTGCAGTCCCTGCCAACTGGTGAAGTTGCCAACATAGCAAACAACCTTTCTCCCCGGTGCGATTGAGCAGAGCTTCCGGCATTCCAGCTTGTTCTTTGGGACGTAGAGATCTGTATCGACACCGTTCGAGACTACGACGATTCGACCGCCATCAATCTGAAAACGATTGGAGATTTCGCGTTTCAGACCCTTCGTGACCGTTACTATAGCATCTGCCCTAGGCAGTGTAAGAGACTCCATGAGTCTCGTCGCGTACCTCGCAGACATTGGCCAGTTGTTGATTCTTGCCTCCACGTCATACAAATCATTGACTTCTAGGACCAAGGGGACACTCGTCAACTTTGAAAGCAAGACTGCTGCAAGCGAAGGAACACCATGTCGCGCGTAGATCACGTGACATCGGAGGCTGCGAATGGCATTGAGACCTGCCCAAAACAGGCGCACCAGAACAAGCGCTCTATAGATCATCGCTAGCCCTGGTCTCGCTCTAGTACCATAGAGACGTCTGCCAGTTGAGAGCCGTGCTTGCACGTTCTCGACCGACAGGTTTCGAGCAGAATCACTGAGTTCACCGAACTGCCCGATCAGACACACTTGATTTGCTGACGCGAGCCCAGATGCTATCGCCATTCCGTGGATGGTACCTCCCTCAACCATATTCGCGTCATAGACAGTATAGTACAACATCAGTATCCTTAGAGCGGTCCGTTGATATCGGTCGCCTTGGTTCAACGCTTGGTCCAGTGGAGCGCATGGAGTTGCTTCTGTACCTGCTAATGTTTGCGATAGAGGCATAGTCCTGACTGCCATCGAGACTAGGATTTGGATGAGGCACTACCTTGCATGCATTGTCCATTTCGCGCTGGGTCGTGGCTGCCGAGAACCGTTGGCCAAGGTAATGGCTTCACGCGGGAATACGTAGAAATTCACGAACCTTTGGAGAGCTGGAATTGATATCCTGGACTGTCGACAAATTGCCAATCGAATTCTCCAACAAATGAATGACGCAAGACATTGCCAATGTATGCCATACTGAGTGTTCTGAACCAAGTTGCAAACATCGCGCTCTCATTCAAGCCCGAAAACAAGTTCTCGTGACCATAAATCAGGGGCTCATATCTCCTAAATACGAACCCACCATCTGTATTCATATTAGCTAGGATCCAGACAATCGCACGCCTCAAGGCGGTCTGCACCTCTTCTCCACGGTACGATGTGACAAAGTGCAATCGGACCAGAGGGTCGATTGAGTCGATGTCCTCGCATGCGCTAGAGTTTAGGAAAGGCCCGAATCCGCCAAGGATGTTTTGTGTATCTAGACAACTGTCGATCACTCTTTCCGGATAGGCCACGGGCAGCTTGTCGTAGAAGTAGAGAAGCCAGATGTGGTACCCCGCTTGGACTTTATTGGACAGTAGGCCTATGCTGTCAACTCTCCCTTCTCCCCACAAGCCGGTTTTCGAGTCCTGCATTGCGTACAAACACTCAAGGAGCTTCTTGCAGGCTGAGTCAGCCCATTCTTCTCCCTGAAAATCTCGTGCGTACTGCAACAGAGCCGTATAGTTCTGCACCTCGTTGCTGACATTCGCCACATTTCCTCCCCAGTCCCTGGTCTTGAGCCATTTGACGGCATAGTCTGTGTCGCGAAATCTCTCAAGAAAGCGTAGCCTCTTGGGAGCTACTGTGGAGAGGGATGTCAGCGCCATGACGACGTGAAGCGTTAGGTGCCTCCAGCCCCACCAGTCTGCATTGTCTGCCAATCGATTGCTGACAAAAGGGTCTCTGAAAAGACCGTCATCGGCTTGATGCTCTTCTATGTAGCTAACCCATTCTCGTCTCTGCTTTTCCGATAGACCGTCCAAGTCCCTGTAGAGGTGCCTCAGCAAGCAAGCATAAGTCGAAGAATATAGTGTTGGCCGTGGACTGGAGGCCGAATAGGAATACAGCCCATATCGACCATTCTTGATTCGCATTCTTTCGACATATCCAAGCGTCCTTTGTCTGATATCTTCAATGCTGGCTGCAGGTAGCGTTTTTTCGCAGGCAGCTAGTCTTTGCATCAGGAGCGCCTTGATTACGTTGTTCCCTCTGAGTCTGATCCCTAGGTTCCCCGTCGTTCCAACGGCATTCACAAGCCCTTGTCTTGCGATGACCTTCTTTGATACAGCCTTCACTAGCCCTGTTAGTCCTTGGTTCATTGTGCGAACCTTTGCGAGAGCTGTTGGTTACGAATGCACGGATTGAAAGATGGAGCACGATACATTGTTGAAGATCCAGAGCCTTTTCCTATTGGCTCTGGCTCTCTATCTGTCTGCAAATGAGTTCAAGGGTGTTCAGTGTTGCCCGTCCCTCTTCGGCCGTTGTCGGGGGAGTGGTATTCTTCGTAATGCTATCAATGAAAGCCGCAATGAAGGTGTGGTGTGCGCTTACGTTACCTCTGAGGGTCTTTACAACGCTTGAGGCCGTGCTCCCCATGATGTCAAACAACTGAAGGCTCATGCGCAAATTGCCCATTCCTACTGACGACAAAGACTTCCCACGAGGTTTGAGCATGATGAGTGTTCTTCCCCATAGATCAGCTCTTAACGCCATCTTGGAACCCAAGATGTCCAAGGTATCACCGTGAATTGGAGGGTTACATGACACGATTATTGACCCGAGACCATTTTCTCCCTTGACCATGACTCTCACCTCATCCTTCTTCATCCACTTCACATCGCCTAGTTTTGCACTGAGCACACAGACTGGTGTGAGATTCTTGAGGAAGGCTTGAGTCAAGTAGATGGAATGGGGCATGATCTCATAGAAGATTCCTCCGCGCAGCTTGTGACACCAGTGTTGTTCCTCTAGGACCATCCCGCTGTCTTGTCTCTCGTATGTTGCTGCCTCGACGTGGAGTAGGTTTCCTAAGGCTCCCGATTCAGCTAGTGCCCTGGCCTTCATTACCACGGGATTGCATAGGTTCTGATGCAGAACACAAAGCTTCACGCTGTGCTTTCGAGAACAATCGACCATTGCGTCTGCTTCTTCGAGGTTAGATGCCATTGGCTTCTCGATTAGGACATGGCAGCCTGCTTCCATAGCCTGAATTGACAACGGTGCATGGCTAGCTGGAGAGGTGCAAATGTCAACTGCATCAAGTCTTTCCTTCGAGAGCATCTCCTTAGCGTCACCGTACACACTCGTGACTCCGAAATCTGACGCCACCTTTCTGGCGGTCTCGATTCGTTGGTCGCAAAGCGCCGCGATCTCTACGTGCCCGAGATGTCTCAGTGCAGGAAGATGAGACTCTACCGCAATTGCACCCACGCCAATCAAGCCAATCCTGATCTTCATTCCACTGCCCCCGTGGATACGCGACTATCCAATGGAGTTTTCTGCCTTATTTCACTAATCTTCTCCCACGTGAGTTTCTCTCTCCGCGTGGCTTCGCTGATGATTACGGCAACCATTATGAAGCTGTTTACAAGATGTGTTGCAAGTAGTCCTCTGAAAGAGCCTATCAGCAACAACACCGCGGCGAGTGAGATCCAAGGATACCTAATGATCATCATTCCTGACAGAACAATTGCAAGCACAGTGATTATTGGGTTAATGACGTAGATGTACGTCTCAAAGGGTAATATGATTCTATGGAGCGGCGTGTCCTTCCTGAAATTCAGATACCTGTACTTCCAGAGGGACTGCAATACATGTCGGCCTCTCCTGACTTTCTGAGAGAATTTCGCCTTCCATGTGTACGGCGTTTGCTCCACGAAATACGCATCATCGGCAGTAATTGCGCGATATCCGAGGTCCGCGATCCTAAGTGCAGTTGGCACGTCATCCGCTCCGATCTCTTCATCGAACAGAAGCAGATCTAGCAGCTTTCGCTTGACAAGCATTAGCTCTCCCTCGTACAGTACGGTTCCGTAAAGCTTCGACTCTCCTATCCTCAAAGATCTGTAGAAGTCCCGGTATGTCCTTTCTATTGCAACAGACGATGTCTCTCGTGCCGCGCTTATGATGTGCAGCCCCGCGACGGACCCGACAGAAGGATCGGCGATGTATTTCAACGCGTTCTTGACAGAGTCCTGCAGCCACAAACAATCGGCATCGGTCTTAACAACGATGTCGCCTGATGCACGACGAAGCCCTTCATTGAGAGCCTTCACCATTCCGCGCCTTATCGGTTCCTGTACAACGATGACCTTGATCTCAGCGTGATCTCTAGACCATTCTCTCATCTGATCGACTGTGCTATCCGTTGAGGCACTATCTACGATGATTATCTCCATACTTGCTTTTGGATAATCTGTCTGAACAACATTGTCCAGTTTCTTACGAATCGTAGCTTCCTCGTTGAATGTAGGAATCAGGACGGAAATCTGCGGTTCGTAGTGGGTGTCTATTTGAACGTTCCACGGCCTTTTCAGCGACACACGGGCCATGTATGCTATGTAGAGCCCGAAAGGTACTGTGTTCAGCCCTAGTATCGTTACCCAGAGCATTTCCAGAAACACGAAGACTCGCCCCCGACTCCTTGATGGTGACCGCTGGGCAGAGACCTTAGAGGCTAACCGACTTCAAGAGGCGATGCATTGTGTGTGAACTTCCAGGAGCGACGTGAGGAGGTCCCTGTAACCGCGCAGATCTTGCGAGAATGCATAATCAGGGTGAACAAGAACCACGATGTCGCCGTCAAATTCGCGTACCAGTCGCGCCTGTCTAGTCCACAACTTGACAGCCTCTCGAGTACTCATACCCAGCACAGACAGAACCTGGTGATCTTGAAACAGTGTCAGAGGAAACTCGATCACACCGTGCATCTCGAAACTCTGAACTGCCTCAATTCCAAATCCACCCATAGTCGCAGGATGAATTGGTTCCCAGCACGGTACCGAGAAATCAAATCTGTAGCCAGCTCCGCCCAATCCGAAGATCATATTCTCGCTGAATTGCAGAAGCGGTGCCCTAAAGCTCCTAACTTCCTTGTCGAACGTCCTTTCAAGGTGGAGCCTGCTTGTTCTTAGCCTCTCTACGAGCGCTTGATGTTGCCTGATATGCATCAGTCTGCCGTCATGTCTAACATCGTGTGAACCAATCGTGGAACCTTCTGACAGTTCTCTGGCAACAGTCTTGGATATTGGGTATTCATCAGACGTGATGAACCATGTCGACCTTACTCCAAGTTCATCATCGATACGCTTGAATGAAAGGGCCTTGTTGAGACCTTTCTCGCTCTCAACATCATGCGTCATTAGAAAAAGAAACGGATTCCGGCGTTCCAGCTCAAACCCTAGGTTCCTGAAGGCATGTCTCAGGGCCTTTCTGACTGTCTCATTTGCAAGGTGGAATGAGAGGTTGGAGTCGACAGATCTGGACCTGAGCAGGGCGTTTCTTATGGGTGACGGAATCACATTGTATTGGAGACGCGATTGAGTTGCCAGTCTGTATGCCAATGCAACTCTCGGTTTCAGGATCGACTTGAAGCGCTCCGAACAACCCCGAAGGAGATCGTAAGGCAGATCGACTACTCCGTTGCCGTGATCGAACATGCCAAGCTGCTCGCTTGGAAGGCGCTTGCCTACAAGCCTAATCATTGGTTTAGAGAAATCGAGACGGTCCCTGCAGATGGCTAGATCTGCTTTTTCCATCTCGTCAACGAACTCGATTCTGTACGGGTAAAGCAGGTATCTGATGGCAGAGGCTCCATCGTAGCACAATCCTCGTATACAGACTCTTATCGTTACTTCCGCACTCCAAGGAACAGCAGCAAAAGCGGAGAGACTATGGGCCACCAGTCTTTGAGCGGCTGTATCTTTGAGTAACCTCCCCTGTTGGCAAAGGGATAGATCTTTGAGACTGGCACTTCCTTCACTCTGTAGCCCAAGGATAAGACTTTGTAGTGAAGATAGTACTCAAGGCTGTAGCCATTCAGCCAACACTGATCCAGGTTTATCCTATGGTCTCTGAGAATATCGAGTCTAAAGCTTCGGAAGCCGTTGGTTACATCCGTACATCTCCTTCGAGTAACTATGGTCCATAACAGTGGATAAAGGCGGTTGAACACAACTCTGACAAATGGCATTCTAATATGTTTGCCACTAGGCAGATACCTTGAACCCTGCACGTAGTCCGACTTACCTCTAATGATGGGCTCGACAACTCGGTCAATCTCAACTGGATCATCCTTTCCATTTCCAGCCATAACCACGGCGATGTCATGTCCCGAGTCTGCAAGATATCTTAACCCCTGCCTCAGCGAATACCCTACCCCCGTTCTTTCCCTATTCTTGATGATGTGCACTACAACTCCCGTTTGCTTTGCGGCTTCCCTAATCTTCTCCATAACTCGCTTCAGTGGGACATCTACAACCAAGCAAATCGTGTCTACTGAACCCATTCTGAAGCGGCTGAGAACCCAGCATATAGAATCGCTCTCACCATAGACAGGTATCACTACCCCTATCCTCGGTGTCCCGCGACCGACCTGTAGCGTGTGCGTGCGAGTGGTCATTGTTTGGTTATGGGTTTGGCAGGGTTGCCACAAACGGTTGCACCATCTGGAACGTCTGTGGTCACCACGGAGCCAGCTCCAACCATCGCATTCTTACCAATTCTGACACTTGGGAGTATGACCGAATTCGCACCGATTGACGCCCCACATCCCACGATAGTCTTGAGAAGCTCCCAATCACCTTTCGCGCGCGGATATTTGTCGTTGGTGAAGGTCACATTTGGGCCGATGAATACTTCGTCTTCGATAGTTACCCCGGAGGGTATGAACACGTGGGGCTTTATCTTGCAGCTGTCCCCTACTGTGACACCCTCTTCGATGTAGACGAACGATTCGATCTTACAATTCCTTCCAATCTTGCACTTGTATAAGTTAACGTGGTCTCTCACAATTGTACCATCACCTATCTCCGCATTCACGATCACTGAGAATCTAGGTTCTCTCAAGCCTGTTTGACCCTGAGCATTGATCGTCTCAGGTTGAAGATCATCCAACTCGGATGGATCGCTGATGCTAGGGGGAGAGGGCTCCGTAACCATCGTGTAACCTATCCATGTAACCACTCCCAACACTCCAAAAACAGCCACCAACGCTGTCAGCTGAAGTATGAGCGTTGTGGCGTATGCGATTCCTACAACATATGCCATCATCACAAGCGGGCTCACAACCATAATCACGAGACCAACTAGCCTACTGCTAACCAACCAAGTACACACCTACGTGAAGCTCAAGTTGACAGAGGATCCGCTCTTCATAGAGTGAACGATCGCTTCAAGAACCTGAACCGTAGCTGCCCCGATCAAAGGACTGTTGAACTGAGGCCCTCTACCTCGAATCCTATCAATGAAGTGAAGCTGCATGTCACGAATAGTGTTATTGGCTTGAACCTGTGTTTCATGCGTTTGCTCTTCACGCGTGGAAATGGTTACGATCTGGCTGAGAGCATCACATTCCAATGAAGCTTTCTCGCCCACAAGCTGCACGCTTCGCTCCTTCCTTGCATGGTCAATCCAGCTCACATACACATTGGCCAGAACGCTGTCAGGAAAACTCAGGTTGATGAAGGCCACCTCCTCCCTACCTTCTTTCCTGCGAAGATACGAGCTTCCTATGGCATTCACAGTAGTGGGCCATTCGTCTAGAAGGTAGTTCAGAACGTCAATGGGATGAGGCGCAAGGTCGAAAACTATGTCTCTGTCCGCAGGGGGCTCCATATAACTTGCCCATGCCAAACTCGCGTAGAATATCTTGCCTAGAGCGCCCTGCCGCATGATTTCTTCCGCCTTCCGCAAGGCGTTGTTGAATCTGAAAATGTGTCCCACCTGCAGGACAAGTCCCTTCTCTTCAGAAAGAGTGGCCAGTTTCAATGCCTCTCTTGAAGAGGTCGTCATAGGCTTTTCGACTAGAACATGCTTTCCTGACTCCAATGCCATTCGGGCAGTCTCGTAGTGAAGATTATTAGGTAGAGCTATATGGACAGCGTCTATTCCGCCGTCTTTCAATACCTCTCGATAATCACTGCAGAAGCTCACGCTATCATTGCTGAGTTGGAACTTCAGCGCCTTAAGCCTCTCCTGCGACGAATCAGCTATTGAGTTCAGGGAGACACCATCAGCAGACTTCGACAGGAGGGAATATTCATGGGCCAGCTTGGCTCCCCAATAACCCGCTCCAATGACAGCTATCCTAACCGTCTGCAATGTAAGGCTCTCAGCTCATCCGATTGTAGAAGGCTTCAATCATTTCGGATACGTATTTGATGTCATCGACACTTAGGAAGGGATGCATTGGAATGCTCAGGCATTTCGTTGAGAACTCTTCACTCAAAGGATATTCGCCACCTCTGTACCCGTAGAGCTTCCTGTACACTGGTTGCAGATGTATTGGGATGGGATAGTGAATCCCACATTGGATGCCACGGCTCTCAAGCCATTCTTTCAGCCTGTCCCTATCCTTGACTAGCAGAACGAATTGATGGTATACCGGCTGGATCTCTGAGCCACCGCTTGGCGGCAGACGAATCCCATCAAGGTTATGAAGCATGTTTTGGTACTTATCTGCGAACTCTCTTCTTCTAGCGTTCCATCCGTCGATTCTTCGCAGCAGAATTCTACCAACCGCGGCATTGACTGAACTCAGTCTGTAGGTGTAACCTATCATATCATGCTCGTAGTGCGATATCCTTCCACAATCAGCCAACTTCGCCATTGTCTGTGCAAGATTCTCATCGTTGGTTGTAGCCATTCCACCATCTCCAGGCACCCAGAGACTCTTGCTTGGATAGAACGAGAAACATCCAACATCTCCCAACGCACCAACCTTTCTGCCTTTGAATGTAGCTCCGTGAGCCTGACACGCATCCTCAACTAGGAAAAGGCCTTTGGAATCGCAGATCTCCCTTAGAGCGTCGGTATCCGCGGGGTGGCCAAAAAGATGCACCGGTAACAAAGCCCGTGTCTTGCCCGACATAGCTTCTCGAACCTTGGCCGGGTCGATGTTATAGTCTTCAAACCGGACATCGGCAAACTTGGGCACAGCTCCCGCATGAATCACTGAGTTCGCAGTAGCTATGAAAGAAAGTGGCGTAGTCACAACTTCGTCTCTAGCATTCAATCCTAGAGCGAGAAAAGCGATGTGTAAAGCCGCGGTCCCAGAATTTGTCGATACTCCATATTCTACTCCGACATACCTTGCGAACTCCTCTTCGAACTTTGCGACGTTCTCTCCCTTGGTATACCTGTCGTTTTCTAATGCATTTAGCGCAGCCTGTTTCAATTCGTCGTCAAGGATGGGCTCTGCGAGCGAAATCTTTCTGACCTCAACAGTCATATTCAGACACCTCATTCAGACGATCTTCGACTATTCATAGGCGAACAACTAAGAGTATTCCTTATCCTTAGCGTACCGTAGGTATCTTCGTTCGGCCAAGTTTCCAAGTTGCTGGCTCGAGCATTGTGTCCTAACTCTGGCCGTCATTCTGCATCAATTTCCACGGAGAGTTCAAAAACGCGAATGAGCGCGCGCCGACTAACACTATCGATATCAATGTGTCACCCGCCCGAGTTGCTCACTTAGATTGTATCGATTAAGCCGTTTCTTCTCCGGCAGCAGGAGTAGACTCGGTTTCGGTCAGCTCCAGTGGAGGTGTTGTCGCCATGGTCCATCCGATCCATGCAAGAATGACCATAACTGCTGCAACGGCCAGGAAAGCCGTCACCTGCAGCGTAACAATGGCATATGTGTAAACTAGCCACGCGTACACGATGATTCCGGCTACGCTACCGACCAAGATTACGCCACCTAGCGCCTGATCCTTGTTCAATCACTCTTGTCCTCCGCATTCGTCGCTCATTTGCGCGCTAATGCATTCCAGTGATTCAAGAACCTCAGTTGATCAGGATTCTTCATGAATGTCTCGACCAAGCTTGGTCCGCTTTCCAGAATAGGATGCGCATCTACCTTTGACGTTTGAATCTCCCGAGCTTCAGGGTACCGTGGGTTCTTCACAAGTCGCATCCCTGTCAAGACGTAGAAGACTGCTCCTCGCCTCCTAATGTATGGATCGTACATCTGAACGCAGTTTTGGGAGATCAAATTCCCGACTACCAACTGCCTGCCGGACGCGTTTATCATAACATGACCGTAGTCCGACGACATCAATATTCTCTCTCCTTCTTTGACTGTCCATAGGAAGACCTGTGCAGTCTTTCCGAAACGCTCTTTCTGAGCTAGGAACAGAGCCTCTCCTTCAAGGACTTCGAAGATCTCTGGAGGAGAACCTTCTTCACCATGTGGCTGGTGGTAATGCCCAAAGGTTTTCACATATTCTTCTCCAAGCAGTAACGGAGGCATGATGGTCACATCGTATCGCAGGCCATGGCCTAGCAGATGTTGTCTCGCCTCATCGTCACAGCAGTTACGATGTATTTCATATACAGGTACTTCCAAGTAGGGTATCGTGCAGTAACTTCTATCATACAGAACCGGCTTCAGTTCTCTTAATCTGCGAACGTGAAGGTCGCTGTGTTTCAAGCCCGTCAGGAGCACATTTGGAACTATCATGAGTGGGGCTACCTTCAGGATTCCGACTTGGCCTGATGCTTTTCGGCCGCGTCATCAGTAGTGGCCGGGGAAGTTTCAAAGTCTATAGGCTCCAGTGGAGGTGTTGTCGCCATGGTCCATCCGATCCATGCAAGAATGATCATAACTGCCGCAACAGCCAGGAAAGCCGACACCTGCAGCGTAACAATGGCATATGTGTAAATTAGCCACGCGTACACGATGATTCCGGCTACGCTGCCGACCAAGATTACGCCACCTAGCGCCTGATCCTTGTTCATTTCAATTCACTCTCAGAACTACCTAGAAGCCACCAACACCCAAGTAGATGACATAGTGCTTGTCTCTCAGCCAATCTGTCATCTGCGGCGCCCAGTCGAACAGACCTTTCTCCTTAAAAGCCCGCATTAGCTCTTCAGCTCTCGTCTTTCCAATTCTCCAGATGCACGTTGAAGCGTTCTCCAGCATCCTTAGGACAATTCCCAGAACCCTCACCAGAAGTTTCAGATTCACTATGCTCCCCTGAACTCTTGCAACCCACATCGCGCACCGGAACAGACCTCTATCCTCAACCGAGAGCCTGAACCAATTCCTGTTTCGTAGACTCTTCCTTCTGAGCGCCAAGAGACCGGAGTACCCAACATCCAGACGACCATCTGAGGCCAGTGCTGAGATCAAGTATGTCCCCGTGCCCTGATAAGCGTTCGCACTCTTAGCACGCGCGTCAGAATGTTCAGTGATCAGATTGAAGTGTGGCGCCATGTTGGAAACAGACTTCGCAACCAAGTAATAAATGCCCCTGATCAGCTGAACTTCCGTAGTCTTCCGCAAATGACCGCTATAAGCCTTTGCTGGCCGCTGCCAAAATCAAACAGTTGAACGAACAACTTGAACAAGAAGCGCAGCTGAACCTTACGAGACTCCTTCAGCCCGAAAGGCATTTAGCGACGCACAACGAATAAACAGATACATGCCCCCGTCGCCTCCCAACAGAACCAAGTCCACGATCTTCCTGACACCCCCGCACCGGGAACTGATCACGAGGTCAGGCAAGACTGTGCAGAAGTTCTTCGAGAACCTTCTAAACTTCTACATAACGTACGATGTGGAAAGTTGGAAGGAGGGCCGCATCCTTCGTCGCCAAGCAAGATATGTCCTCATGAGGGCAGATGCCTCTGAAACGATCTGTCGCGCTCTCCCCGATCCACACGGCATAGCCAAGGAAATGGGAGAATCGGCAAGGCTGTCACTTCTTTCTATTTGGGACATTGATTCGAGAAAGGCTCGAAACCGAAGGAAAGTTCTGCGCCGAATGACACGACTTGGCTGGGGCATATTCACAACGCAACGACCGAACAAAATAGTCGTAGAGTCTCCGGCGATTGGTGATGAATCGTTTCTCAGAGGTTATGTTGGGGGCATGCTGTGTCTGCAGCTGAAGAACCTGCAAGCTACAAGAGACAGAATGATATTCGAAATAGAGAAGGCCCCGGCCAAGTGACAATCTGGCCCACATCGCAGAAGGCAGAAGTCAAACAGCGCTGGACATCAACTAACGAACTCGCATGACCACAGTCGATGCCACCTAGCCCTTCGACCGAAAAGGCCTCTGCCTGAGAAGACGCATCATGATCGGGATCGCTACGAGCAAAAGGGAGCTGATGAACCCCTCACTCGTGAAAATAGGCCCAACCAGAGCTGAATCAGTGACAGGCGCAGGCGGGGCCGGTGTCTGAGACCACTTCACGAGTGCTGTCCACTCAAACCTGAGCGATCTCCCTGCCACAAGAGCCGCTTCAAGATGCAAGCTCACCGACTCCCTCACGATCGGCCAGAAAAACGGCGTCGCACCTGAGAAGAGATCCATGATTGGATGGCTCAGCAAACTCAAGCCGCCAACAAATGTTGGAAGCAGGAGGCTCGGCCTGAACTCCTTCACCAAGAGAATCGCGACCAGTACTCCTGCAAGCAGAAGCACAGCTGAATGGCTGATGGAGCGATGCACATTGAACAGGAAATCTAAGTCCGGAAGCAGCGACACAAAGGAAACGATCACTGCCTTTCGCACGCCTATGATCGGTGCTGACAAGGCGAATAGAACAGCGAAATGCAACGTCAGCTCAGGCATTGAACCTCATCTAACCCCATGGATCTCTGGAAGGAAGATCCTGCTTACCGTAACCAGCCATCCAAGGTACGCCTCACCTGAATCCCTCCCTATATTAGGATTTCAACGAATCTAATCATCCCGATCCTGAGGAATCCTCGATCCGTAGCAGGCGGACACGTGTAGTCGCGAAACGCCAGCAGGAGGCTCTTTGGCAATCAATCAGAACCTCATGCGACAGCCAGTCAACAGGCAGCTGCCACGCAGACCTTGGCAGATAATGACTCACTCCACACATGTTCAGAAAGCAACGCTGAAACTATCTGGCTGGGATTCAAGACAATGCTACTTAGAAGAGACAACGGAGACGAATGCCAAGAAAATAGCGGATTCATGCGGGAATTGGCTTCAGAACCCGTCTCTGTCTCTCAGGCCCAGGCGTGCCTTCAGCAGATTCCAAGTTCAGAATCTTTCGGCATCTCACGCAGTACGTAATGATCTGAGCGAAGTACGGATATGTGTCGCTGGGAGGAACGACGTGTATCGCTGTCTCTTCGTGGAAACAGTCTCTTTGAGGCAAGCCTTGTCCCAAGCCACATTTCGCTCGGAGAAAGGTGTTAAGCAGTTGTCTGTCAGCCACGGACAGACAGAACAGGCACCTCTCGGCCTACTTGCCCTAAGCGTGTGGAGACGACGAGGGTTGCGCGCGCGCAATGCTACCGCTCAGAAAAACCATCTACTCAGCAGCAGGCAAGATCCACAAGTGCGCTGGAAAAGCTGCTATGCCGGAACCGCTTCTAGGACCTCTCTCCTCTGACTATCCTCTCCAATACCTCACAGACAGATTTCTGGCTCGAACGCAGCTACAGGGTCTCCAACAACGAGAGTTCTGGGCTGTTCACCAGCAGGTTGTATCTGCCCAGACGCTGGAGCATGGTTTGAGCCGGCGCCCACTGATAACCCAGCAAGAAACCAACTCGCCGGTTCGTAGCGGTTAGCACAAATACTTCCCCAGGTCTAGGTGCGCTCGTCATGTCCCTAAGCCTGCTTTTGCTCAAGTATTGCCAAAGGTAGCTGCTTCTCAAGTCTCCTCGAAGAGCAATTCTCTCAGTGAACGGCGCCACGCGTTCTACGCACCTGACTTCTGAGACTGTGTACGCGCCCGGACCTTCAAGAGCCATGGCCATTCCAAAAGAAGAGAAGTAGACCAGGACTAGGGCGGCTGCAAGCAACGCCACATTTCCACCTTTCCATCTTCTTTGAACCAGATGCGCCACGAATGCGCCTCCTAAGGCGAGCAAGATTCCAAAATAGTGAAGAGCCTTGGTGAATATCATCAGCCCGACCTCTGTTAGGTCAAATATGAACGCGAATATGGTCCATCCAACCGCAGGCACTGCAAAGCTTCTAACCTCCGTGCTTTTCATCGCCAACGCCAGTCCGAGCACCGATAACACGCCGACAACAATGTAGTTTCTCAACTCTCCGAAACTGATAGGTTCAGTCGGCGTGAGAATCGCAAGGATTCCTCCTCGAAGAACAATGACACATATAACAAAAGCCGCTACGACAACCCCAACCTGGACAACCCGAAGATCTCTTGCTTCACTGAATCCAAAAACCCAGATGAGCAGCAGACAAGATGCCAGAACTAGACCATCACTCAGAGTGAAAACAGGGAGCCAACTACCTATGCTCTGATAGATCATCAAGTTCCTTGCTAGGAAGACAAGCAGATAGGTCGCTCCAACCGACGCCAGCATCTTCACTTCGACGCGTCTCCCTTCAAGGAATCCCAGAGCCCCGTACGCCAGATAGGAACAGAAGTACAACGCAACGATCATTGCCGCGAAGTGGTGGCCGAGGATTAGGCCAAGGCCGAGCATGACGCCCGTCAAGTAAGCCGCCCCCTTTCCCCGCAACTTCATTGTGCTCATCATGAGGAGCGCAAGTACAAGGTAGTAGCTCGCAGTCTCCTTCATTACTGCTCCTGAGAAAGTGAAGTAGGTATACAGCGGGTTGAAGTTCAAGAACGCTATCCCGAACAACGCCGCACCTCGCGACAACCCCAGCCGCCTACACAAGGCATAGAAGGGAAGTGCAGCCAGGCCTGAGAGCACCGGTATCATTTGACTTGCCATCAGAGGAGGCAAGCCCGGCACTAACATGGTCAAGGCGATGAGCAGGTTTACGAGCGGCCACTGAGTGTTGTAGTCAGCGAAGCGATATCGGCCGAACCTCACGGTCTCCTCAGCAATCTTCAGATGAACCCAAGCGTCACCTATGAAAGGAGCGCCATTCATAATAAAGGGAAGAAGAGGAACTGTAAACGCCAAAGGAACCGCTAGGGCGAGAAGAACCAGTTGAAACTTCAAAGCAAAACCACCAAGGCAGCCTCATCGACTCCAGGTTCCGTGGTCAGACTCTTTCCAACAATCATGAAGCTCTCTCTGCGAGGCTCTTTGAAGACCAGGCCGATTCTGCTCACGATAGCCTTTCTCATCGCAATCAACATCGGCGTACACACGATGGTAAACACCTATCAGATGGAAGTCACGAGCCTCATCTCTCTATACGGCGGACGGGAGTATCTAGCTGTTTCCCAGAAACCAGGCCCAGAATCTGTCAAAGTAGCAGCCTCGTTCTTCAGCATCCACGAGAGAAGTGTCCTCCTCATCTCTTGTGACAACATCGAGAAACTGCTCAAGCTTAGCCGAGCAACGATCTCTGGCAACCTTCCAGTCGAAGCCAATGAGGCGGCTGTGGGCGAAGGAATCAGGGACTTGGTTAGTGACGGCATATTGGTCGTTGAGGGACGATCCCTAAGAATCAGAGGATACGTCAAGTCAAACGACCATCTCAGATACTCCGTGCTCACGGTCGCCCGTATTCGCCAAGACGCGAAGACGTTCTACTTCTCGCCTCAGAGCGAAGAAGACGCAGTTCTTGCACCAGCCGCACAACGAATCTCAGCGTCGGTCTTCTCTGAGGTGCTCACCATCATGAGCCTAGTAAGCTACTTGCTATTTGTTGGCCTGGCATTGAGCTGTCTCTTCCAAGGATACAACTCAGCTACAGAGGCAGAGAGCACATTGAAGGCTTTCTCCTCAATGAACACGCCGAGAAGAATGGTTAGTGCGGCAATGCTTCTGTACGCTTCTATGGTGGCAATAGCGGGAGCAATCCTAGGGTTTGCGTTTGGAACATTCATACCGGGCCTCATATCCTCCATCATATCAATCGCATTCAAAATGCCACATCTGAAACCCATGACAGACTGGAATGTAGCAATTGACTTGACAGTTGGAATCTCCTCAAGCTTTCCCGCGCTTTCAATCGGTCTCTTACGGGGGTTCTCTCGAGAGATTGCTTCTAGTTAAAATCCTGAGCAGAAAAAGGCTGGCCGCGTTCGCGGCAGCATTCTTCCTTGGGCTCCTTGCAGCGAACCTAACATTCGCCTTGGTCTTTGAATCCGGAAGAAGCTTGGAAAAGGTGCTGAGCGCCGGCGAGACAGACGGCGTAGCGATACTTGAGCGGGCAGCCCGATCGGTCTACACGAGCCGCATCCCTGCAAGCGTAGCATTGAGCCTAGACAAGGTACCTTCTGTTCACGCTGAAGCTCTCGTGGCTTCAATGTGCTACGTCTCAGGCTCCGTACTCGTTGCTCGAGGAACGCAGTCCGCACTGGCATACGCCAGCAAACTGGTCTCCGGAACCATCCTGCAATCTGAAGGGCCTTGGATCATTCTCGGCGAGAGAGCTGCGGAGAGACTCCATGCGAGAGTCGGCGCGGTACTCCCGGTGGCAAGTTCGCTTCAGAGAACAGTCCAGTTACTGACAGTCACAGCCATCTGCCGCTTCAGTGACATGAGAGACGACGAAGCACTCGTACATGAGAGAGTTGCTAGGCAGCTCTCTGGTCTTCCAGAAGGAATGGTCTCAGCGATCGTTGTGCGTGGGCTCACACGAGAGAGAATCGAGAGCCTCTTAGGGAGAACATACCGGTTGAGAGTCAAGTGTCTCTCCGATGTGCCCGGGAACCTGGTGGTCCTAGAAGCGAACGGAGCTGCAATACGAACACTCAAGGTACTCAAGGAAGTTGAAGAGAGTCTTGAGCTACCTTTCGGATACTATGTGATCATGTTCGAAAGCCCCTATCTCTACTCAACGCTAGGCACAATTCTCCTAGACTCTGATCAGATCTTTCAAAGTTCGGTGAAACTTGAGGAGAACCCAGTCCTGAAGGTACCTGGGCTGAGAAGGCCTGTTCTTCGAAGATCTGACGGTGCTGAAGTCGAGCCTCTCAGGCAGGGCGAACTCTGGGTCTTCAAGGCCTCTCCAGGACTCTACAGACTAGAGTTGGGCGCAGAGACATTTGTCATTCCCCTCTTCTACACAGCCACCTTTGATCCCGGCGCAATGACATCTCAGACTCATTCTGTTCGCATATCTGTCACGTGGAGCGATGGAAGTGAAGCAACAGGCTGCAACTTGATAGTCAAGAAGCCGGGAGGCGACATTGTATTGTCGGTCATGATTCCCAAAGGCGAGGCTAGGATCGATCTTCCCAGAGGCGACTACACAGTAGAAGCTTACGAGATGCCATATCTGGCTCACGCAGATCTCTCTGTGCCCGCGAACGAGGAGGTTAAGCTCATTCTGCCGAGCGTCAAGAACATCGAGAAGATCCCGCTTCAATACTACACGTTCATCAAGGCTATGTCTGTGCAGGAGATCTCAAGCTTCACTTTGGTCTCGATTTCAGGGATCTCCGCGGCGCTTCTGACCGGACTCAGCGTCTCCATCATAGTCCTATTCACAATGATGATAATCAGCGTTCAAACCTTTTTGTACGTCTCAGCAAGGCACAGATTGATTCTGCTTACTCTGCTAGGAGCTTCAAGAACCTTTCTACTAAGAACCGTGGGAATCCCCAGTCTGGTTCTGAACATAGGTCTCGGAACCACCGCAGCCCTGACATCGTCAACTCTCGTCAACCGTATCTTCAATGGCTTGACGATATTTGGGCACAGTGTTCAAGGAGATATGACAGTTGCGCTTCTCTTCTCGCTGGGCCTGACGACTTCAGTATGGTTCTTGGGGTATGCGAAAGTGATGAGGATCGCTACCGAAGCGACGTGACAGGCCTTGTCTGAAGCATTGATCTTGAGTTGCGTAAGCAAAACCTATCATAACGTGGGCAGAGTTACGCACGCTCTTCAGAACATAAACCTCGAAATCCCAGAAGGAAAATTCCTGTGCGTGATGGGACCGAGTGGATCAGGCAAAACAACGCTTCTCAGAGTGTCAGCAGGATATCTGGCGCCAGACATCGGAGATGTCCAGATCTTCGGCCGTAGTATCTATGAATTGCCAGTCTGGGAGAGGCTGAGTTTCAGGAACAGGCTTCTAGGCTTTGTCTTTCAAGGAGACTACTTGCTCGAAGATCTTACAGCATATGAGAACGTGGAACTTCCGCTCATCATTCAAGGAGTCCCGAAGAAGCCACGAAAGGACAAGGTGCACCAGGCGCTAGAGTCCGTTGGCATCCTCGGCTTGGCGAACAGCCGGCCTACCGAGGTGAGCGGAGGTGAGAAACGACGGATCTCACTGGCCAGAACTCTCGTGAATGGATGCAAGATCCTATTCGCCGACGAACCTACCAGCAACCTCGACACAGCCACAGCCACTATGATACTGCAGACCCTCAGACAGTTGAATAGGTCTGGAATAACGATCGTCACAGCAACTCATGACTCGCTAGTAGCCGACCGGGCTGACGAGGTTGTAAAGATGCGTGATGGAATGATCGAATCATGGGTAAACCATTCGAGTGAGAATCAATAGTCCATCATCAGTCTGCGACCATTCTATCCAAACGAGAACTTGACATGGTAGCCCCATAGTTCAGACAACTCTGAGGGGGAGGGAGATTCTGTTAACTTGAGTAGGTGGCTCGGTGCCGTTTCGTTGCCTGCTAATAGTTTGGGGGCTATCCCATTCTACCAACTTACCGAGTGGTCGGGGGTGCGGACCCTCTTCTTCGAACCGGCAGTAGGGTTTTCAAATCCTGTCCGAGAGTCGGAAGACCTTCTGCCCTGCGGTAAGCGTTCAGGAGCCCTCTTGCTCTAACAATTGCGTCTTTTGCGAGTTTTGCGTGTGGTGCACTGTTACGACCCGTCCTCTTGGGGGCGGTCTTGACTATTCCTTGATTCTCCAACTCTCCAATTGCCTCAGTAATCAAATGTCGCCATTTCAACGGGTACCCTTGAGACAAGAACTGGACCGGAATATGGTAACCTCCAAATTGGCCCTGCTTCCACAGCTTGTTCATTACGTAACCCTTGGCGTGACTAAGTGTACCGAGTTTTGTGGTCATTGGAATCCATTCCATTCTCTTTGGAGTTGGGAATAATACTTAATAATGCGTTACAGCAGTAACAGCAGCAGCGGTAGTAGTAGAACAGAGTAGAGTAGTGAAGTGTGTTGAGGAATATTCGGGACGGAACACTGACGCAAGTGTTCGGGGGCCCCACGGCCAAGGTTCTTGACCAAGCAATGTACGTGGGCGGCATGGAGCAGACAGTTCCCATGTTGGTTCAATCAACCGGATTGACATTTAAGACTGTGCAGAAGGTCGTTGTAAAACTGAACAGATTGGGGCTGGTTAAGCGTTCCAGAAAGGTCGGAAATGCTCAAACCTACAGGTTTGATGTCAGAAAAGACCTGCACGAATTGATATTGTGGGCCGAAAGACTTCGGATTGACCGCTTGAAGCACCGATAATGCATGTTTCTTCTCACTCACGTAGACCGATCTCTTGCGGCTTGTCTGATCAAGTCGAGCCACTTGTTCCTGCCTTCAATCTTGATTCCACATGCTTCGGCTGGCGTCTTGCCTCTCAGGCCTACATGTGGTCGTATGTGATTGTAGTAGATACGCTGACCCTCAGTTGTCGGAGAATCAGGTTTCTTGATGGCTCGCATTACTTTGTTTCGCTCTCTCACCGTTCCGTGAAAACGCTCAATCCGATTATTGCTAACTTCACTTTGAATACCGACGCGGGCGAGATGAACCGTGTTTCTAGACTCTCGGCTTACGGCTGTCGGGTAGGATGCTAGGCCGTCACTGATTAGGAATGTTGGCGCTTCTTCGGGGCTGCTGTTCGTCTTGGTGATGTGTAATGCTTCTTGGGCTTCGGCTGCGCCTCGGCCTTGCGCAACATGTGATGCGAGAATGTATCTGGTGTCTGAGTCCATTACGTTCCAGAGCCAATGCCACTTGCCGTGAACATTCACCTTCATTTCGTCCACATGCCAAACGCCTGAAAGCTGTGGCCGCAATCGATGATGCCCACAAGAGGCCGGCCGGCCCCATAATTGCCAAGAACACAAAGAAACGCTCTAGCCACTGCGCTTCATTTCGTCATTCAAAGCGATTCTTGTCTCTAGCGAATCGCACGTCTACCTTCCAAGGCATATCTTGCTGAAGCGAGTATGATCTGATTTGTGCTGTCGCTATAGAATCCTTCCGTGTTCCGACTCCAGAGAGATATCGCTGACTGTCCATTCTCAAACGCTGCTTCACCAAAACCAAACCTATCATCGTAAAGTCGGCTCGCCACATTAAACAAGGACGTAGTGTAGTCATTCGTTCCGAATATTGCGCGATATGCAAACGCAACCTTCGTATACATTAATGGGTCAATGTTCACCCTAGTACCGTCATGTTTGCTGATGAACCAAGTCTCCCCGCTCGCATCGAGAATCCGCTCGTAGACAAATTCATGTATGGGATGACAGCCTTCACTCCAACCTGACAGCCGACCCGTCTTCTCCCACCGAGCCTTCTGTGCCTCATAGACCCTCCTAGTGTACTCCAAGAACTTGCCACCCAGCCCAAGTTCGAGAACTCCGTGAAGAGTCGGTTCAGTAACCGTCTCTGTTCTCGGAAGCATCTGTCCCTCGACATCGACAAACCCTCCTTTCCATGAGTCGAAAACATTCGTAATGTGCGACTTGTTGTAGCCAAAGGCACTAAAGCCGACAGCTTCAAGAACTCCGTAGTAGGATGGGTGATGATCTATGTGTGTCGCCATCACATCGTATGCAGTTTTGCACCTCTGATACACTTGCTGCACTTGCTGCGAGAAACTTGGATCATGCTTTCGAAGAATATCCAAAGCGTAGAGTAACCGGCCCGAATCTGAGACATCAGTGTAAAGATACACCGGGTTGTAGTACGGACGCCCATCCCAGTAATATGACCAATACGGCCAGTTCCCAACACCCAGATTGGCAGTCAACTGACGTGTCAAAAGATGTCGAAGAAACCTGCCCATTCTGTCTTTGAAACCCCAAGTACCATTGCTCTCAACCAACCCAAGCCGATGGGCCTCTATAGTTGCTATTATGTAGGAGCCTGTGTTCCAATCAGTCAAAGCGTCCCAATCAAGCTTCGCTCTGCTTATGCCTGTCTCAGGGTTTACACCTACACCTGGTTGATAGTATCTCCAAGCGACCCTTGCAATGCCCAACCAGTCAAGTGAGTCAGCAGAGGTAAAGGCGGTCGCAATAGTGCGTTCGGTAGTCTGAGTCTGAAGGCTTGTAGTCGCAACTTTCGGCTTAGGCGCACCAATATACCACACAATGTTGAGGCCCACTCCAGCCATTATGACTGCGAGAAGCAACAGAGCGCCAATGTGCCGAGAAAAGCCAGAAGCCATTGAAACAAACCCAGATGAACCCAAATCAAACGAATTACTTTGAACGAGAGACCGACATCAGTGTTTAAGCATTACGCATCTCTTTCCCAACATCGGCGAGACAGAAAGCCACACACCTGACACGAGTAGACCAATATAGACGAAGCGCAATACTCCAATACGATACTCTTGGGAATCCCTGAACTCGCACTCCTTACTCTCCTGACAATACTCTTCTCTTGGACAATCTACAACCTTCCCATACTGGCAAGAGGCCTCGCAGCGACGCTCCGTCACACTGCATCCCCCGCCCGAACCGCCCCACAAAGACTGCCGACGTTCTCAATAGTCGTGGCAGCCAAGAACGAAGAGAAAGTTATCGGACGACTTCTTCAAAGCCTACTTCAACTTGACTACCCGAGAGAGAAGATGCAGATAGTCGTCGTGGAGGACGGATCCAGCGATCGTACACCTAGAATCTGTGAAGACTACGCGCATGAACATCAGGGACTGATCGAGTTCCATCATCGTGAGCTCTCGCAGAACAAGCCCGCCGCTCTGAATCACGC
>Ga0315280_10001411_pt1 | contig 41507 bp, 50 predicted proteins | sample YL17G06_40_MG_FD_203697 | JGI IMG/M metagenome (GOLD analysis project Ga0315280, IMG submission 203697) | Sediment microbial communities from Yellowstone Lake, YNP, Wyoming, USA - YL17G06_40 | ecosystem: Environmental > Aquatic > Freshwater > Lake > Sediment | place: USA: Wyoming | collected...
TGGGGTTTGAGGATGGCAAGCTAAGGGAGCAAATGAGTGAAGCAAGAGAAAGGACTGTTCGGATTCTTCGCGAGGTACGTCCAGTCGAGATATACATGCCTTACAGAGACGACGCCAATGAAGACCACCGGACAACCTACGAAATCGTTGCTGGTAGTGTCAGGGAAGCTGATCTGCTCCCTAAAATGTACGAATACTCCGTATGGAATGGAAAGCTCCCTCGCCCAGGATTGAAAGTGTTTGTGATGGATATTCACGGGGAATTGGGAAGAAAAATAGAAGCCATCTCCAAATACAAGAGTCAGATCTCAAAGTGTTTTCCAAAGCAGGAAAAAGCAGTCCTAAGCGAAGAGTTCGTGAACATGTTCCGTTCTGAAAGTGAAACATTCTACACAAGAGAATAACCAAGACCCATAACGTGCTGATTTTGCACGCGCGCTGTTCTGGAGCTTCCTTCGTTGCTTATTCCGCCCCCGTCTATGAAAGTGACGTTATCAGCAGTAGTGGTCCGCAGAAGAAAACACATGTTCTAGTACCGTTTGCATAAGAGAGACTAGAAGCACCAGACACGACATAGAAAGTGCCTCTGCATGTCTTTGATACAGAATGTCTTAAGAATGATGCCCCTGCTTGATATGTGCATGACAAAGCTGTATTTTCTCGGCGGGGAAGACGTGCAAGAAAGAGACTCTAAAGAAATCAATGAAAAAGCGTTTATGGAAGCTGGTGGGACACCTGTTGTTCTGATTTTCAACTGGACAGCAGAATCGGCTGACAAAATGGGAAAATACAGGAAGATAATGGTTGATTACTTTGAAGACATTGGTGCAAGCGCTGTCGAATTTGCAGAATGTTCAGATTCGTTGGAAGAAATTGCTCAGAAGACTAAGCGTTCAGACTTGATATACCTGCCCGGCGGCGTCACGAGAATTCTGCTTGAACGTATACTAGATGCAAAAGTCGACAGCTTATTGCGAGAATACGATAAAATCATCGTTGGAAACAGTGCAGGTGCCCTAGCGCTTGGCAGAGACTGCATACTCACCAGAGGTAAACGCAACAAGAGAACCGTGATAATTCCAGGCCTCGGTCTGGTGGACTTCAGTGTTAAAGTTCACTACAAAGCTTCAAAGGATCGTGAATTGAAACAGCTCTCATACGCAAGAAAAATATACGCCATCCCCGAGCGCTGTGCGCTCATTTATGACAGCGGCTCTGTATCCGGCATTGGGGACATCTACCTGTTTCAAAACGGAGAGAAGACCAGGCAGTGAATGGAAACATTTGCTCAGAGTCTAAGCTTCTGTGAACTTGTTGAAGCCTATTATTTCTTCGATGGTCTTCCTTTTTCTGGTCGTTAGGCAACGGCGAAAATCCTCCTTCTTGCTGCTGGATGCACTACCGCTCAGAGCAAAAACTTGCTTACCAACAACACGATAGAGATTATGCTGTAAGTCTGTGTGATTATCATTACCCACTGAGGATTGTGTGCAGACAGACGCACGATCTTTGCCTCAGTGCTACTGCTCTGCGATACCATGTATTCTTTGGAGAGAGAGTAGAGCTTCCTGAACTCTTTCAACACAACAGATCCGGCAACCGGTATAGCAACTAAGAGAACAGCCAAGAACAAGTGTTGAGCGTAAGTGAATTGCAGAAGGAATGCTAGCGTTGTGAGCGCTGCTCCTGCTGTCAGAAGTGCCATGGCGATTAGTGAGGCTTTGACGAGATCCACGTGCACCGTCAATGTTTCGATGCCCATTGCTTTGTCTCCGAAGTAGTCTCGGATTTCAGTCGGTATTATCACGCCGTACACTGTCAGAGCGAGTCCTGTTAGCGACATGAGAAAGAAGGGGTTCATTTCTGTGGTGAAGGTGTAGTAGGCGAATAGCACGGGGAAAAAGGCGAGTACGAGAATTAACGAGATCGGGGCTAGCCAATTTCTGGATTTCAGTCTTGTTGGCGGAAGAGAGTAGGCACAGCCTAAGCAGATTCCGACTATCCACAGAAGTAGCAAAACGGGCTTCTGCTGAATCAGCATGAACAGAAAGACCAGAATCAGGGTAAGAGCAAATTCGATAATTAGCACTTTTTTCAGTCTGTCTGCTCCAAAAGAATTCATTGCTTCCACAAGTCGTTTCTTGCGCTCATCCTTTGAATCTAATTCGCGGTCGGAGAGACTGTTGGCTTGTGCACCGATGGCAGAGCTTAGATTGATTATTACACAGGACAAGGCAATCATAACCACCAAGCCACTAACACTTGTGGATGGCGTTGTTCCCCAAGCTAGTCCCATAATGAGTGATCCCAAATTCGGCAGCAGGAACTCTGCTCTGGAAACAGTACCGAACAATCGTATGGTTTCGAACATAGCATTGCCAAGAGGGCTATAAGATCTAGGAGAATAAATAGCGCATGCTAACAGCAACCGTTATTTGTGATAGTAAAGGCAATTAGGTGAACCTTCTGGCCGAACTCGGCGTGCGCATTAGGTTCGAAATCTCGAAGTTTTATACGTGTCAAAGTTTCTTGAGAAATGAATGCGAAATCGTTAAAACCTCGTATTACAAATCCAACTGAGGGGTTCTCATGATTAACAATCGAAGATACCTGTTCACTTCGGAGTCTGTGGCAGAAGGTCATCCAGACAAGGTCGCCGACCAGATATCAGACGCTGTCCTTGATGCTGTCTTAAGCAAGGATCCCAAAGCAAGAGTTGACTGTGAAACACTGGTGATTCAAGGAAATGTGATAGTCACTGGCCAGATCACGACCTCTTGCTACGTGGACATTCCTTGCATTGCTAGAAAAACTTTGAAGGAAATAGGCTTGGATAACGCCAAAGATGGAATGGACTGGGAGACCTGTGGCGTGTTGGTTTCGATAACCGAGCAGTCCCCAGATATTGCCATGGGAGTTAACGAGTCCGAGGCTCATGAACAGGGAGCTGGAGACCAGGGAATGGTGTTCGGCTACGCCACAAATGAGACGAAGGAACTGATGCCCTTACCAATCATGTTTGCGCACAACCTTGTGAGAAGACTTTCCGAGTGCAGAAAGAACAGAATTTTGCCATACCTGCGGCCAGACGGTAAGTCGCAGGTCACAGTTGAATATGTGAATGGAAAACCAAAAAGAGTAGAGGCTGTTGTGATAGCTGCTCAGCACGTTGAGAGTGTTGACAGAGAGAAGATGAAGGAAGACGTGATAGGTCAGGTCGTTAAAAAGGTCGTACCTTCAGACATGCTGGATAAGGAGACAAAATACTATGTCAATGAGACGGGAAGGTTCGTTGTCGGAGGAACTCTAGCAGATTCGGGTTTAACTGGAAGAAAAATAATAGTCGACACCTATGGAGGCGTCGGCAGTCACGGTGGAGGATGCTTTTCCGGAAAAGACCCATCAAAAGTCGATAGGTCTGGCTGTTACATGGCAAGGTACATTGCAAAAAACGTTGTGGCAGCAGGTTTGGCAGACCAGTGCGAGGTCCAGATAGCTTATGCGATTGGCGTGGCACAACCAGTTTCTGTGATGGTAAACGCGTTTGGCACCGGGAAGATACCTGATGAAAGAATTCTTGAACTAGTCAAAACACATTTCGACATGAGACCCAAAGCAATAATAAATCATCTGAATTTGCTCAGACCGATATACAGAAAAACGGCTGTGTTTGGGCACTTTGGCAGAGACGACCCAGACTTCACATGGGAAAAAACCGACAAAGCAGAGATTCTCAAGAAGCACGCCGGATTACCACGACCAGCTCAGAACTAGGACAAACAGTAGACACTAGTGCATGCTTCTTACTTATCTTCGATTCATAAACGCTTGACGCGCGCGTTTGCAGATATTCCTGGCTCCTTGTGTATGCTTCTCATATCTTCAATCAACTCGCTTGGAAGCCTGCTTTTGTTCGTCGTGCAGCGTGCTTCGACTTGATGGAAAAAAGTAGAATAGGAGTGGACCGGTGGGGACTTGAACCCCAGACCTCCTGAGTGCAAGTCAGGCGTTCATACCAACTGAACTACCGGCCCGGGCTGCTTTCAGGAAAGAACCAGCGGTATCGAATTTAGAGCTTTCGGTATCATAGCTTTGGGAAGACACGCTTTCGTGACTTATGATCGAGTCTTTCGAAATATGTATGAAAAAGGTTTATACTGGGATAAGAAAAAAGTTAGAATGATCGATTCTGCAAGATCGATTAGTTTGGTCTAGAATCTTCTTCTCGAAGTTCTTCGCTTAGACCAGCAATCTCGGCAGTAAACAGGTCTGCTTGTGTCGGGTTTGAAGGGAACTTCGCACTCCTTTCCACAATCAGCACAAACTGCCTTATGCATCTCTTTCTCTGCCATATACTATTTCAACTCCTTTGATTGGTTTGTGCAGAAATTGCTTCTTGCACGACGCACCTATGAAATAGCCTAGCAACTTATAAAACTTGCCATGAAAAAACAAGGCCCAACGGTGACTTCTTCCAGAATGTTAGACCATGTTACTCAATGAACGCAGATCACTAAGAGGCTAGCTGGATCAGACTCCTTTTCATATCTGGTGATCTTCATCATTACGTTTTTAAGCACAATCTTGCTATCTTAGGATTCTTTCAGGCGGTGGATTGAATGGTCGACCAAAGAATCGAGAAGCTCGCAGAACTCTGCGTTCACTACAGCGTCGACGTAAAACCTAATGAACTAGTGCTTATACAAGGAAGCGAACAAGCTTTCCCGCTGATTAACGAAATCTACAAGGAATGCCTCCTAAGCGACGCACACCCCACGATCCTTGCGAATCTCGATACGCAATACACCTTTTTCAAGTACGCAAAAGAACATCAACTGAAATTCGTTTCCCCCATTCAGAAGTTCACGATGGAAAACATAGACGTGCGCATAAGCATATTCTGTGAACCGAGCCCGAAGGGACTGTCTACCGTGGACCCGTTGAAGATCAGAACCCGCATGGCTTCTGGAAAAGAGCTAGCAGACATCTTCTACAGACGTATTGCGGAGGGCAAACTTAGATGGACTGGCTTACCCTACCCGATAAACGCTCAAGCACAAGAAGGCGACATGGCACTAAGCGAGTACGAAGACTTTGTCTACAGCAGCTGTCTAATCGGCAAGGAAGACCCGATTGCTGAATGGAAGAAAATTCATCAACAGCAGCAGAAAATCTGCGAATTTCTAGACCAAACAAGCGAAATTCGTGTGGTGGGCGAGGACACGGACTTGACGTTCAACGCAGAGAGAAGGAAATGGATAAACTGCAGCGGAAAAGAGAACATGCCTGACGGTGAAGTGTTTACAGGACCGATCGAAAACTCGGCCAACGGGACCATAAGATTCACGTTCCCAGGAATATTCTCCGGCAGAGAAATCGAAGACATAAAGCTCACATTCAAAGACGGAAGAGTAGTGAAGGCTTCAGCAGCAAAGGGTGACGATTTTCTGCAGCAAACGCTGAAGATTGAAGGAGCGGACCGCCTCGGTGAAACCGCGATTGGCACAAACTACGGAATAACTAGATTCACCAAAAACATGCTCTTTGACGAAAAAATGGGTGGCACGGTGCACATGGCTCTAGGCAACTCTTACCCAGAATCAGGAGGCAAAAACAGGTCAGCAATACACTGGGACATACTGAAAGACATGAAAAAAGACGGGGAGATCTACGCAGATGACAAGCTGTTCTACAAGAACGGCAAGTTCCTAATCTAGCGAAACACCCTTATTTTCGATTGACTCGCCATCTTCAGGAATCTGTCAAACTGAAAGAGTGATTCTTTGGATGGCAAACAATGAGATTGAGACTCAGAAGCGACGATCATTTAGAAACACTTTCTTCAACCTGAGTGTTTTCGAGTTTCTCACGTTCCTTCGAAGAGGAGTATTCTACACTTTCATGATCTACTACCTTTACAAACTGATGAACACCGTAACGTCGACAGCCGCCTTGGGAACTATGACCATGGTGGCATCTTCGCTTGGCCAAAATCTGCTGTGGGGAAGAATATGCGACAAGTATAAGATCCGAGCAAAGCTGATAGTGATGGGCGAAACAATCGCAGCATTCACCTATTTGATGGTCTTTCTGGTCCACAAATCGTTGATTGACGGTGGAAACAATTTCGCAGCTGGTTTGGCAATAATCTTCGGTCTGTCAATTCTTGAGTTCTTCTGGTCCATGTCAGACGTTGGGTGGGCGGCCCTCCTCACTGACATCACAACTCCTGAAATACGGGGCAGAGTGGTGGGCTCAATGAACTTCATCGCTTCACTAGGAAGGATGGTGGGCATACTCTATTCCGGCTTCTTATACCTCGGAGGCGAAGGCTTCGAGAACGGAACAATCTTCTACATAGTTATTATCATGCTCCTCATAGGCGCCGCTCTGATGGCTTTCACGTCAAGACGCATCGGAACAACGCGTGCAACATCACGACAAGCGACCACAGCGAAAACAGAGGCAGCAGAAAATGAGCCGGCCATTCAAAGTGAGAAACCTTACCATTGGTTCCTTGCGTCCCTTGTGATAATAGTCTTGGGCGCAGCCTCAATTAACCAAATATTCCTTCTCTTCCTACAGCTTCCACAAGGCTTGAACTTCACTGACACCCAGGTTACTTTTGTGACGTCAGCGTGGACTGTGGGCGGAATGATAGCCAGTTTAAGCGTAGGAAGACTTTCAGACAGGTTTGGTAGGAGCAAGGTGTTGCTTCTGGGACTCAGCCTGGCAGCAGTCACGCCGGTGTTCTATCTTTACGCTTCCACTGTGCCTTTGATGGCTTTCATTTACGGATTGAACGGCGTTTCGTTCTGGACTATTCAAACAGTGGGCTTTGTACTCGCAGGAGATCTTATTCCGAAACACAGGAGGGGAAGACTGCTCAGTAGGTACAATACTGTCATAGCGCTGAGTTGGGGACCTGCTGGAATCCTTATTGGCGGACCGTTCGCGGATCTGCAAGTCCAAAGGTTGGGACTGTCATCTTACGCCTCATACGTGAACGCTTTTTACGCAGCGTCTATCATAGTGGCCGTTGGCACGGCGTTGTTCGCCATGAAAGTCGCAAGGCTGAAACACGATTGACGAAGTTTTAAATTCAGGCGTCGTAGAATCAACCTGAGGGACACTATGCTGGAACTCAAGACCGTCAAGGTTGAAGTGCCAGAAGGTTGCAACGTGATTTTGGGCATGGCACACTTCATCAAAGCCGTTGAAGACCTGTATGAGGCCCTCGTAAACGCCGTTCCAAACGCAAAGTTCGGGATAGGCTTCTGCGAAAGCTCAGGACCCTGCTTGGTTAGACATGAGGGAAATGATGACGATTTGAGACAGCAGGCGGCGAAAAAAGCTCTGGAAATCGGCTGCGGCCACAGCTTCATAATCTTCTTGAAGAACGCTTACCCAATAAACGTCTTGGATAAGATTAAGACTGTGCCAGAGGTATGCACAATCTACGCGGCCACGGCTAATTCTCTGGAGGTGATTATAGCAGAGACTGAGCAGGGTCGAGGAATAATCGGCGTAGTAGACGGCTTTTCGAGCAAGGGCATCGAAGCCGAGAGAGACATCAAGGCACGGAAGGATTTTCTGAGGAAGATAGGTTACAAACTCAGCTGAGAAGTTGTTCAAAAAATAGGCGCCGCAGGGTGAAGATGCCTGCGGATAGCGTTGCTGTTCGGGTGATAAAGAATGGAAGCTATGTTCTATCTGTTCATAGCTATTTCGTCTCGCAGTTCAAAGGGCATCTTCTCGTTCATTCTTTGAGCTGCATAGGTTGCTAGTCTCTTAAACTGGGGTTCTGTCAGAACATGTCGTGCTCTGGATAGAATTTCAAGGCAGATTTCTTTAAAAACCAAGTCGGCGCATCCCATCTTTGCGTCGTCGATCAATTCTTTGCAAGCTTGAAAGATTTGTTCGTTCAAAGGCAATTCACCCTGCAAGCAACACTTGCAACTTGTGGAATTAAACACTTATGAAAACAAAAATCTAATTGGAAATCCATCTCCAGCCTACCGAAACAATGTTTAGAGCTTGCCCGGAGGCACGCTCCACCTCTGTTTAGGGTCGTCAGAAACCTTGACCGCTTTTCCTCTCACCGCGCACGTTAACCTTTTAAATATAAGCGTTGAATATGGTACTCGAAAAGAAGGATGAAACCGTGGCTAATGAGGTTCTGGACGCCATCAGGAACAGGCGCAGCGTCTTAAGGTTTGAAAGCACCCAGGTTGAAGAAGATAAGGTTGAAGCCATTCTCGAAGCCGGACGATGGGCACCCTCTTGGATCAACAAGCAACCTTGGAGTTTTATAGTCATCAGAGACCAAGAAACCAAGGACGAACTCAGCGAGGTCGTTCCAACCACCTTCGTGCAGGGGCTGAAGGAAGCACCAATCTGCATCGCGGTCACCGTTGACGCTGACGAAGACCCGTATCACCACGTGGAAGACGGGGCAGCGGTCACACAGAACATGGCACTAGCCGCTCACAGCCTAGGACTAAACACCTCCTGGATCGGAGTCTACGACCTGAAGAACCAGAAGAACTCAGCCGAATCCAAGGTTAAGGAAATTCTCGAGCTTCCGAAAAACCATCGAGTGATCGCGCTCTTGTCACTTGGCCACGTTAAATACGAGGTTCCAAAGAAGGACAGAAAGACGCTTCGCCAGATAGTGTACCGAGAAAAATTCGGAAAGCGTTAGAGTACAGAACCCGTCACATCGTCTCACGTTTTTGATTTTGACTTGATCCTGTTTGGATGGTAATCGCTATATAATGCTGCTTGCCTAACCCCTGTGGAGCGGCGACCGTTACATGGGTTACGTTGCTGTTTGGAAAGCTCTGGAACAGATGGTCACAGACTTTCGCAAGAAAGGATTAAGAGTTCCAACAGAAATCATGGGCGACCTTAAAAATGCGAAGACCCTGATTAAAATCTTGAAGGCTGAACCGAGCCGCGGAGAAAACATTCAGAAAATTGAGCAATGCTTGGAAAACGTGGAATCCTACCTCATTTCTGAAGGTCAAAAAGAGTTCGGGGTCGAATACGTTGACCGATGGCTTGAGCGGTTGAACAAGGCCAGCAGAGAAATCCTTGATGAGGAGGACAAAGAAACGAGGTTTATCCCTGGACTCCCAAGGCACCGAAAGTGGATTCGCGTCACATCCTCAGCAGACTTACCCCTTGAAAAACTGACGACAATTGCGGATCAGATGAGCCTCTCTTACAACGTTCACAAGAACGGCTCTCTGCTTGTCTACGGCGAAGACCAGAGCATAAAAGATTTTGTCAAAAAGATGGCTTCGAAATACGAGTCAAAGGCTGAGAAATATCGCAAAAAAGTACATAACCGTTAAAGCTTCATGGCACAGTAAATGCTTTTATAAAAAGTGCCACAGACTGTCTGCAAAAGAAAAATGCGGACGTTTCGAAGCGTGAGGGCGCAGACTCAATGCCCTACATCAAGAAAATGGAACTCAGGGGTTTCAAATCATTCGGACCGCAGGACGTTAAAATAGTCCTGGACAAGGGTTTCACGGCGATAACAGGCCCAAACGGAAGCGGAAAAACAAACGTCCTCGATGCTTTTCTATTCTCACTCGGCGAACTGAGCGCAAGAAGACTCCGTGCAGAAACCGCCGCCAAACTGATCTTCCACGGGTCGGAAAAGGCCGGGTTAGAAAGGGCCAAAATGGCCAAGGTAGTGATCCAGTTCGACAACTCAGACGGGCGCATGCCCGTCGACACAACAACAGTGACGATTTCTAGGGAAGTCTACAGGAACGGACTAAGCGTTTACAGGCTTAACGGCAGAAGAATCTCGAGAACCCACATCATGGAAATCCTTTCCATGGCCGGAATAAGTTCCGCAAGCCAAAACATAATCCTGCAGGGCACCATTACTCGACTGACGGACATCTCCCCTACGGAACGTAGAAGAATCATCGAAGACCTGATTGGAATAGGCCAGTACGACACCGAAAAAGCCGAAGCAGAAGAAAAGCTGCGAGCAGCAGACATCTCCATACGCACCGCCATGGGCAGAATTGACGAAGTACAGAAGAGGCTTGACGACCTGGAGAGAGAACGCAACGAACTGCTCAAAGTCAGCTTCATCCAGGCCGAACTGAGACAGTTTGAAGCGGTCAAGATCTCACACGATATGACACAGATACAGAAGAAGGTAGAGGAAAATTCGTCGCAAGCGGACAAGGTTAAGACCAGAGTAGAAAAACTCAGAGAGCTGCGTGACGGTCACAGGTCGAAAAGAAGAGAAGTTGAGGGTGAATGGCGAAGGCTAAGCTCCGAAATGGTCGAGGAAGGCGGCTCTCAGGTAGTCAAGGTGCAGATAAAAATCGGAGAGCTGAGATCAAAACTGACGGAGTTGGCGACCAGGATAAGCTCCGGGAAAACAACCCTTGAAGGGCTGACGAGAATCAGGGAAAACAACCTCCAACAACACCAGGCAATTCAAAAGGAAATTCACGAAAACCGGTTAAAGATAAGGCACTTCAAAAGCGAACATGAAAGAATTCTTGGCCAGATACACGAGAAACAAGCAGAACATGATACTCTAGCACAAGAAGCTGCCCAGCTTTGGGAAAACCTTGGAGAAAACAGCAAGAAAATACGGGAGATCGAGCTTAAAATCGAGGGGAACAACAAGAGACTCGTATCCTTGAGGTCGGAATACGTAAAGAATCAGACAGCCATCAAGGTGCGGGCGAGAAGACAGAAGGACTTGAACGACCGCAAGCAACGGTTTGCAGCAACACTCACCGAGCTTGAAAAGTCTTTCTCCGATCTTGAAAAAGTTCAGAAAGAACAAAAAACTCAGCTGAAAAACCTGGAACGGAACCTTGAAAGAAGAAGCGCTCAAAAAGAAGCTGTTGAGAGAGAAATAGTTGAAGCAAGCAAGATAGCTGATTCAGCACGTGAAGCGGTCGTAGAGTTTGCAACCCAGAGAGAACTTGCAGAAACCGTGGCCGCAGAGGAGAAAGCCCTCAGAAGCATAGAAGAGCTGGGCGAACTGGGCGTCATCAAGGGCGTGTACGGTAGACTTCGCAACCTAGCGAAAATCGACAAGACCTACCAAAGAGCAATGGAAGCTGCATCAGTAGGATGGCTTGACGCTGTCGTCGTAAAAGACTTCGACTCGGCTTTCACGTGTGCAGAAACGTTAAGAAGGATGAAACTTGGGAGGATAAAGATCATTCCCCTCGAAGGAGCAGCCGCGGCCAAACCCTTCAAAATTCCCGAAAAGGAAGGCGTCCGCGGCGCTGCTGAGGCTTTCATAAAGTCTGAAAAGATTTGTGGATCTGCGGTCCGCTTCGTTTTCGGAGACACGCTCGTGGTAGCGGACGACAAGACCGCTTTCACGTTAGCGAGCCAGGGCTATCGCAGTGTAACAGTTGAGGGAGACCTCTACGAGGTTGGCGGTGCATTTGAAAGCGGTTACTACCGTGCTCCCATAGACTTTTCCACCATAATCCCAAGTGAGACAGCCATCAAGAGCCTAGACGAGGCTGTCAACGCTCTTCAGCAGCATCTTTCAAGGAGAAACGATGACATAACCAGCTATGAAGACGAAATCGACCGAACTCGCGTTGAAATCGCCCGCTTGTCCGAAGCTATAACAACGTTAGACAGGGAAATCGTCAGGGTGAAAAGAAGCGTCAGGAGAACAAGGTCCAACGTTAGACGCGTTGATCACTACATCGTTCGAATCAACAAAGAAATCGAGAATGAGAAAGCCCAGATGTGGGTGCACAGCGCTGAGAGGAGCTCGATCCTGAAGGAGATGCGAAGACTCCAGAACGAGTTGGCAGTTCTGAGAAAAAGGACAGACCCTGGACACATTCAGGAAATGGAAGTCAAGAGGGAGAAACTGTCAGAAGAGATAATTACTCTGAGACAGAAGCTGGGAACAAGCCAGACGGAAATATCAACGCTGCAGTCGCAGTTCGACAACGTTCTGAGGGTTGGGTACCAGAACTCAAAGATTCAGACCTCAAAGGTTGAGCAGCAACTGCGGAAGGTAGAGAAAGAAGTGGAGGATGCATTGCAGCAGAGGGAAGCACTGAAGCAGGAACTTTCGCAACTGGAGAAGAACCGAGTTAAACTTTCAAAGACAGTTTTCTCAGCAAGGGAGGAAGCAAAGAAATTCACGAGCCAGATTGACGACATAGACAAAGAACTTCGCAAACTGGACGCTGAGTATGAACAAGTCGACCGTCTGCAAAACCAGCTCCAGCTGAACGTCCAAACGTCTCTTCTGCAGCTTGAACAATACCGGAACCAGCTGAGACTTTCCGGCTATGAACAACCACTGACCGTGACTCCGAAACAGGTTGAGGAAGCCGAAACCTCCATGAAGATGATGCAGCTTGAACTTGAAAGAATAGGCGCAGTCAACCAGCTTGCGTTGTCGCATTACGCCGACCAGATTTCACGCTACAAGGAACTTTCGATCAGGTTGAACGAGCTTGAAAAAGAAAAGCAGGCAATAGTACAGTTCATGGACGAGATCGACCGGAAGAAACGCAAAATCTTCATGGAAGCCTTCGAAAAAATCGACCGAAACCAGAACGTATACTTCTCGAAGCTCACAGGAGGCGGCACCTCCACGATGACGCTTGAAAACGTCGAAGAACCCTTTGCAGGAGGCATAGACATGCTCGTCCAATTTCTCAACAAACCCTCAATAGTCGTGAGCGCTGCCAGCGGAGGCGAACGCTCAGTAGCAGCCGTCGCGTTCCTGTTTGCTCTTAGGGAGTTCACACCCGCATCCTTCTACATCCTTGACGAGATCGACGCTCACCTAGACGCTTTCCACGTTTCAAAACTGGCTGAGCTCCTGCGAGAAGAATCGGACAGGACACAGTTTATAGTTATCACCCTAAAACCCGAAATGGTGAACAAAGCTCAGAAAGTCTACGGGGCCTACATGAGCAACGGAGTGTCAAACGTCATTTCCCTCAAACTGCTGGAGGTCCCAAGCTAGTGTCGGCCACGGCAACAAAGAAGCCGTTCTACCTGTTTCCTCCATGGAACATTCTCTTCGAGTTCCACAGACTGGAAAAGCTTGCACCCTGGAACGTCAGCATCGCATACTTACTAACATCGTTTCTTGAAAACATGGAGAAGACGGGCCAAGTAGATTTCAGGGCATCAGGAGTGGCCCTTGACTCTTCAGCCCTCATATACCTAATGAAGTCGAGGCTTCTGCTGAAACTTGAAGAACCTCCACCGCCGCCGAAGCCGCCAATGGACTATTTGCCTCCGCCCCTGTTCCTGCCACTCAGACACGAATTGACGTCTACGACCATTGGAAACCTTCTGGAAGTGCTGGACGACATCCTAAAACTAGAGAAGCTGATTCGCCCAGAAAAGCTTGTCCAACAGCCTGTCTTGCCAACGCCCTCGGAAATACTTTCTCAACTGGACATGTACCTGATGGAAATTGAGCTCCAGATGGAAAAACTCCACGCCTCCCTTTCGGAACGAGTGAAAGGCGCGGGAATAATAGAGTTCTCAACCTTGATTAAAGGAGTCGGGCGGTTTGAGGCGATCCGCACGTTCATTCTTTTACTGTTCTTGGCGCAGGATGGAAAAATCAGCCTGTGGCAGAACGAAGAAACAGAGGAGATTTACATAGCTGTTGGTGATTTGAAACTTGCAGGAAGTGGAGAAACAGGCACCTAGCCTAGACGAAGAGGAAAGTGAGAAGCAGACTCCGGCAAGGACACATGATGACTTGTCGATGGTTGAGGCAGCTTTGTACGTTGCTGGACGTCCCCTGGACCTAAACGAGTTATGCTCGGTCTTGAAGACCCGGTCAAAGAATAGGGCCAGAAGAACCACGAAGACCCTCATGCAGCAGTACGCATGCAGAAACACTGCTCTCGAAATTCTGGAACTAAAGGACGAGAGGTACGTTCTGCAGATTAAGGCCGATTTCACACCGCATGTCAAGAAGTTTGTCAACAGACCGTTGCTTTCTCTCGGTCCGTTAAAGACCCTTTCGTACATAGCCTACAGACAGCCAGTGTCTCAGAAAAGAGTGATCGAAGTGCGAGGTCGTCACGCCTACACTCACGTAAGAACCTTAAAGGAAATGGGGCTGATTGGAAGTGAAAGAAGCGGAAGGTCATCGGTTCTCAGGACCACAGAGTATTTCGCGGACTACTTCGGTCTTAGTCCAGACACAGCATCGATGAAAAAAGAGTTGAAGCATGTTTTCGAAGAATTTCCTAAGTCAGACAAACGCTCAGACTGAAAACGGATAGGCTTATATTCGAAAGAGCCATGATAGTCCACACTCAAAATTCGGCAACACCGGAGAAATGAAGAATGTCAGTTTGGCATGGCAAAATGCACAAGAAAAAACCATCAGGAGGCAGAAGACACGTCTACAGAAAGAAGAGAAAGTTTGAGCAGGGCACGTTTCCAGCTGAGACCATGATGGGAGAGCAGAAGAGAAAAGTTGTTAGAGGAAGGGGTGGAAACCTGAAAATCAAGGTTCTGAGTGAAAAACAGGTCTGCGTCACCGACCCGAAGACTGGAAGAACAGAGAAAACAGAGGTTGTACGAGTTGTCAAGAACCCTGCGAACATCGATTACGACCGCAGAGGCGTGATCACTAAGGGAGCGCTTGTACAGACTCCTCTAGGCCAAGCAAGGATAACATCCCGCCCTGGACAACACGGAATACTGAATGCTGTCCTCATAAGTGCGGAAAAAAGCTAACTTCTTATTCCACTTTAGCCACAGAGCGCATGTTTGAAAGCTGTTTTGCAATCATCATGATCGTTTGGTTCTTAGAGCCTTTCTTCTCGACTAGAACCATACCGGTCTTCAACCAAGATGCTTTGGGGTAAACAGCGTCTGGAAAAAGCTCGCAGGCCAAACTCAGTTTTTCCGCCGCCTCTTTCACCTCTGCGATTTTCGGAGAAGCAACAGCGATGCTTTTTGGCACTCGCCTTCCATCCTCTCTGCTTCTGGTTAGGTCAAAGTAGGCTGGCCAGATGATCACCTTATCCTGTTTTCGCAAGTTCTTTTTCTCCTAAGGTCATTTTTGGGCAAAATAGGCTGTTAACCCATTGTTGATTTCGTCAACTCTGACAAAACCGAACCGTTCAAACTGTATTATGTCGTTCGGCTTCAACTTCTCACAAGCGCTCTCTGCCACTCCTTCTGCCACGCTTGCGTCAGGCATGACGACCCGGCAAGGCATGTCGTGTCCCATGAGCACCCAGTGGATCAGCTGAGCCTTAACCTTTCTTGCATCTTCGTAGGACTCGCTGACGAAAAGGCCTTGAGCTGAATACACGTTTGCGTTCTCGATCTTTACGTTGAACAATTCCATCAGGCGAAGCATCGCTCCCACGCTTGATGAGTCGACGTCTTTCCTCGAAACCCATAGAGTCACGCGGTTATCTTCGCCCTGGGGCTGCACCGTGTATTCTCTGAACCCTCTGCCAAGCTCGTCTGGATGCAGCTTGAGCCTAGCGTCAAAAAGCTTCGGGACTCTTCTGACCGTTAGCTCTATCGGGTTATTCACGAAGAAGTACCTATCAGCGGTCGGATCCAATATCTTGCGGTTGTACGCGTAGAGGTTTTCCCAGCTCAGAGTGACATCCGAAGTCTTCGGCCCGATATCGATAATCATCTTCTTGATCGCATCAGGCTCTATTCCACGCCTTCGTAAGGCGACAAAAGTTGCCAAGCGCGGGTCATCCCAATCCTTGTACAGGCCGTCCCGCATTCCTTGAACTATCTTTGACTTGCTCAGAGACGCCCCCGTGATCTTCAATCTTCCATAGTGTATGGTCTCCGGATACTTCCAGCCTAGATGCCGATACATGTACTCTTGGCGAGCCTGATTTGTCAGGTGCTCCTTCCCCCGGATGATGTGGGTTATCCCAGTTAGGTGGTCATCCACACCGCTTGCAAGGTTGTAAAGCGGCCAAACCCTGTACTTGCTTCCAACCCTTGGATGTGGATACTTCAGAGTGTCAATGACTCGAAGCGCAGGCCAGTCTCGAACCGCGGGGTTCGGGTGGTCCAAGTCTGTTTTGACTCGAACAACAGCTTCACCCTCTCCGTAGCCCCCGTCCAGCATCCGTCTCCACCGTTTAAGATGCTCTTCAACTGAAAAGTTGCGGCAATCGCATGGCCTCTGAGCAAGTATTCTCTTTCGAAACTCTTCCGGTTTGCACGTGCAGACGTAAGCGTTTCCATCCCTGACCAGTCTTTCAGCGTGCTCGTAGTAAATCGGAATTCTGTCGCTTTGAATGTACTCCTCGTCAGGTTTGCAACCAAGCCAAGCCAGGTCCTCCCTGATATCGTCATAGAATTCTAAGACGGGTCTTTTCAGCTTCGGGTCAGTGTCCTCAAAGCGAAGAACAAACTTGCCCTTGTACATCTGCGCATACTCATGGCACAGTACAATCGCTCTGGCTGAGCCCAAGTGCAGTACACAGTCAGGGTTAGGCGCATAACGAGTGACTACCTGCGGATAATTGGAAACGTTCGGCAGAGGCGGAAGACGTTTTTCTCCAACCTTCTCCTTGACAAAGGCTTCTGGCCACTCTGTGTCGACCATGCGCTTCTGCTCATCCGGTGAAAGACCGTTGACCTCTTCAACGATTTCATCGATGAGAGCCGATACTTCCTTAACCATGTCTCTATATTCTGGTCTTTCACCCAGTATCTTTCCAACAACCGCGCCCGTCTGCGCCTTGCCACCATGCTTAACCGCGTTCAACAGGGCGAACTTACGAACGAGTTCTCGGAGCCCTGCTTCTTCTCCTAGATTCAACAGTTCTACACTCTAGATTTTTCTCTCGATCAAGAAGACTGCGAAGGCTTTTAGTTTTTCCTTTCCCTCTGAGGCGGGCAGTAACATCTCGACCTCACTCCAGCTTTCTTTAACCATTCTTCTTGCCACCTGCTTCGCGTATTCTATTGAGTCGTACTTCTGCACTATGGCGATAGCAGCGTCTCTCAAATCCTGATGCGAAGTGTGCATTCCTAGAATTTCAGTGAGTCTCTTCCTATCCTGGGCTTCTGCAACCTTCAATGCGCGGATTACTGGTAAGCTCCTCTTCCCCTCTGTTATGTCCTGCCCTCTTCCACCTTTCTTCTCCCCGAACTCCTCACTGGTCAAGTCCAGAACGTCATCTTGTATCTGAAAAGCCACCCCTACGCTCTCTGCAAAAATCCCAAGCTTTTCGACGAGTTCATCACTCGCATCAGCCAGAACACTCGCGATCTTTGCTGCCATTCTTGCCAGAGTTCCCGTCTTGTAGGCACACATCTGCAGATAGTCCTTTTCGTCGATTGTGTCAGCGTCTGCTAAGCCTCTGTGCCACGCTATGTCCATGGCTTGGCCGAGACTTACGTTGATCATTTCCTGAGCGTAGATCTCGTAGATCCTGCTGATTTTTTGAGGTGATAGCTTCTGTCTTTTTTCCATCAGTGGAAGAAGGGGCAGGTAGTACATGGCGTTTCCGGCGTTTATGGCCACGTCGAGCCCGAAGATTTTGTAGGTACAAGGTTTTCCCCTTCGGTATTCGGATGAATCCTCTATGTCGTCGACCATGAGGGTTCCGTTATGAATGACTTCTGGTATAATGGCATAGTCAACGTAGTCCTTTGGGTCTTTGCCTAATGCTTCGCAGACCAGTAAGAACATGGTCGGCCGCCATCTTTTGCCGCCTCTGTCAAGAAATTCCCATATAGGGTCTGCGACTGCCTTGTTCAAGGCTTCCAAGTTGTACGAGTATCGTGGTGGACTCAGTTCGAACAGAACGGCGTTCTTGGAGAATACTCTTGGAACGTATTTTTCAACGGCCTTGTTTATCAAAGGGGCCTTTTCCCGAAGAATTTCTTCAATGTCCATCGCTAAGCCTTCTGTCTCCGCGCGTAGTTTTCAGTCCCGTAGCCCCTCGTGCGAAGCCATTCTGAGGTCTTGCCCTTTATCACAATTGGTGCTCTGCGCAATGATTCGGTCGAACCTGCTCCAACAAGGAACATGACATTTCTCAACTCGTCCATGAGAAGAGAAAGCGTTTTGCACGTTTCTTTGACCCCTTTAACTGCTGATTGCAGAATCGGCTGGGAAAGGCTTGCCAAGCTGGCACCCAGCGCGAAACTCTTCGCAGCATCCACTCCGCTGCGTATTCCTCCAGAAGCGATGACGGGTATACTAACAGATTGAGACACTTCAACAATGCTTGCCACGGTTGGGATTCCCCAGTCCCAGAAGACGGCGCCTAGCCTGCGCTTTGAACTGCTCTCGGGCCCTTCTGCACGGTAGTATTCGACGGCTGCGAAGCTTGTGCCGCCTGTTCCGCTCACGTCTATGCCTTTCACGCCCACATTCTCAAGCTTCTTGGCCTCTTCAGCAGCTATGCCGGCGCCTGTCTCCTTTGCAATAACCGGCTTATCTAATTCTTCAGCGACCTCCCCTATGCGTTCGAGAACGCCTCGAAAGTTTGTTTGGCCCTCGGGCTGGGCAGTCTCCTGGAGCGCGTTTAGGTGTATTGCCAAGGCGTCTGCCTCGATCATTTCCACGGCTCTTTTTGCTTCTTTCAAGCCATAGCCGTTGACAAGTTGCACACCACCGATGTTTGCGATGAGGAAGGCGTTTGGAGCTTTTTCCCTAACTACCGCGAAGGTCTTCTCAAGTCTTTTATCCTCTATCGCTGCGCGTTGACTTCCTACACCCATTCCCAAGCCCAGCTCTTCGACTGCTTCGGCTATCGTTGCGTTGATCTTTCCGGCCTCGCCTGTTCCACCCGTTATTGCTCCTGCAATCAATGGCGCGGTAAACCTGTGGCCGAAAACCACGGTGGAGAGGTCTATTCTTTTCCGGTCAACCTCAGGCAGGGCCTTGTGCACGAAGCTTATGTCCTCGAAACCTGTGGTTACGCTCTTTGCTTGAACGTTCTGGTTCAATGAGATTTTGATGTGCTCTAACTTTCGCTTCGCCGTTTCTTTTGACAAGACTCTATTCCTTCTCTATTACCGTACCCTTCACTGCTTCTCCTTCAAGGGCCTTGTAAACGTAACGGGGTTTTGATGCGTTGACGACGGTAACCGGAATGTTCAGTTCGAGAGCTGGCATGAGCTCCGCCATTTTACCGAACATGCCGCCGGTGACGTCGCAGGCCGTTGCCTTGCCAAGCTTACCTTGAAGACCCTTCAGCTCTTCGAGTGTCAGACGGTCCAGCATCTTCGCGGTTTTTACAAGTTTCGGGTCGGCATCATACACTCCGTCAACGTCGACTCCGATTATTATGCGGGCTGCCTCGAACCGTATAGCAAGCGCTGACACAAGCTGGTCGCCCGACAGCACCGTGAAACCTAGCTTTGTGTCCAACACCGCGTCCCCGTAAAGGACGGGTGTGAAGCCCATCTTCAACAGCGACTTTACCGAGGCATCCTCGAACTGTTTGATTCTTCCGTTTTCTGTGATTATGCATGATGAAGGTGTCACGCTTACCGCTGGCAAGTCGTGCCAAATGAGAGAATCCATGAACAAGCCGTTGAGCACAGTCATGTAATGATGAGTAATGGAGAAACCGACCTTCTGTGACTCTTCTTTGTAACCTTCCTTTATCGCATACTCTTCCGCTGAGGGATGACCGAAGCTTCCGCCTCCGTGGACGATTATCAGGTTTTGCACGCTTGCCCCATGTATCTCACCTGCCAGGCGGTTTATCTCCTGCGTTTTAGCGGCAAGCTGCCCTTCCTTGTCTGTTATCACTGAACCGCCGATTTTCAGGATCGTAGGTCTAAGGCTGCTCAACCCTTACACCCTCGTCTGTTTTCCTAGCCTTGAAAGGTCTGCCTCCAGCCCTCATGATTCCCTGCAAAACATCCTCAAGCTTATCATCTTCCGCCAAAGCAATCATGCATCCGCCTCCGCCGGCTCCAGTCAGTTTCGCCCCCAGAGCTCCTGATTTTTTCGCCGCGTTTATCAGCCATTCAAGCGATTCATCGGAGACACCCACTCCGTAGAGCAGGGCATGATTGATGTTCATAAGGTCCCCAAGAGTCTTTAGGTCGTTCGTTCTTAAGGCATCTATGGCTCTGAGCACGATTTCCCGCGCAGCCTTCCTTATAGGTTCAGCGATCTGCGGATAGTTATCCATCAAGTTTCGCACTTTTTCAACCTGAACTCTCGTGGACCTTTCAACACCGGTGTCTCCGACGACCAGGGGAATGTCCGTTTTAACTTCAAGAGCCTTGAACCCTGTGTCCGTTTGAAACAGGAGGGCCCCACCGAAAGTAGCTATCGCCGGGTCCACGCCTGAAGGTGTGCCGTGCACAACCTTTTCAGCTTCGAGGACAACACGGAAAACGTCTTCCTTCGACATTTTCACGTTCAGAAGAGCGCCAACCGCCGCAGTTACTGCGGCCACCACTGCGGCAGAAGACCCAAGACCAGCGGCGACGGGGACGGTTGAGTTGATCTCGATGTCTAGACCGATATCGCTTTTGTGTGCAGCCAGGACTTTTTCCACGGCCAACTTGACTGGCTCAAACCTCAACCTGGCTTCTCTCACGTCTCCCTGTTCAACCTTGAAAACTCCGTGTTCAAAGTAGCCTTTCAGGTTCAGGTTTGCCGACCGGACGTGGACGCGTTTGTCCTCGCTGCGGTCCACCGTTGCGTAGGCTCTCCTGTCTATGGCCAAAACAATCGCGGGCTCGCCGTAGACTACGAAGTGTTCTCCGAAAAGTATGACTTTTGCTGGAGCTGAGGCAACGACCCCCATCCTAGACCACTATTTTGTGAAACACACGGCGGCGTACCCAACGACGCTTGAGTAGTCGCCAATAACATCTCCACTGGTCTTATAGCATAATAATTTTGCCTCTTTTGCCCCCAACACCTTTGCAGCCCTTATCAGGGCCGCTATTGGCCCAACGCCGCACGCGCTGATTTGATGAGACTCGACGGTTGAGATGAAACGGGCTTCATCCATTGCCTCCACTCCTTCAAGCGCTTTCCTGTCCTTTCTTTCCGCCATTTCCTGAGGCTCGTAGTGAGTCATGTCCGAAGAAGCTATGATAACAGCGTTCTTCTGAGAGGCAACCTTCGCCACGGCCTCTCCCACTTCTCTTGCTGAGGACAAATCCTGCATCAGGAAACAGATCGGCACGATCTTGAATTCTGAGCGATAAAGATACTGGAGAAATGGAAGCTGAACCTCGATTGAATGTTCATAATTGTGGGCAGAATCATCGACATCAATGATTCGAGAATCTCGTGCGACTTGATCGGCTGCTTCACCGTCGACTTCAACGTCGCCCAGCGGCGTGCGCCAAGAACCCTCGTTCACGATGGCTAAGCCGCTTCCCACTCCTGTGTGGTTTGGTCCGAAAAGGAACACAACATCCGGTTTGCCGTCAACAGACAGACGGTAATAGGCGTGAGCGGCAACGGGGCCTGAAAACATGTAACCAGCGTGCGGACAGATGAGGCCTACAACTCGCCTAGGCCCAGTCGTCACAACTTCTGGAAGCTCTCCGGGCCCAAGCCTGCTGAGGAAGCACCCTTCTATCTGGCGCCTCAGCGGTTCAGCCTTCGCCTCGTAGAACGCTCCGGCTTGGCATGGACGCCGAACCCCAACCATCCTTTTAGATTTCCTCCTCTTCCCTCGTGATCTTGGTTTCAAAATCATCAATCGTAAGAGGTAAATCCTTGTCAGCGGCCAGTTCACCGCGCTCCCTCAACACCTGCCTTGCCAGGAGCCAGTAGATGACGGCCAAGGCTCGCCTACCCTTGTTGTTTGTGGGAACAACACAGTCAACCCCTACAAACTCGTTGTCCGTGCTACACAAGGCCACGACCGGTATGCCGACGGAGGACGCCTCCTTAACTGCCTGAAAATCTGCCCTCGGGTCGGACACTATCAACACGTCCGGTTCAATGCGATTAGGATACAACGGGTTTGACAAGAGCCCAGGGATAAACCTTCCAACCACTGCAGTTGCTCCGGTAACCTGACAGAACTTGGTAACAGGCTCTTGCGCGTAAAGCCTAGCCGCCACCGCAGCGATTTTTGCAGGCTCGAACCGAGCTAGGAATTTAGCTGCCACCCGTATTCGATCATCTGTCTTCTTGACATCCAAGACGAAAAGTCCGTCAGGCCTCACGCGGTATATGAATTGTTCCATGTCTCCTGTTTTCATTCTTGTCCCGATGTGTATTCCAGCAGACAGCAAGGTATCCTGTGGCAGAAGAAGCTCTTCTTCAGGGGCCACCACCTCGGTTGTCTGCGCTGCCTCCGTATTCTCTGCTGGTTTTACTTCTTCCTTCATCTCGTCCTGCTTGTCTTCTTCTTCATTTCCTTCTTTGATTTCTTCGTCTTCTGACAAACCTTTCATCCTCCCTTCGAAACCTCGAGATCCGCCATTCTGGCTCTGTCTCCAAGAAACTCCTCGATCCTTATCAGCTCGTTTATCTTTGCCGTGCGCGCAGCCTCGACGACTCCAGCCTTTATCACTGGACACTTGAAAGCCACGGCCAGTTGGGCTATGTGCCAATCGCACGTGTCACCCGAACGGTGGGACATCACTGGAACGTACCCGTGTCTTTTTGCCATTTCAATCGTTTCCCAAGCATCAGAGAGAGTTCCCACCTGGTTCACCTTTATTATGATCGCGTTTGCCGCGTGCATTCTTATCCCACGGTTAAGCCTTTCACTGTTTGTCGTGAAAAGGTCGTCTCCACAGACCAAGCAGCCCTTGATCTTCTTGGAGAGTTCTGCAAAGCTGTTAAAATCTTCCTCATGAAAAGGGTCTTCAACGTAGACCAAGTGATACTTCTTGGCCAGTTCGAGAACAAACTCCAACTGTTCGCCTGAATCGCGCTTCTTCTTTTCCCTTTCGTAGTTGTATTTTTTCTCTTTGCCATTCCAGAGGGAAGACGATGCAAAATCGACGCCCATACTGCACACAAAATCCAGTTCGCTGCCTATTTCCTCACAGGCCTGGGTCAAAACCTCTAATGCCTCCGCGTCTCCTATGTTGGCGGCCCAAGCTCCCTCATCACTTCTTCCGCCGCTGAAAAGCTTGTCCTTCTTGCTCAGTATTTCACCGACTTTCTTGTGAACCTGAACGTTTGCCGTAGCAGCTTCCAAGAAGGACTCAGCTCCGTGAGAAATCACCAGAAACTCTTGAATGTCCGGAGATTTTCCGCGCGTGTGTTGTCCACCGCTTAAAATGTTTCCCAATGGATAGGGAAGCTCACAGGCAACGTGTCCGCCTAAATATCGGAAGAGAAGAAGCCCGCTGGAGTTTGCGGCTGCCTCGGCACTGGCCAGTGAAATGGCGAAAGCAGCGTTGCCGCCGATCGACCTGAAGTCTTTTGAACCGTCGATTTCGTGCAGTGTCTTGTCGATTTCTTCTTGGCAATCGGCGTTTAGCCCTATGATCTCTGGGGCTACAAGCTCTTCAACCCTTTTTATTGCCTGTTCAACTCCGCCTTGCGGATAGTAGACGACCTCCGCTTTTCCACGGCTCTTTCCGGCTGGCGCTGCGACTCTCCCGAAGCCTGAAGCGGTTATTACATCAACTTCTATCGTTTCCTCTCCCCGGTTGTTGAAGACTTTTCTTGCTATGACATCCTCAATCACAGCCGCCATTGCTTTCTCCTCGATTGTCCTCAATGGTAGTTTCTTGCCTCTTTCCGTTTCTGAGCCTCTTCACAAAAGCGCAGGACTTCGTCCAAAATCTCCACGTGCGACAGTAGCATGCGCCTGCAGCAGTAGCGTGTTACTTCCAGGTTGTCCAGCACTTCACCCGCGTTTTCACCGGCTTTGACTCTTCTGGCGAATTCTTCCCATTTGTCCCCGATCAGTTTGCCACACGTGAAACATCTTACAGGGATGATCAACCCGGTTCAACCTCTTTACCGGTAGCTCTTTTGGTCTCTCGACCGAGCGCCTGACCCGCCGAATTTTTTAGGCTCTTTCTTCCTGGAGTCTCCTGCAATCATTGTTCTGTCGTATTCCGCGAAAAGAGTCCGTAAATGAGTGCTCTTAGTCCACTTCAATATCGCGTTAGCAATGGCCGTGCGGGCGGCCTCTGCCTGGCCCATGTAACCTCCCCCCGAGGTTTTCACGTCCAAGTCTAGCTGTTTCCAAATCTCATCTCCAGCCTGCATGAGCGGTTCCATCATCTTCTCACGTGCGATTTCGGGTTCAAAAATCTCCAGGGGGATTCGGTTTACGTAGACTCTTCCAACCCCCGGTCTCACGACTACGCGTGAAAGGGCTGTTTTCCTCTTTCCGCTCACCACAAGAGTTTTCTTAGCAGGCACTCTTATTCACCCTCGTTCCACCCAATTTCTTTCGCCAACTCGCCGACTGTGAAGCATGGGCATGTTAGCCTTTTTGCCTGAGCTTCCGGTACGGTTTCCATCTTCTGGTTTTTGAGGTCGTCCGGAATTCCTATAAACACTCTCAGCCGTTTGCACGCTTGTTTTCCCTTAGGTTTCTTTGACGGTATCATGCCTCCGACGGTCTTTCTGACTATTCTGTCAGGTCGCCTGTAGTGGAATGGTCCCCGGTTAACGCCTCCCACCGCCAGAAACTCTTTGGCTTCGGCTACTTTGCTTCTTTTTCTTCCGGACATCACCGCTTTCTCAGCGTTCACAATCACTATTTCCTCACCGGTCAACAGGCGTTTGGCAATTTTGCTTGCCATCCTGCCCAGTATCAGCCCGTCAGCATTCACTACCGTGACATGTTTACTAGTTGTCTCCATTCTTTCACCCAATAATCTTGACGTTTGACCCCTTAGGGTTTTTCTTGATAAGGTCGAAGAAGGACAAACACCTCCCCCTCGCAGCCGCTATCTTTTCCCTTGCCCTTGCAGAGAACGCAAACGCTGCTATCGTTACAGGATGCCTTAATTTGCCAGTGGCCAGCACCTTGCCAGCAACCGCAACTGTCTCGCTCCTGCGCGTGAACCTGTTCAAGCGGCTCAGGTTCACGACGATGCCTCTCCTTCTTGATTTGGCAAGACGTTCGGCAACGTCCCACCAGATCTCAGCATCGTTTTCTCTGCATTGCTTCTTGAGGAAATTAATGACTTCCAAGAGTTCTGGGTTTGTGGCCTTAATCTTCTTCATTCTTCTTCACCTTGATTTGACTCTCAAGCTCCTTCAGCTGCTTGTCCAGTGTCTTGACGGCTTCCGTGAGGATTCGTTCGGGAGAAAGTGCCTGTGTGGACTCGAGACTGAATATGTAGGCATCTTCTTCTCCAGAAACCGTTATTGCACGCGGGTTCTCCGGGCAAGCTTCAGCGCAGTCTTGGCAAAGTGTGCAAGCCATCAGGTCGCGAACTTCAATTCTGTTGTCAGTCTTGACCAAGACCTTCTTTGGACACATTTCCACGCATTTTCCGCAGACACTGCACTTCTTGCTTATCTCGATCTTGGGGAAGTACTTGTATGTGCACATTGAAACCGGCTGCCACTTTGCGTGATTTCTCCCTTTCCCAAGCCTGGCGTAAGCCTCAAGCCTTATTTTCTGCTCTTTGGCCAGTTTCACGATTGGAATCTTGTCGCTCACCGCCACAACCGATTCGCTCTCTGATTTAAGGTCGCCTGAATAGATTGTCCTAGACCCCTCCTTTGCTTCGACGTCAAGAGCAAGTGTCACCCTGCAGAGGTTGCATCCGAATTCGCTTTTGCATGGACATTCTTCAGGTAGGTTATAACTGTCCAAGTCGGTCTTAAGAGGAATAAGCCCAAGTCTGTGGGCGATAATCTCATCCTGAATTATCGACGAGTTCTCAACCATCACGATTTCGTCTATCGCCATACATGGCACCTCTGAGATCACTATCCTTCTCAGCGCGTTAACGTGCGGAACGTTCACTCCTCGAATGAGCAGGCGCAGATTGTCCTCGTCTTTCTTGAGCACCTTTATTTCCACTTGCTTGGACACTCCATAACGGACTATGCTAACCATCGTGCCGTTCAATAAGACATTGGTGCATTATTTCAATTTTTCTATCAGAAGAAGAACAGCAGGAACCTCTTAGACTCTTCTTCCCCTTCTGCCGCCTGGCCTCCTTGTGCCATCATGCGGGATAGGTGTAACCTCTTCTATCCGTTCTATCCGGAAGCCTGCCCTTGCTAGCGCTCTGATTGCTGCCTGAGCGCCTGGTCCAGGCGTTCTTGGACCTGCGCCTCCCGGAGCTCTCACCTTGATGTGTATCGCGGTTATGCCCTTGTCCTTGGCCGTGTCGGCCGCCAGCGAAGCTGCACGCATCGCAGCGTACGGCGAAGATTCCATCCTGGAGGCTTTCACAACCATGCCTCCAGACGTTCTGGCTATTGTTTCTGCACCAGAGATGTCGGTCATGTGGATTATTGTGTTGTTATAGGAGCTGAAAATGTGAACAACTGCCCATTTTTCGGTCTTCTTGCTGGAACTCAAAAGCCCTCTCCCTCCCCTCTTACCTTCTCGCGGCTAGCCTGTGACTGGGGCGCCACAGTTATTGTCTGGCGCAAAGGGTGACTTGGATTTGCAAGTGAGCTTTGAGCCATGTAGTCTATTTGGCCCTCTTCAGGCTTTGTCACCATATGACCAGGTATCCTAACCCTCTGGCCCCCTATCGTTACATGTCCATGAGTAATAAGCTGACGGGATTGCTGGATCGTCTTTGCTAGGCCCTTACGCAAGACGATCGTTTCCAGTCTTCGTTCAAGGATGTCTTCTATCGTCATGTCCAGAACGTCGTCCAAGACTGCTGTTTCAGGAAGAATGCCCAGCCTCTTTAAACGGGTTAAGAGTTCTTCTTCCATTTTCTTGCGTTCCTCAGGTGTCTTGCCTATGAGGGAGCGTGCCGTGCCCCTGAACGTCGACAGCATCGTTTCTTGCCGCCAAAGTTCATGCTTGTTTCTCAAACCGTACTGGCCAATTAGCTTAAGCTCTGCCTGCATTATGTCTGTTCGCCATGGAAATCGCGGAGTGTCGTACTTCTTTCTCTGCTTCCTAGGGTCGCCCATTACTTCTTACTCTCCGCGGCACCCGGCCTTTGCATGAGCGTTTTCTTCTTGACCCCGAGAGCCTTACCTGCCCTGCCAGTGGTCCTGGTTCTCTGACCCCGCACCTTCAGCCCGTACGCGTGCCTGTATCCACGCCAAGATTTTATCGACTTCATCTGGTCTATGTCCATCTTGGTCCTCAGAACGAGTCCGGCGCTGATCAAATGCCCGTCCTTTCCGGTTTCCGCGTCTTTTCTTCTGTTCAAAAGCCAGCTTGGCAAACCGTGCGATGCTGGGTCCTTTATTATCTCTTCCACCGAATCTATGTCCGTTTCCGTAAGAAAGCCTGCTCTCTTGTTCGGGTTTATTCCTGCCTTCTTCAGTATCGCGTTTCCCAGGTTCAGACTGATCCCTTTGATTTTTGACAGCGCGTAAGACGCTTTCAACGTGCCGTCAACGTCAGTGTCTATGATTCTAAGCCTGTACCTGAACTCCTCTGACATTCATCGTCATCCATCATTGAGTGAAGCTACCTAGAGATAAACCGTATTTTATTTAAGAATATCGGTCTTCCAACAAGAACGCGCGCGATGTCTCGTTTTCTAGCTCACGCTGTTAATATACGCTCGTTTGCCCGAAGTAGTTTCCCAGTACGATAGCATCAAGAATGTTCACCGCGCTGTCTCCGTTTATGTCTGCGTTAGGGTTCCAGTTTAGGCTACTAGTCGTGGCGAGGAAAGAGTCGCCCAGCGTTATAGCATCCAAGATGTTAACAATTCCATCCGCGTTCAAGTCGCCGGGAATTGCAATTACAAACCGGCCCCCAATAGCCGTGTTGTCTGACAAGTCTGTTTCTCCTGAAACAGGACCAGCCGTCGCGCTCACGTTGTACTTACCTTTCGTCATGCTCACAGTGCTGTTCATGAACAGAAGGTCTGCTTTCTCCCCGCTTGCAAGAGCTACAGTCCGCGTTCCAACGAGTGTCGTGTTAGCGTAAGCTGTGACGTTGAATGTTTAGCGCGCGCGCTAACATGCGACTTGAACCTTTATGACACCCAACTGCTTGATTCAAACGGCAGGGCCATAAGTCACACGGTTCAGGGCGGCCATTTTAATGCATAGCGCGCATGCCTGTTCCTAAATTCCTAGATTCCGTTCAAGAGGCAGGCATGGCGTTTTCCGATGGTCGATGGTTACTGTCACGGTTCGAGTGGGTGTTTGCTTGCTCACACCCTCCCCCCGGGTATGCTATATGACCCAAATATGGTTGAAGAGCAAAACGAGCAGCACAAGCCACTTCACAAAAGAATTCAGGAACACGCTAGCCCGTACTGCGCGCGCTCAAAACCGCCACATTTCAATCGTGTTTTGCGACCGAATCTGCCATTATTAGTTAAATTTTAAAGCGGCCGCCCTGCTTTCTCTTAATGAGGTCGTTAGGTCTTGACTTATTTGCCAGCGGTCAAGCTCACACAGGTTTCTAAGCGGTACGCTGATGTTACAGCTGTGGACTACCTTAACTTGGACGTTGGAAAGGGTGAAATATTGGGCCTTCTAGGTCCGAATGGCTCGGGTAAGTCGACAACCCTTAAAATGATTTTGGGATTGGTTAAACCCGACTCCGGATCTGTAAACGTGTTAGGCATTAACGTTGAGGATGACGCTGTTGCAGTGAAGAGGAAAGTGGGTTATGTGCCTGAGTCACCGCGTGTTTACGAGTTCTTGACAGGCCTTGAGTTTCTCGACTTCACTGGAGATGTTTATGGGATGGGGCCTGCTGAGAAGAAGGGGCGAATCGAAGAGTTTCTCAGGGCTTTGGACTTGGAGGGCAGGCAGGGTGACATGATAAGCTCGTATTCTGAGGGGATGAAGCAGAAGGTCATCATCATATCGGCGATTATGCACAGGCCGGAGCTTCTGCTCTTGGATGAGCCGCTCAGTGGTTTGGACCCGAAGTCAGCTAGGATAGTCAAGGACTTGCTGCGTCAACTAGCATCGCAAGGCGTTGCCGCTATCATGTCTACGCACGTTTTGGAGATCGCCCAGGCTATGTGTGACCGGATAGCCATCATGTATGAAGGAAGATTACTGGCCCTAGGCACTATGGAAGAGTTGAGGCGGAAGGCGAGGATGCCTGAATCGGGCTTGGAAGACATCTTCCTCAAGCTCACAGGGACCGGAGATACTAGGCCCATCGTTGAGGCGTTGTTGAAGTGAACTGGAAGAATGTTCTTCTGCTAGTCGGCGTGGAAGTCAAGTCTTACAGGACCGTTAGAGGGTCGAGTTTCAGGAGGTTCCGGGAGAACAGGCTGCTCACGTACGCTCTATATGCAGTTGCTTGCATTGTTGGAGTGTTGATCGGCTGGGCTGTCGGTAGCTTCTACAGCGGACTGTCAGATTTGTCCCAGAAGAATCTTCTTTTTCAGGGCGCTACCTATTTTTTCATATCGCTCCCGACTCTTGCCCTCCTCTACGGCCTAGTTTTCACTCAGATGAGTCAGATCCAGCGGATCGGTGCAAAAGTGTCAGTTCAACCCCTCTACTGGTTTCCCTTCTCTTGGGAGGAGCACACCTTGGCTTCTGTAATGGCTAACGCGCTCGGTGCACCGTTGATGATTACCGTTTTCGCCTGTTCGGGCATTCTCGTCGCCTCTGTCTTCTTTGGACTTTTCCCCCTAGCGGTTCTCACGGTGCTCGCCTTACTGACGAGCATCATCCTGGCCAGTGCTACCACGGAGGCTTTCAAGACTTTGCAGGTGAGACTCCAGGGTGCGGTGACTAAGGCTGCCGGCCGAGCGGCGATATGGGTTAGGCTTATAGTATCGATCCTAGTGTTCATCGTCTTTTACGGGGTCTACTTTTCCATCTATTCCAACGTCTCGCCCGTCTCCCTTATCGAGTCAGTTGCTGGAGGACAAAAGTTGCTTTGGTTCATTCCCTACCTGTGGCCTGGGATGGCGCTTTCCACCTTTGTCAGCAACCTCTGGGTGGAAGCGATCTTTTTTTCTGTGGCATCGCTTGCCTTCATCTATGCTCTGTTCTTGGCGGCTGTGCGCCTCAACGTGCGGTTTGGGTTGTATGAGGCGCCGTCGATCAGGGTATCCGGTGGGGTTTACGTTCCGAGGGCCGGTTTCTTGGGAAGGCTGGGTTTCTCCCCGCTTGAAGCGGCCATCGTGAAGAAGGACTTTAGGGCGTTCACGAGACGGGGCGAGTTGACGTTTATCTTCATCTTCCCAGTAGTCTTTATCATCATGCCGCTTGTATCCGCGGTGAGAGAGCCGTTGCCGTCGACGTTTCCTTATTTCTTGTACGCTTATTTGACTCTCCTGCCAGGAGCCTTGATGGCGGGCGTCCTTGGAAGTTTGATAGTCGGTTCAGAGGGGAGGAGCATATGGTGCGTGTACTCCTCTCCCGTGTCCGCGAGGAGCTTGGTTAAGGCAAAGTACTCGTTTGTGGCTCTTTTCAGTCTTGCCGTGACTTTGATTTGTGCGACAGTCAGTGGCTTGATAACTGTTCCTTCCGTACAGATCGCGGCCGTGGGCCTGATTGAGGCTGTGTTTCTGGTCCTATCCTTGGCCATGGTCTCCCTTACGTTTGGGATAAAGGGCGCTGATTTCCGAGAATCTCTTCCCAGGCCTAGAATGATAAGAACAAGATGGAGCCTCGTCAGCATGATCGTTTGCGCCATCGTCGGGTTGGCCATACTCTCTCCAATCATTCCATATGGCCTGAATCTGATCTTCGGGTCTACGGAACCTGGGCTTGCGATGCCTGTGTTCGCATCAGGAGGCTACTTGTACGTAGCGCCGCTCATAAGCGGACTCATTGCCGCAGTTGTAACTTACGTGTTCCGCAAGATGGCGTTAGACAGCGCTGAACGTTTACTGGTTAATGCGGAGAGCATGGAGGGCTAAGGCGCCGTTATCTCCAATCGTTCTAACGCCCGAGTGACTTATGATCCTACGTTTTGGAACAGCTGTGCTGGTCTTCTCCGTCAATTAACGTGTACGCCTTTTTCTAGCAGGGTCTAAGTTTGGGATAAAACTCTCCCCCAACAATAGATTTAGCACGAGTCACAGTAGTCTTGATAGACGAGGGATGGTTTAATGAGTAGAGAGCGCATCAAGATCATTCCTGAGGATGGACTCACCACGGAGCAGAAGACTGCTATTGAGGGATTACTGAGGCAATGTTTCTGTGATGTTCCCCACGAAGAAATCGAGGAGTGCTTCATTGCTCAGAGTTTTGCCAGGGTTCTTGCCTACGATGGAAGCATGCTGGTTGGTCACCTAAGGCTATTCAAAAGATGCGGAGTTTGACGGTAGAGAAGTAACTGTTGGGGGCATTGGAGGAACATGTGTGTTGCAGAACATGAGAAGGAGAAAGATTGCCACAAGATTGATGCAAGAAGGGCTTCAGATTCTGAAAGACAAGAGTTGCGATGTTGCGTGTCTCAACGCTGACTTGACAAAGACTGCTTACAAGTTTTACGAAAAGACTGGGTTCAGGCTAATCAACAGGGAAATCTCCTTCGAAGACATCCATGGAAGAACAAGGTATGACACCGGCACAATGTTCATTCCAATTTGTTCAAAAGAGACCTCAGCCTATGCCCTGAAGCCGTGGAGAGTACGCTCTAGAGGGGCTCCCGCTAAAACTATGTTGGTAGTGCGATGGGTGAGATTTGAACTCAGGACAAGTGGCGATGTTCCCGCGCGCTGCCACTTTTCTGTTTTTCACAAAGGATTTAACTTGTTACCAAACCCATTCTCATTGATGCTGCTGAGGTTGAATAATGACAAACTTAACCCCCTTAAGTACTTAGGGGGGTCCTCACGAGTCTTAAATCTATCGACAAACAGAACGCACGCTCTAAACTCGCTGCAGGCGTTTGAGTTTCGTATGTGCTAAACGTAACACGCCCACAATAATGTGGATAGTACCGCTCTGACCTCAGCATAAGTGGAGACGTCTCCCGCAACTCCTTTGAGCTTTTCGCTACCATAGATGGAGTGCACTTATACCGAAAACGGAAATAGCACCGCAAAAATTAAGCTGTAATGTCCTATAATAAGTCATAAATCGTAATATAGGTTAAATCTTTTAAGGATGTACGGTATAATCAGAAAGCAGAAAAAAGGACAAGCAGGTAATAATGATGAAAACAGACCGAGAAACGGAGAAGGCTAAGCACATACTGACTGACCCTAAGCTGGCACCGATCAAGGCTATGCTGGAGAAGGACCATGCCATAGACTGCATCCTACTGCTCCACATAAACCGTGGAAAATGGAAGGAAGCGAAGGAATTCATGCGTGAAAACAAGCTGACCCTCAGTGATGGAACTTTCAGATCCAGGATGATCGAGATTGAACAGTTAGGGTTGGCGAAGAGCGAAAGGATAGACCCCTTGAAGAAGTACTACTTGAAGACAGAACAGGGCCAGAAAGTTGCGAAGCTTCTGCTCGAGTTCTTCGACGAACTAGAGCATTAGGCCTAGAAGCACAGCTGCTCGTGGCTGTTGCACACTTCCTTTCTTAACGTTTTCTCACTCGTTACGCCAACGGTTCCTTTCTGAGTGGGTGTACTCGTGTTTTACAAACAGCAAATATGATGTAGCAAGTCGTAAGATTTAAAAGCCTCACTTCCCCTAGCATACTTACAAGTCCCAAAAGGAGGGATGAAAAGAAAAATGAACAAACAAAGCAGAAAAGCCCTAAGCCCCGTAGTAGCATCAATCATACTCATCGCAGTCACAGTCGCAGTCAGCATAGCAGTCGCAGCATGGATGGGAGCCCTATCATTCTCATTCATGGGCAGCGGAGAACAACTAAACCTCGGATCGCCGTGGGGTTGGACCGCCACCTCAGTGAATGTCACTGCATCATGTCCAGGCGGTAGCCCTGTCACTATACAAAGTGTGCGCGTAAATGGTACACAGTGCACTTTTGCCCTATCTCCGAACGCAGCGCTTCAACCTTCAAGCAGCGCAGTCATAACTGTGAACTCCACAATGCAAACAGGCTACTTTTACACAATCGTCGTAGTAACCAACAAGAACCACGAATTTCAAACCACGGGCATGGCCCCCTAGCAAAGCTTCCCTCTACTATGTGGTTGAGCTTGGGGGTAGGGCGAGAATAAAGTTCCCCAGTTTCCCTTTGTTTCCAACGTGGAGGTGTAGTGAATGACAGTTGAAATAAAAGAGTATGGTTCAGCAGCAGAGATTGCAGAAACACTGGAAAAGGAAATATCTGAAACAAAAAGCACGTTAGGCGAATACCTGCGTCGACTAGACGACATCAGAGCCCTGGCTGAAAAATCAAAGAAGATCCATGAAGTGGTCATGAAGCTCGCAGGAAAGAAAGCCGCGTCAGAGAGCCTCGGTGAAATCTCAATCGGCGCCTTAAACCTTGTTCTGGACGCAAACCCGTTCCATGAGTTGACAGCGATAGAACAGGTTGTGCGCAGCCAACAAGAGAGGCTTCTGGTCCTGCAGAAAACTCGTGAAGCACTGAAGTGGTTAGACCAGCTCGGAGACACCGAAGGCCTCAAGTATCTCGTAGTGGAAAACGACGGCGTTCCCGAACGAATACTCTTCAGAATATCCTAAACAGAAATGGCGAAGTGAAAGAATGGATAACGAAGTCTACGCGTATGCCTTAAAGAACACTCTGGATGAGATACAGAAGATCTGCCCCGACATCAAGAACGCCTTCGTGCTCACGAAAAACCGTGAACTCATAGCAAGAGACGAGGACACCCCCGAAAAAACGATCACTCGCGCTGTAAGCGCATTCGAAGAGATGCTGGAGAAAGCTCAGGCCATAGGCGGAGTTGAAGACGTGACGATCGAGGGCATTAACGGTAGGCTGAACGTTTCTCGACTAGACGAGATTTACCTTGTTACAGTCACTTCCAAGCAGGCAGACTTGGAATACGTGAACACGGTGACCCACGTTATTGTCCCGACGGTTCTAAGGCTACTTGAGAAACTCAGCCCTGCCCCCCTCAAGAAAAACCCGCCTACGCCCGACATAGAACCCGAAGAACCAGCTGTTGAACGCGATGAAGAGCCCGAGACGGGCTGGGTTGAAGAGCCTGAGACGGACAAGCATCAAGAGCAGTTAGAGCCTACAGAAAAATCGGAGACGATTCTGCCAGAAACGCCGGTCAACCAGCTCATAGTGGAAGACCTGAAAGGTCTCCTTGCGCCATCAGACACGGTCCGCATAGACAGCAACATAATAGAAGAATGGAACGAACTCTACGAGGATTGGACCATAGAGGAAGCAGACATCGAAACCTTCAGCGGAAAATCAACCCGGTGCAAGGTCAAACCCATAAAAGACGCAAAGCTTGACGGAAAGGGAAAGATACAGATACCCAGCAAGGTGCAACTCACCCTAGATGTCAAGAAGGGCGAGCTTGTGAGAGTTAAGCCCGCGGTTGAATGATGGAGGTATATGGATCATGGTCAAGAAAAAGAAGGACACGGTAGAAATCACAACCGTATCAGAGCCGACACTGATAGAGACCGCAGACTACGAGAGCAACTTGCGCGCAAACCTGGAAGAAATCAAAAAATATGACGGTGTGGTAGGCTACATCCTCAGGAACACCACGTCCGCCTCGATCGACCTCAAAGACCCGACTAAGATAATAGATTATGCGATCCTCTCTTCCACAGCGTTTGACGCGACCGAAGAAGTCTCAGACCTTTTCAAGCTGGGCAGAGTCAAAAACATCATCGTCAACGGCAAGAACGTAAGAATGCTGTCTCTGACCGTTGAAGAAAACAAGATAAGCATCTTCATGGAAAACAACGCAGACACAAAGAAAGTCCTCGAGAAGCTCAAAGCGTCTTAGAATTTAAACAACCCTTTTCTGCTTTTTTGCCTCGTCTTCTTCACGTAATTCAGTTTTCAGAACGTTTAAATCAACGTACTTGCATTACTATCAATGGGAGAAAGCGGTCACAAATAGCCTCAGAGAAGGGGGGCTATACCTGTGGGTTCATTGGTCGGTAACAAGAACGAAGGCAGCAATAGCCATCGAGGAAACCTAGACATAATCGCAGATATTCTGGACGCCTCTGATGGGGGAACCAAGAAAACGTACCTGATGTACCGTTGCAACTTAAGCTTCAAACAGCTGAAGAACTACTCAAGCTTTCTCCTCGGCAGCGGGCTCCTGCACGTTGCAAAAGAAGAAGCCAACAGCGGAACGCTCCAAATCACCGACAAGGGAAGAGAGTTCCTGCGAGCCTACAAGAACCTGAAAGCCCTCATGAAGTAGCTGGTTGCAACAAGAAACTTCGCACGGCTTCCTTGATCTTCATCTTGTTCTTCGAATTATCAACTGCTATGAACTCGTATTCACTCAAGAACTCCGTGATCCGCTTGACCTGATTCTCATTCAGCCTCATCTCTTTCCGCACCTCGTCTATCGTGTGCCACTCGCCATCGCCTAGTATCTCAAGTATCTCAGCAATTCTTCTGGGCGTTATGTCTCCCCGCGAACACTACTCTCTCTGACACGTTGCTTAAAGCGTTTCTGAAACTGTGTTTCAGAAGTTTTCTCTAGAAGATTGTTTCAAAGAGTCGACTCTCAAAACATGCTCACACCCTGAACCTTGACTGTTGAGACACTCCCCCAACGTCCGGAGCATTCAGCAAAGGCTTTATCAAAAGCAGCCGTAAGGAAGAACGGAGAATACACGAGATGCGAGAACAAGCCAACTGGGCCCACGTTCTCATTCGGTGCAAGAACAACATACAGGAAAAGATCAAACCACTCCTAAAAAAAATAAACAGGCCGCAACCCGACTTGGGGATAGGAGCAGGCGGCGACCCTGTTAAAAAGATAGACTTGGCAGCCGAAAACGCCATCGTGAGCACCCTGAAAAAGCATGAGATTACGTTTACGTTGATCAGCGAAGAATCTGGCATAGTAGAATACGGCGAAAGCCCTCATCGATGCTACGTTACAGCTGACCCGATAGACGGTACGACCAACCTCATCAGGGGCGCGCCCTTCTACGCGACGTCGATTGCGGTGTCGACGGAACCGACTTTAACCAAGGTGCACACAGCCCTCGTGACAGACTTGTTTCACGGCACAACCTACACTGCACAGAAGGGATGCGGAGCCTACAAAGATGACCGAAGAATAAGGCCTTCCACAAGCACTTCGATGGAAGAGGCAGTCATAGGCATCGACTTGAACAGTTACAGGATCCAGAAGATCGCCCCGAGACTCACGAAACTGATAAGAAAAACAAAGCATGTGCGACACTTCGGAGCAAACGCGCTCGAATTGTGCTATGTGGCAGACGGCACAACGGATGCCTTCATCGACATCCGCGGAAAACTCCGCACAACAGACATGGCAGCCGCGTGGCTAATCATAAGAGAAGCAGGAGCCATAATAACGACGCCACAAGGAAAACCGTTATGCGCCAAGCTTGACCCCACACAGAAAGTGGAGTTTATAGCAGCTGCGAACCCGGAAATACTCAAGAGAATAATCAGCCTGACAAAACCCGAAAAGGAAAAAACATGATAGCCCCGCTTCCACCGTACGCAGCCGCACTGGTCAAGACGCATGGTATGAGGACAATGGCGATAGCTGACCTTCACATAGGTTGGGAAATGGCTCTTTCAAACAAAGGCATACACGTTCCAACACAGACGCCGAAGCTGCTGAAGAAACTCGAAGAACTACTGTCCGCCTACAAACCGGATAGACTGCTTGTCTTGGGAGATGTCAAACACACGGTGGCGGGCGCTGAGAAAATCGAGTGGCAAGACGTGCCAGACTTCTTCAGCGAGTTAAGAAAGCACGTGAAGGAAATATCTGTTGTCCGCGGCAACCACGACGGAAACCTAGAACCCTTACTCCCTGAAAACATCAAAATGCTACCTGCCACCGGTTCAGCGATGGATGATGTTGGCTTCTTCCACGGACACCAATGGCCCTCACCAGACCTTCTTAAATGCAGAACTCTAGTCATGGGCCATGTTCATCCAGTTGTGGCTTTTCGGGATCCTGCAGGGTTTAGAGTGACGCGACAGGTCTGGGTGAAAGCGCGCTGCAACACAACCGAGCTTACCGAAGTCCTGCTGCGCAAAAGGAAGGTCAAGATTGAAAGGAACCCTGAGAAAACGTTGCACGAATACTACAAGATCAAACCGAAAGCCTCACAGCTTTTCATAATGCCGTCTTTCAACGACTTCCTAGGAGGAAGACCGCTCAACGAAAGAAAACGACTTGGAAAGAATAATGCTGAGATGGTTGTGGGACCCGTTCTCAGGTCGGAAGCGGTCGACATGAAAAACGCAGAAACGTATCTCCTCGACGGAACCTTCCTTGGGACGCTTGAACAACTGAAAGCGTTGAGCTAGAGAACAGCGTGCATAAGACTTATAGAGAAAGGCATTCTTCACACTAACTCGGTGATGGAATGTCATCAGAAGACGATTACCCAGAATGGCTCAGAAGGAAACGTTCTCCATTCTTCAGAAGCTGGGGTTTTGACGACATCGACAAGATGTTCGAAGAGATGGAGAAAATGATGGAACAAGAATTCAAGACATTCTCTTCAAGAATCCCAAAAGACTACGTCAGAGAACGCAAGCTTCCAGACGGCTCGACTGCGCGTGAACTGGGACCTTTCGTCTATGGCTACAGCGTAAAGATAGGTCCAGACGGAAAACCTGAGGTCCACGAGTTTGGAAACGTCAAGCCGACGAGGCACGGGCTCCCCCAGGTGCAGGAAGAACGCGAGCCGCTGGTGGACATAGTTGAGACAAACGGTGAAGTTCACGTTGTGGCAGAACTGCCGGGCGTTGATAAGAAGGACATCAAACTCAGCGGGACAGAAGACTCGTTGACCATAGCAGTCGACGCTCCGGAACGCAAGTATTACAAGGAGGTTAAGTTGCCAGTGAAGGTACGGGTAAGAGAAGCAAAAACAGGGTACAAGAACGGCGTGTTGGAGGTCACGTTTCCCAAAGTCGCGGACGAAAGACACTCCAAAGGTGAACCAATACACGTAGACTGATTCTTTCACACTTTTCAGCTTACTCAGAACCACTGAGGTAGTTCACCCCCCATGGATGAAAAATCAGAAATCGACGTACTCAACAGCGTCTGCAAAAAGGCAAAGACAGAAGGCAAGCTGACCGGTAAGAACCTGACGAATCTATACGAGATTTTTGGCCAAAGGTTCACGAGAGCCTTCGAAGCCTTGAAAGAAAACAGGGTAAAAAAGTATGCTTTCAAGCCTAGCGGCAAAACAGTCTGGATCGTGGTGGGAAGGGAGCGCGACTACCTCATAATGCCTGAAGCCGAGTTCTGCACATGCGACGACTTCTACTTCCGCGTGTTAGACAGAGAAGTGCACCTGTGTTATCATCTCATCGCACAGAAGCTTGCCAAGAACCTAGACTGGTACGAGGCCATAGAGGAGCATGACGAGCTGTACGAATCGCTCATGAACGAATGGAAAAAAGCTACTGCTTAAATACTTAAACTCGAATAGATTGGCGAAAGGAGAACGTTTCCATGGACATAGGAGCATACTTTGAAATAATCAAGTATATGCTCATGACGGCGACGTTCGTTGTCCTCGTTCTGGTATTTTTGGACATATTCTACGGCAAAGAAGAGAAGCAGGAATAAACGGCCTCTTTGTTCATCCTCTTGCGGGTCAAGAGAAAGACAATGATACTTAATGCTGCAAGCACTATTGCGAACAAGATCAGCCAAGTTGCTTGTGGACCTGCCCCGAAAACTATGGGGATCGGCCCGATAAATATGACTCCACCATAGCTTGCTGAGCCGCCTGAAGCAAGCGTTGCAACTGCGAGAATTACGATGCCTAATAGAACGATGAAAAGCCCCAACATGAACAAGACTAAGACTCTTGACACTCTTGCCGACTTGTTGCTCACGTGAAACATGACTCTTTCGGTGACCACCATGCAGTCCCAACTCATCTGGACATGAAGTGGATTACAACTGTCAGTATTATGAGAAGCACCGTCAACGCTATGGCCAGCAACAAAACCGTTCTAAGCGACTCTTTGTCGGTGCCGAAGACTACTGGTACCGGGCCTATTATTATTGCACCGCCTCCCCTGGCCTTTCCTTTCCCCTTAACATTCGAGAAAAACATGAGAAGAGTGGCAATCACCATTATTATCACTCCGACAAGTATCAAAGTTGACCCTAAACCGTAGAGTGTCCCCGTATCCATTTTGGTGTTGCAGCCCCTTACACGTTGAAAATCGTCAATGGCTTTTAATAAGTCTTTTAGCATCAGTTGTCTGTCAGCCTTAACTATGCTGGAACTGAGATGAAGACTGAGGAGATCATCGGACAGATCCGCGCGGCATGTCCATGGATTTCAACAGACCAGATTCTGAATAGACTTGACAAAGAAAAGCTGAAAACTGGCGGCTTCATTTCAGACGAAACCCTTCTGAGCATGATTGCCGCCGAGTTCGGCTGCGCGATCTCAAGGGGTGAGAACCCTGTGCCTTCGCTGTCGCTGACAGACCTGATTCCTGGTCTAAATAATGTCACCGCTGTTGGACGCGTTCTGGCCACCTTCCCTCCTAAAGCCTTTGAGGGAACTAGAAAAGGAAAGTTTGCGAGCCTGCTCATCGCTGACAAGAGCTGCATTTTGCGAGTTGTTTTGTGGAACGATAAGGCGAGCCTGCTTGAATCTGGCGGAATAAGTGTAGGTCAGGTTGTGCGGTTTTCTCACGGGTACACACGAGAAGACCTCAGCAGAAAAGTAGAACTGCACGTTGGAGACAGATGCGAGGTTGAGGTTAATCCAAAAGGGTGGGAACCGAAGGATTACCCCGGCATCGGGAAATTTGTGACAAAGATCGGGGAACTGAACGCAAGCCACAAGAACAAGAGGATAAACATCATCGGCACGGTCACGAAGACATTTCCTGCGTCAAGTTTCCAGAGGAGAGATTCAACTCAGGGAAGAGTAATGCGTTTTGTGTTAAGCGGTCACACCGGTGAGGTCCCAGTCGTGGCTTGGAACGAAAAGGCTGTTGAACTAGAAAAAACGCTTCTGGTCGGCGCCAGACTGAAAATAGTAAATGCAAAGGTCAAAAAAGCCCTAGGAGGAGAAGGTCTAGAAGTTCACGTTGATGCTGCCACTCACGCGGGTCCACTGGCGCAGGATGAGGAGCTCTTGAGCATAGCCGATCTGAAAGATGGCCAGAGCGGGTTTGCCGTTGAAGGGGAGGTCGCCACGAGACCCACGCTTAGAGAAATAAAAACTGCTAAGGGAGAACTTCTGAAACTGGCAACGTTCGAACTCAAGGATGAAACTGGCAGAATATGTGTCTCTGCATGGCGAAAACAAGCAGACATCGCTGGTCGCCTGAAGCTGGGTGATAAGATAATCGTCAAAGACGCCTACGCAAAAAAGGGGTTCGGCGACCAACTCGAAATATCAACGAGAGCCCACACATCCATTACTATCCTTCAATAACACCGACTTTGGTGGCAGCGGCGTGCTCTTAGTGGTGCCGGGGGCAGGATTATGGGATGTGACCTCCGGGTTTTTCTTTCTTGGCGTTCCAGCTGAGTAGCAGTCTTTCATATCTTTTTGATGCTATTAGTTTATTAGGGAACTGGCATGACAGAGGGAAACTGTGTGGGCATGTCCGTGGAGTTTAGCCATCATGCCTTGGAAAAGATGCGCAGTAGATACGCAAAAATCTCAGATGTGTATGCAACGCTGAAGGCTCCTGATGAAGTTTATGAGGATGTTGACCATGAAACGCTGGTGGCTGTTAAGAAAGTCAACGCTCGCTCCATTATCGTCGTCTACAGGGGAGGAAGACGGAGTCGCTAAGGTTATTACGCTCTACTACACTACTAAACTTGACAGACTCATTAGAGCAAAGATGGTGAGGGGCGCATGGAAGAAGACAAAGTAAGAGCATGGTACGACAAGTCAGTGGACATTTTTTACCTGCTCTTCAAAGAAGGACCAAGCCACGAAGTCATCGAAGCCGACCCCGACATGCACCTAGAACTGGACGAAAACGGCAAAATCATGGGAATAGAAATCTGGAACGCAGGAAAAAGCGGGCTCACAAAGCAAGTGGCAAAAGCCATAGCCGAAACAGCCTGAAAGAAACGCAAGACTAAGTACTCCTTTTTTGGTGCCGGGGGCGGGATTTCAGCCCCAGTTTACTAGCAAAAAGCGCTATACTTGTGTGGAGACTTCGATTCTCTGTTCACGCGATTGTTTTCGACTGCTTCCCTTCGATCTATTCTGCTAGACTGACGTTCATGCGTATTGGAGGTTTTGTATGCGGCTGTTGTACGTGGTGGTTCCCCAGTAGAGCATGGATGTTGTCCAGTCGGTGAGCCTGTTCCAAGAGGTGTAGGTGTAGTAGTAGACTGTCCAAGTGACAGCCTTGAGGGTTGTTGCTTGGAGCTGTTC
>Ga0315280_10001412_pt1 | contig 41498 bp, 41 predicted proteins | sample YL17G06_40_MG_FD_203697 | JGI IMG/M metagenome (GOLD analysis project Ga0315280, IMG submission 203697) | Sediment microbial communities from Yellowstone Lake, YNP, Wyoming, USA - YL17G06_40 | ecosystem: Environmental > Aquatic > Freshwater > Lake > Sediment | place: USA: Wyoming | collected...
AGCCGCCCCACAATGGTAATCTTATTTTTTTAAGGAGGGCTGTAAATACCCAAAAAGGGTTATTTTTGAGGTTATTTTAGATTAGCAAATATGGAAATGGGTAATGGCTATCTATACGCATCCCCTCTCGGGAGTATGGCCACGACTTCAACGATCTTTCTCTCTTTGAAGAGCCGATAGATCAGCCGCCAGTCCCCAACCCTGTATCGAATAAGCCCTTTTAACTGTCCTGTAAGAGGTTTAATGTTATTCCCATATATCGGGTTCTTTTCCAAATCCTCAAAACAACCGTCAAGTCTTTGCTTGATATCCCTGGACGCTTTATCATAGACTCTTTTCGCTGGTTTTGTAAGGACTATTTCCCAGATGTCTTTTTGCGCCACTTAACAATCTCGCCTTTTTCTGAAGCTTTTAATCCCTGTTGGATGGCATCCATCCAGTCGGGTCGGGAAAGAATCTCAAGAGTCTCTTGGTGTCTTTCTAAATATTCTTCTATGAGCTCTGAGAGTATTTCCTTGATGTTCCTTTTCTCAACACTGGCAATGATTTTGAGGGTGTCTCTCTTGTCCTCAGGAATTCTTACGGTTGTTGTAGCCATGTTTCAATCTCCTGAAATTAGTCTACTTGTTTCAGCTCTTGTTGTCAAGTCCGGGGCGCAAGAAATTCAGTTACAGTTTGGCGATGCCTTCCTTAATGGCGTAGCGGACAAGGTTGACCTGCTTGTGGACGTCGAGCTTGCGCATGATGTTTTTCCTGTGGACGAGGGCGGTGTTTAAACACAAATTTAGCTTCGAGGCTATCTCTTTCATGGTCAGCCCCTCGGCGATGAGCTGGAGGATTTCTCTTTCCCGCGGGGTGAGGCCGGCCGGTATTCTGAACACATCCAGGCTTTGCGTCTTGCTCTGTCGGCTCAGAAAGCCGTGAACCAAAAAACCGGATATGGCCGGGCTGACAAAGTACCTTCCTTTGCTTACTTCGCGGATGGCCTCGATCACCTCAGCGGTGGAGCTCTCCTTAACCAGGTAGCCATGGACGCCGCTCCTGAAGGCCTTCTCGACGATGTCCCGGCTGTCGTGGACGCTGAGAATGATGACCTTGCTCTGGGGGTCCTTTTGGATGAGCCTCTGGGTCGTCTCGATGCCGTTGAGAACGGGCATGGACATATCCAGGACATAGACATCGACGCTGTTTTTCCCGGCCGTCTCCAGGGCGGCCAGGCCGTCGGATGCTTCGCCGACAACCTGGATATCGCTGCTTTTGGCCTCAATGGCGAAGCGCAGCCCTTCCCTGACGACGGGATGGTCATCGGCAAGAAAGACTCTGATGCTCATCGCTTACGCGTGCGGTTGCGTATGCTCTTGCGCTTCCTGGATGGGGGTTTGGACTTCGGCGCAAGCTTTGATGCAGGCTTTGATGTGATAGTCGCATCAACCTCGAGGCTGGGGTCGCGCTCCGGCGGCTTCGCGGCGGGCAGCGAGACTCGCAGCTCTGTCCCTTTCCCCGGTGAGGAGCTGATTTCAAACGTCCCATCCAGGGATTCGGCCATCTCTCTTATCAGCCGCAGGCCCATCCCGGAACCAGCCTCTTTTTTATTTTTCTCAGGGGCAAATCCCCGTCCGTTGTCTTTGATGGCAAGGCTTATCATCCTTCCATGGGATTGAAGACTGACTCTCACTCTATTCGCCTGGGAATGTTTGAGGATATTGTTGACGGCTTCCTGGACAATCCTGAAGACGACGATGGGCCTGCCGTCTCGAATTTTTTTCTCATTCATATTTGATTCGAACTTTATCTTGAGGCCTGTCTCTTTTTCGATCTCTCGAAAGTAATTACTCAGGGCGCTGGAAAGGCCGAGCAGATCCAGCTCAGGCGGCCGTAAATCAAGCGCCAGCCTCCTGAGATTGGAGGCAAAATCATGGCATATAGACTTGAATTTCTGGCAGGAATCAAGGGCCGCTTCGAGGTTGCTGCTCCTGATATCTTTCTCGATCGAATCCGCAAGCAGGTTTATGGCACCGGTGATATGGCCGACTTCCCGGTGAATGTTTTCCGATAACATTCTTTTTTCCTCTTCTCTGATTGACAGTATCCGGCGTGAAAAATTCCTGAGCTCCCGCTGCTGCTGGAGGAGCAGCTCGAGGGCCCGTTTTTGGGCACTGATGTCATAGGAGATTCTGACGACCCCAGCGAAATTCCCCTGTGGATCGCGGATGGGGGTTGTGAGGACAATCGCCGGAAATTCTGTTCCGTCTTTGCGGCGGACGAGGAACTCGCCGCTCCTGGTCTCTCCCCTTCTTGGTTTCTTCATGGCAGTTCTTGCTTTACCAATCCATATGGGTGCCGGAATCGCACCCATGAGATTGGCCCCGATTATTTCTGAAGCCTGCCAGCCGTAAAGTGTCTCGGCAAACCTGTTCCAGTAGATGATCCTGCCTTCGAGGTCAGTGGCAATAACAGCCTGGCCGACCATATCGAGGAGGTTTGAGTGGAAGTGGAGGGCTTGCTCTGCCCGCTTGCGGTCGGTCACGTCAATGACCATGGTCAGGGCCAGGTTTTGATCGCCGCTTTTTACAGGAAAGCTCCACGATTCGACAAAAACCTGGCTTCCGTCTTTCCGGTTTAATATGTACTCATTGGGTCCGCTCGGCTGTCCCATTTTCCAATTATTGATAGAGGATTCAAGCTTAGCGAGTTGATGGGGGGTTATGATGTTGAGCTCGGAAAGTTTTTTCCCTTTGAGCTCCTCACGAGAGTAGCCGACGAGCCTGGCTGCCGCTTCGTTGACGTCGATGAAGATGCCGCTAAAGTCAACGAGGCAATAGGCGACCGGGGAATATTCAAATATTACCCTCAGCCTATCGTCGAACATCTCTAAGTCCTTTGATGATAAGGACTTTCATTTCAGAATAGATAGGAGTCTAAAGGGCTGTTTAGTTTAGCGCGGCAGCCGAAAAAAAGGAAAAAGTACCACAGACGGGGATTTTGACTTTCGTTCATCCAAGGCGCGATAAACAACAAAACTCCGCTTGTATGTTAGACGCTCCTGGCGTCTAAATTTTCTCACTCAAGTTAAAATAAATTGTTAGAATCGACCTTCGCCCAAGATGAGATAGAATTACCTGAAGACATCGTAGAGATTGAACCAGGGAAAGACCATGATGCGTTCTGAGATTTTTCTTGGCCTGTCTCCTGTATAGATCAATTAGCCCTTTTGAACCCTGAACCGCTGAAACATCCCTTTTTCCTCTTCGAACAGAAACTTCCCCTTATGATTCTAATCGAGATGAGGGGTCGCACGCCAGAAAAATATTTTTTGAGGAAGTATAATTCCTCTTTCCCCCCGGAAGGCTATTTGGACATCTTTCTAACCAAAAAGAATAAGGGAATGGAACCAAGCTGCATGGCCATTGAGAAGGCAACGAGAGCCGGAACGGAAACACCGTAGAGGAGGCCCATCAAGGCGCTGCCCAGAAACCAGAAGATCCCATACCCGCTATTAAAAATCCCATAAGCTGTGCCCCGCTTGTCCATGGAAACCATATCTGCAATGGCCGCTCTCATAATGGATTCCTGCGCTCCCATGCCCACTCCCCATAAAGCCATCCCGACCAACGCTGGACAAAATCCGCTCAGAAAGACCAATGGCGGGAAAAGAGACGATAGAAAGGAGACGATAATGAGAGTCGAAATCCCTATCTTGTCAAATAAACGGCCAAAGATAATCGCGGCCAAGGCATCCATCCCCATCGCGGTAGAATAAAAGATAGGAATCCAAGCGTTGGAAACGACGGATGCCTTCTGGAAATGGTAAGCAATTAAGGGAAAATCAACATATCCGGCTCCCACCAACATGACCGCTGCAAGATAGAGCCAAAAGATACGAGGAAATCTCTTCGTCTGCAATTCAAGAGAGGCCACCTCCAAATCGCGGGGACGAGGATACAGGAGCCGCGCCGCCACGAGAATACTCAACGCCAGGATGGCGGGCAGAAGCAAGAGGGCAAAGCCGGTTCGGTAACTTCCTTTGAAATAAAGAACCACGGCGACAATAAGTGGGCCAACCACGGCCCCGATTTGGTCCAGGGCTTCATGCAATCCAAAACCCCAGCCCCGTCCTGTCTTCTTCGTGGCATGGGAAAGCATTGCGTCACGGGAAGGGGTCCGGATCGCCTTTCCCAGCCGCTCTGCAATCATGAGAACGGCGGCAAGTTCCCAGCGCCCCGTTAGGGCCAATGCAGGAACAGCCATTAGGTTTACCCCATAGCCCAAAAACGTGATTGACCAATATTTTCCAGTTTTGTCGCTAATATATCCGGAGACAAGACGAAATCCGTAACCGATCAATTCTCCGAACCCGGCCACGAATCCAACGACAGCAGCTTTCGCTCCGAGAATGGCGAGATAAGGGCCGGTGATGCTGCGAGCTCCCTCGTAGGTCATATCCGCAAAAAGACTCACTGTCCCCAGCAGAACAACAAATTTCAGCGCCCTTGCCGTCGAAAAGTCTGTGTTCCTTTTCTCCATTCTCATGCTTCCAAACTCTATTCTAACCGCAGATATTTACATTGCAAGGCCAATCATATAAAATGCCAATGACGGTGATGGTGTCCACTTTTTTCTTTCCTTAGCGTCCTATTCTCTGATCATAAAAATTTTTTAGGATGAGGATCGACAAACTGAAATATTATTTCTTTTCGCAAACAAACATCATGTTAATCTTCGTCTTTTCCTTCCTGATTGATTTGGCATATTTCTTTATATGACCCTCTCTTTTTTTGGTAAAGTGGCGACATGAGGCGCAACCCCTTCACGATATCAGGCAATACTTCTAAGACATAATCCACGTCCTCTTCTGTATTTTCCCTCCCCAGAGTGAAACGAAGCGAGCTGTGAGCCACATCGGGGGGAACGTCCATGGCTGTCAGAACATGAGAAGGTTCGAGGATACTCGAGGTGCAGGCCGAGCCGCTCGAGGCACAGATCCCTTTTCCATCCAGTTTTAGAAGCATGGATTCCCCTTCCACATATTTGACGCTGACATTGACATTTCCGGGCAACTTCTTCGTCGGATGGCCGTTCAATTGAATGAACTCGATCTTCTCTAAAATTCCCTTAATGAATTTATCTCTTAGAGTGGCCAACCGACGGCTTTCCTCCGTCATCGTGCCCTCGGCAATCTCGCAGGCTTTTCCAAAACCAACGATTCCCGCAACATTCTCGGTGCTGGCCCGGCGCTTATTCTCCTGCTCTCCGCCGTATAAGAAGGGGACGATTTTCGTTCCTTTTCTGATATAAAGCATCCCGACACCTTTCGGCCCATAGAGTTTGTGCGCGGATGCGGAAAGCAAATCGGCTTTCAGCTCTTCCGCACGGATCGGGATATGGCCAAAACTCTGCACGGCGTCCGTATGGAAATAGACCCCGTTCTCTTTAGCGATTTTCCCGATCTCAGCGATAGGCTCCATGGTGCCCACCTCGTTGTTCGCATGCATGATAGAGATAAGGATAGTCTTATTCGTGATGGCTTTTTTTACGTCGTCCGGGTCGACGAACCCATAATGATCCACCGGCAGATAGGTGACTTTGAATCCTCTTTTTTGCAGGAATTTGCAGGTGTTGAGAACAGCATGATGTTCAACGGCAGAAGTGATGATATGATCGCCCTTCTTCTGGTTCGCCCAGGCTACCCCGCAAAGGGCAAAGTTATCGGATTCTGTCCCTCCGCTGGTAAAAATAATCTCTTTGGGCGATTGAGCACCGGCCAATAATGCGACTTTGCCTCTCGCCTCCTCGACGGCCTCTCTGGCTTCCTGCCCGTAGGAATAAAGGGTCGAAGCATTCCCGAAACGCTCACTGAAATAAGGCAGCATAGATTTGGCCACTTCCGGATGAACGGGAGTCGTCGCTGCGTGGTCGAGATAGATTCTTTTCATCTCTCAATCTCCTTCGCCGAATTCGTCTTTAAAGCCATTGATCTCATCTGTTCGCCTTATGGATTCTGTCTTCGACATATCCATCTCCCTTTTCTTCAGGATTCCTCATCCCCCGCAACACCCCGGACCAGCGGTGGGGGGACAAAAAGACCCGCCCGAAGGCCCTCGAGAAGATCCGATGGAAAAGCCTCCGAAGACCTGAATCATTTTCTCGCTGCCGCATTTGGGACAGACTGGCTTCAGGCCTTTTTCTTTCTCCGCAATGGAGGCAAAAATCTCCACTTTTTCCTTGCAACCTGGACACACATATTCATAGATTGGCATTAACAGCCTCCTTTATAGAATTCCGAATTCTCTCAGTTTCTCCCGAAGTGCCGCGACAGCTTCTTCAGGAGCGGGATTTCCCATGGAAACCACCTCATCTTCGATGGCGATGATCGGAAGGGACATCGGCCCAAAGGAACGGAAAAGCCCGGAGATGGGACGAAAATCTCGCATATCTTCGCCTTTAGTCACATTTCTTACTTCGACAGGAACGCTCAATTCTTTTTCAATCGATTCTTTGAGCCTCTGGATCTCTTCCGTCGATTGGCCGACCGGCCCGCAACAGGCAGCCGCGGGCCCGCAGGGAAATTGTTGAGGCATCGTGAAGAGACGGACAAGTTTATGATCGCTACTCTGACTCATGTTCTTCCTCCTGAGTTATTTTTTTTCTGATCCATTGTTCTTTTTTCATCCTATTCCTCCTTAAAAAAGATTGAAAACATAACCAACGACAACACAACCGATAAAACTCAGCCCCACATAAAGGGCCAGCACCTTCGGTTTAAAGACTCCTGAAAGCATGACAATAGAAGGCAGAGAAAGTCCCGGACCGCCAAGGAGATAAGAAAGTGTTGCTCCTCCTCCCATTCCCTTTTGGATCAGGGCAAGAGCCGTCGGCACTTCCACATAAGTGCAGACATAGGCTAAAACGGCAATGAACGAGGCAATCAAGACTGAATTAAGGTGTTTTCCGCCGACAAGGCTGACAACCGTCTTGGTGGGGATGAGGACTTTTATGGCGCCGGCTATAATCACGGCTAAAATCAGATAATAATTGAGCTGGAGGAAGAAATCCCAGGCCGTTTGGACCATTTTTTTTATTCTTTGTGTGAAAGAAAGCCTCATATCTCCTGTAGGCAACACAAAACAAGCCGCGGTAGCTCCTGCGGAAGCTTCTTTCACTGCCGGCAAAAACCAGAGGTCCTCTTTATCCCGGTCAAGAATGCCCGCTTCCCCGAGCATAAAGAGTTTTTCTTCTTCTCCCGGGGCGAGTTTTTCCGTGGGAAGTTTTTTGGGATTCTTGGAGAGGGCCATCCCGACTTTAAAGGCAAATTTTTGCAGTTCAGGCGATAAATTCGGAGCTATGCTGAGTTTGACAAATCTCCTCAGGAATCTTTCCTTTCTTTGCCATCTTGTCAGAACGCCTCCAACCATGAGAGCGATGAAAAATGTCCCTAAAATTCTCCCCAGAGCGAGCTTCCAACCCAGTACACCCGCCGTAATAAAAACGGCAGGCACATTGAGCATCGGCGCAGCGATAAGAAAAGCCATGGTCGGCCCCAAAGGAATTCCTGCTTCCACCATTCCGGCAAGAACCGGAACAATTCCGCAGGAGCAAATGGGGATCACGGCTCCCGCTGTGGTTGCCAGAAAATTTGACCCAAATCCTCCGTATCCCATTTTCTCCTTGATCTTTTGCCAGGGGACAAAGACAACCAGGGAAGCAGCAATGAGCATCCCGACGATCCAGTATTGAAAAAGTTCGACTAAAACCGCAGAGCCTTTGATGTAAATAGACCAGACAACTTTTGGAACATTCCAGGAAAGAGGAGTCTCAATCTCTGCAAGTCTGGCCTCATCTCCCTCGATCCCTTTTGGTTGGAAAAGCCCATATTTGAAAATACTGGAGGCAGAAAGATTATTCCCATAAACATAGATAAGGGCACTGGCATAAAATAAAAAAATTAGGACCAAATAAACCGTTTCTTTTCTGTTGGGACTTCGGAACACTATCAGATTCTCCTTTCTTTATCGATCTGCATCAAAATCGTTCCCCACTTTTTGCTCTGAAGACCGACGACACAGTGCCCATTTTCCCGGAGGGAAAGCCTGGCGGCCAACCTCTTCTCATCAGAAGCTGTGATTTCTTGAGGAATGGAAGCGATGGCTTTAAAGAGAAATTTCTTGAATTGATCGTCCGCCGCCGCCAGAGAGTAGTTGACCCATTTGCCCTCCTTTTTCTCCTCCACCAACCCGGCAAATTTGAGCTCCTTGAGATGTTTCGAAATCTTATATTGAGGCTCATCAAGGGAGTCCGCGATCTCACAAACACAGAGATCTTCACCGGATCTCACCAATAAACCGATTGTCCTCAACCGGGTCTTGTCGGAAAGAGCCTTAAAAACAAGCGAATATTTTTCATAAGTCATATTCTTATATGCGCTCATAAGCAATTATTATAGCCATAGCTAAAAGAGTTGTCAAGGGGTGACCACGCTCAGATTTCCGGCTGCGATTTAGCTTTCATCGTATGGCCGGTATCAGCAGGACCGATACCGGCGCATTTCTGGCAATATTATGACCCACACCAGCGAGGAATATCTCTCGTATATATCCCCTTCCCTGAGCGCCCAAAATATTTCGGGCTCCTCCAAAACCGTTCGGTTAGAATATTGTCAATCACCCAGCCTTTTCCGTCCATGCTGATCTTGATCTTTTAAGTGAATTCGTTTACAGTGAGTTTAAGAAAGTGGGGCATCACCGTCTCCCTATCTATGAGAATGAAGATGGATCATGGCGCCGCGGAAACCGAGGGCGGCTTCCAGCCTGGCTTCGGATGGGGTCGGGTGGGGGCGTGCGTGGTCCAGGCCAGGTCATCGGCCGTAGCGCCCAACCTGCACCGGCAACGCGCCTTCGGCGATCAGGTCGGTGGAGTGCGGCCCCATAAAGTGGACGTCAGCATCTCCTCAAACGAGATGATACCCTGCACTCTGGCAGCCGCAGCCCCTCTTTGCTCAAGGGCGACGATGTCAAAGTTCCGGCAAACGAGCATTCCTTTTTCCCCGAGCAGGACCATGATCACCGGTTTCTCGGGGCTCTGAGGATTCCCGATGCGTACACCCAAAGCCGTGCCAGCAGAAACCTCCACCGAGTTGACCTGGATTTTCCATGCCATTTTTGTCTCCTTTTATGAGCCGCTGGATTCAGAAACTCCCAAAGCCTCGTTGGCAATCTTCTTGGCGATGCGCTCGACATCAGCCGTGTCAAAGTCGAGGGTGGGCACCTTCTCCACCCCTTCTCTGGCGATTACTATCTCATAGGCATAGGGAATGTTCAGTCTTTCCAGTACTTTGCTGGCACAGCGATTGGCGCAGCCGTTGATGATAATGAGCTTCCTCGCCCGCCGGGCAATATCCACATGCGCTTTCGACTCCGCGGCAACAGCCGTGATACAACACATCCGGGCATTTTCGTGGGCATTAGTCAACTCAACCGCCACCTGATGGCCGACCTGGCCCACGCTGGCTGCTCCGTCGCATGCCAGAATAATGTTTAGCTTCTCGGCCTCCTTGGCACAAAGCGGAAGAATCCTTGGAGGCTTTTCTTCCTTAGGCATTTTCTCTCCTCCTTTTTATTTTTTTTGCATATATTCATCCATCTTACTTGAACGTCACAGATTCGTAACGTCGCCATAATCTGAAAAGAGGCATGTCGTCGGCCCGGATCGTGGCGCCTGTTGGTGACTATTCACCCGTAGAAGGAATTTACTCCTCCAGGATGGCCTTGACGATCAGGTCTTTTGCCCGTTTTACGTCATCCATAGATACGTATTCCATCAATCCCTTCATGTTTAGACCTATATCCTCATGAAGGGCCTTCTTTTTCATGCCGATGTCTCTCACCAGCACAATGGATATCGTTACCTTGAACCCAGACTCCTCTGTTATCTTTCGGCTGCATTCAAACGGACAGCCGTCCACCGTGATGACCTTTTTGGCTGCCTTCGTCTTCCCCAAGACCGGAGCGACTTTCAAGGGTAAACCTCCAAGGCATCCAATGGAAACTTTCTCCAATCCCAACTCCTTAACCGCTTCGAGGCTGGCCAAGGCACTGGTAATGCCCGTATTGGACAAACCGCCGAAACATGAAAAGATGATGTTCTCATGAGTCTTCATTCCTTCTTGCCAATGTTTTTCTTCTGCCATCTTCATTTCTCCTTTCTTTTGTTAAGTGGTAGGAATTGGTTTTTTTGAGTCAGGACCGGCCCAGGGGCTTCTGAAACCGCGCTCGCCGTCTTGCCCGGCCTTCCCGGCAAGATCAGATAGGCGCAGGGTAGGAACGCAAGAGTCATGAACAAGCTGAACACGAGCCCGCCGATGACCGCTACCGCCATGGGCACGAGCATGTCTCCGCCCTCGCCGATGTTCAGCGCGAGAGGCAAAAGCCCGAAAATGCTGGTCGTGAGCGTCATGAGGATCGGGCGCAGGCGGACGGCGGAGGCCTCGATGATCGCCTCTTTCAGGGACCGTCCTTGAGCGCGGAGTTCGTTGATGAATTGGACCAGGACGACGCCGTGGTTGACCTCGTTTCCGGCCAGGATGATCACGCCGATAAACACGGTGGCACCGATCGGGAGTTTCGCGAGAAGAAGCGCCACGGCCATGCCGATCAACGTCAACGGGACGCGGACCATGATCAAGAACGGTTGGACGAAAGACTCGAATTGAATGGCCAGCACAACGTAGGCGAAGAAGAGGGCAAAGAACAGCACGAGACCCAGGCTGCGGCGGTTCTCGGCCATCATTTGGGCCTGCCCTCCGAAACCGATCTCCACTCCCGAAGGCCGCTCCATCGAGCCGACAACGGCCCTCGTCCGGGCGGTTGCCTCTCCGACGCTCACGCCAGCCGAGTCGGCCCGGATGATGACCTCTTTGGCCTGGTCCTCGCGGACGATCTCTACGGGCCCCGTGGCCCGTTCAACCGAGGCCACGTCGCGCAGCATGATGGGCGTGCCGTTCCGCTGGGCGATCACGAGACCTTCCAGGTCCTCCTTGCCGGCGATCCGGGCTTCCGGGACCATGACGCGGATGGGATAGTACTGGCTGCCCTCCCGATACTGGGTCGCCACTTCGCCCCGCACCAGGTTACGAAGAGTGAGCGCCACCTCCTGCACCTCCACCCCCATCGCCGAGGACCGGGCGCGGTCCACATAAACGCGGTACTCCGGCTTGGTCAAGTCCATGGACAGATTCACGTTGCCGAGGCCCGGCGTCCCGCGAAGCGCTTCGGCCGCGTCCCGGGCGAACGCAAAGAGGGTCGGGATATCTTCGCCCTTGACCTTGACTTCCACTTCCTGCGTCCCAATCTGCCGGATGCCTTTGACCTTCATCTGCATGACGTTGACCCGTCCTCCCGGCGCGGGCACCTGCCGGGCGAGGGGGCCGATTTTCTTGACGAACGCCGCAGTGGATATTTTCCTCCGGCTCTTCGGCACGAGCTGGATGTCCACCTCACCTTCATAAGCGATCTCGAGGGTGGCGAGACCCCACACCCGGCCTCCGGCGAGGCTGAAGACGCTCTCGATCTCCGGCAAACCCTGAATCTTCTCCTCGATGGCGGCCTGGATCCGGTCCATCTCGACGACCGAAGTCCCCGCGGGCATTAACACCTTGACCATAACCCGGCCGTCGTCAACTTTGGGGAGGAGTTCAGACCCCACCCGGCCGAGCATGACGAGGCTCATCACAAAAAGGAGAAGCGCCGCCGCGATCACAAGGTACGGCACCCTAAGCAAACGGCTGAGCCAGCGCTTATACACGCCGGACAACCGTTCCATCAGACGTTCCATGACGGCGGCGCCCCGCCGGCCCGAGGTGTGAACTCCGAAGAGACGAGCGGCCGAGGGGGTCACGGTCAAGGCCGTCACGAGGGATACGATGAGGATGCCGGCCACGACGAAGACGAGCTCACGGAAGAGCAGCGCCGTCAAACCCGGAACGAGAAGAAACGGCAGGAACAGCGACAGAAACGTCAGTGTCGCGGCCAGGACGGCTCCGGCGACCTGGCGGGTCCCTTCCAGGGGCGCGCCGGCCGCCTCGCCCCCCTCGGTCCTGCGCGTGATGTTCTCCACCACGACGATCGAGTTGTCGATGACCACCCCCATGGCTACCACCAGCCCGCCAAGAGAGAAAATATTGAGTGAAAATCCGGCGATTTTCATGAGGAAAAAGTTGGCGAGCACGGTGAGGGGCAGGGCGACGAGCATGACGGCCACCTGGCGGAACCGTCCCAAGAACGCGTAGACCACCAGGATGACGAGGACCGCGGCGATCAAGGCGGAATCCCGGACGCTCTTGATGGCCGCCATGATATAATCGGCCTGGTTCTCGACAACCCCGAAATGGATGTCCGCGGGAATGATGTTGCGCAGCTCTTCGAGCCGCCGGTTCACCGCCCGGGCGACCTCGACGGTGTTGGCCTCGGCCTGCTTGAGCATGGCCAACTTGACGCAGGGATCCCCGTTGAAACGCGTGATGACCCGCGCCTCCTCATGACTGTCTTCGACGGTGGCCACGTCGCGAACATAGACGATCTTCCCGCCGGCGCCGCGGGCTACGGCGACATTGCGGATCTCGTCGAGGTTCTCGAATTCACCCATCGTCCGGGCGATGATCTCCCGTGTCTCGACGGTGACCCGCCCGGCGAACGTTTCGAGGTTCGAAAGCTGCAGCGCTTTGCCGACCTGTGCGGGCGTCAAGCCCATACCGCGCAGGCGGTCGGGATCGAGATGGATCCGGATCTCCCGCTTCAGCCCTCCGACGATCTCCGCGCCGGCCGTTCCTTCCACCGTCGTCAACCGGTCCTGGAGCCAGTTGTCGGCCCAGTCCCGGAGCCAAACGAGGCTGCGCTCGGGGGAGGAAAGCGTCACCTCCATGACGGGGAGCTGCGAAGGATCGGCCTTCATGATGATCGGCGGGTCCATGTCCTTGGGCAGCTCCCGGGTGACGCGGCCGTAGGCGGCCATCACGTCCTGGTAGGCGATATCCACGTTCGTGCCGTAGCGGAAGTTCACGAGAAGCGTATACATCCCCTCCGTCGTCGTGGACTCCAGGTAGTCCAGGCGGTCTACGGTCGCCATGACCCGCTCCAGGGGATCGGAGATGTTGGTATCAATTTCTTCCGGTGTGGCTCCCCGCCAGTAGATGTGGATTTTTACCATCGGGTAGGTAATGTCGGGGAGATAATCCACGGGAAGCGTCAAGAGTCCGAACACGCCAATCATGAAGACCGCGGCCACGAGGACGGCCACGGCTACGGGGCGGGATAGGGCGGTCTGCGTGAGGTTCATCAGCCTAAACCTCCCGGCTTTTTTGTCGCTCCGCCGGACTTGGGCGGATTCGGACCTTTCCCTGAAAGGGTCACGGCGACGCCATCCTTAAGCTTCTCGAATCCTTGAAGGACAATTTTGTCCCCTTCCTGAACGCCCCCCGTGAGCTCGACCCAGCCGCCTCCTTCGAGCCCGGCCGTAACCTTGCGCTGCCGCGCGATATCGCCTTCCACGACGAACACGGTCCGACTGCCGTCCGGGCGGATTCCCACCGCTTCGGCAGGGACAGCGAGCACGTTATGCCGCTTGGCAAGCGTGAAGGTCGCCCGGACGAGCATCCCCGGCAGCCAGCGGACATTGCAGGTTCCCGGTCCGGGCACAACCTCGACGTCCGCCGTCCGGGTGGCCGGGTCGATCTGCGGTCGGATCCGCTTAATGAGACCTTCGCAACCGTCGGCGTTCGTTCCCGCGTCCGGCCGGAGCCTGACTTCATGACCTTCGGCAAGACGGCCGAGAGCGATCTCTGAAACCGGGACAAGGGCGTGGAGCGTCCGCGAAGCCACGGCGAGCAGCGGAGTTCCGTTCTTCACGACATCGCCCAACTCGACGCTGCGTTCGAGGATGTAGCCGTCGAAAGGCGCCTTGACCTCGGTGTCTGCAAGCTGGGCTTCCAAGCCGGATATTCTCGCCCGGGCCCGCGCCTCGGCGGCGTCGAGCCGCCGAACCTCGGTTTCGGATTTCTCCAGGCGTTCCTTGCCGATCCCCTGGCGTTCAAACAGGGCGCGGTCCCTCTCCAGAACGCGCCGCGCGTCCTCCAGTTCCGCTTGAGCCGCGAGTCGGTCGGCGCGCGCTTCTTCGAGCGCCGCGGCAAGACGTGAGGGATCAATACGAACGAGGACCTGTCCGCTCCGGACGGCGTCACCTTCCCGGACTTCGAGCGCGATGATTTCTCCATCCACTTGGGCGGCCAGGCGCGCGGACCGGTCCGGTTCGATTGTCCCCGTGAGCGTCAGATCTGAGCGGACCGCGCGGCGAGCGATCTCTCTCGCTACAACGGCAACGGCTGGCTTAGCAGGCGGTTCAGCACGGCGCCTGCAGGCCGATATCGCCGCCACGGCGGCCAAACACAGGATTGTCACGAAACGCCTCGGTTCTTTCATCACGGGGTATCCTTATTCTCGATGAGTATCTTCTCTAGGTCGCGTCCCGCCGCGCGGGCGAGCGCCACGTCGGCAAAGGCGATGTCGTGCCGTGCCTGGGCGAGGGCCAACTCGGCCTCCAACTGCGCCGCCTGGGCGTCCAGCAGGTCGTTGATCGTGCCGCGGCCCAGCTCATAGTTCGCGCGCTCAATGGAGAATGCCTGCCGCGCCTGTTCTACCCCCTTGAGGGCGACCCTCTCCCGGTCGCGCGCTTCGGCCAAAGCAGCCGCTTCCCGGCGGATTTCTTCCGCTACTTTCAGGGTGCCCGCCCGTTCATTCTCCTGCGCTTCGTTCAAGAAGCCCTGGGCCTGTCCCCCTCGGGCCTTGATCTCTCCGCCGGTCCACAGGGGGAACTTTAGAGTCAACCCGCCGGTCACGAATTCCTGGTGGCCGGGGGGGATTCCACCGGAAAACGGAACAACGGAGCGGGCGGTCCAGCGTCCAAAGACGTCCAGGCTTGGCCAGCGTTCGGCGTTGACCAGGGCCAGTTCCGCCCGGCGCCGGGCCGTCTCCTGCCGCAGGGCGGCGAGTTCCGGGCGGCGGGCGGCCGCTTCATCCACGAGCCGGTCGATCTCGATGATTTCCGGTTGCGGCAAAGCAGGAAGGTCACCAACGGATGGAGGCGATGTCCGGGGGTCTCGCCCCAACAGGACTCCCAAATGAACACGGATCAACTCCTCGTCCCGCCTGGCTTTGGACATCCGCTGGGTGACGGAAGCGGCGCGAACATCGACCTTGAGCCGGTCCAGCGGCGCCGTCCGTCCCACCTCCTCCATAGCCCCCGCAATCTCGAGCTGCGCCGAGAGGGCCTCCAGGGACGCCTGGATGGCAGCGAGAACGGCCTTCTGTTCAACCGCGGCCAGGTAGGCCGCAGTCACGTTGAGAATGATATCCTGGCGGGAGCCGGACAGGTTGAACCGGCTCCCCGCGGCGGCCAGTTCGGCGGCTTTAATGCGGGAAGCCAGACGGCCCCCCGTGAAGAGAGGAATGCGGATTTCGAGTGCGGCATCGGCGATATCGTTGTTAAAACTCACCACTTCCCCCTGGTAGCTGGGCGGGACGAGCCTTTGGGGCCGGTCCGAATAACTGTATCCCGATGTCAGGTCCAGCCTGGGGAGACGCTCGGAGCGCGCGACATCGGCGGCGAAAGATGCCGCCTCCGTTCGGGCGGCCGCGGCACGGAGGTCTGGGTTCCTGACGAGGGCTTCCCGGAGGCAGGCCTCCAAAGTCATCGGCTCCTCGGCGCTCTTGATGCCCAATCCCGCTTCCACAACGGTCGGGTTTCTGGCAAGGGCTGTTGCAAGGCATTCCTTGAGCGTTAACCCTTCACGCTTGTCCTGGGCAACAATAGGCAACAACAGCAGCAGAAACGTGCCTCCCATTATCAGCGCGACCTTCAATCTCGTCTTCTGTTCCGTGGCGGCGCCTCCCTCTCCAAGGGACCGAATCGACCAGAATAGTCTGGCCGCCACCAAACGTACATTCTGACTGCGACGCAACATCTCGTCCCTCCCTAACTTCGTAGGTTTCCCTTGCCTTCGCCTGAAGATCTTAAATCTATTTACCTGCGAGTTCCAACGGATGCTCTCTTTCCATCTCTTTCCGGCTTAATTTTCCATGCATCCAAAAAAGAGTTCCGGGAAACCGGTCCGGACGAAAATGAACATTGTAAATGTGCCAGATGAAAATCGCCATAACCGCAAGCACGGCCTCATGCGAATGGGCTTCCTTTAGTGCCTCCATCAAGGCCGGCGAAGCTGAAGGAATCAACCAGCGAACAATGTCGGAGAACCACATCGCCAAACCAGAGCCGATCATGATGGCACAGCCCCAAAAAACCGCCCAATAATCAAATTTCTCAAAATAGCTAAAGCGACCGAACCGGGGACGTTCCTTGCGCAGCCCAAGAAACCATAACATGTTCTGGGCGAAATCTCGGAGATCCTGGCGCGTCGGGATCATCAGCGCGAAATCACGTCGCCCCTCCGGGTGGATCAGGCTGTAAATAAGATGGTAAAAGCTGGTCAAAATTAAGATCAGGGCACCGCCACGATGGACGATGCGCCAGAAATCGACGCCGCCAAGAGCGCCGGTCAAAGAAGCCGCCCAAGAAGCGCCGGAATAGCGAAGCCCCCATAAGAAAATTGATGAAACAGCCAGGAGGACAACGCTGATCATTAATAAAAGATGTTGAGTCAGATAGTGAATATTAAAGCGTTGATAAGCCAGGTCATTAGCGTTGAGTTCTGATTCTTCTAATTTCCCTGCTCGGCGATGGCGCCAGCGGGCCATAAGGTCAAGGATAATATGAATAAATAAACCCGCCAGAACGACAACGGTTAACCATCGGAAAAAGGCTGCGGTCAATTTGGCTGCGCGACTATAAATCTGAGGCTTTCCATTGTAACCCAGGAATTGAGATTGCGGGACGGTGATCGGTTTCGCGTCTTTATCAAACGGATAGCGGACGGCGGAGGCGAAGAATAAATCGGACTTACGGCTGTGGCAGTCTTGGCATCCCTTCGATCCCAGCGCCGCCTTCGCCGGATAGATATCATGATTGTACTTGTGGACATTGGCGTAGGGCGAAGCCTCCCATTCCTCTTTGGGAATCGCCCGGAATTCGGTGCCCGAAGCATACACCCGGTCGTCCATCGCCCAGACCACGCGTTTTCCTTCCATAGGATAACTTGTGGCTGCGAGCATATGGGTTACGGCAGAGATTAACGCCTCGATCTCTTCAGGGCGGTTTACTTCGATCACCCCGTCGCCGTTGTCATCCGTGATTTTCGCCAGTTCCGGGTACTTCGTCGGATCCTTGAAATGGGCGCTCCACATACCGTAGATATCGCTCATCAAGGGCTGCATCAGTCCTGGCCTTCCCTCGACTTCGATCGCCGACCAGGCGCTGTGGACCCGGTTGACGGGATAAATTTTCCCCTTATACTTTGCCAGTCCGGGCTTAAAGGGATCGGTAGGCTTGTCCTCAGACCCCATCATTTCCATATTGCCGTAGTGATTATAGTAGTGCATGTCAGGGCCATAAAATACCCAAAGATATTTTCCTTTGCTCGGGATTTTTGTCCCTGGGTTGAAGACATCGCCGGCTTGAAACTGGGCCGGCTTCACCGCCCGCTCGGGGATGTGACAGGTCTGGCAGGCGATTTTATTCAGATGGAGAGGCGGCAGCCCGTTGTGTTTGGCGATGGGCGCGCCGAGATATCCGTTGTCATGGCAATATTCACAGCTCAGGCAGGTATTGTCCAGGTCGTCCCGCACATGGCCGCCGGGATCGTCGCCTTTGCCGAATTGATGGATTTCCTTTCCTTTAATCCTTACATCGACGGCTCTCGACCCCGCCGGATGACAATCGACACACTTCAACCCGGCCCGAATGTGAACATCGGTGCGAACCGCGAAATTGGCGCCGCGCTTTTTCCAACCCGGCTCAGCATGGCAGAACAGGCAGGCATCGTTTCGAGGTTCTCTGACGATACGCGGCGAGATTTTGCCCTCGGCGTCAAACAGCGATTCATCATAAACGACTTTCACGGGGGTTTTTCCCTGAATCGATCCCGTCACGGTTCCCCAATTCGCACCGGCAGTCGGCGCCCAGCGGAAATTGAGCGCCTTCAACTGCCTTTTCCGTTCGGCGTTTTTGTATCCGGGCTGATGACAGATCATGCAGTCGGCTTCCAGGACCCCCGTTTCGCTCCAGCGGGCCTGGTAATAATCGCCGTCGAACTTGTTATTCTCGCCAGAAACCGTGCCCTTTTTTTCATCCCGCATGTATTCATCGTATCGGTTTCCGCTCCGGTCGTATTCCATTGGGCCGCCTCCGGGGTGGCATTCGCCGCAGCCGGCCGTGATGAAGCTGAAAGAGGTCATGTCCATGGTTCGCGATGATTCATTGTATTTAGGGGAAAGATATCTATAAAGCGGCGCGGGCGAGCACCAATTGCCGCCATAATTTCCCGGAGTTGATGCCCATTGACAGCGCTCCCGTTGCGTCGGAGCAGGTTGCTCTCCTTTACCTTGCGTGAAATGAAACCCTTCAATGATCAGTTTGTAATCATGACATCCGGCGGCGCCGCATGTTTGCTTCGGAGAATACGGCTTGTCGGCGTTGAGATTGTGCACGGGATCGATGACGCTCCCCGCCTCGTCCTTCAGATAAAAGGGAGGGCAGACGCCGGCCACAGAAGATTTCGTTTCCGGGTCATTTTGATTGACGGCCAGGAGCCCTATTGTCCCAAGGACGATTATGATGCCTGTTGCGAACAGGGTCCTTCGTTTCATGTGCACCTCCCGAACTTTCGGCATTTTATTGCCAAAGCCTCGTAGTGAGGTTCAAAAATAAAACGTCGCCTCCAGAAAAAACCATTTCGCGGCCGGGCTTTGCCCCGTCTTCTTCACGTATTCACCCGGCAGGAAAAAGCAGACCCCGCTTAATACCTCAAGCCAGCCGGTAATTTTCTTCCTGACTGTGAGGTCAACTTCATGGCCCAAAAGGCGACCGGAAGAACCCGTCGTGTCTCTTCGAACAGCTCTGCTGGGATAGTACCAGGCATCTTTGGCATCATCGAGCGTGAAATAATGATACTCTCCCCGAAAAGTGAATGTCTCTGTGGGCGTAAGAACCAAATCAACCCGAAATTCCCGCAGATTCTGCCAGAAGAAAAGGTTCATCCAGCCGTAGAGCACGGTATCGGCGCCGCTGAACAAGCCGTCGAAGGTGCCGTGGATCCCGTCTTCCGGGTCCTTGTCTCCGGAGCCGAGGATGTATTGAATCATCAGATGAGGCTTCCAGCTTATGGCGAAGGTGTATCCGAGGGAAAAGGCAAGCCCGAAAGCCTTGAGATCGTCCGGGCCCCACTTCCCAACCTGGCCGACAAACATGGCGCTGTAATCCCAGCGTCCGCCTTGACCGTCTATCCTGAAACCGGCGCTGTGGGACGAAAGATTCCCCGCGCCCTTTTCACCTTTTGTGGAGCCGCGGCCGTCATATTTGTGAACGTAAAAGACACCAAGTAAGAACGGCAGGCTTTTGATCGTATTATAGGATGCATACGCGGTGGGGCCGGGGGCGCTCGCATTCGGCCAGCGGTCGGGGTCGTGAAGCACAAACCGGCCGACAAGCCAATGGCTGGTGAAGGATTTTTCGTTGATCTCGATCCTGACGGCGTCCCAGGCATAGCGGCCGGTATTGCCCCAGTCGCCCGGGCCGAAAACCCGGCGGTCTCCGTATGAGATCGCCTGCCGGCCGATTTTCAGGCTCACCGTTTTAGCGGGGCTGTACTCGAAATATAGCTGATTGATATCAAACGGATCATGATAAGGGTTGTTCGCGTCGGCGAAATCTTTATCAGAAAAAGAAAGCCCGAGGGTTCGTGCGTCCTGGATCTGGGCATGAATATGGAAATTGGCGGACAATCTCAGGTCAATATCCAGCCGCAATCTCGAAAGAAGATAATCTTCGCGCGTTCCGGTTCCATATGACCTGATATTGAAACCGTCCTGGAGTTCGCCCCTGAGGCGGTACGTGCCGCCGATACTCAAGAGTTTTGTTTTTTCGGGCTGCTCATTGTTCGTGTCTCCGGACACCTCGCTCCAGAGAAAAGCCGTTGAAAAGACAACAACCAGCGCCTTCGATAGAATTTTTCTCACTTTTATCGCAAAGCGGGAACGAGCAGCACCGAAACCGATGCATTTCTAGCGATGTTATGGCTCACACTCCCGAGAAAAATCTCCTGAATAAAACCCCTTCCCTGGCTTCCCATCACGACTAAGCTGTAATCTCCCTCTTTCAGCTCATTAAGGATTTCGCTGGTGGGGTTTCCATAAGTGATCTTCAGTAAAACATTCTTCGCGCCCTTTTCCAGGATTTTCTTTTTCAACATCTCCAGCCTTTCGGTATCAATCGTGTTGAACTCCTCAAGCTTGTGCTCCAGGTGTTTTTCAATTCGAGCTCTATCTTGGACGTGGATGAGCGTAATCTCCTTGCATCCTCTCCTAACAATTTCCTCCACATAGAGAAATGCCCTGTGGGAATTATCAGAAAAATCCGTCGCATAAAGGATTTTTCTTCGGAAATCGGAGCAGGATACTTTTACGCAGACTTCTCGGTCTTTTTCTTCTGTGACTTCGGTTCGGACAAGCAATAGCGGTTTTTTATGGCTGTGCAGGACTTCAGAAGCAACGCTTCCGAACTTGAAAAGAAGGTGACTGGCCAGGCTTTCTCCATGCGCCCCTATGATGATCAACGAAACATCTTTCTCCTCGGACATCCGATTGATCTCGATCGAGGGGATCCCGGGCGCAATGATGATCTCGGTCTTTAGGCCAGCTTTCTCGAGGAGATCTTTTTGCTTTTTTAATTGAGGTTCAACAAGGGGAGTTATTTGATACTTAAGTTCATCAAGATGTTTCAGTCCCAACGCATGACAGAGAAATGCCTTTTCAGCTCCCAATTTCTTGAAAGCCCCGCCACAGTTGACAATGCTTTCTGAAGCTCGGGACAGATCCGTAGCGATCAAAATATTTTCAAACATTTTATTCTCCTTCATGCACTTTCTACAGCTTTGTTTTCAAAATATTTTATTTTGAATTTCAGGGCGACGTTGACCAGGCTGATGAGCACGGGGACTTCGATCAGAGGGCCTATGACCGTCGCAAATGCCTCCCCCGAATGGATCCCGAACACAGCCACGGCTACGGCAATGGCCAGCTCGAAATTATTGCTGGCTGCGGTGAACGATAAGGTGGCTGTGATCGGGTAATTCGCCCCTGCCTTTCGCCCCAAATAAAATGACACGAAAAACATAAGGATGAAGTAGAAAACGAGGGGAATGGCAATCCGGACGACATCCAAAGGAATCTTGACGATGTACTCACCCTTGAGGGAAAACATCACCAGGATTGTAAAAAGCAGCGCGATTAGAGTAATCGGACTGATCTTCGGGATGAATTTCGTGTCGTACCATGTGCGGCCTTTGAGCTTGAGCAGGCTGAACCGGGTGATCATGCCGGCGAGGAAGGGGATGCCGAGGTAAATGAAAACGCTCTTGGCGATCTGACCCATGGTCACGTCAACAACAGTCCCCTTGAGCCCGAACCAGGCGGGGACTTTAGTGATAAAAATGTAGGCGAAGACGGAATAAAAGATGACCTGGAAAATGGAATTGAAGGCAACCAGTCCGGCGGCGTATTCCGTGTCCCCTTTGGCGAGGTCATTCCAGACGATGACCATGGCGATACAGCGCGCCAGCCCGATCATGATGAGCCCGTACATGTATTCAGGGCGGTCATGGAGAAATACTAAGGCCAGCACGAACATCAAGATGGGGCCGATGATCCAGTTAAGAATGAGGGAAAGGGAGAGGACTTTGACGTTGCGGAAAACGTCGCCGAGCTCTTCGTATTTCACCTTGGCCAGGGGCGGATACATCATCAGGATCAGACCGATGGCAATCGGCATATTGGTCGTGCCCACCTGGAATTTATTTATGAACCCGACGATGCCCGGGAAAACATATCCCAAGAGCACTCCAACGGCCATGGTCAGGAATATCCAGACAGTCAGAAATCTATCCAGAATAGAAAGTCTGGCTGCGACCTTTTCAGTCATTTTGAATCTCCTTTTCCACGAAATTTTTGGATTTTCATCAGCTCTTTAATTTGTTATAAAACCCTTCGAGTTTTGATCGATAAAGGCTTTTGATTGTCTCTTCCTCTTCTGCGCGGTCGTCCGGGCCAATTTTTGCTCAACCTCCGCCCGCGTTTGTGTGATCTGTTCTTTTTCCCTCTTCGTTATTACTCCTCTGCGGACTTCCCGAAAGATTTTATTTTCGCGCTCGACTTTCCAGATCAATTCTCTCCCCGGGAAATTTATCGCTTCAGTGGGACAGACAGTGGCGCAGGTTGAACAGCCGACCATACAGTTGTACGGTCTCTCGACCACGGCCTTTCGTTTTTTTCCATTGAATTCAAAAACCTCCCGGCCGCACGTCACGTAGCAAAGTTCACAGCCGATGCACTTATCGGCGTTTATGGTCGGATACCAGGGAATTTCGGTCCGTGGAATGCCATGCCACAGTTGTTTGCTTAAATCTTTGGCCATTTAATGTTCTCCTTTTTTGGGAAAGTACAGGCATCGAATCCCCAGACACATCTTGTTTCTGGGCGCCCAGTGGCACTGAATTTCGCCGATTGTTAATTTGTCAAACCCGTTATTCCTTAAGTAGCCAGTAGCTTTCTCGATGGCCATGTAGCTGCTCCTTTTACAGCACCGGCGAGGGTATTTGGATATGTCCATCAATGTTTCGGCAACAAGGCGTAATATTTCCGACCTTTGCTCATCATGCAGCGGGTTTGTCTTTTTTATCATGCTGGCCACGATCCCCAGGCCGTACGCTCCGCCACAGGTTCCCATGAAACCGCAGGAGCCTCCGGCAAACTTCTGGCCTCTTGAGATGGCCTCCTCGATATCTCGGTCATCGATCTCATAACCGCTATTCCTTAAAGCGGTCATGATCACGCCCGGCACGATAAAATGATGCCAGTCCGAATTGGTCGGAAGGGGTGAAGTTCCTTCCCATTCGGAATCAACCTCGCGCATGATCCGCTCAAACATCTTTAAGGGGTCTGCCTCATTGGCTTTGAGTATTTTCTCGATTATTCGCGGTACGGGCTTTTTGAAATCATCATCCGTCAAGCCCTGCATCTTTCTCATAAATTTTTTGAAATCATCCATAAAATAAATCTTTTTTGCCTCAGCAAGCTTTTCCTTCATTGTTTTCTCCATGGCAGTCTCTCCTAGGTCAAAATAAGAAGATAGATGCCGATACCAATGATCACCAGCCCGGCCGCTTTCTGCAGCACAAGATTCGCCTTTCTCAGGCCTTTCGATTCGATCAATTTTTTCGCGGCGCCCATGGACGTCCCGGCAATCAGGATGAGAGCGGAATGTCCCAGAGCATAGATAAGAAGCAGAAGGCCACCATAGACGAGATTCCCTTTATTCGCCACAAAAGCCAGGAGGACGGCGAGTATCGGGACGGCGCAGGGCGTTGAGACAACACCGAACAATAAGCCGAGAAGGAAAGCTCCGATCGAGCCTCCTCTTTTGACCTTCGTCAATCCAGGGACATTGAAATTCAGTTTGAATAAGCCGAGGAGATGAACGCCCATGAGAAAACAAACTCCGACCACGACATATTTCCAGAACGCCCCCACATCGCCTAGCATTCGTCCCATCAGAGCCGAAATAAGGCCTAAAGTTGTGAAAGTGATGGATAGGCCAAGGACAAAGAGAAGAGAAAAGATGAGGGATTTTTTGACGTTCGAGGCTTCTGTGTAGCCAGCGACCATGCTCATCAGGAGAGGAATCATGGCCAGGACGCAGGGATTGGAAGCGGTCGTGACGCCTCCGACGAACACGGCGATCATGGCCAGCCAGGGACTTTGTTGAATGAGCTGAGAAATCTCTCCCAATAGTTTTTCCATTATTTTTTTGGACCTAAAGAAGCTTCTTCTCGGTGAGCATTATCAAAATTTCTTCTTTGGGAAAAAAGCCGACATGCCGGAAGACTTCTTTCCCTGTCTGGTCGATGAAGACCTGGGTTGGGATGAGCTGAATGCCATATTTGCGGGCCGGATTGGGGTCTTTCCAGACGTCATAGAAAACAACCTGGATTTTCCCCGTGTATTCGGCCGCTATCTCTCTCATAATCGGCTGCATGGCCCGGCAGGGAATACATTTCTCTGCCCCAAGCTCGATGAACGTCACTTTGTGCTTGGAAAAATCCAATTCCAGGCTCGTCGTCACTAAAACACGCGAGGCAGACTGCGCTGAGGTGCTGGGTGAAGCATCATCTCCTTTCTCGGAGGATGGCTTTTGGCTGCAGGTTACGGCAAGGGCAAATAAAACGAACAGGAAAAGGGTGCTAAATCTTTTCATGGCTGAGACTCCTTTTGAGGATTAAATTTAAAAGGGAGCTGATGGCCAGGATGCTGGGAATGGTCAGGGCCAACCTCAGGAGAGCAAAATCGGCGCCCAGGAATTTGATTTCAAAAAAAATCATCGGAATTTTGATCGACGCCCAGACGCAGAGGAAAATCGCCACGTTGAACAGGCTGGCGCCTTTCCGTAAGAGTGATAAACCGATGGGGAAGGCCACGTAAAGAGGGCCCATCGCGGCCGTGCCCAGAACACAAGAGACCAGAATTCCTCTCAGGCCTGACGTCTTCCCCATCGCCCTCTCAATCACCGGCCTCGGCACCCAGACCTCAAAAAGCCCGACCAAGATCAAAATCGGCGGCAGGATGGAGAGCATTTCGAGAAGATAATTTTTCCCTGTCACAAGAACGGCCAGGCCCTTTCCCCGATTCAAAAAGTAAAGACAGGTGTTAGTTAGAGCTAGAAGAATAAGAAAAACGAGGACCACTCTGTTCCTCTTCATCTCAGGATGACTCCCATGAGCAGCGCAATCACGATGGCAAAAATGAAGCTCAGAGAATTTCTCCAGAGGGTGAATTTCTTGCCGAAAAACTTCACTTCCAAAGGAACGGTCAGCACTCCGACCATGACCAAAGTTGTCACAAAGGCGGCTATGGCCGTGACACTCGCCCCCTGGCGGAGAAAAGACCCCGCCAGAGGGAAGGCGATAAAAGCCTGGATCAGGACGACCGACCCGAAGAGTGCGGCCAGAACAACACCTTCAATGCCGGCATTCCGGCCTATGGTTTTCGAGATGAATGCTGAAGGAAGGAAAGCTACGAGAAAGCCGATCGCCCAGATGGTCAGCAGCACGAGGAGAGCCATGGAGCAGAAGAACTTCCACGAAACTTTGAGGGACTTCGCGGTTTTGTCCTTATTTTTTAAAAAAGAAAACAAAAGCATGCCGACAGCAAAAATCCAGACAATCAGACTAAACATCAGCTCAGCACCTGATCTGGATGGCCAAGATGGCCATTCTTGTTTCCGCCTTTAGGGAGCGGGACTGGATTTCTTTCGGGACAAAAACCCAGGATGTTTTTTTCAGAATCTCTTCTTCTCCATCAACAATAATTTTTCCCTCGCCTTCTATCACAAAAAAGATGACATCATGATCCATCCGGCAGGGAGGAATCTGCTGTCCTGCTTCTAAACCCATGACTTGCGCTTTGACTTTTTCCGATTCAAAAAACACGTGTTTGGTATGGCTCTCGGGGTGAAAATCAACCAGGTCATCCAGGTCATAAATCATCATGCCCCTCATCTCCTTTGAGAGAAAATCATCCTGTATAAACGCGTGACCGGGTTCGCCCTGGCTTTATTTTTGCTACGGGCGCTTATTGCCACCGGCTTATGAGTCTGTGAATACCAAACGTATTCCCTCAGCAGGGCCTCTTTATAATTATCTTCAAACGCGGTCTCGATATAGTTCTTCTCCCTGGCCTTTCGAAGAAGTTCCTCCTTAAGAGCCGATTCATTTTCGATCCCCAGGAAGTAGACTTCTCTCAGCCCTGCTTTTCTTCCTGGATCCAGCGTTTGATTTCCTCTGGGGAAGGGATTCGGCCTGAGCATTTCACTTTGCTGTTGATCACGAGGGCAGGCGTGGAGAAAATTTTATGCTCCATGATCTTTTTTATGTCCGTGACTTTCTGGACGTCGGCAGCGACGTTGAGCTCGATCAGGGCGCTCATTGTCCTCTTCTCCACCTCTTGACAGCGTGGGCAACCCGGTCCCAAAATCCTGATCTCCATTTTATGACCTCCTATCTCTATTGTTATCAGAGACGAAAGCTCCAGGGACATGATATCCCGATGCCTTTAAGAGGCTAAGGAGTTCGTTTCTCTTATCGGTAAATTTTCCAGAAAATAGCTCTGCACACTTTAAAGCTGAGATTTCTTCTCCCGACAATTTCACGGCAAAGGCGAGACAAGTCAGCTCTCCGCACTTTTTACAGCTTGTCCCTGGAAGCAGCTTATAGATATCCAGTGCCGTGAGTTTATGTCTTCTTTCTAAACTCGGGCTGATGGCATCTCTATTCTCGTAGCAGTAGTTTATCCTTTCTTTTATCCAGCCTATGATTTGACGAGCATCGTCTACGTCGATAACCTTTCCCGCCGCTATTTTCTTAGCATGAACAGTGATCAGCCGACCCTCTTTTTTGATCGTCAACGTCTTTCCATCATGGTTATAGATAGCCCCATCCAGGATTGTGTTCATATAAGGAAAAATTTCGGAGACATCCTTCTCAAAAAAGGCAATGAACCTGATTTTTTCTGGATCCGCAAGGCAGGGTAAAATATGACCGATCTTAATTCTATCAAGGAACATTTCTTCAGCCTTAAAAAAACTGCCCGTAGACCATGCCCGTGATTGTGGCCATCACAACCACAAGCAGAATATATGCTACTGCCTTTTTTGTTCCGATGACGCTCCGGATGATCAGCATACTGGGCAGGGAAAGCGCCGGTCCGGCCAAAAGCAGCGCCAGCGCGGGCCCGTGGCCCATGCCTGAGCCCAATAGCCCCTGGAGAATCGGGATCTCGGTCAGCGTGGCAAAGTACATGAACGCGCCGGCCACCGAGGCAAAAAGATTTGCGCCCAGGCTGTTTCCTCCCACCAGGCGCGCCACCCAGGAACTCGGGATTACTCCTTCATGTCCGGGTCTTCCCAGCAGGAATCCCGCGACCATGACGCCTCCGAGCAGAAGGGGGAATATCTGCTTGGCAAAAATCCAAGTGGAGAAGGTCCATTCTTTGAGTTCCTCTTTCTTAAACCAACTGACGAGCATCCAGGCGAGGACGATAAGAAACGCCCCGCCGAGATACCATTTAATCCGGTAGATGAAATACCAGATTCTGATTGAAGGGTCGGCCTTGGCCCAGTTGAGGAAGACCAAAATCCCGATCATCGTCGCCATATACAAGGCTGTTTTCCAGAGCGGCCTGGCATCTTTGGGACCTTCTGACGAGATGAATTCGTTCTGATTCCGGCTCTTTTCATCTTCCCGGCCGAAGAAGAGCTGCATCAGCAACCCGATGATCACGGAAAATGCCACGGCGCCCAGGGCCCTGGCCAATCCGAGCTTGGCCCCGAGGACCTTGGCCGTCAGGATGATCGCCAAGATGTTGATAGCAGGACCGGAATAAAGGAAGGCTGTGGCAGGACCGATGCCGGCGCCGCGGGTGTAAATGCCCGAAAAAAGCGGAAGCACGGTGCAGGAGCAGACGGCAAGGATGGTCCCGGAGATGGAAGCGATACTGTAGGCCAAAGCTTTATTGGATTTGGGCCCCAGCAATTTGATGACGGACTCCTTGCTGATGAAAACAGAAATGGCCCCGGCGATGAAAAAGGCCGGAATGAGACAAAGGATAACATGCTGGCGCGCATATTCCTGGAGAAGGAGAAATGCCTCCATGACGGCATTTTGAACGTTCCATTTCGTGAAAGGGATAAAATAAGCGGCCAGAAACAGAAGAAGCAGAACAAGGAAAATCTTTTTCTCTTTCACCGGCTAACTCCTCATGCTGGTCAGCGCTTCTTTCTGATTTCTTCCTTCAGGCAAACTCCGAGCCTCCCGGAATCCTGGCGGAGCTCCCTTGAGCTCTTCAATTTTTCTGTCAAGAACTCCTCGAACAACGGCTCGAGGCTGCGACGGACTTTTCCGGGAATTCTGTAGATGATCCATTTTCCCTCCCGGACATCCTCGACCAGTCCCGAGTCTCTCAAGATCCGCAAATGGTGGGAGACCCGCGATTGCCCCTGGTCCAAGATGAACGTCAACTCGCAGACACAGAGTTCCTGCCGCAGAAGAAGCAGGATGATCCGCAGACGGGTGGAATCGGAAAGGGTTTTAAAAATCCTGACGGCGTCTTTCATATCATATCAACATATGAACATATATTCATATATTATTCCCGCTGTCTTGTCAAGCAGCCAGACTGCACATGCCTGGCAAAACGTGCTAAGATTGGATTCAGACCGATGACCGATAAGAAAAGAGTTTTATTTATCTGTACTCATAACGCTGCGAGGTCGCAGATGGCGGAGGCATTTCTGAAAGCTCTTTTTGGGGACCGGTACGAAGCCTACAGCGCCGGGACTTCACCCACAGAAGTGAATCCTTATGCGATCAAAGCCATGCAGGAGGTCGGTATCGATATCTCAGGCCACCGTTCAAAGGGAGTGGAGGAATTTTTGGGGCAGAGGTTTGACCAAATTGTCACCGTCTGTGACAACGCCAAAGAAGCCTGCCCTTTCTTTCCCGATGGGGCAAATCATATTCATAAGAGCTTTCAAGACCCTTCGATGTGCAAAGGTTCGGAGCAGGAGATCTTAGACTGCGTTCGCCGGATCAGGGATGAAATTAAGGACTGGATTATCCAGAGTTTTTAACATAAAAAACGAGGATTTTCTGAATTAGCCCCGTCCTCAACTGACTGTCATTGCGGGCATAATACTGAGAAAATGTTGGTTTTCTCATGATTCGTTGTTTAATAATGACATCGCTAAGAACTAATATTACCTTGAAGATAGACATTATCAGAAGCTCTATTTCTTCGCATTTTTTACCCATTTTATTGAATCGGTTCAATGAATTTTAAAAAAAGTGGGCCTATCTTGTTTAGCATCATTTAGTTACACATGTATCGACCAACACTTTTTAAGTATTATGCCCATTGCGAGCTTTAGCGAAGCAATCCCAATGAGATCGCTTCGTCGCAATGCTCCTCGCGATGACTACTTTTTTCCTTCCTCGATGGCGCGGGCAAAGGCCGGCCAGAATGGATCGACACGCGGGTGATCTAACGGCCTTTCCCTTCCCTTCTCAACAAGGACGATCCCTTTACTTTCCGGGATGACTTCACCGACAACAGAGGCAGCGATACTTTTCTGGGCCAGCTTTTTGAGCAGCCGCTCAACCTTCTTCTCTTTGCAGGTAATAATCAGAGTGCCTTCGGAAATCGAGGAATAAGGGTCCATGCCGAATTTAGAGCAGATCTTCTCGACTTCATCCAGGACGATAATCTTTTCTTTTTCCACCCGCATCCCCACCCGGGAGGCCTTGGCCACTTCATAGAGGCCGCCCCAAACTCCACATTCCGTGGCATCGTGCATCGAAGTCACACCTCGCTCCCGCGTCCCCACCGACGCTGCCGTCAAAGCATCCTCGACCACCGACATCTGGTAGAAGATGTCTTCCGCCCTGCGGCTGAATTCCTCCCCGAAATACTCCCTGATCCGATCCTTAAAAGCGAGGGCAAAAATGCCGGTCGCTTCGATCGCCGCGCCTTTGGTGATGACAATCCGATCGCCCGGCCTGGCCATCTGCGGCGTGACATAGTGCGACTTCTCGCCGACACTGATCACCGTGGCGCCGCCCACCATCGGATAGTTGCAGCCGGTGTACCGGGCGGTATGGCCGCAGACGATAGCTACCCCCATTTTTTGGCATTCCGAGTCCATTTTTCTCCAGACGATCTCCAGCTCCTCTCTGGTCATGCTCAGCGGCAGGTTGAGGTCGATGGAGAGGTAAGAAGGTTTGAGGGCTGACGTGACCGCATCCGAACAGAGGATGTGGATGGCGAACCAGGCCGCTCTCTCGAACCCGTATTCGGGGACGATAAACACCGGGTCGGTGGTCAGGGCCATGACCTTCCCGCCCCCGATATCGACAATGCCGATATCCACGCCATGCTTCGGTCCCACCAGGACCGACCGGCGCCGTCTTCCCAGATGAGGATAAATCAGCTCATCGAAGACTTCAGCCGATATTTTGCCTATTTCCGGCAACTGACTCGACATCTTGACCTCCTCCAAACCTTGCGTAACATTCTCGTGACAGGACCCTCTTTCCCGCTCTGCGATTTCACGAAAATAAAGATACTACCCAGAATTCCGGCCTGGTTGAATTTACCGTCCATAACCTTTAAAATATGTTCTCAATTTAGTTATCGGCGGCGCTCTTGTCAAATCGGCAGGTGATTCCGAGGCAGGGCGTCAAGGAAAGGGAGATAAAACCATGATCATCGCCGAACTCGCGATCTTCCCCACGAGCGAAGGAGCTTCGGTCAGCCGCTATGTCAAAGAGGCCATCCGGGTGATCGAGAAATCAGGCCTTCGCAGTGAAACCGGGGGCATGTCCACCACCATCGAGACGCCCGACCTGGAAACGCTTTTCCGGGTGGTCAAGGAGGCCCATCAGGCTATTCTCAAGATGGGCGCGAAGAGGATTCATATCGACCTGAGAGTGGACCACCGGCTGGATAAAGAGGCCACGATTGCATCGAAGCTCTGCGCCGTAGGAAAAAAATAGGCTTTTTTTCCGTTGCCATCAAGGCGGTCTTCGCTTATATTGAGGTTATGTTGAGTAAATATATCGATTCGATAAGATAAATAAAGAACAAAGAGGAGGCCCGATGCCGGAAGCCAAAGACTTCAGTGAAAACGCTCTCAAGATCCTCAAGGCCCGTTACTTCATGCGCAACCAAAAAGGGGAATTCATAGATAAAGAGCCGGCTGACCTTTTCTGGCGTGTGGCCCGCTATATCGCTTCCGCAGAAAAAACGAAAAAAGTCGAGGAGCGCTGGGCCCGCAAGTTCTTTGAGGCGATGATCGCCCGGGATTTTCTCCCCAACAGTCCGACCCTGACCGGCGCGGGAAGGGATATGTGTCTCAGCGCCTGTTTCGTCCTGCCGATCGAAGACTCTTTGGACTCGATCTTCGAAACCGTCAAAAACGCCGCCCTGGTGCACAAAGAAGGAGGCGGCACAGGTTTTGATTTCAGCCTCCTCCGGCCTAAAGGCAGCTTTGTCCGCAAGACCCAGGGCATCGCGTCGGGTCCCGTATCATTTCTCCGGGTCATTGACGCCGCCACGGAAGCCGTCAAGCAGGGAGGGACGCGCCGCGGCGCCAACATGGGCATCCTGCGGGTTGACCACCCGGACATCGAAGAATTCATCCGGATGAAAATCGACGGGAAAAGTGTCAATAATTTTAACATTTCCGTGGCTGCCACCGACCTTTTCATGGCAGCCGTGAAAAATGACGGCGTCTACGACATCTATGACCCCTATCATAAAAAGAATGTGGGACAGAAGAAGGCCGGGCAGATTTTCGAAATGATCGTCGAGTCGGCCTGGGCGGTGGGCGATCCCGGGTTGATCTTTATCGACCGGGTCAACAGGCTCAACCCGACCCAGGGCCTTGGAGCCATCAGGGCCACCAACCCCTGCGGCGAGCAGCCCCTCCATGATTATGAATCATGCAACCTGGGCTCGATCAACCTCTCTCATTTCTACGCCCCCCAAAAGAAGAATTCCTTCGACTGGGAGAGATTCAGCGGGATCGTCGGCCTGGCCGTCAGATTTCTCGATAATGTCATCGACATTAACAAATACCCCCTGCCTCAGATCGAAAAAATGACCAAAGCCAACCGCCGCATCGGACTCGGCGTCATGGGCTGGGCCGATCTGCTGATCAAGATGAAGATCAAGTACGACTCGGCGCCGGCCACAAAGTTAGCGGAAAAAATCATCTCTTTTATGCGCCAGCACGCCATGGCAGAATCGGCCAGGCTAGCCGAGGAGCGAGGAAGTTTTCCCAATATCGCTCAGTCCGTTTACAAAGGCAAGAAAATGCGCAACGCCACTACGCTGACCATAGCGCCCACGGGCACGATTTCCCGTATCGCCAGCTGCTCGTCCAGCATCGAGCCTGTTTTCGCTTTTGAGTTCACCTCGAAAATCATCGACAGAGAGATCAAGGATGTCCATCCCCTCTATGCCGAGTGGAAAAGCGAACACCCCAAAGCTCCTCTGCCTGAGTATTTTCGCACCGCCCACGAAATCGCGCCGGAATGGCATGTCCGCATGCAGTCCGCCTTCCAGAAGCACGTGGACAATTCTGTCTCCAAGACCATCAACTTTTCCAACAAAGCTACGGTCAAGGACGTGGAGAAGGCCTATCTTCTGTCCTATGACCTCGAAACCAAGGGCATCACCATCTATAGAGACGGAAGCCGGGCCGAGCAGGTGCTCTACAAGTCCTCGCCAGAAGCCAAGCTTTACCCCAAAGAAAGGCCGAGCACTCTCCCCTCTCTCACGGATAAAATCAAGACCGGGTTCGGGAATCTTTATGTGACCATATCCTATTACAACCAGAAGCCTTTTGAAGTTTTCACCAGCATCGGGAAAAGCGGCTACACGACGATGGCCGACGCCGAAGCTCTGGGAAGGCTGATTTCGCTGGCCCTGCGGAGTGGGGTTGACGTGAAGGAAGTCATCCGGCAGCTCAAGGGCATCGGAGGGTCGGAACCGATCTTTACCGAAGGCGGGCTGGTCCAGTCCATCCCTGACGCCATCGCCAAGATTCTGGAAAGACACAGCGGTCCGGTCGAGGGCAACTCCAAGGATATCTTCCAAACGGTCTGCAAGATCTGCGGCGCGACGCTTCCGGACGAGAAATGCCCCGTCTGCCCCAACTGCGGCTGGAACCGCTGCTCCTGAGAATCCTCCTTCCCGCCTGATTTAGCGGGGGGGCCGCATTCATCATCCCAGGAAAAAAACTTCTTGTCTTCATTCTTTTTGACTGGACTTTTGCTTCTCGATTTATGATAAAATAGGCGGCAAGGGGATGCGGCGACTTGATTAGCAAAGACGAAGCCATCAAGGATTTCTTGGCCACCCTGAAAATCACCTTAAAGACCGCCACCATCTACCAGAAGGGACATCCTGCCTTTCAAAAGGCTGTCGGCGACCTCCTGGCCAAGATCACCGCCCTGCTGGAGTTCTCCAACCCGCTTTCTATAGGTTTCACCCCGGATTCCCTGTATCTGGATAATCGCTTCTGGGAGGATGAGAGGACAGTCATCGACCTGGCCCGAATATTCCATTTCCGCAAGATCAAAACCCTCGAAATCCGGCAAGGAACTAGTCTCGATGAACTGATGAAGTTCGTTTCGAAGCTCACCCTTTCTCTGCAGGAATTCATTAAGGAGGGCGGCGCTCAGAATATTTTAAAAAATGAAAACATTCTGCACATCGCCGTGGAAGAGCTGGCTTATTCCCAGCTATTGAAGGGCGAATGGGAAGAAATCAAGGACATCTGGGTCTATCTGCTGATAGAAGCCGTGCAGGAAGATAACCAGGAAAAATTGGAGCAAGTGGCAGGAATCTTCGAGAAGGTCGTCGGCGGGCTGAATACAGAAGACTTGGTTCAAAACGAAGAACTGCAAAAGACTTTTTACAGATTTTTCCGGTACCTCAAAGGAACGCACGAAGACAAATACCGGAACTGTTCCAAAGGCTTTCTCAAAACGCTGATGGCCGGAAAAAGAATCGGCCCGGAATCAAAAATGGACCATCTGAAACTCCTGGCCTCGGAAATGACCACGGACGACCTGGCCTCAACCATCTGGGAAGAGATTCTCTTCGACGAAAAATTCGATTCGTTGAGCTTCAGCATTTTCTCGAAAATCGTCGATAAGGATCGGCACCTGCAGATTTCCACCTCTCTCCGGGAGCTTTTTCAGTCTGATAATCCCCTCAACAGAAAACCCGAAGTTGAACAAAAAATCAGGTCTTTGCTCAGCGGAAAATCAGGCTCGTACATTTCCGAAATTTACCGTCAGACTCTGACCAACCTCCTCCGCGAAATAGCGTTCGAAAAGAAAATATTCTTCGACCATCATCTTCTCCAAGAAAACTACCGCTTCGCCCTTCTGAATGTCCTGGAGAGAGAAACCCAGAAGGACGTTCAGGCGAGATATTTGGAGAGAATCCAGGAAGAATGGAAACAGATCACCGCAGACAAGGACCTCGAATACGTGAAAAGCCTGTTAAAAGTCCTGTCCACAAAAGAAAAAGGCCTGACCGCCGAGCCGGCTTTTCAAAAAATCCGGAAGGTGATTTCAGAGCTTATCGAAAATCTGATTCTCAACGGGGAGGACCTGCCTGATTTCGACTATTTTATAAAAAGTCTGAAAGAAAGCGTCATCGAACGAAAAATCTACCTGGAGAAAATATTCGAGAAGAAGATGGTTACGCCCCCCCTGTTAGCGGCGTTTTTCGGGTTTTTCACCCAATACCTGTTCGAGTTCAATGCCCGTCTTAAACAAAAATCCACGGATAGCGGTTTTTTGGGAAATATCGCCGACAGCCTGAAATTCATTGATACCCGGATATCGCTCGTGAACTTGAGAAACATTTTCTCCTGGGGAGACATCGGCATCAAATTCAAAGTCCTGAAAAGCATGCAGAGTCTCACCGTCTATGATGAGAAATTTTTATTTCGCGTCCTTGACTCCAAGAACATATTCCTCCGAGCCGAAGCCCTGGCTATCTTGATAAAGGATGAACATGTCCGACAGGCCGCCCTGGAAAAGCTGCTCGGTATCGAATCACCTTATGGCCTCCGAAACAAAAAACTCCTCAGGAATATGAAGCTTGTTGAGGAGATGAACATACGCGAGTCCTGGCCCTATCTCAGAATATTGAGCCGCCGGAAAAACTTCTGGAATAAGAAAGTCCGCGAGGCGGCATTCCAAACATTGGAGAAATGGGGTGAGGGATAAGGTCAAACTCTGCTTTATCTATCTGTTGAATTGCCTGCAGACGGGCAAACTCTACTCCGAGAACCATCCCACTTTTAATGAATTTGTCGGGAGGCTTTATGATGTTATCCAAAACATCCTCCTGGTGAAGAAAGAATTGGTTCTGGGGATCGTCAGCGGAGAGCTGGCCTGGGAGGACGAAATATTCCTGGACTTGAGCAAAAAAATGGCCACCCTGGTTGACTTTCTGAAGGAAGTGCGGATCGAAAGAATCATTTTTCAGCAGGGGTTAAGGTTCGATGAATTGAGCGCCTTCATATCTTTCCTGTGCCGGATAAAAACGATGGAAAAGGTTGACGAGCAGGAATATTTCTCTCTCCACGGAATCACCAACATCCGGGCCGGAAGAATCCGGTCTCTGGTCAAAGTCGAAGACCCCGAAGAGAAAGCAAGAGAGATGATGTTAAAATATGAGAATTCCGTGGAGGTCGTCTCCCAATCCGTAAACGTTGTCCTGGATGAGAAAGATGTCGACTACCTGGATTTAAGGTTCAACGTCCTTAATATCATGGAAGATTTTATGGGGAAGCACCGAGAACTGATCAGCCTGATTTCCATCAAGGAGAAAGACCCCCTCACCTTTGTTCATCTCCTGAACGTTTGCCTGCTGGCCATGTTTTTTGCTTCAAAACTCGAGTTCGGCAAAGACGATGTCCTCGACCTCGGCATCGCGGCTCTCTACCATGATATCGGGAAGCTTTATATCTCTGAAAGGATCCTCCAGAAGAAGACGGAATTGGCGGAAAAGGAATTCACCGCGATGAAAGATCACCCTCTCCTGGGTGTAAAAATTCTGGACAGGTACAAGGAGACGATGGGGATTCTGCCCCTTGTTGTTGCTTTAGAACATCATCTGCGGTATGACCTCACGGGCTATCCCAAAGTAACCTATCCCCGGAAGCCTCATACGGCTTCTCTGATGGTCTCTATCTGCGATGTTTACGACGCCCTGGCCCTCAGGCGCTCCTATAAAAAAGACTACTCCCCCAACAAAATCTATGAGTTGATGATGACGAACAAAGGCAAATTATTCGACCCCCTTCTCCTGGACAAATTTTTTCAGGGCATCGGTTTCTGGCCGGTCGGAACCATCGTCTCTTTAAGCGACCAGAGTGTGGCCGTGGTCAGAGAACTCAATGAGGAGGATATCTTTAGACCGAAAGTGGAAATCGTTGCGCCTGAAAGCAGAAGGGAGACCATCAACCTGGCGAAAACAAAGACAGTTAATATCATCGAAGCCCTGAATCCCCATAAAGACGGGCAGGAATATCTCCGCTTTCTTTAGAGCCAGATAGAAGACCGTACGCTCTCTTTATTCTCCTCCCACTCCCTTTAATTTCACTCCCAGCAGCCGCTTGAACCCCGGATGATTCCGGAAGGGGTCCCACTGCGGGTCTATTTTCAAGAGAAAAGCAGAATTCTGTGGCCAATCCTCAGCCTTTTGGTTTATATTCAGGGGAATCAAAAGCGAGAGAATCTTTCGATGAGAGGCTGGCAAATGATTGTCTTTTTAGCGATAGCCTTATCCATTTACGGGCTGATCAATTTCTATATTTTAAAAAGGGAGTGGCAGGCTACAGCCAGTTTGGGGACCGCCCGCTCTTTCATTTTCGCTCTTTCTCTGTTCTTGGTTTTGGCTTATCCTCTGGGCCGGTTTGTCGAGCGGATATTACCCGGCGGGTTCGTCGAATTCTTTGACCGGATCGGCTCTTTTTATCTCGTGGTCATGCTTTATTCACTCCTCTTTATCCTCATCATCGACATCCTGAGGCTTGGGAATGCCTTGTTCCCTTTTTTCCCGAAAGCGATCGCCAGGCACCCTCACCAGACTGGATTGGTCACATATTTCGTGGTCCTGGGAATGGCCTTGGCCATTGTTTCCTATGGGGTGATCAATGCCGCTCATCCCCGCCTCCGCACTCTGGACGTGGCCATTGATAAACCTGCCGGCACTCTCCAAACATTGAAAATCGTCATGGCGTCGGACTTTCACTTGGGGACGACAAACCGCAATGCCTGGCTGGAAAAGGTTGTTGCCAAAATCAATGCCCTCCAGCCCGACCTCGTTGTCCTCCCGGGGGATATCGTGGACATGTATGTGCCGAGGGCCGGTGTTTCGGAAATGATAGCGACGCTTCAGAAAATTTCCGCTCCTCTCGGCGTTTTCTCTGTCACAGGGAACCATGAGTACTACGGAGGGCTGAAGAAAAACCTTCAATACCTGGCCCAAGCAGGAGTGAGGGTTCTGCAGGATGAGGCTCTCAGAATCGACGACGCCTTCTACCTCATCGGCCGCAAGGACCGGACCGCCCTGAGTTTTGGAGAAACCCGGAAAACATTGAAAGAAATTCTGAGCCTTACCGACCCCGGACTCCCCCTCATCCTCCTTGACCACCAGCCGTACCAACTCCAGGAGGCTGAAGAAGCGGGCATCGACCTTCAGCTTTCCGGCCATACTCACGCCGGGCAGCTTATCCCGCTCAACTGGATTAACAAGAAGGTCTGGGAGCAGTACTGGGGTTATCTTCGCAAGGGGAGGTCCCAGTATTTTGTTTCCTGCGGCGTCGGGACCTGGGGTCCTTCGGCGAGGACGGGGAGCACCCCGGAAATCATCGAAATCAGGCTCACGTTTAACTCGGGAAAAAATCCGGGCTGAAAAGAAAGGGAGCTTCCCTAAAATTTATACCCGATCTTTCTCAGAAATTCTTTTCGCCACTCGATGTCGACTTCTCCTTCGACACCTCTTGTTTTGACGCCGTCGATGACCCCTAAGATTCCACGGCCGCTTTCTGTCTCGGCGATGATGACCTCGACGGGATTGGCCGAGGCGCAGAAGATACGGCAGACCTCGGGGACATTCTTGATGGTGTTGAGGATGTTGACCGGATAGCCGTTCTCCATGAAAATAATAAAGGAGTGACCGGCCGAGAGACTCAGGGCATTCTTCTTGGCCAGGTCGATGAGCCGGGCCTCGTTCCCCGAATAGCGGACGAGCGCCGGCCCCGAAGATTCGCAAAAGGCCAGCCCGAACTTCATCTGTGGGACGGTAGAGATGATCGCCTCGTGAATGTCCTCAACCGTCTTGATAAAATGGGACTGGCCGAGGATAAAATTCATCTCCTCCGGCTTATTGATTTTGACTATTTTTATTTCCATGGTCATCCCTCCTTGAGATTTGTATTATACATTACTCCTCCATCATTGAGGGAGTATCCGTTTCTGTTCCTTTTTCTCGCCGAAGGTGCGAGGCACATAAACCGTATCGCCCGTCAGGGGATCTTTGCCTGTATAATACATGCAGGTGGAGCGCGTCATGGGAGTTGGGGTAAAAATTTGAACTCCTTCCACCGGCCTTTCTCCTTCTTTCTTCAGCTTTTCTAAATATTGCGCCAGCCGGCTGGCTTCAGCCGGCCCGGTTCCCGGATGGGCGACCATGAAGTAATACTTCAGGTGCTGGTTCCTGCCGCGGTTCTGACTTTGAAACAGGCGGCGGAACTCGGCGAGCGGCTGCCGGCCCTTGTTCATCAAGCGAAGGACTCGGGGAGAGATATGCTCCGGCGCGATCTTGAGGAGGCCGGAGATGTGATGGTCACATAACTCCTGAACATATTCCGGACTCTCCAGAGCCAGGTCGTAACGGATGCCGCTCCGGACAAAGACCTTTTTAACGCCGGGAATGGCCCGCGACCGCCTCATCAGCCGGATGAGCCGCTTATGACTGCGGTCAAGTTTCGAGCATTGGAGACACTCCTTGTCCTGGCAGGGTCTCGCGCAATCCATTCCGTACATGTTGGCCGTGGGGCCGCCCAGGTCGTCCACATAGCCTTTGAACTCGGGATGCTCCGTCAAACGCCGGATCTCAGCAACGATCGATTCTTCGCTGCGGGAGACGATTCTGTCTCCTTGGTGGAGAGCTAAAGAGCAGAAGGAGCAGTTCCCGATACAGCCGCGGTGGGCGACGACCGAAAAACGGGTCATGGCGAATTCCGGAAAGCCGGCCGGAATCTCCCGGGAATAGGGCAGGCCGTAAATCCAATCCAAATCCGCGCTCGTGTATTGCGGCAGCGGAAACTGAAGCACAAAACGTCCGGCCTGCGCCTGGCCCAAGGACCGGCGGTTCGAGAAAAGCCGCTGGGCCTCGCAGAATTTCTCCGGGCTCTGGCTGACTTCCTCAAATGAGGGCAAAAGGCCAAACCCGGCGGGAACCTCTCGTCTGACCACACAAGTGCCCGGTATTCCCAAGAGGCCCTCTCCCTGCTCGAGACGCCGGGCTATCTCGACCGCCTGAAGCTCGCCCGGGCCATAGACGAGAACATCGGCGCGGGAGTCAAGGAGGAGGCTGCGCCGGACTTTGTTCTCCCAGTAATCATAATGGGCCAAACGCCGCAGCGAAGCCTCGATTCCGCCGATGACAATGGTCGACCCGGGGAAGAGGTGCTTGATTTTGTTGGCGTAGACAAGAACGGCCCGGTCAGGAATTCCGGAGCAATGAGGTTCGTGCGGGTCTTCGGCCCTCGGCCGTTTGAGCGGCGTGTAATTTACCAGTAGGCTGTCCATAGACCCGGAGGTGACGCCAAAGCAGAGGCGCGGCTTCCCGAGCTTGAGGAAATCCGTGTCCCCTTTCCAGTCCGGACGGCCGATAACTCCGACTTTGTATCCTTTGGCATCCAGCACCCGGGCGATCACACCGACGGCCGAAAGAGGATGGTCAACATAAGGCTCTCCGCTGATCAGGATGATATCGAAGTCCCGGCCTTCCGTCGCGATCATGTCGAGTCCACTATAGTACTCCTCCATTTAGTGAGGGTAAAGAGTGCGCCTGGACCCAAGATTGCCGCTAGAAAGCCCGACGGGTCCTGTCTCGGTTCACCCCCGGCGCCCGTCGCGGTCGATCTTATTGATTTCCATGTTAAAGAGTCCGTGGCATCAAACGCTCCGGGCGGCGGCGGGCCCCCGAACCGAGCCACCCATCGGGTGTCGGCCCATTATTCCGATCTCGACGAGCGACGCCGTTTCCGTGTAGTCCGCCCACACAAGATGGAAGAGAACCAAAAAAATAACTCAGCGTTTATCGAAGGGTGCAGCCAAGTTTAATATTCAATAGTCCGAAAGCAGTATTGCCCGAAGACAGCGTTGGCCACAAGCAGCAGGCCAGCGACAAGAAACGGATACATCAACCCAAAGTGAAACCCCATCGCGGAGAAAACAAGGGCGCCGACCATATGCCCGAGCGTCATCACAGCTAACAAGATGGCCGAGCTTCCGCCGATGCTAGCCCTCTGGAAAAGCCGTGAAATGAACAGGACGACTAAAGCTCCCAGGAACCCGTCGCCGATCTCATGGATGACCCTGAACAGGAAGGAAAGAGAAAGGCTGGGGTTGACCATCAAAATCAGCCCGCTGCCGGAGAGAAGCATAGAGAAAAGAAAGAGTTTTTTGTTGACCCGGATATCGTGCTTGATCAACCCGACAAAGAAGGAGGAAAAAGCCAGGGCCAGGAGAGAAAGAGAGATGTAGAGCGAAACGTCGAACGTCGTGAGATTGAAATATTTCTTCAAGAACGGGCTGTAAACCGTTCCTTCCACGCCCCAGTGGAGCCCGACGACAAAAATCATGATAGAAAAGAGGATCGTCTTTTTATTGAGCAGGTTGGTTCGGTAAACTTTCAGGGGAATAACCTCGAAGCGGACCCGATTTAAAGGGCGGACGACGACCTGGAGAATGATAAGAAAAAAGGCAAAGATTATGAATAGCGTAGGAAAATTCCAGGTGGCGATCACAATCCCTCCGAGAAAAGGGCCGGCTGCTGACCCCAAGGACTGCCAGAAAACCAGGCGGCTGTATTTCTTGTTCTGGTCGATATGAGTTTCGTCTTTGTAGTAGAAGTTGTTGATCGAGACGTCGAGAGCATTATTGGCCAAGCCGAGGAAAAGGAAAATGAAGGCCATCGGCAAAAATTGGTGGACGCGGCTCATCAGGAAAAAGAGAAGGCTCAGAAGGGCCAAGGCCGCATGAATGACTTCCCTTATGGAAACGCGGTCGTTGAGCCAGCCTGTGGGGAAAGAGAAAAGGAGAGGGGCAAAAGCATAAAGAGACGTCACCAGACCGATCTGCCAGCCCTCGAACCCAATCCTCAAAAAATAAAGAGGAACGAGGAAAAAAACAGCGTTGATCGTCAGCTTGCGGCTGAAGTTGATGAGATGAATTAATTTTTGAGGAACCATTCGTTGGGGCCTGAGCAAGGCATATTATTATAGATATTTTCTCACTACTGTCCCATCATAAGTTGAATAAAAGCAATTGTTTACAGGAATCTTCTTCGGGCTTTTGATCAGTAAAATCGCTAAGTAGTTGATTCAACGGGACTTTCTCGAAAGCAGTCACGCTCAGA
>Ga0315280_10001413_pt1 | contig 41471 bp, 37 predicted proteins | sample YL17G06_40_MG_FD_203697 | JGI IMG/M metagenome (GOLD analysis project Ga0315280, IMG submission 203697) | Sediment microbial communities from Yellowstone Lake, YNP, Wyoming, USA - YL17G06_40 | ecosystem: Environmental > Aquatic > Freshwater > Lake > Sediment | place: USA: Wyoming | collected...
CCCCAAGAATACATTAGTTAGCAGAGAAATTTAGTCCCGATGACGCTGAACGGTTACTAAAAAAGGACGCTTCTATTTATTCCATAACTAAGAACGCGCCCTACAGTTCCATTTGTTTTATTGGTGTAGATGAACTGATTGTGCGTGACTAAAACGGGGATGCTTCTAACTATTTTGGACCTCTCCTTCTTTGCCGTTCTCGCTATTTCAGTCAGGTAACCCATTCGGTTTATCGCGTTCCTGCGGCAACTGGTCGCTCATATTATAGACGTAATTTGATTGGTTGTCCCGCAAAATTTGTGGCTTTTGGGGAGATAATATTTCTTCGGGGCGGTGTTTCCGGAATCCACCCGTGGAATGAATTCCGCGGCTTTATTGCGCCGCGCCTGCGCGGCGGCTAAACCGGGGAAGCGGCGAATAAATTCGCCGGCTAATATTACCCCCGGACTGAAGTCCGGGGCTTGCTTTGGGATTTTCACCACGCCTCCCGGCGTGGTGCTTCCAATAACACGCATTTTCGCGCGCGAGCGAGGATAAATTTCACCATTTCTCAGTCCGCCTGAGGCTGATTTTCGTCGTGATGAGATATTATAGAAATCCTGTAAATTGGAAGGGGCTAAAATCGTGTAAGTTTTGCATTTGCACTGGGTTATGAAAAACATCAATTTACAGGACCAATAGCCGACAGCCGAGAGCCGGGCCGCCCTGACTGATGGCTTGGTGACTGCACTATTTGGCTTGAATTGCGTTGGGTTTTATGATATGGTTTGCGCGCAAAAGGTGGGACATATGGCGCTATTTGAAGTTCAAGAAAAGAGAGCGGTTATAAACAGGGTCACAGACCTTCTTGAACTCATCATCGGCGCAGGTTGCCTGATTCTACTGGCGTGGGAGTTTGGCTCTCCGCGCTGGGGAAAGAGCGTGCCTGCTGATGAGAGGGCTCTGATTGAGGTCTTTGACCGGATTGTGATTCTGGCTTTTCTGGGGAAGTATCTTCTTTCCTTTTTGTCTGCGCGCGGGAAAGTCAAGTTCGTAAGGTCGCATATGACCGATACGACTGTTCTGGCGCTTCTTGCGCTGGTTGTTCCGCTCACCTGGCACGGTTTCGGGGATTACGTTCTCATAGGCATAAAGGCATTTCTCGGTGTCCTCTATCCCTTCAGGATAATTGTGCGCAGGATTGGAACTCTCAAGGTAAATACGCCTCTTGTGGTGGCGTTCAGTTTTCTCACAGTGATAGTCGCGGGAACAGTGGTTCTTTCCCTGCCGAAGGCGATTGTCAGCGATGAGCCAAATATACTGACCTCTTTCTTTACCGCCACCAGCGCGACTTGTGTGACAGGGCTGACAGTTGTGAACATTGGCACTCACTTTACGCTATTCGGTCAGGTTGCGATTCTCATCCTGATTCAACTTGGCGGTCTGGGGTTGATGAGTTTTGTCGCTTTTTTCATCTTTGCGTCCAGGTCAAGAATTGGGGTCAAAGAAGAGTTGATGCTAAGGGATGCGCTTTCGCTCAGCCGCGTCTCAGAACTCAGTAATGTTATTCTCTTTATTATTACCGGCACATTTGTGGTTGAGTTAGTTGGCGCTGTGTTGATGTATTTCAGTTTCCCTTTTCCGCCTGACCTGGATATTCCTTCCAGAATCTTTTTCAGCGCTTTCCACTCAATTTCCGCCTTCTGCAATGCAGGGCTGGGTCTTTTGCCTGACAGTTTCGCCTCTGTGCGTAGTTCTATTCCACTGAACCTGATCGCTTCGCTGCTGATTGTAGTTGGCGGTCTGGGGTTTGCAGTCAATATGAACATCGCCAGATACGTCAAATCAATCTTCAGCAGGAAGCGCATCCAGATACCGAGGCGGTTTGGGCTTCAGACGAGAATCGTGGTTCTCACCTCAATAGTCCTGTTAGCGTGCGGGAGTTTTGCGATTTATCTGCTGGAGTCTTCAAACGCGCTCAAAGCGTTCAGCACAAAGGAGAAGGTTCTTGCATCTTTCTTTCAGTCTGTGAGCGCGAGGACTGCGGGGTTCGCCACTGTGGATTTTTCAACACTTTCAACCGCGACCTGTATGGTTGTCATATTTCTTATGTTTATCGGCGCGTCACCGGGTTCTACCGGAGGCGGGGTAAAAACCTCAACTTTTTTTGTGCTGATTCTTATGATTGTGGCGCGGCTGCGAAACAGAGAGGATGTGGAAGTCTTCAAAAGGACTCTGCCTCAAAGCGTAATCGCAACTGGACTGTCAGTTCTGACCATCTCCATCCTCGTGGTGTTTGCTTCTTCCCTTGCGCTTTCAATAACAGATAAAGGGGTGGAGTTTTTGAGACTGCTTTTTGAATCAGTCTCCGCATTCGGCACTGTCGGCTACTCCACAGGAATAACTGCCGGTCTTTCAGCGGCTGGAAAGATTGTCTTGATTCTCACTATGCTTGTTGGCAGAATAGGACCGCTGACAATAGTTCTCGCTATGAGCAGACAGGCGATTCCCAGGAAGTACCAGTATCCGCCGGAAACAGTGATGATGGGGTAAAAGAAAGGCAGAAGTATGAAAGCAAAAGGCAGAAGTGAAAGACTAAATTGGCTGCTTCATCATTCTGCCTTCTAACTTCTAACTTTATACTTCACACTTTTTGTTATCGGAGGTTTCTGTGGGCAGGTACACGGTTATAGGACTGGGAAGGTTTGGTGGAACGCTTGCCGAACTCTTAGCAGAGGCGGGAGAGGATGTCATCGCTATAGACAAAAATCCTGACCTCGTCGATGAGTTGAAAGATAAGGTTACGCTTGCGGTCACTCTGGACGCTATGGATGAGGATGCCCTTCTTTCGCAGGGGCTGGACAAGTGCGACGCTGTGATAGTCGGAATCGGCGAGAACTTTGAAGCAAACCAACTGGCGACAGTCCTTTCAAAGAAGATAGGCGCAAAGCGTGTGATAACTCGCGCGACAAGTCCGATTCAGGCGAAGATACTAAGCCTTGTCGGCGCGGATGAGGTGATAAAGCCTGAAGAGGAGGCGGCGCAACGACTCGCTCGCAGATTGACAAGGCCGAACGTCCGCTCCTATCTTGAACTTGGCGAGGACCACAGTCTGATTGAACTTGAAGCGCCCAGGAAGTTTCACGGTAAGACGATAGGCGAGATAGAACTTCGCCAGAAGCACGGGGTCAACCTTGTAGCGATAAAAAGACTTACGCCCAGCAAAGAAGAAAAAGGCAAATTTGACGAGATAGTCAACTATGTGCCAATAGCGACCGAAATCATAAAACCCGGCGACAGGCTTGTTCTTGTCGGCAAAGACGACAAAGTAGAAGCAATTTCAAGGGAGTAGCAGTCTGACCATTAGATGCGGCAGAATAAGCGTGGACCAAAAGGGCAAAAAGGGAGTCTGGAACCGGTTTGCCATTGGCGAGGTCGCCGGGGAGCAGATAATAGGCGTCTGGTACCAGCCTAAAGGCGAATACGAGAGATGGGGCAAGGCAGGGATAGACCGCTGTCTCCCTCTTATCAGTCCCAGACCGGGAGAATTGATTCTGGATCTCGCCTGCGGATTCGGGACCTTTACCTATCTGTGCGCGAAGGAAGGTGCTGAAGTAGTGGGGCTTGATATCTCCGAGGCGTGCCTGAGAGGTGCTCTGGACGCTTGCTCCCGATTGGTTGCGCACAGTTCATATCATTTTGTGCTCGGCGATGTCACAAGGTTGCCGTTTGCCGGAGCATCATTTGACAAAGTGGTCTCAATAGATGGCTTTGAGCACTTTACCTGGAGCCAGAAGCGCACCTTGGTCGCGGAAGCGCATAGAGTTCTCAAGCCAGGTGGCATTTTTGTGGTGTATACTCCCAACCTGTTTACCAAAGCGATAAAGGTTCTACGCCTGAACCTCATAAACCTTGCACTGTGCCGGTTGAACCGCCTTATAAGCACCACTTCCTACCTTGCCGAGAGAGAACCAACTCACATCGGGATGACGTCTCCATTCAAACTAAGGCGGCTGTTCAAGCGCAACCGCTTCACGATTCGGTTCTATTACTCCACTTCAGGAGGCAAGAAGAAGAGGAGCGGGTACCGTGCGCTTATACGAGAGAAACTGCCGCTCCTGCGAGATGTGCTAAACGGCAGAATAGCCATCGTCGCCGCACGGGTTGGCTCTGCCGCCTCGTTATCAACTCTCGGGACGAGACGATAGGAACGAGGTGCGCAGTGCTCTTGTCTATCGCTTTTTCTTCGCCCAAGGGACAGCAAACTGAGGTCTAACGCTCAGGACCGGATTACGGTATGTCGCGGAAGGCGCCGTTGTTATCCCCCGCTAATTTCTTCATAAACTCAACGTTTGCGCCTTCAAAGCCGAGCGTGTGAATCGTCACTTTGCGGAACTTGTTGTTCTCTTCAATCCATTTGTAGATTGACTCTATAATCACTTTTGAATCCTGATGCCCGCCCCATTCCTCTCTCCCTACGCCACCGAGATGTGTTGGTGCGCCATCAGAGAGAAGAACTATAGTGTCAGCCTCTTTGTCTTTGAAAGCCTCTTTGAGTGCGTCATCTGTCCAGGTGAGACCTTTTGCTTCCAACTTCTCAACCCATTCCTTCGCATTGCTCTTGTTGCCTGCACTCGCCTGCTGCAACCCCTTTTTCCAGGAATCTATCTGGTCTGAAAACGCTATTATGTTGAACCTGACAGACGGCGCAAGCGCATCTATAACTCTTGTCAGTTCTTTTTTGACGCGGTATATTCGCTGTCTCTCTTTTTCCCACTCTTTCTTCATCTTTTCCAGTTCTTCTTCCCTCTTCTTTTTGAGCGCTGCCTCCTCATCTTCTCTCAGGCGTGTGCCCCCTTTCTGGCCGAGTTCTTTGTCGGGAACCCAGTTATCAGGCGGCTTGTCAGGGACAAGCATACTTTCCGAGACATCTATGACGAAAACTATTCTGCGGCTGTCTATTGTCAGCCCGAAAAATGAGACCGTCTTAATTTCCCCGCGCGCGGACGATTTGGATGTGTCAGGCGATTCCTTGGGGCCGCCCGGCACTATTCCCGCCTTGTAAGCCTCATACCAGTTGTGCCAGTCCTGCGCCTCTTCAAGTCCTGTCTTTCCGGTGATTTTTTCAAGTGCGATTCTTGCGTCGTTATAGAGCCGTCCCGTCTCCTTCTTCTTGGCAAGCCGCTCCATCAGGGCGATAAGTGGCTCTATCGCACTATCTGAGCGCTTCTCGCCCAGCGCCCGAACAGCGGTGTAGGCGACCTCCTCTTTGGAGTCGTCAATCGCTTTGATAAGCGTGCCTACCGCGATGCTTCCGCTTCTCTTGGCGAGGCTTTCAAGAAGTAGAATGCGCATTTTGTAATCGCACGCTGAGCGCGAATGCTGCGCGATTGCGCTTATCGCTTCGTCAGAATTCATTGAGTCAAAGGCAGACTGAACCGCGTTCACAAGTTCTGGACTTGTCATTATGCTGCTTGCAAGCGAAACGAGGAAGTCAACTGCTCTGGCGGAGTCATCTGTCGCGATGTCGCCTATATCGCTTTTCGTCGCTTCCGGGCTGGACTTTATTGCTGCTGATATTCTCTTTTTCAACTCCTCAAATCTCGCGTCATCAAGTTTCGCGACAGCATACTGGGAGATTACAAAAAGAAAAGCGGCAGCGAGAGCGATAACGAACCCTACTTTCATTTCTGGTCTCCTTTGGAGAAATGTCTTCTTTATACTGTATAATAACACAGAACTCGGTAAAAAATTCTTTTTTGTGCCAATTTTTCTTGCAGGTGAACTTGACACTAAGAGGGATGTAAACTATTATCGCTCCTGTTTAGAAATTCTCCTCTGTCTTATCTGGATGGTGAACCGGTCTGTGGAAAGAGAAGAGTTCGTTCATCTTCACGTTCACAGTGATTACAGTCTTCTGGACGGCGCTGCAAAAATATCTGATTTGCTTGCCGCCTGCAAGCGGCAGAGGATGACCGCGCTCGCGCTGACCGACCACGGCAATATGTTCGGCGCAATAGAATTTTATGAAGCGGCGCTGAAGGAAGGAATAAAGCCGGTAATCGGATATGAGGCGTATCTTGCGCCAGGAAGCAGGTCTGAAAAGAAGGCGGTGGGGCAGGCGGGAACTTATCATCTCACGCTTCTTGCCAAAAACGAGGCTGGCTATCACAACCTTCTCAAACTCGCAACTGCTGCGTATCTTGAAGGGTTCTACTATAAGCCGAGGATAGATAAAGAAATTCTGCGTTCCTGCAGAGAAGGGCTGATAATCCTCTCCGGGTGTATGTCAGGTGAAATAGACTCTCTGCTTGCTGCGGACGGTTATGAAGGCGCCAGAAAATGCGCACAGGAACTGCTGCAAATAGCGCAGCCCGGCTGCTTCTATCTTGAGTTGCAGGACCACGGGATAGAGGAGCAGAAAAAGACGGTTGAAGGAAAAGCGCGCCTGAGTAAGGACCTGGGAATCCCGCTCGTCGCTACCAATGATGTCCATTACGTCTCAAAAGATGACGCGGCAGTTCAAGAAGTTCTTATCTGCGTAAAGACGGGCAAGTCTCTGCAAGATGCGACGCGTATGACAATGAAGAGCGACCAGTTCTACTTCAAGACAGGCGATGAGATGCGAACCGGGTTTGCTCAGTTTCCAGAGGCGATTGCGAATGCTACGAAAATAGCGTCCGAATGCGCCGCTGAGATAGAGTTCGGGCGCAGGCGCCTTCCCTCGTTCAAGCAGGATGCGGCAAAGAGTAATGTGGAATTTTTCCGCCACCTGTGCGAAGAGGGCTGCCGGGCAAGATACCCGAATTTCCAGACAAATGCGGCTGTGCAGGAGCGCTTGAATTACGAGATACGAGTGATAATGGAGACGGGTTTCGTCAACTACTTCCTGATAGTATGGGACCTTGTCAGATTTGCGCACAAGAAGGGGATTCCTGTTGGTCCGGGTCGCGGTTCAGCGGCAGGCAGTATAGTCGCATACTGCCTCGGAATAACAGATATAGAGCCTCTCAGGCACGGACTGCTCTTTGAGAGGTTTCTCAATAAAGACAGAATCTCAATGCCCGATATAGACATTGATTTTGCGACTGCGGGTCGCGAAGAGGTGATAAAATATGTGGCGGGGCGTTACGGCACTGAAAACGTGGCGCAAATAATCACGTTCTCCACACTCGCAGCAAGAGGTGCGGTCAGAGATGTCGGGCGCGTTCTCAGTATTCCGCTTCCAGATGTAGATGCTATCGCCAAGAGAATACCTCAGGGGATGCGCTTGAAAGACGCTATCAGACAAGACTCTGACTTGCAAACCTTCTACACGCAGGACCCCACATACAAGCAACTTTTTGACTTCTCAATGAAAATAGAAGGGTTCTGCAGAAACGCGTCCACACACGCTGCGGGAGTGGTTATCGCGGATGCGCCGCTGGTTCACTACGTTCCCCTTTACAAAGACGAAGACCAGATAACGACTCAGTATCCGATGGAATCGCTTGAGGCGATAGGTCTAATGAAGATGGACTTCCTCGGACTCATCACGCTTGACGTCATTGAAGAGGCTCTGCGCAGCATACGTGAAAGCGGCATAGATTTCCCTGATATAGGAAAGATTCCACTGGATGATAAGAAAACCTACAAACTTCTCGCGCGGGGAGAGACGGTAGGGCTTTTCCAACTGGAATCCACCGGGATGCGTGACCTCCTTGTCCGCATAAGACCCGATTGCTTTGACGACCTTGTCGCGATTATCGCGCTTTACAGACCAGGCGTTCTCGGAAGCGGAATGATAGACAAGTATGTGCGCAGGAAGCGCGAGGAAGAGCCTGTTGAGTACAGTCATCCACTTCTGAAGAATATCCTTGAGGAGACTTATGGCGTTATGGTCTATCAGGAGCAGGTGATGCAGATAGCCAACGTTCTTGGCGCATTCACTATGAATGAGGCTGATTTCTTGAGAAAGGCGATGGGAAAGAAGTTGCCTGAGATAATGGCACCGTTCAGAGACAAGTTTGTTCAGGGCGCTCACAAAAACGGTGTCCAGGAAGAGACTGCGGAAAAGATTTTTGACCAGATGGAGCAGTTCGGCGGATACGGGTTCAACAAGTCTCACTCTGCCGCCTACGCGATTCTCTCATACAGAACAGCGTACCTGAAAGCAAACTATCCGCTCCACTTTATGGCTGCGCTTCTCACAAGCGAGATGGGCAAAGACCACGCAAAACTGGCGGAATATGTTAGCGAATGTGACGCGCTCAAAATCAAGGTTTTGCCGCCTGACACAAACAGAAGTTTCACCAGGTTTGCCGCTGAAAGTTCGCATATCAGGTTTGGTCTTGGAGGCGTCAAAAACGTCGGTCTGCGCGCTGCCCAGTCTATAGAAGAAGTTCGCAGAACAGGCGGCGAGTTCAAATCGTTTTTTGACTTCTTTGAGCGCGTTGACCTGCGCCTCTGCAACAAGCAGGTTGTGGAAAGCCTTATCAAATGCGGTGCGTTTGACTGGACAGGCGCAAGACGAAGCCAACTCGCGGCAGTAATTGATGACGCGCTCAGATTCGGCGCGACAAGGCAGGCAGACAAAAAAAGCGGTCAGAGAGACCTCTTTCGCGCGTTGGAAAAAGGCGCGCCTCAAAAAATGGAAATCCTCCCCGAAATCCCTGAGTGGCACGAACAGCAACTCCTCTCATACGAGAAAGAGATGTTGGGATTTTACCTTTCAAGCCACCCGCTCGCAAAATACGAGAAGGTAATAAAAGGCTATTCAACCTCCACTTCAGGCACACTTCAGTCGCTTGAGCAGGGTGAAAAAGTAATTATCGGCGGACTCCTCACATCTGTAACAAAAAAGACCTCAAAACAGGGAAAGCCTTTTTATACGGCGACGCTTGAAGATATGGAAGGAGAGGCGGAGTGCGTCCTCTTCAACAATATTGAAGAATTCTCCGCCCTTCTGAAGGTTGACCACATAGTCTTCATTGAGGGGGTGGTCAGCAAACTGAGAGAAAGACCTTCCATAAGGATAACTGATATGATTCCTCTGAAAGAGGCACCAAAACGGCTCCAAACAAACCTGATAGTCGCGCTTCCCGAAGCCTCCGCTACCGCAGAGGAGATGCAGAAACTGCGCGAAATACTAATCAAGCACCCCGGGGACTCGCCTGTGTATCTGGTTCTGAAGGAGCCAAGCGCAAACGGTGCGCGCGTAAAACTGCCGAAAGAGTGCTCTGTAACGGTTTCCGAGAAACTGACTGGAGCGATAGAGAAAGCGCTCCCGGCTGCGCAGGTCAAATACTCCGCATCCCCCGAATCGCAAGAATTCTAACGCCGACCTATCTTCCCCGCCGCCCTCTGCTTTTCGCCCTCTCTGTCAAAACTCCTGTAAATTGCCATTTTTAGTAACATCGCCGCTCACCAAGAGTTACGGAATTTTTACCCCTTCCAATTTACAGGATTTCTATAATATCCCCCCGTGACGAAAATCCGCCTCAGGCGGGCTGAAAAATGGTGAAATTTATCCTCGCTCGCGCGCGAAATATTACATATTATAGCATTTCACGTTTTGACGTATCCGCATGACGCGAACCAGCCGATGACGTCGGTTGTGTTCCAAAGCCCCGCCGGTGGCGCAGCCACTTTATCGAAAGCGCCTGCGGCGCTCGGCGGGCGTGTTTTTTAGCCGGCGAATTTATTCGCCGTTTCCCCAGTTTAGCCGCCGTGCCTGCACGGCGCAATAAAGCCGCGGAATTCATTCCGCGGGCGGATTCCGGAACCGCCGCCCCGAAAAAGTATTATCTCCTCAAAGGTCAAAAACTTTGCAGGACAATCAAACAAATCGCGTCTATAATAATGGCAGATGGTTTTTGGTGGAGTGAGATGTGACGTCAAAAGCACAGAACACGTGCAGGACAAGACACAAATGGAAACGTCCCCATTTGTCGTCCCCATTTGTCGTGGGTGCTGTGCTACTCCTTACAGGGCTTTTTCTTTACCGCTTACTCTCCTCTCTCAATCTTATGTCAACCTGGTCAGGCTCAAGGTAATAAGCAGCCCCGGTCGCAAAGTCAACTATTATACCAGGCCAGAAGAAAAGTAAATTTAACAGCGTTGTCGCGCCAAAGCTTTTATCTATCCTTGCTGTTCCCCTGAGTCCGTCTTTTTCTACCGCTATGTTGTGAGAAGAACCCCTTGAGAGGTTAGCATCCACCGGGGTCGTTCCTATGTCCGCACCATCTATCCTGACATAAGCACCGCTTGGCTCGCTATCTATTCTGACCCTTTGAGTTGTTCCGAGGAAGATTGAAGCACAACCCTGAGAAAATAAGAGAACTAACATTACCGTCGCCATTACCAAAACTTTACGCATCCCCTCACCCCCCTTCCTAAGGCCTGAGTTACTCAGGTCTTTCTTTCACACTATATTTCAGGTTAAGCCTATAACTCAATATCCCTAAACTCGTTATCAGGTGCTCTACATAGGGCGAATCCTGTTTTACCTGCGACAGTGTAAGGTTCTTCACTCTTCTATTGCCTTTACCTCCATATCGGATTTCATCTTCCAATCAACTGGAAGCGTCCATCCGCAAAGTGGACACACCGGCTTGACTACCTCTCTCGCTGCCATCATAGCCCGCGCCCCATCTTAAATAAATAGAATTACTCTTGTTATGAGGCTTGTCAAGGCTCTTTTTCAGATTTTTGGTAAATTTTTTCTATCCCTCGTAATTCAGCGAAAAATGCAATTTCCCGCATCTTCTGCCCGTATAGTTGATGCAGCGTATCAAATCCTGCTTCAGTCATTTGCTCCACCACTTCAACTGGTGCTTGTATCAGTTCTCCTGTGATATCGGGATTATGATAAACCGGCGGTAAAAGCCCTCGGGACGATCTCAGACGCCTAAAATGCTTTGGAGCGCGGACCGGGGCTTTGCACTGAAGAAAATTGGGGCCTTCTGCTTCGCATTTTTCTGGGGACGCCCATAACCGCGAGTGAATAAAATGGGCACGCTTGTGACGAGAAAGTTTTTGTATGACGGTGTGGATGTCACAGTGGACTGAGACACAAGAGATGCTCTGAAAGCGCGATGTATGGTCACAGGTGGGGCGGGATATTAGGGCTGCAAAGGAGAAGCGTTGCGGGCGAGTCGGCGCTGAATTCAACCTTGTTCAGGCACGCGGGCAGGAGCGCTGATTCGCCGAGCGAGAGTTCTGTCGGGGAATCGCCTGCGTGAATCTGAGCGCTGCCAAATATCACAGTAACGGTGGCGAATGATGGGAGTTTCACTTCACAGGTAGAGCGGTTCAGTTTCACTTCTTGTAGAGAGAATTCCGGGCAGGTAAGAGTTGCGCCTGCGCCTTCCGAGCGGTTCAGGGAAGGGCGTGGGGTAAACGCGGGCTTCAGTTTGTCTTCTTCGCTGAATACGCAGGAAAGCGCTTTTTCAACTGAAAGTTTTCTGCCTGGGTCTTCTCTTTCCCAGTCCCAGATGCGATACGTTATATCGCAGTTTTCTGAGACTTCAAAGATTGTGAGTCCACCTCCTGCGCTGTGAATAGTGCCGGGTGGAATAAGGAATAACTCCCCTTTACGCGGCTTGATTTTGACGAGGCAAGTTTCAGGACTCCCTTTTTGAAGCGCTGTTATAAGAGAACTTTTTGTTACCCCTTTTTGGCAGCCGAGGAAGATGAATGATTCCGGCTGCGCGTCCAGAATGAACCACGCCTCCATTTTGCCACTTTCGGTCTCGCCGAACCGCTTTGCCGTAACACTATCAGGATGGACCTGGACACTGATTCTTTCTGAAACGTCAAGGAACTTGACAAGAAGCGGCAATTCGTGGCAGCCGAGAGCCAAAAGATGGGAGCCGAGAATTTCTTCTGGGAATCGGGATAGCGCATCGCGAAGCGAAGTGCCGGAAAGTGGTCCGCCGAGGATGGTGTTTGATTCACCTTCGCGGGTTGAGATTTCCCAGGACTCACCGGTTATGGACGCGGATTCTATTTTCTTGCCGAGCGAACGAAGTCTTTCACCGCCCCAGACTTTTGGTTTCAGAATCGGCGCTGTTTTCAGAGGGACGGTTAGCAGCGGTCACCTCCTGTGGAAAGAATCATCCCCGCCATAAATGGCGGGGCTTGCAGGTTAGAAATCCCTTTTTTCGCCGGTGATTATTTTATACTCTTCAGTGTCTCTAATGTTTTCAAGGTTTGGGTCGCTTTTTATTCGTTCTGTGTTGTCAAAGCCCGCCTTCACAGCCTTTTGAAGGTATTGCAGAGCGTTAGTCTTATCAGCAAGGAGTGAGAAGGCGCAGGCGGCGTTATAGAGCGCGTTCTTATCATTTGGCTCTTCTGCGAGAATTTTTTCGCAGAGTGAGAGCGCGTCTTTGGGTTTTTTCTCCTGGAGGAGTTTTGGAATTTGTTCCTGGTAGAGGTAGATTTTTCCGGCGTTACCCTCTTTTGCTATCACGCCTCTGAAGCGGACAGCGGCTGCAAGAAAAGATTTCCACTGTTCGGTGAACTTCTGAAGGTCGCCGATGCAGTTTTCAAAGTCTGCGGCGGAACGCTTGCCCTGCAGAAGCGCCTGGAGAAGTGAGTTGAAAATTTCTCTGTTTTTTGCATCTGTCTGGAGGAGGTAGTGGATAAGCGAGCAAGCGTAGAACGTCTCTTTTGTCTGCACTTTGTCGTCAGGGACTCTAACGAGGTTTGCCGGTTCGTAGTAGTTGCCGAGTGCGAGTTCCTCTCTGACACTCTGGAGTGTTGCGGCTGGGATATCGGGTTTGGCGGCATTTTCGGCTGTAATTCCGATGAGGAAATATGAGGCGAATCCTTCAAAGTATAGGGCTGCGCCGCGAGTGAAATAGGCTGGAAGCGCATTCTGGGCGCTTTTACCGGTCACCAGCGTCAGGTCTATGAACTGCAGGCAGCACTGGTTGAACAGGAGGCGAGGAAAGTAATTGGAGGAATAGGCGAAAGCGACCACTTTTGACGCGGGAAAGTAACCTCCGAAACCTCCTTCCACCTGCATTGCCTCTCTGAACGCTTTCGGGTCCTTGAAGGCTTTGACAATCATCTTTTGCGAAGGGGTTGCGCTCTGACCAAACATTTTCTCATATTGCTGATAAATCCATTCCAGAGCGTCGGCGACTTTGAGCGAGGTTTCTCTGTCCAACTCGGTCTGGAGGAGATAGTGAGATGTGGCAATCTGGAATCCCTTTTGCATTCCAGGAATCTCTTTTTCTGTTACGCTCTCAATCCCTTTTACCCATTTACCTTCCAGTTTTGCGTAGCCGAGTGCGAGTCTTGCGCCCTCGTGGTCGCTGTCAAGTTCAATCACCTTCTGCAGAAGTTCTTGCGCTTCTCCTTTCAGATTCTTCTCTTTCGCCCAGAGCGCGAGAGCGTAATACTGCTGGGCGAGTTCATTGCGTTTCTTCTTATAGAGTTCTTGAGCGCTTTCAGTTTCCTTGATTTCTGCGATATCCTGTCGCGGAATCGTCAAAGCCCCGTAGGTTGTGACGAGTTCTATAGCGTCTTCGGTCTGCTTGGTTATGACGCCTTCAATTCTATTGCCGTTTTTGAGCGTAACCTGGGACCTCTTGCTTCTCTCAATGTTTGCGATATCGGCGGCAGGGAAAACAAGCGTGCCGTATTTGGTTCTCAGTTTTACAGTGTTAGAGTCTTCGCTAACTATTTGACCTTCAAATCTTCTGCCATCCTTGAGGAGTATGGTATCTGCAAAAAGCGTGGATACGGCAACGAGCAAAAGAACCGAAACTACCATAATAACACTTTTTTTCATCGCAGTGCTCCTTGTAGCATAACCTCGGACTTGGTTTTCAGATTCTGATTTTCATTTTGCATTTTCACTTTTTACTTTTGATTTTGCTACCGCAGGGGGTCGTATCCTCCGCGACAGAAAGGGTTGCACCTGGTGATACGCAGTATCCCGAGCGCAGCGCCTTTCAGGAGACCTTTCTTCTGCAGCGCGTCAATAAAGTAATTTGAGCAGGACGGCTCAAATCTGCACCACTTCCCAAGAAACGGGGAAATTGCCACCTGATAAATCTTCACCGCAGTTATGAGAACCCGTTTCAAATCTCACCTCCGGGTGAGCGAACTGGCAAGCGAAACCAGACTCTCTCCTATGCGCGCAACTGACCTTTCGCAGGAGGTTCTCGGAATTACCAGAATATCAATCCCAGATGAAATCTCTCCTGACCGGAGCCTGAACGCTTCGCGAATCAGCCGCTTCAGGCTGTTACGCGAGACCGCATTACCGTGCTTCTTGCTTACAACAACACCGAGTCTGGAAAAACCGAGACTGTTTTCTAAGACGCAAGTCACTAAGTTAGAGTCTTTCGCGGAGCGCCCTTCACTGAAAATCTGCTCAAACCGCGCCGAGCCTGTGACTCTCCTCTCTTTTGGAAAACTGAAATCTTTTGCCATTTGCTATAAATTATACGCTTCAACTTTCAGACTGCAAGATTCTCGTTTCCACGCGGCGGTTATGGGCATCGCCGGAATCTGCTCAGGTTACTTCACTTATCAGGATTTTGTTCTGCGGAATTCTGTTGCGGCGCCTGCGCTCTCTTCTTGCGACTGACGAGTTGGAACAGCTTATCTATTCCCCTGAAAATTCCGAGAACCCCCAAGCAGATTCCGCCAAGCGCTACCAACGGCTGCCACCAGTATATCCGTTTGGGGGTAGTAAATTCTATGGACAAAACAGTGGCAAGCCCGCATACGAGGAGCAGAACAGTTACCCTCGCACTACTTTTTACCTCTGGGCTTTTGCGGTATACCTCTATGAGTCGCCGCAAAAATTCACCAAAGGACGCTACTGCGAGCCCAAACCAGCAGCCTGTAAAGGCACCAAGGAGGAATGCGTACTCTGCCATCTTCCTCGTATGTGGGTCGGGACTAAGTCTGAAAACAGGAACTATAGTTTTCCACATAACGAATCCTACCGCAGAAAATATTGCTGCCAAAATAAGCTGCCATATTATAGCCCCTGTCTCTTTTTTCACTTTCTCAACCCTCCTACACAGACTCAGATTCGTTGACAGTATACATATTTCTTGCGGTTAGTGTCAAACTGTTATTTCACGCGGAGGCGGGATAAGCGCGGCAGTGCTGGTGCCTTTGCAAGCGACTTTTATCCAAGAGGCTTGACTGCTGCGCGCAACATTGGTAGCCTATATGCGCTTCAGCATCTATTGAGGAGATTGATAATATGCCCAAGTATGTCTATTTTTTTGGCGGAAAAGGAGCAGAAGGAAACGCGGCGATGAGAAACCTTTTAGGCGGAAAAGGCGCAAACCTCGCTGAAATGGCGAACCTGAAAATGCCTGTCCCGCCCGGTTTTACCCTGACAACCAAAGTTTGCACACACTATCAGCGTACTGGAAAATACCCTGCCGGTGTAAAAGAGCATGTTGAGAAGTCTCTCAAAAAAATTGGCAGCATTCTCGGCTCCCAATTTGGAAGCCCCGATAATCCGCTTCTCCTCTCAGTGCGTTCGGGCGCGAGGCAGTCTATGCCTGGAATGATGGAAACTGTCCTCAACATAGGTCTCACGGAAAAGACTCTACCCGGCCTTATCGCAAAGACGGGAAACGAGCGATTCGCATACGACGCATACCGCAGACTGATTCAGATGTACGCCGATGTCGTTATGGAGAAGGCGGCTGGAATAGAGCCAGAAGAGGGCAGGGGAATTCGCGCCCAACTGGAGGTAGAACTTCAAAAACTGAAAAAGGGGAAAGGGTACGCGAGTGACACGCAACTTACCACGGCTGACCTTAAAAAACTTGTCAGCATCTACAAGGCGAGGGTCAAAGAGGTCCTCGGTAAAGATTTCCCTGATGACCCGGTGGAGCAGTTGTGGGGCGGAATCGGCGCTGTATTCGCATCCTGGAATGGCAAGCGCGCAGTCGCATACCGCAGAATTGAAGGCATTCCTGATACCTGGGGCACTGCGGTCAATGTTCAGTCTATGGTCTTCGGCAACAGAGATGAGGATTCAGCCACAGGAGTCGCTTTCACCCGGAATCCTGCCACAGGCGATTCCACTTTTTACGGCGAGTGGCTCACAAACGCGCAGGGCGAGGATGTGGTTTCCGGAATCCGCACACCCCTGCCTCTGAATGAAAAGAACAAAACTCACGAGTCAGCGCATCTGCCGAGCCTCCAGAAAATGATGCCCGGACTCTATCGGGAACTTGTCTCAATCCGCAACAGACTTGAAAAGCATTACCGCGATATGCAGGACATTGAATTCACAATAGAGTCGGGAAAACTCTTCATTCTCCAGACCCGCGTCGGCAAGCGAAACGGGCTCGCAGCGGTCAAAATGGCTGTGAATATGTGCAGAGAAGGGCTAATCACAAAGGAAGAGGCTATCCTTCGTGTAAAACCCTCGCAATTAGATGAACTTCTTCATCCTATGGTTGACCCTGTCGCGCAGAAGAGAGCGCAGGAACTCGCCCGCGGACTCCCAGCAGGACCGGGCGGCGCATCAGGAAAAATAGTCCTTACAGCAGACCGGGCAGAAGAGTCTGCCAAGCGCGGAGAGAAAGTCATACTGGTTCGCTCCGAAACCTCGCCTGAAGATGTCCACGGAATGCACGCTGCGCAAGGGATTCTCACAGCGAAGGGCGGAATGACAAGCCACGCAGCGCTTGTCGCCCGCGGCTGGGGAAAATGCTGCATAGTCGGCTGCTCCGCGCTGGATATAGACATTGAAAAAGGAACTGTATCTGTCGGAGAAACAGTTCTCAAAGAGGGCGACATTATTACGCTGAACGGCACTCTCGGAAGAGTCTATCTCGGTGAACTTCCACTTCTGCCAGCAGACCCGGGAAAGAACATTTCATACAAGACGCTTATGAGATGGGCAGACAAGATGCGCCACCTGAAAGTCAGAACAAACGCTGACAGACCGCAGGACGCAAAACAGGCGCGTGATTACGGCGCTGAAGGAATAGGTCTCACCAGAACCGAGCATATGTTTTTCGGACCAGACCGAATAGTCGCTATGCGTGAGATGATTCTCGCACGAGATATTGAAGGAAGAAAAAAAGCGCTTGATAAACTCTTCCCGCTTCAAAAGACGGATTTTATCGGGATATTTGAGGCTATGACTGGACTGCCTGTCACGATAAGGCTTCTTGACCCGCCGCTTCATGAATTCCTGCCTCAGGACACAAAAGGACAGGAAGAGGTGGCTTGCAAGATGGGTATCTGCACAGAAGAGGTCCAGGCAAAAGTTCACCAGTTGCACGAACTCAATCCTATGCTCGGGCTTCGCGGTTGCAGACTCGGAATAATATTTCCCGAGATTTACGATATGCAGGTGCGCGCAATAATTGAGGCTGCCTGCGAAGCGAAGAAGAGAAAGGTGAAAGTGCTTCCCGAAATAATGATGCCGCTTGTCGGCACATACGAAGAGATGAAGCACTTAGAGACGAGAACTCGCACAATCGCAGAAGAGATTATGAAGGCGCACAGAGTCCGCGTGGATTACTCTGTCGGCACGATGATAGAAGTTCCGCGCGCAGCAATCGTAGCAGATAAAATCGCCGAGGTGGCAGAGTTTTTCTCTTACGGAACAAACGACCTTACGCAGATGACTTACGGTTTCAGCCGTGATGATGCAGGCACTTTTCTGCCCGGATACATCCAGAAGGGAATTCTGCCGAAAGACCCGTTCCAGACAATAGACGCGGAAGGGGTCGGACAACTCATAGAACTCGGCATAAAGAGAGGCAGAAAGACCAGACCAGCGCTCAAGGTCGGAATATGCGGCGAGCACGGAGGCGACCCTGAAAGCGTCATCTTTTGCCACAATGCTGGTATGGATTACGTCAGTTGCAGTCCGTTCAGAGTCCCTATTGCCCGGCTCGCTGCGGCTCAGGCGGTGGCGCTCCAGAAAGGCGCGAAAAGAGATTCAGGCAAAGGAGAGTAGTTTTGGAGATATACGACCTTATCATAATCGGTGCAGGTCCAGCAGGACTTACCGCTGGAATCTACGCTTCGCGCGCGAGACTGAAAACGCTCATCCTTGAAAAACTCTATCCAGGCGGACACGCGGCATCAACCTCCCTTGTAGAAAATTATCCCGGATTTACCGAAGGGGTAAGCGGTCCACAACTGATGGAACTGTTCGCGAAACAGGCGCAGAAGTTCGGCTGCGAAATAAAATCAGAAGAAGTCCTCTCACTGGAACTCCGGGATGATAAGAAAATAGTCAGAACCGCCAGTGGAGAGTATTCTGCGAAAAGCGTTATCATCGCTTCAGGCTCAAGTCCAAACTTGCTCGGAGTGTCGGGTGAAGAGAAGTTCAAGGGGCGCGGACTCTCGTTCTGCGCCACCTGCGATGCGCCGCTGTTCAAAGGAAAAACCGTTGCAGTTGTCGGAGGCGGAGATGCAGCCGTTGAGGAGGCTCTCCAACTGACTAAGTTCGCGCAAAAGGTGATTCTCATTCACAGGCGCGACACTCTGCGTGCGGTAAAAATCCTTCAGGAACGTGTATTCGCAGAGAAGAAGATAGAAGTTTTGCTCGGTTCTGTGGTGACAGCGCTTGAGGGGGATAAACGGATAGAGTCAATTCGCGTCAGAGATGTGGTAACATCGCAGGAGAGGAGAATACCTGTAAATGGTGTTTTCCTTCACATCGGCTATACGCCTTCAACTGAGTTCATCAAGTTTCCTTTGGAGAGGGACAATGTAGGCGCGCTTGTCACTGACGCTAACTGCCAGACCTCTGTTGCCGGGGTCTTTGCCGCAGGCGATGTGCGTTCAAAACTTCTTCGTCAGATTGTTACCGCAGCCGCAGATGGCGCAATCGCCGCGTTCGCAGCGGAAAGATATATATCAGAAGTCAGGACTTAGACAAGGTCTGATGTATTTTGCGCCTTTGCTTTTTATCTTGTGAGTAGACGTGGTTGTAATTCTACAGGCTTGCCTCGCGGGCGGACCTACCACGAAGCTTTCTTGAGACCAGGGATTTCGCCTTTGTGTGCCAATTCCCGAAGACAGATGCGGCAGATTTTGAACTTGCGATAATAGCTGCGCCTCCTGCCGCATAACTCGCACCTGTTATAGCGCCGGGTCTTGAACTTCGGCGGACGCTTCTGCTTTATTATGAGCGATTTTTTTGCCAACCTTTACCTCTCTGTTCCTGCAAAGGGTACACCAAAGAGCGATAGAAGTTCGCGTGACTCTTCCCTGGAACTTTTATCTATCACGAGCGTAATATTCACTCCCTGTGGAAACTCAACTTTGTCCACGCTTATCTCTGGAAAGACATACTGGTCAGGAAGTCCAAGCGAGTAGTTTCCGTCCGGGTCAAAAGAGTCGGGTGATAGACCACGGAAGTCGCGAACACGCGGAATCGTTATATTTATCAGTCTGTCCAGAAACTCATACAGCCGCGTTCCGCGCAGCGTCACCAGGCAGCCTATAGACTGTCCTTTTCGCAGTTTGAAGCCGGCGACCGACTTCCTCGCCTTCGTATATTTCGGCTTCTGACCAGTCACTAACGCGAGGTCGCGCATAGCAGACTCAAGTTTCTTGCCGTCCTGGGTCGCGCTGCCTACGCCCATAGAGACCACAATCTTGTGGAGTTTCGGCACCCTCATTTTGTTTCTGTAGCCGAACTTCTCCATCATTTTGGGAACTATCTCTTGCCTGTATCTTTCAAGAAGTCTGCTCATAGATATTTTTCCGACAAACTCTTTATCTGCGCCTGAACGGTATCTCAGCGCCGCATTTTTTGCAGACGCGGAGTTTTCTTCCTTCCTCAGGTCGCGCGCCTGCGCGCACGCCGCGAGAGCACTTATCGCACCAGAGCATCACGTTTGAGACATCTATCGGCGCCTCTTTCTCTATTCTTCCGCCCTGCGGATATTTCTGGCTTCTTCTTACGTGGCACCAGACCATATTCGCGCCCTCAACCACGACCTTGCTCTTCTTTTTCAGGATGCGCAGAACACGCCGTGGTCGCGCACCTTCCTTGTCAGTTGGTCTGTAATCGCCTGTGATAACCACCACCAAATCGTTCTTTCTAATGCGCATCTTTTCAGACCACCTCGCTTGCCAGCGAAACTATCTTCATAAAGTTCTTCTTGCGGAGTTCCCGCGCGACAGCGCCGAATATGCGGGTTCCGCGCGGATTATTATCGTTATCCAGCAAAACCATCGCATTTCTGTCAAACCTGACGTAAGAGCCATCTTCGCGCCGAACAGATTGTTTGGAGCGCACAATAACGCCTCTGACCACCTCGCCCGGCTTTATCGCAGCGCCGGGAAGCGCTTTGCGGACAGAACCGACCACAATATCGCCTATATGACCGTATCTGCGGTTTCCCACGCCCAGAACCTTGATACACTTCACCATTCTGGCGCCGGTGTTATCCGCCACATCTAATTTTGTCTTCATCTGAATCATACATCACCGCGGGCGATAGCCTGTCCCTGAGACTGCTCAGTATCCTGTGAAAGAATCGGCGTGGTTTCAGCGCCCAGGACAGGGGCACGACCACCTTCAATAATATCAAGCAATCGCCAGCGCTTCTTCTTGCTCAAGGGGAGTGTCTCAATAACTCTGACTTTATCGCCCACCTGGGTAAGCCCGGTGTCGTCGTGAGCCCAGAGGTTTGTCCAGCGCCGCACATACTTGCCGTAGCGCGGATGCCTCTCTACTCGCTCAACACGAACAATTATTGTCTTGTTCATCCTGTTGCTGGTCACGACGCCGACCCTGACTTTCCTCTGTCCCGGCTTAGTCATAGTAGCGGTTCGCCTTTCCTGTGAAAGTTTTTATCTGACCTCAATGCCTCTTTCAGTCAGTATTGTGTTGATTCTGGCTATTTCGCGTTTACAGGTTCGGGCCTGTCCCGGGTTTTTCGCTTCTTCGTCGTATGAGTAGAATCTGCTTTTGTAGAGGTTCTCAAACAACTCTTTGCGTCTCTCTCTCAGTTCCGCATCTGACATACTTCTTAGTTGTTTCACTTTCACGGCGTCAATCTCCTCTTTATGAAGCGAGTTCTTACAGGCATCTTGTAGGCGGTTCGCGCGAGCGCCTGTTTCGCCATATCTTCTGTGACGCCTCCGACCTCAAACAGCACCGCTCCGGGTCTGACTACGGCAGCCCAGTATTCGGGTTCACCTTTCCCCTTGCCCATTCTGGTTTCCAGAGGCTTTTTGGAGATTGGCTTGTGAGGGAAAACTCTTATCCAGACCTTGCCCTCCCTGGCGAGGAAGTGTGTTGCCGCGACGCGACCTGCTTCTATCTGGCTGGCTGAGAGCCAGCAAGGCTCAAGCGCCTGGAGTCCGTACTCGCCGAAGACGACTGTATGTCCTCTCGTCGCCGTTCCCTTGATTCTACCTCGCTGTTCCTTGCGATGTTTCACTCGCTTCGGCATAAGCGCCACTTCTAACCTCCTTCTTCAGAGGGTGCTCGCCTCTGTGAATCCACACCTTTATGCCGAGTTGTCCGTATGTTGTGAACGCTTCTGTAAAGCCGTAATCTATGTCTGCGCGCAGAGTCGCCAGGGGAATCTTGCCCATATTGATGCGCTCCCTTCGCGCCATCTCTGCACCGCCGAGTCGTCCTGAAATCTGAATTTTTACCCCTTTTGCGCCCCTCTCCATTGTCACTTGCGCAGCCTGCTTCATAACGCGCCTGAAAGATGTCCTCTTCTGAAGTTGCTCTTTTACCGATTCCGCCACGAGTTGAGCCACCAGTTCAGGCTTGTCTATCTCCTTTATTCTCGGCGGATTGACGGTCTTCTTTGTCAATGCCGCTATCTCGCCCTGCAACCTCTCAATATTCGCACCTTTTCTTCCTATAAGGACGCCGGGGCGCGCAGTATATATCACCGCTGTCAGTTGGTCTCCTGTACGTTCTATCTCCACTTTCGGAATTGCGGCAGCAGCATAGTTCTTCTTTATGAACTTCCTTATCTTATAGTCTTCCACCACATTGTCGCCGAACTCTCTCTTCTTGGCGTACCAGTGCGAACGCCAGTCCTCAAATATCCCTACGCGAAACCCCGGTGGCGGAACCTTGTGTCCCATACTTTACTGCGAGTTAGTTGCCGCAGCCTCCTGTGAAAGAACAAGAACTATGTGAGAAGTTCTTTTGCGAATCGGCATCGCGCGCCCGCGCGCGCGCGGGCGCCAACGTTTTACGGTTGGGCCGCCGTCAACGTAAGCCTTTACAATCCGAAGAGAGTCTGTGTCTATGTCCTGTCGTTTTCTCTGCGCCTCGTAGGTTACGTTTGCGACAGCACTGTTCAAGAGTTTCTTTACCATATCAGCCGCTCTGCGTCTTGTAAAGTTCAGAATCTGGAGCGCCTCGTTCACGGTTCGTCCGCGGACGAGGTCAATGACGTATCGCGTCTTACGCGCCGAAATCCTTGCAAATCTGTGTGTGACTCTGTATTCCACCCGAGTCTCCAGCCGCGATAAAATTGCAAAATATAGAGTAAACCAGATTGCTTGAACTTTGTCAATAGAGAGAAATTGTTTTTTGAGCAAAATTCTGCGACGCGGGTGGGAATGACGAAAAACCCGAATGAAATGCTTACCAACTGCGTCTATGATAGAGAAGGTTAGTTGCTGGAAAAACGCGATTCACTGAACCGATTACTTGGACTAAATGGGTAGGGCTGTAAAAGGAGAAAGAGGTTGCTCTGGAACGCGATAGAGTATGAAAATGGAAGAAGAGGGTCACAAGATGAAGAAGGCGGCGCTAATATCACTTGGTGCTGCAGGAATCGCGCTGCTGATAGCGCTTCTGCTTGAACAGTCCGTCTCTGTCTTGAGCAAGCGTTCTGTCAAACCATTCACTGACGTTAGTTCTTCAGACCGGAAAAAGGCAGGGCGTGTACCAGGCAGTGCAGGCACATCACCATTGAGCAAACCAGAGACGCGGTCGCAAGAAGTTCCGCTTGAGAGTAGCGAGGTGCAACCGCGGGTCGTGGACCAAGACACTCGTCAACCGATTGAAGGAGCAAGTGTAAAAATAACAGTTTATGATAAAGATGGAGGAAAAGAGGAGTTTCTTACGACGACCCGCTCAGACGGGACTTTTACCGCTCCTCAGATTGGGGAGAACCAAGAATACAGTATGACCATCCAGCACGAAGATTATATTAGGTTAGTGAGGAACGGAACTGGAAAGATTGAAGGCAGATTCACACTCTCAAGAGGCGGCAAAATAATCGGATATGTGTGGAATGAGGCAGGCAAGCCGTTAGATGTCGCTAAAGTATCGTCGGACTGTGACTTACCGGTGGTAATTGATGGCAACAAGTTCCAAATGACACTTTCGGAACATAAGTACACGCTTCACGTTCAGCCAAAAGGCTATTATTACTATCTCACAAAGGAGGTATGTCCAAGAAAGGGGGAGACCCAAATCGTCCATATAACCTCTCAGAGCGCAGCAGAAGGAATAGAAGTGAGAGGTAAGGTGTGCGACACAGATGGCAGCCCGATTGAGGGGGTCGCTATCTCTCTCTGGAGCCCGCCGAGTGAATTTCTTCGTCCAGATCCCCCTGTTACTGACGCTTCGGGTAACTATGCTCTCAAGTTGCCCAAGAAACTCTCGGTCTTTCCTTTGGATCTGTCCTTTCATAAAGACGGTTACGGGTATGTCTGGAAGGTAAGATATAACCATGGTCCACCAGCCGAGATGGATGTGGTAATGGGCAATTCTGCCTCCAGCATAGAAGGAACTGTTGCCGCTTCAGGTGCGCCCTTTGAGGGAAATCTATATCTTGATTGGAGGTTCTGCGAGCAAGCGAAAGTAGAGGTTGTCCAGGGAAAATTCACCGCAGAAGGTGTTCTACCCGGAAGTCGCTCGCTGACCTTTCAAATACGAGGATACTTACCGATTATTGTCAATGTTGAAGTACCGAAGGAGAAACCGGCTACAGTTGATATTGCCTTTACCGACCACGGCGGCACAATAACGGGGCGCGTTCTCAACTTCCGCGGAGAGCCTGTTGAGGCCAAAGTTACATACGGCGGCTCATTTGAGAGATTTTGTGCCGGTCAAATCTTGGAATTCCTTTCCTCAGTGGAAACCGATGTAGCGGGTAAGTACACAATCACCGGACTGAATGGCAGATACAGTCTTCAGGCTCACCCAAAGGACAACGAGTCTCTGGAGATGTCTTTATCAGTAACTGTCTCGGTATCGCCGGGCGAAGTTATTCGTAACGCGGATTTGGTCGTCACGGAGAAAGAGAAATAACAGGGTAGCGCTACAGAGGAAAGCGATTGGCGCGGAGGCAGGGCGGAGTCTGCTCACCGGGATATGTCGTCACCTGAGCGTATGTCGTCTTTTCTGTTTGGTCCTGCGCTGTATATGAGAAAACCAGTTTCGGTTCTTACATAGATATATGGGGTTCCCCAGGGGTCCAGGAACTGTTCATTTTTGAGACGCTTTGGCGGGAAGACGTAGTATGTAAAGTCAGGCTTATCTTTTCGCTTCGCCGATAATGCGAGCACGAGATTTGCGTTCCCGTCAAGCGGGCGTTCGCCGTAATCGTTCTGGTAAAGGTGAATCGCACTTGTCAGGAGCCGGATTTCGCTGGAAGCGAGTTCTTTCTGCTGCGCCATTCTTGCTCTGCTGATAGCGAGAATCCCTGCGTAGGCTAACAGTAGAACGAGGCAGAGTGAGGCAAGTGCGACGAGGACGAAGAGGTAGATTGATATGAACTTTGCGCGCCTGCGTCGTTTTTTCGCCTCGGGTTCTATTGTTTTGAGGACGCGGCTTTTTGGCGAGCGCATCTTCTGCGCAGTCAAGAGGAGCGCCTCTTTCAGGGAGAGTTCAAAGTGCTTTGCATCTTCAAACTCCTTTTTGCACTTTGCGCAGACAGAGATGTGCTGCGCGAGTTGTGCCATCTTTTCCTGCGAGAGGTCGCCCGCGAGGTATAAACTTATAAGTTCTTTTCCGTCTTTACAGTCCATATGCTCAACCTATCCTTTTTTCTCGGTGGACTTCTCCTTTGAGCCGTTGTCCGGGGTCTGCTTCAGTTCAGTTCTTAGCAACGCATTTGCTCTGAAGAGGCGGCTTCTTATCGTGCCTTCGCGCTCGTCAAGGTAGTGGGAAATTTCTTTGCAGGAGAACTCGGCGATAAAACGCAGAATCACCACCTCCCGATACTTCTCGGGCATCTTCTGGAGCGCGTTAAGGAGTTCGGCTACAGACTCGTCAACGGTTTTCGCTGTCTCCCCCGCGAACTCGTGGTGCTTTTCCTGGACCGTTTCCAGGGAGACTGTTTTATGCACCCTTTCTCGCAGGTGGTCGGTGCAGAGTCTTGCCGCTATCTTATAGAGCCAGGCGACGAAGTTATCGCTCTTTCGCAACTGGCGCAGCCGGCGGTAGGCCTTGATGAAGGTCTCCTGCACAATATCCTGCGTCTCTGTCGCGCCTTTCAGTTTCTGATAGACGAAGACGGAAAGTTTCTGCCAGTAGAGGTCAACCAGCGCACCAAACGCGGCTGAATTGCCCTTCAGCGCTCTGTCTACCAGTTCTTTCTCCTGCTCGTTCACCTGATGTACCTGACTGACCTAATCTGGTGTCTGGTTCTTGCCGTGCCCAGTTTCGCGATTTTTGTTGACACGCATCAAAAATGTTACTATAATAATTTTTGTTTGGCAGAGCAATATTTCTTTTGCGGAGAATATCAATGGAGAACAGTAAGAAGGCGACAATCATAATTGTAATAATTGTTGGCTGTGTAATTGTCGGAATCCCTATCCTCGCTTACTCTATGAAGTTTGAGGTGGATGAAGGCGCTGTCTGGTTCTCTAATGAGGGCGTCCCGCACTGTCCATACTGCTACAGGATTGTGAAGCCTTTTCTGGGCTACTGTTCTGACTGCGGGCGCAGTTTCCGCTGGATGGACAGGCACACAGTGTGCTGGGCATGTGATGGGGCCAAACTGTGCAGATACTGCCTCGGTGCAAAGTACTTGAAGTATGATATTCCCTGCCCGGACTGCGGTGAGACAGGATTCTGCCCATACTGCCTGACAGGCGATATGGCGGGGTTCAAAATTTACGGGCTCTCCAATATCCGCCACGAGTTCCAGAGAAAGTGATGCAAACAGCAGGCGCGCCCATCTGCGCCAGGAATTTTCTGGAGCCCTCAGCGCTGGCGGACAAGCGTTCTAACCCGGATACCTGCTCATAAAATAGGGGCTGTCCCGGCCAAGTTCAGCCCCCATATCTCAGGGAGAACCGCTCTCCCTGGCGAAATCAACTCTACCTTCTGTTCCTCGGCAGGATTATTCTCAGATTCTGTCCGTTGACACAGATAATAACTCTCGGCGCCACGGCGAGGTACTTCTTCAACCCCTTCTCCTTCGCGAGTTGCCAGTATTCCTCGCTCAGGAAAACAATTTCCTTCAGAGGCTCTTCTTCTTTGTAGGCTGTGTCAACCCACTCATCGCCTTTTCGCACAAATGTTTTGCCTTCCATGTGGACGACATTGCGGCAGGTCACAGCGCCTTCCGCCGTATCTGTGGTGCGCATCCTGCCCAAGTATTTCTGCCCCCTGATTCCCGCACTTCCCGGCGCCTGCGGAAGATTGAACGATGCTTGCGCAACTTCCCACCACTTGAGAAAATCTGCCGCGCTGGAAATACCGCTCACTCCGGTGATTGTCTCTATCGCTTTTCTGGCTCTGTCAACAATTTCCCGCGCCTTGTAATTATTCTCAAACGCGAGCCAGACGTTGGCGAGGGCGCGGACAGCCTTTTTGTCGTGAAAGTTGGAGAGAGCAATTACCTCGGTCTTCAGAGCGGGCAGAGCCTTCTCGCGCAAAGCCACCTCACCCAGACTGTCCAGGGCATCAGGGCACTGAAGATAAGTGCCAATCACTTCTGCGAGCACCACCCTCTCTCTGTAGTCACTGGTCTTTGTGATAAAAGAGCAGACTATTTGGCGCTCGCTGTTGCTATCAAGCGAGCGGAGTGCAGACTTTACCGCGCGGACAGTGTAAATCTCTTTTGAGTTCTTTGCCAGTTCCATCATCCTGTCAAGCGAAGAGCGGGACAACTGCTTTATCAGTTTGCGCACAATGCGAATCTCCGGCGTGTCCGGGAACTTGGAGAGCGGGTCGTTTGATGAGAGCCGCTGACTGCACGGTTCCACTTTCATCTCGCCTATGAAGCGGAAAGTCCCATCGTGCGCGCGCGCAAGGGACCGCATCAGTTCAATACTGGCGCCTTCAAAGCCGACCGTGTTCACAGTCGCCTTCTGGAATCTGTTGAGGAACTCCACCCTGTCAAGCACATTTTTAGGGTCTGCTGGTTTGCCACCTTCCCACGGTTCGCCGTCAGAGACGAAATAAATCGCTTCCACGTCGGTGAACTCAAAGACTTTTTCAAACACCTTTGCCATATGCGTTTCGCCTGAAGGGGAGAGAGAGTCAAGGAACCTGACAGCGTCAGCGCAGTTTTCGGGCGTGGCTGGAACGAGGCTTGTCTGCCACAGGCGCACATCCTGATTGAATGTGACGATATTGAATGAGGAGCGGCGGTCAAGTATCTTGACCACCCTCTTCAGTTCCCGCCTGAGCAGTTCAAATTTGGGGAGATTTGCCTGCTCGCCCTTTCCGCCGCAGGGCTGGCTCATACTGCCTGAAGAGTCAATAACAAAAAGGATTCTGTTCGCGAGTATAATATCACACCCAAACATCTTGTAAGATGAGTCAGACGTTAACGTGGTTATGCCGGAACTTGCCGATGCTCCTGCAGAACTGCCGCGGTTTGAGTTCCACCACTCAAGGAACGACTTCACATCCTGCGGCACTTGCCCGTTCTCGGTCACGAGGTAGGAGGTAAAAGGCGTTACGATGCCGAAGCGGCTTGCAAGCGCTGTCACCTCGTCCTTCAGTTCCTTCAGTTCTTCTTCGCCTTCCAGGCGCATTCTGTCAAGCAGCGCCGCTGCGCGCCTGCTTGCCCACAGGAAAGGAAGGTCAGGACTGTGCAACTCATCTCTTGACGGGTCAAAATCAAACGTCAGTGTCTCTTCTCTTCCGAGGTATCTGCCGGTGAGAGTGAGTCTCATCGGTGAATTTCCGTCAAAGCGTCCGAAGAGGCGGATGGGGTTTCCCGCGAAGACTGCGGTAAGTTTCTCAGGCGCGAGGTCCCAGACACGCGTTCCAGTAATGGAAAAGTTCACGTCTTCCAGGACAGGAAAGTTCATCTTTTTCATAAACTCAACTATCTTGTCTGCGACGAAAGCGGTCTCGGGCACGAAGTCAGAGAATCCGCCACCCACGATAGCCATCTGGTCCAGAAGGAACAGATTTACGGCTTCGCCAACGCCGAGGGTGAAAAGCCTTGCCCGCTTGCCAAGCAGTTCTTTCACGAGGCGAGTAAGCCCCGCCTCGCTGAAGATGCCGATATTGGGTTCGCCGTCGGAGATAAGAACAGCATAATGCAATCGTCCTGTTTCCTCGTGCGCAAGCCCGAGGCGAAGACCTGCCTCCATATTGGTTCCACCGCCTGCGCCCATCTTATCCGCCGCATCCGCCAGCTTGCTAATCGCGTCCTCACAGACCTCCTCAAACTCAGGAACCACAAACCTCGCATCGTTTTCAAAGACAACAAGGCGGAAACGGTCAGACTGATTCAGGAGTGCGACAGAGCGTTTGAGCGCTTCCTTCGCTGCCTCAATTTTGCAGCCGCTCATACTGCCGGAAATATCAAGAATATAAGTAACATCTTTCGGCTCTATAGTGTCTGGTCTGAAGATTCGTCCCGGCGATATTTCAACGCAGAAGTAATCGCCGTCTTCGCCGCCGCAGGTAATAAGCGCGCTGTTCAGGGAGGCGGAGGCGCTCTGTATCAGAATGTCTAGGTCGCGCTCAGGGACGAACTCGTTGCGCGCCAGTTGCACAGTGGCAAAATTGCCATCTCTGTAGGCAACACCGATGTCGTAAGAGGTTGAAGAGATGCTGGAGATTCCAAATTGTATCTGGACCTCGGCTGAGAAGGAGAATGCGACCACAGGTTTTCTGAAAACGCTTGATGATTTGAGCGGTATTGTTAGCAGCGCTGACTCGCCTTTTCGCTCAAGGAGCACAACATACTGAAACGAGATGGTCTTCTTTCCGTTGGCTGGCAGTGGATAGATGTTGAAGCGGTAGAGGCAGCAGCCGAGAAATTGAAGAAGACCGGGGTCTTTCAGTTTTGAAACTATTCCTCTATAGATTTCCGCCGCTTTGCCCGCGTCTGTCAGGTTTCCTTCAACAGTCTGGTCACCGACAGACATAGCGAATGACTGGAACGCTGAGCCTTCAGGCACAGGGAACAGGAATGTTGCCTCAATGTCTCTGGCGGTCGTATTGCGCAGCACCTCCTCAACGCGGACTCTGGCGGTAAGTCCGCTCACCTTTGCAGAAATGCTGACACTTTCAACCTGGACAGGGTGATTCTCAGGTGCTCCCTCAACAAGCACAAAACCCTGCCCCTGAGCGGTTGAGGTAAGCAGCAACAGCAGGAAAGCAGCAATCGCACCAACGTATGTGTGTTTCATGGAAGCAACCTCCTCGGCCGGGATTGCTCCATTTCATCCGTAATAACACGCGAGGTTGTGAAAAAATTCCACAAAACTGATTATGAGGCTCTGAGTGATTGCTGTAATACAAGTAAGAAGTCAGAAGACAAAAGAATAGAGCCACAGATGGGACTTGAACCCATGACCTGCCACTTACGAGGCGGCTGCTCTACCACTGAGCTACTGTGGCGCAGTTCATAATATATCCCGCGAGAGCGAGTTTTGCAAGCAAAGTTGAAAAAGAATCTTGTGTGAAGAACCTCGTTTCACTATTATTCAGAAGCAAAGTATTTTGCGGTCAGGAATGGCGAAATGGGAAAAGTGGCGAGTATCAGCGCGGTTCTGCCGGCGCTCAACGAGGAAGAGAATATAAGAGACGCTGTTCTCGCGCTGGACAGATTTCTGAAGGCGAATTTCTCCGATTACGAGATAATCGCGGTGGATGATGGTTCTCAAGATAGAACAGGCGAGATTCTGGAAGGCTTGAGGAAATCTGTGCCTTTCTTGCGTGTGATAAGGCACAGGCGGAATCTGGGCTACGGGACATCGCTTCGCGAAGCGTTTTCTGCGGCGACGAAGGAATACATATTTTGCACAGATTCTGATATGCAGTTTGATGTCTATGAAATATCTATTCTTCTTCCGTTCGCGCAAGATTACGATATTGTCGCTGGTTACAGGCGAAAGAGGCGTGACCCGCCGCTGAGAATTTTTCTGTCGTGGGGCTATAATTTTCTTGCGCGAAGGGTCTTTGGGCTGAAGATTCGCGATATTGACTGCGCGTTCAAACTGTTCAAAAGAAGCGTCTTTGATGCGATTGAGGTAAAGTCCAGGAATTTCTTTGTCAGCACAGAGATAATGGCGAAAGCGCGTTATCAGGGGTTCACCTGTGTTGAAGTGCCTGTCTCTCACTATCCGAGACTGAAAGGGCAGACCACTGTGAAGCCGTCAAATATTCCTCGCACTCTCGCGGAGATGGCGAAAATTTGGAAAGACATCCATTTTAACAGGCGCAGAAAATGACTGGAATTGGCGTCACCTGTTTGTCTGTTTGGGGTGCTGCGCGAGGTTGAGGAGGTAGAAATTGACCAGGTCAAATTTGTGCTTTGCCTGATAGGTGAACTCTGAGAGGTCGCGATTCTCCGCCAACGTATTGACAGCGTCCCCTACGAAAGCATCTCTTGCGAAGGCAAGAATATCCTGCGCGAGTTTTCTGAAGCGCTCCAGTTCGGGAGCGGCGGCACGCTCGTCAGGCGGCTCGTATGGGTTGGTCTGCTGCAGGAGCCTGAACCTGCTTGAAGGCTCTTTCACGAAGATGTCCATAGCGAGGCGATGAGTTATCTCCTTCACTATTTCAGGTGGGCGTTTCTTACCTCTCAATCTAACTGGAATGCCCTGTATACCGGTGCCTGGCAAAGTCATAACCCAAGCGCCGGAGCGCTGGTCATGGTTTGTTATCACCTTTCTTGATACTGTTTCAAATCTGGCTGCGTTGACTAAGAGAATATTTTCCCAGGTATAGGTTGTAGTTTCGCCGCAGGCAGTGCACGCAAAGCCGGAACTGTCAAACGTGCCGCTATCAACAATAATCAACCCCGGCAGTTGGAGGACATCTTTTTGCTTTACAACAAAGTAAGAGACGCCCATTTTCTCAAGAAGGTCGCATATTTCGTCCTTCTGCGTCTCGGTCAGGTTATCCGCGATAAAGGTATTGCAGGCGAAGAGACGAGTGGTCGCATCGGCGAGCGGCACTCTCTTTACTCTTGCGATTGTTTTTCCTATTTCGCCGATATTCACTCTCTCCGAGGTCTTCCTGAAGATGGCATAGGTTTCCTCTTTTTCGTCTGGTTGCGCACTTTCTGTCGGCATCTCTGGCATTCTCCCGGGTTGCGTCATACGTAATCTCTGAATCTTCTATAGCGGGATACGAGGTGCGCCGCTATCGCGACAAAACTGACTGCTACGCCGAAGAGGAATCCTGAAATATGCGCACTAAAGCCGATGTTGCTCTTATACTCGGGGATTTCATGCAGGTTTATGAGCGCGTATATAATTTGCAAAGCGAACCAGAATCCGATTACCCAAGCAGCAGCAATCCGAAGGACTCCAAGCGTGTAGAGAAAGACGTAAAGAACCCTCACTTCACAGGAACTAAAGAGGATTGCGTATGCGCCAAGTACCGCTGAAATGGCGCCTGAGGCGCCGACCATAACTCTGGTCTGAGGATTCATAATCAGACACGTTTCTGCGGCAACCACTGCTGCTGCCAAGTAAAAAAATAGATACGGAATGTGCCCAAACTTACCTTCTATGTTATCGCCGAAAATCCACAAGAAGAGCATATTACCTATCAGGTGCAGTAATCCGGAGTGTAGGAACGCACTCGTTATCAGTGTAAGAAACCCGTTGCCCGCAGAGGCGCCGTAGGTCAGGTATATTCTTTCTAAATCCTCTGGAGAGGTCCGCAGAACATGGAAAAACAGATAACAAAAGATACCAACATTTACTATGATGAAAGAATAGTTTACGAACGGGACCTTTTCTTTTGGAGCCTCATCTCCTATGGGTATCAATAACATCTTTGCGTCTCCGAGCCAGCACTTCCTGAACGAGGAAGAAGGCGCAGATTGTTTTGGCGTCTGTGATTTTTCCTTCTCTTATCATCTGGAGCGCCTTTTTGAGCGTCACTTTGCGCACCTTTATCTCTTCGCCGTGTTCAAGGTTCTGAAGCGATTTTTTCAGGTCTTCTGCGAGAAACAGATAAATTACTTCTGTGCAGACTCCGGGAGAAGAATGGATTTTTCCGATAAAGGTGAGTTTTCCCGGACGCATTCCTGTCTCTTCTTCAACCTCTCTCGCTGCACAGGAGGCGGGCTTTTCGCGCGAGTTGAGAATCCCCGCTGGTATTTCATATATATATCCGCCTGTGGGATACCTGAACTGTTTGATAAGAACGACCTCATTCTTCTTTGTGAGCGGGACTGCGGCGGAGGCGTTGGCGAACGAGACCACCTCGCGCATAGCGGTTGCACCACCAGGCTGAATTATGATGTCTCTGGTGACTGTGATTCTCTTACCGCGGTATATGGTCTCGGACTTTTTCACGACTGCGCTGCGGCGCATTCTCCCTGGGTCTCCGAAAAGATAGAGTTAGGGTCGGGAAAGTATTTTTATCAAGTATTTCCATTCAGGCAGTTCTGTGAAGCCCATTTTTCTTGAGAACGGGTAGGAATCAGCCTTGTGGTTCACTTTCCAAGTAATTCCGTTGATGCCTTTTTTCTTCAGGCGGGAGAGCGACTCCTCAAGAAGTTTTTTGCCGTAGCCTTTTCTGCGGTGCTTCTCTGCGATAAATATCTCTTCCACTACCGCGTATTTTCCGAGGTAGTAAGGGCGCGCTGTAAAGAAGATGGCGCCAACTACTGCTCCATTGTCGTCTTCAACGCAGAAGCAGTTTCCCGGGTCAAAGGACATAAGAGTGCTCAAGTACTCTCCCGCGACTTCAGGCGCCCAGTATTCGCCATAAGGCGGAGCAGCGAGGACGTTCACTATCTGCTTTGCGAGCGTCTCCACATCTTTCTGTTCAACGTTTCTCACTTTCATTGTCTGTCTCCTTTCACAGCACAAAACCTACTCCTACGTAAATGAACCATAAGCACTGAAATGTCTGCCGGACTGACTCCGCTTATGCGCGATGCCTGTCCAAGCGACTCGGGTCTAACTCGTGAAAGTTTCTCTCTCGCTTCAAGGCGAAGCCCCGCCACCCGGTCAAACTTGAGATTCTGCGGAATTCGCTCACTCTCCAGCCTCCTCACTTTTTCAACTTCCGCTTCCTGTCTTGAGAGATACCCCTGATACTTTACCTCTATTTCCACCTGTTCTGCAACATCCTTAGGCAGGTTCATTGCAGCGAGGCAGGCATCCATTCCGGCAACATCCGCAAACGAGTTTTCCGGACGGCATAGATATATCGCCAGCGACTTACCCCTCACACGTTTACTGAAAAGATACTGAATAATTTCGCTGATTCTTCGCTCTTTTTCTTCTAATCTGGCAAACTGTTCTTCCGAAATCAATCCAAATCTGCGTCCGTATTTTGTTAGTCGCCTGTCAGCGTTATCGGAACGCAAGATAAGTCTGTATTCCGCGCGGGAGGTGAACATCCTGTAAGGCTCGCCAGTTCCGAGAGTGACCAGGTCGTCAATGAGCACACCGATATAGGCTTCTGAGCGGCTCAAGGTGAACTCCTCTTCGCCTTTGAGTTGCAGCGCAGCGTTGATTCCCGCTATTATTCCCTGTGCCGCAGCCTCTTCATAGCCGCTTGTCCCATTTATCTGACCCGCAAAATAGAGGTTCTTGACCAGTTTCGTCTGGAGAGTCGGGCGAAGTTGGAGCGGGTCAAAGCAGTCGTATTCAATCGCATACGCGTATTTCGTTATCTTCGCAGATTCCAGTCCATCTATTGAGTGAACGAGTTCCTCCTGCACATCCTGCGGAAGACTGTTTGAGGTGCCGTTCAGGTACACCTCGGTTGTGTTGACTCCTTCCGGCTCAATAAAGACCTGGTGGCGCGAATGATGCGGAAACTTCACAATCTTGTCCTCAATTGATGGGCAGTAGCGCACTCCGACAGCGCCTTTTATGTGCCCTCCGTAAAGAGACGAGAGATGGAGATTTTCTCTTATAATTTTATGCGTCTTCTCGTTTGTATAGGTTATGTAGCAGGGAACCTGTTCGCGTTTTATCACGCCACTTGAGAACGAGAACGGTATAATTTCGCGGTCGCCTTCCTGGCGCAGAAGTTTATTATAGTTGAGAGTTTTTCCCTCAAGGCGAGGCGGAGTGCCTGTCTTGAACCTTCTTCTTCTGAAGCCTAATGCCTCAAGTTGCGGCGAGAGGTTTTCGCAGGAAGGGTCGCCAGCGCGACCTGCGCTCCAGGACTTATCACCAACGTGTATCACTCCGTGAAGAAATGTGCCGGCGCAGAGTATTACGGCAGCGCATCCATAAATTTTGCCGCTTGCGCAAGAGACTCCGCAGGCAGCACCTTTCTCAATAAGAATCTCTTTTACCATCTCTTCTTGCAGAGTGATATTTTCCTGTGCCTGGACGCGCCTGAGCATCTCTTCTTGATACGCTTTTCTATCGCACTGTGCGCGTGGAGAACGCACAGCAGGACCTTTTTTCGTATTGAGAAGCCGAAACTGAATCATTGTTGCGTCTGTAACTTTTGCCATTTCTCCGCCGAGCGCGTCAACCTCACGCACAAGTTGTCCTTTTGCGAGCCCGCCGATTGCAGGGTTGCAGGACATCTGCGCAACTGTCTGACGAGAGATGGTGAGAAAAAGCGTTTCAGCGTCCATTCTCGCAGCCGCAAGCGCTGCTTCGCAGCCTGCGTGTCCAGCGCCGATTACTATGACGTCAAAAGTCATACTTTTTCCCCGAACCCGGCTTTAGATTGTAAGATATTGAAGATACTGCGTCAATCACTATTGGATGTCAGGATTTGAACGTGTACGCGACATTCTCGTGGGCAGCAGAGAGAAGAAAAAAGGAAGGGGGGAGCGCTGTTTGCTAAATCAGGTATCAGGCGTCTGCAATCAGCCCACCTCAGGCGGGCTGGTCTTGGTCTTCTTTGAAGAGATGGCCAAAAATTTCCTTCAGTTCTTCTTCCACTGACAACTCTTCGCGCTCAGTTTCGGTTGGAACCTTAGTTGGTTTTTCTGCTGGGGCAGCGGATGGAACTTCTTGTTCGCCTTCATCACCGACGCGAGGTGCGGTCTCTCCTTGCGGCTTTGTGGAACTCCCGGTTTGAGTGACTTCACAGGGAGCCTTATCCTCGGCGAGGACAGAAACACTTTCTTCTGAAGGTGCACCTTCAGCGGTTGCTTCGCTGACCGCTTTCGGAATCTCAAGTTCCTGCGCAGTTGGCGGGCGGTCAAAGTACCTGTAAGTGAACTTTTGCCTGCCAGCAACGGTCTGAACTGAAATGGTGCAGCCGTGGGTGAGCACTGTCCACGAGTCTATCATTATTCCGTCCACAAACGCTGCGGAGTTCTTTTGCGGGCGAACCGCGCACTTCGGAGAATCTTTGGGACGCATCAGTTTGAAGAGAACAGAGCTTGGCAATTGGTCTGTGCCCAGCGCGTGTCTTTTCCCAACTCTCATATCGCGAAGAAGAGTGACAGGTCCGTCTTGAAGAATCAGTTGCTGCCCGGCAAATTGAGGAAGTGTCAGATACCACCATAAGAGAGCGATTACAAAAATAGCGCAGGCAGAAAAAGTCAGAAGAACCCATAGAGGAAACCACCTCTCAGCGGGTATGCAGATAACGGGAACTTCTCTGATGACAGGAGCCTCCATGTCTGAAACTTTGCAGGTGACGATGATGGAACCGACGTTTTCGCGCTGTCCCGGGGGTTTTTTGAATAAGAGTTTGAGCCACAGAAGTTTGTCAGCCACATTGCCTGTGATGTCATATTTTGCCTGTCCATTCTCTACTCCATCTACGCTGAATGTGACAGCGTGTTCCTCTCTTGCGGTTGCCTTGTAAGAGAGTAAGACCTGCGCGGTCTCGGAAGGCGCGAGGTCTGGCTGGACAATTATACTCTCGCTGAGAAAGCGCTCATTAGCCGCTATGACTATTTCTGAGACCGGACACTTCTGGTCGTTCACTATCCTGAAGATTCTTATAGTCCGGTCTTTCACGGAGAGGGCAGAATCAGCGGATGAGACTATTTTTCCGCAGCCTGCAGGAGTCTCCTTCAACTTCCATTTGCCGCATTCAGGAATGGATATGGTGGCGGAAAAGGTTCCAGATTGCGCGTTGTAGTTGAGTTTCGCATCCAATGTTTTGCCTGAGGTCTCGTTGAACGCGGTGAGCGTGAATGGCATACTGGCGGTATCCGCTTCAGAAAGCGCGCCCGCTGTGACCTTGCCTGCAAGCGGAATCCTTTGTCCGGTGAACGCTTCTGATTTGGAGAAACCTGCCTCAATGATTGGGCTCACTATTGAGGTGGTGAGGCGCACCGATTCTGAGATATGAGCGTATTTGCCCGTTACAGTCTGCTTTATGAGGCCGAAACTTATATTGAAAATCCAAGCGCCGCCGACAGAGTTTGAGTCTATTCTGTAAGCGATGTCTTTTCTTGCCTCATCCTCGCCTGCGAATGAGAATGTGGTCGGCTTTCCAGGACGCCCGTCAGGTGTCAACGGTTCTATGATTATCTCTGCGTCCCTGATAAATAGAGGGTCTTTTATGAAGGCAAATGTCTCAACATTTTTGAGTCCGAGTTGAAGGAGTATCTCTTCACCGGGCAGATATTTCTCCAGAACCTTGCTCACATCTACGTAGGAATCAAGTTCAAATCTGGTAAAGATGAGTTTTTCAAAAAGGCTTGCTGATTCTGAGTTATTTGTGCACACGATTGTGTAATCTCCGAAGCGAAAGTTTTTCAGCGTGATTGCGCGATAGATTTCACCCTCGCCGGCGATTCTCACTTCCGGATGCTGAATGATTGAACTGTTATCTGCGTTGAGAATATCAACGGAGAAGGACGGGTTGCTGGCGAAGACTACCAGATGCATTGTTTTTGCGCCTTCGTAGATATGGAAAGTGTCTGAGAACTTAGCGGCAGGCTGCACTTCGCCACTTGTGTAAGAGAATCCGCGGCTCAAACCCTCCCTGTAGAAGTTTCCGGGAAGTGCGGCGAGCGCTTCTACAAATATACCTTTGAGCCTCTCTCTGGTTGAGGAGATTAGAGCACTGCGTGTCTTCGCTGATATTGTCTTCAGAAGGTCTGCTTCAGTGGAGGAGAGGTTTATGCAGGTGATAAAAAGATTCTTTTCAGAACTAAGGAGAGGGAGCACCTCTGTCTCAAATATTTCAGTGGCAGCCTTGTTGAGCGTTTCTCTACTGATTTTTTGTCCCATTCTTGCGGCTCTTTCTTTGTACTCTTGTCTGACAGCCGGCTCTTCCACGACATCCATTTCACCGTCTGTGAGCAGGATAACCCACAGGTTATTTGCCGCGTTCTCCTCTTTTCTCTTCTGGATAATATCTAACACACACTTCTGGAAGGCGCAGTTGAAGTCGGTCGCGTTTCCAAACGGGGTTATCTTTGTAGCAACCGCCTCTTTTGCCTGACCGATAACTTTTTCCCTCTCGCGTTCGTCAGAGGGCATCTCTGTGAGCGGGAAGACAGTCGCGCCTTGCGACTCTGTCTCGTTCCAGCCCGCGAACTGAAGGACCGCGATTCTGTCGCCACCTCTGTCCTGCGTAATGTCCAGAAACGCTTTCACCGCGGCTTTGCGCAAGCCCTGAGGGTCTGTCCAGGTCATACTCTTGGAGGAGTCAATCAGAAACACTATGTCAAGGTTTTCGTTCTTTCCATTCTCTTCTTGAGTGGGCTGCGCCTGGTCACGGGGCACGAGCGGCGCAGACGCTTGCTCGGTCTTCTCGCCCTGTGACTGCGCCTCTCCCTGAGCGTTCTGCGCACAGAGAGGCGGCAACACAGCGAGCGCCACTACAAAAAGAATCTGCAGAAGAAAGAACTTCATCATCTGTGTTCTCCCGCGAAACCTATCGCGAAACTTCCAGGATGACAGGAAGTTCTTCAGTTATTGTTCTCTCGCCGCGGAAGGTCGCTTTGACCGTCACTTTGCCCTCATACTTTGCCGCTGGCAAATCGGACGAGACCATAACTCTCAGGAAAAAAGTCTTCTTTGTCGCTGGAGAAAGACTCTTACCATCCCAGCCTTTCTCTGGAACCAGTTCAATGTCAAGTTCGCTTGAAACCACTGCGCTGACCTGCGGGTTTGTCAGATTGGCCGGCTCCACACTTATCTGGACATCTTCAAAGTGCTGCGCGGCGATTGTTAGCGGTGTTTCTATCCAGCCATTTCTATCTGCTTCCAACTGGATTCTCTCAGGCTTAAGAATCAGTTTCGGGGATGCGTCAATTCTGAGAGTCACTTTCTGCTTTCTTGGCGCAAGACCTTCCGCAGATGTGACGATTTCCAGTTCGCCGGTGTAGTCCCCGTCCGACGCGTCAGCGGGGACTGCCACCTCAAGCGTCTGCTGTGACCCTTCGCCCGTGATTTTGGCAGGCAAGTCTCTTGGTCCTACAAGTTTCTCTATTCTGAACGAGAGCCCTGCCTGCGGCTGAACAGAAAAGTTCAGGGGAGATTTGACCGTCTCTGCGGGATAGCCTCTCATCTCTATATCGCTGCCAGTGAATCTGTATGCTGCGAAAGTGACGGGCAGAACGAGTTGCCGAGCGCAACAGCCTGTTTCAGATATTTTTGGCGTAAAGGTAAGTTTTTCCTCGTGTATCCCCAGAGTCTCGGGTTTCGCCACCTCAAGCAGAAGGTTTACCTTGATAGGTGCTCCGGCATCGGAGAGTTTGAACTCTCTGGCGGAAATGGACAGTGAAGGTGGAAGTTCTGACGCGAGCGAGACGTTCACGGCTCCCGAAACAGTTGTTGAGAACTGAAGTTCTTGCGAGAGCGTCTCTTCTATGAAGTCAGTCCAGAGTGAGCCAAAGTTGACCTTTTCAGGCTGGCATATAAGCGGAGGGGGACCGGGGTTCAGTTCAAACTGCGCCTCTTTTCTGTATTGCCATCTTGCGCCATCAGGACAGGCTATTGTGAATGTGAGCGTTAGCAGAATCTTCTGTAGTTTCCCTGGTTCTCTGAGAAAGAGATGGGTTCTGCCTGTATAGATGCATTTATGGACGCCGCTTTCCCCTTCAGTCTCCTCAAACCGCGCGGTCAGGTGAAGAGGGTCTGCGGCAGGTGCGCCATCTGTGGTGACAGAGACGGAGCATTCTCCTGATTTCTTGATAAGCGCGAAAAGGTCTCTCTCTTCTGTTGCGAGAGAGAACTGAATGTCAAGCGGCTCGCCTTCAAGAAAGGAGTCTTTCAAACCCGCCAGACTGGCAAGAAGCGGCAGATTGGCGCTTACATACACTTTCTCGGTCTGTGGCCTCGCACCCACATACCACACTCCTGCTGGCGGGTCCCAGATATTGACCGCTTCAAATCCGCAGTCCCGCGCCTCCTCTGGAGGAAAGGTGAAAAGATTATCATCGCTCTTTCTCACTCGCACTATCTTTCCTGAAGGTTGTTTCACCATGAAGATGTCGTCAAATCCTCCGCTGGCAGAGTTTTCCATCGCCACGAGTAGAAGGCGTTCTGTCTCAGGCAGAACAGTTATTGAGTCAGTGTGCCCGACAAAGTTGAATAAGTTCTCTCCTTCCATTGTTGCGCGCAAGCACGTTTCTATCAGTTCCTGTAGTTTCTCAACCTTGAAGTGCTTGCCGCCTGTGGACTGAGAAATAGATGCAAAAATAGGAGTGGAAGTTTTTGGTGTGAGCGAAATGGTGTGGATGCGCCAGTTCTTCTCTTTGAACTTGACCAGTTCCTCAGACATTGCGTCTAAGTCATCCTGGGTGCACTTACCATCGCTGAAGATGACCAGGCGAGAGCGTTTCCCCGCGCCAGACTTCTCAAGTAACTGGCGAAGGTCCGCAATAGCGTTTCCGAGGTTTCCCGTGCCCTCAAGAGCGACTTCTGAAACACGCCTGCACGCTATCTCCCTTTCCCTTTTCGTTGGAAGCGTGGCGATTAGCACCAGTTCCTTTGTCGCATCGCCATATGCAACCGCGCCCATTTGCGATGTTTTGGGCGCGAGCGTAAACGTCAGTTGAGCCCCATAAAGAGCGAGCCGGGCAGGGTCGCTGTAATGCATACTGCGCGACCTGTCTATGGCGACAAGAATAACCCTGTTATCTCCTGGCGTTTCCTGCCCGGCTATCCAGGAGCAGCCCGCGCACATAGCAGCGAAGAGCAAAACAACCAGGAACGCGTTTCTCACCACTGACACCCTGCAGAGTTGACTGGAAGTTGCGCCTCTATACTGCTGTGCGCACTGATAAAAATTGCAGGTCTTTCCTCTCGTATCAGTTACCCGCTGTTCTACCTGTTTATTCAATTCATTCGTACCCGCAGAGAGTTCCTTGAGTGAGCGCCCTCTCTATCGCCTCACTGAGACCTTTTACGTCAAGCAATGCCAAAAGATGGATGACCGCTATCAGCCTGAAACGCCTGCGCTCTTTCGCGTAACTGCCATCCAGAACCTTGACAGCGTAGAAGAGATTTCCTGAACGTGCGAGGAATACTTCGCTTGTGAGTCCGCGTGCAATGGGTCTTATAGTCTCGTAATCGCCGATATTTACCGGCAGCCCATATTCCTGATACATACTTTCCTGCTGATTGATACTGGCTGAGGATATTTTCGCATTTTTAGTAATTCTGTCAATAAAAAACTTCTCCAAAAATGTAGAAGCAGCGGGCGGTAGCCGCTTTTCTCGCTGGAGGCGTCAGACGGTGGACCAATTTGCTTGACTTGAGCGGAGAGTTCTGCTATTTTTCTTTACCGCTGGTTTCTGCCGGAGGCGTTATGATAAGGACGACAGACCTGTGGCAGCGCTATGACGGCGTCATCGCTGTCAGGGGGCTCAATCTTGAGATTAGAGAGGGAACGAGTTTCGGATTAGTGGGTCCGAACGGTGCGGGGAAAACCACCACTATAAAGGTACTCGCCGGATTGCTTGAGCCAAGCGCCGGCAGAGTTGAGGTCTGTGGAATAGACCTGTCAACAGGCGCTCGGTCGGTCCAGCCCAGAATCGGTTATATGCCCGACGACTTCGGACTTTATGAAGACCTCAAGGCTTGGGAATATCTTGACTATTTCGGGCGCTGCTACAGGCTGAGTAAGTTTGAGCGCAGAGAAAGAATAGAGCAACTTCTCGTAATGGCGAGACTCTCAGACAGGAAGGATGAGTTCATTCGCACACTTTCCCGCGGAATGCGCCAGCGCCTCCTCATTGCGAAAACGCTCATAAATAACCCGGATGTGCTTCTTC
>Ga0315280_10001414_pt1 | contig 41455 bp, 33 predicted proteins | sample YL17G06_40_MG_FD_203697 | JGI IMG/M metagenome (GOLD analysis project Ga0315280, IMG submission 203697) | Sediment microbial communities from Yellowstone Lake, YNP, Wyoming, USA - YL17G06_40 | ecosystem: Environmental > Aquatic > Freshwater > Lake > Sediment | place: USA: Wyoming | collected...
CAATTATTACCATTACATAGTCATGCGAGCGACCATCGGGAGCGTGGCAATCCGACGAAGTCGCCGCGATCGTAGCGTGGCGGTCTCAGTTTGAGATTGCTTCGTCACTTCGTTCCTCGCAATGACAATTCACTTAACGCGTTTGTATTAGTTAGGGATTCTCCTCGACGATTTTCCGGCGTCACGCCGGAAACAAAAAAATCACTTTTTTCTTGACATTATTCTTTATCTTTTGTATAAAAACTATCTATTTTATAGAATTTATATATTAGGTAAGATTAAAGAAGGTATTTAAACGTTGGAAGGCCGGGTCGCCAAAACGGGGCGAGAACCTTGCTGCTTGAACGGGGCCCTGCTAGCCCGGAGTTGATTTATTGCTCTCCGACAAATCCCTTATGGAGGTTTGAGTTGCCAGCGAAAACAAAAAGAAAGTGGAACGGAATCTCTGTTCCGACAATCGTCCTTAGCGCTGCGGTCGTTGCGGCCATCGGGTTGGGAGTGGCGGCTAAGCCGGCTCCTCAGGCGAAAGACGCGGAGACGTGCGGCACTTGCCACGAAGAAGTGGTCAAAGCGTTTGCTCTCCGGCCCCACGCGACTTTGGCCGCTCAGAGCTGCACTGCCTGCCACGGCAGCGGAGAGAAGCATGTGGAAGAAGAGGGCAAGGGCGGGATATTTGCTTTTAAAGAAGCAGACCCGGCCAACGAAAAATCGAAAAAATGCCTGACCTGCCACGCCAAAGACAATCCCCAATTTATGACCAGCCCTCACGGAAAGGCCTCCCTCGACTGCGCGACTTGCCATAGCATCCACGGCGAGGAAGCCGCTTCTCCTCTGCTCAAAACAAGAGAAAACAAAACCTGTGCCCGCTGCCATGAAGATATCTTCGCTCTCTTCCAGTTCAACGAACGGCACCGGCTTCAGGAAGGGATCATGGCCTGCGCCACCTGCCACAACCCTCACGAGCCGGCCACAAGAACAGGGCTGGCCGGGTTCAAACAGGAAGAATGCATCAAATGCCACACGGACAAAGGCGGTCCCTTTCTCTACGAGCACCAAGCCTCCCGGATCGAAGGCTGCACCATCTGTCATGAAGTCCATGGGTCACCCAACCGGCACATGCTGACTCACCAGAACACCGCCGACCTGTGCTTCAGCTGCCATGCTGAAGCCCCGGCCTGGCACGCCGACTTTAATTCCGAGGGGACCAATTGCACGACCTGCCATTCGGCCATCCACGGCTCGAACCTGGACAAGAAATTCCTGAAATAGGAGACAAGAGATGAGAAAGAATAGAATAATCGGGACTTTCCTTGGGCTTGCCTTAGCTTCTTCTCTTTCTCTTTCTCTCCAGGCCCAAAGCAAATTTTATGGCGATTTCCTCTTCGGGTTTAGAATCGTGGATACGAGCGGGCCGGGAGCTGATTACAAATACAAAGAGGATTACAATCTCCACGGCGGCGCCCGGCTTTATAACTTCAACATGTCTTACACGCCGGAGAACGGGTTCAAAAAGCTTTTCGACCGGCTGGATATACGGATGTACAACATCGGCGGGGATCCCTTTGAAACGTTCTCCGTAGCGCTTCAGAAACACGGGCAGTATTTGCTGCAGTACGACAGAAAAAAATCGACCTGTTTTTATCATGACCTGAACCTGGGCGACGGCGGCGAGCCCTACGACCTTCACACCTTTGATTTTGACCGGTTAAGGGACAGCGGCCTGGCCAAAATCTGGCTGGCAGAAAAAGCGGATCTCTATTTGGGTTTTGACCGGTCCACCAAGAAGGGAGCAAGCACCACCACCCTCGACATTAACAGAGTGGAATTTGAGATGGACAAGTCCATCCAAGAAGAATCCAAGGAAATCGTCTTAGGGCTCAACATTCATTTCCACCGCTACTCCCTCGTCATCGAAGAAAAATTCATGAATTACAAGAACGAGAACAGCCTCTTTCTTCCTGGGTATGCCGACGGCGGACCCGACGCTATCTTTCCCACCTCGCTCTATTATTATTTCTTGAATCAGCCCTGCGACCTCAAATCCAATACCCACACTTTCAAATTCAACGCCAGACCCTTAGATAGGCTTTTCTTGACCGGGTCAATCCAGATTTCGGGGCTCGATATGGACCTCGATTATTCCGAACAGGCGCAGGGTGTGAATTACCTCAACAGGAAATTCCAATACACCTATGCCGGAACGGGCGCTTTTGACCGCGACATACAGCTTTATGAGGTGGATGCCTCCTTCACTTTGTTGAGAAAACTCACGCTCGTCAGCTCCGTCCGCTACCACAATTTCAACCAGACCGGCTCTCTCGCCGTGGACCGGGAAACCGAGGCGCAAGACTATGGCTATCACACTCTGGGCGTCGATGCAGGCTTCGAGTACCAGTTCTCTCCCCAGCTGGCTCTGACCCTCGGGTATCGGTTTGAAGACCGAAACCTCGACGGCTTAGAAACAGTCACTTATGAATTCGACACGACCAAGAACGGCGCTTTCGGCAACCTCAAATGGGACCTCTCCAGGCTGTTCAAACTGACTCTTGATTACGAACACAGCCAGCATAATGATCCCTTTACCCTCATTTCTCCCACCGCTTTTAACAGGCTGAGAATCACAGCCAGATATCAGGCCAACGCCCTGAATATCTCAGGATCCTATCTCTGGAGTAACTCCAAAACCGAAGTGTTCGAGGACGTCTGGAAATCTTCCAAAAACCAGTTCAACCTCCGCCTGGGCTATCATGCCGACAGATTCAATGCTTCCGGGGGATTTTCCTACATCCAGGCGAAGCGCCAGGGCGACCGGACCGTCACCTATCCTCCTTATTGGACGGGACCGGGGGGGACATTCCTCTGGGAGATCCTCTACGAAGGAAAATCAAGCCTGCTGGATGCGACGCTCTCTTTCGATATGCACCAAAACTGGAAAATCGGCGGCTATGCCAACTATTATTTTAACAAGGGTTCCTGGAAGATCGAACGGACCGTGCTCAAAGCCTATATTGAATATGCCTTTGCTGCTGGATATATGGCCCAGCTTGGCTACAGGTTCGTCGATTATAAAGAGAAAAAATTCGGATACAATGATTACAAAGCCAATATCATCGAGTTCTCCTTTGGCCATCGCTGGAAATAAAAACCAAAAGGAGGATGCCCATGTTTAAAAGACCACACCTCTTAGGCCTTCTAACTGTTATCTTGATTTCCTCGCTTCTCCTGGCGAAAGCAAGCGGCCATCAAGTGATCAGAGTTCAATCTAAAGAAGACAGAGCAAAAAGACTGTGGTCCACTTCGGCCCATGCCGATAAGACAGCGGAGGCCTTCACCCACTGGAATGAAGACAGCCCGCCGGAGGTTCCCGCCACCTGCGCCAAATGCCACAGCACGCCCGGCTTTCAAGATTATCTGGGTGCCGACGGCTCAACGCCGAATGTCGTGGATAACCCTGCCCCCCTCGGAACATCGGTTGAGTGCGCGGCCTGCCATGCTGACCCTAAGAACGGGATTCCCCACGACCGCACCAATGTTATCTTTCCTTCGGGCGCGGAAGTTAAAGGGCTCGGCCCTGAAGCGATGTGCATGGAATGCCACCAGGGCAGAGCTTCGACCTCGACTGTGGATGATGCCATTACCAGCTCCGGTGTGACTTCGGACGATCAAACGAGCTCCAAGCTGAGGTTTATTAATGTCCACTACTTTGCCGCCGCAGCCACCCAATTCGGGACAGTAGCCAAAGGAGGATACCAGTACGCCGGAAAATCGTACGATGCCCGGTTCGCCCATATCCCAGGCTATAACGCCTGCAACACCTGCCATAATCCTCACTCTCTTGAAGTCGACCTCGAAGCCTGTAACACCTGCCATACCGGAATGAAAGACCCGAAAAATATCCGCTATTACGGATCCTTCGTGGATTATGACGGGGATGGCAATATCACCGAAGGCATTTATTATGAGATCGAGACAATCAGGGAGATTGAATACAACGCCATGCGGTCTTACGCCCGGGATGTCGTGGGGAAGCCCATTGCCTATGATGAAAACTCCTATCCTTACTTCTTCAATGATAAAAATGACAACGGTAAGGTCGATTCCGACGAGGCTGATTCCGCCAACGGATATAAATCATTTACCGCTCGCCTCCTCAAGGCCTCTTATAACTTCCATGTCTCTATAAAAGACCCGAACTCTTTTGCCCACGGAGGAAAATACATCATCGAGCTGCTGTACGACTCGATCGAGGACCTTAATTCCAAGGTCGAGGGCGAAACGCACGCTTCCAGAACCATGAGACCCAATCCGATGCAGCCTATACAGGCCGGCCGCAAGACCCGGAAAGGCAGAGGAGACCGGAACTTTCCTGTGAGAGGTGATGAGTTCATCGCCGAAAATCCGGCTGAACCTTCAGGAGATTCTGACTTTCCCCTGTTTGCGCCTTCTCCGGGCCACGGCCTCATCCGGACTGACGAAGGCCATTTCGATGGGTCATCTGAAGCCTGGAGGCACTGGGATGCGGAAGGAGCTGTCTCTGCAAGCTGCGCCAAATGCCATAGCGCCGAAGGACTTCCTTACTTGCTGCAAAACGGCAAAATAGATAAGGCTCTGTCAATCTCTAACGGACTGCTCTGCGCGACCTGTCACACCGTGCCGCCTCTGACAAGGCAGTTTGGACCAGTCACTTTTCCTTCCGGCGTAGCCGAGGATCTCGGTGACAGCTCAAACCTTTGTCTCAACTGCCATCAGGGAAGGGGTTCTAAGAAATCTGTCGATCTGACTATCGCCAGCGGTCCGGGACCGTATGGAATTGTCAATAATCATTATTATGCCGCGGCGGCAAGCTTTTTTGGTTCGGAAGCGCACGGCGGCTATGAATTCAGCGGCAAAACTTATGCCGGCCGGAAAATTTATCCCAACCACAATGGTCTTTTTACCGACTGCATAGAATGCCACATGGGAACAAAGAGTTTCAACAGGGCCTTTGACGATTCCGATGCCTTATTCCACAATGCCCAGAAGCCCAATCCCGCAGATTGCGTGCTCTGCCACGGTCAAGATATTGCCCAGCCCCGTCCCGGCGCTGACCCGAAGAAGTTTGAATTTAGCGGTATCCGGCCTGCGCAAACTCCTGACTACGATGGCGACGGAAATAAGACGGAATCCCTTCAGGATGAGATCAAAGGGCTCGAAGATGCGCTCTACGCCCAGCTTCAGGCCTATGGCTCAAGCATCGGCTCGCCAATCGCCTATGATGGCGAGACCTATCCTTATCTCTTCAAAGACACGAACGGAAACGGCGAGGCTGACCCCGATGAAGTGACTTCGATAAACGCATACAAGTTCACCGCCCCGATGCTTAGAGCAGGCTACAATTTCCTCTTCAGCAAAAAAGAACCTTGCGGCTACATCCACAATCCCTTCTACGTTGCCCAACTGCTGGTCGATTCCATCGAGCATCTCGGCGGAGGTGTAAGCAAGTACACCTGGCGGTAGAAAAAATGCCGCTTTTTTTTGACTTTTCCAGCCGAGAATGCTATAGAAAAGTGCGCCAGATTGCCAGAAAAGGGCTGAACTATCATCAAGGGCCTTGGCGTCCTCGACCCTGCCGCGAATCCCACAGGGAGGCTCGATGTTGTCAAGGCAGCAGATGTCTCCCGTCTCACCCAGGAGGCCTGGCAGAAAGAGCGAGATAAAATGATCGCCGACCGAAGTGGAGCAGAAGCTTTTTGTCATGTTCCTCGAACACCGGATGCGCGCCTTCCAGGGAACCTTTCACGCTAACCCGGATTACGCCCTCTGGTACGGCTGGAGCGCCATGAGACAAACGCTGAAAGAGGTCGAGACGCTCGCCGAGGACATGCGCAAAAGCCGCAAATAAAAAAGAACGGATGGCATATCCGGGAATGGGTCGCTCCCATTCAGGTTTTAACGCCGTTCTCTCGCTGCTCTTCTCGGCGGCTGCGGAACTCCCTTCACTCAGAAATCCTCGCCGCCCGGCAAAGCCGGCTTCCTTCGAAGAGCAATTCGGATATGCTTTCTGTTTCTTGGCCACGAGAGACCCGGAAACTTGTTGAAAAAAAAGAAGTATTCCGATAATATTAGTAGTCATTAAAAGGACGCTTTAAGGATCAGAAATGAAAGCGCTGCTTGATTTTTTCACCTCGGTCAGAGTAGCCATCACCCTCCTGATCATCCTCATCTGTGCCTCGATCATCGGCACCCTCATTCCCCAGGAGAGGAGCACGCAAGAATACCTCGTTCGCTACGGCCAGCTCAGCACGCTGCTCCAGAGGCTCCAATTCACCAAGCTTTATCATTCTTTCTGGTTTGTTGCTCTTCTCGCGCTTTTCGCCATGAACATCATCATCTGCACACTCGTGAGACTTTTTCCTAAATTCCGCCGCGTCTTCAAGCCAAAGGTCGAGATAGAGTCCAAGAATATCCTTTCCTTAAAAATGAAAGCTGAGTTTAAAGTCGGACTGACGCTGGCCGAAGCGAGAAACGAGATCAAGAAGGAGCTCTCCCCTCGCCGCTACCGGTTGAAGGAAGCAGGGGCCGAAAAGAAGCATTTTTTCACCGCCCGGAAAAGGGTCCTGGGATGGTTTGGCTCTGATGTCGTCCATTTGGGCATCTTGGTCATTTTGGCCGGAGGAATTGCCAGCGGCCTCGCCGGCTTCCGAAAAGACCTAACCTTTGTCGAGAATCGGACTCTCCCAATTCCCGGGGCCGAGTTTTCTGTCCGGCTTGATAAGTTCACAACAGAATATTATCCCGACGGCACCGTCAAAGACTGGAAAAGCCTTCTTACAGTAATCGAGCCAGGAAAGCCACTTCTTCAAAAAACGATCGAAGTCAACCATCCTCTGAATCATCGGGGCTACGTTTTCTATCAGAGCGGGTACGGGTGGGACTGGAAGCATCCTTCGCTCGAAATATGGGTGAAGAAAAAACAAGCCCCAGCCTACCTGAAAAAACTCTCGTTGAAGGTCGGTGAGAAAACGGTCTTAGAAGGAGAAAGCCTCGAGCTCGATGTGCTCCAGTTCATCCCTGATTTTGTCCTTGACGAAAAAAACCAACCAACTACCCGTTCGCTCGAGCCCAACAATCCCGCGGCTTTCGTTGAAGGCTGGCAAGGGGAAGAGAAAATCTTTTCCGGCTGGGTTTTTGCGAAGTTTCCTGATTTTTCGCGGGTCCATTCGGCAAAGGAGACCGATTTCTCGCTCGAACTCAAAGACGTCAACGCCCCTAACTACTCAGTCGTCCAGATGGCCAAGGACCCCGGAGTGTCGCTCATCTGGATAGGCTGCGGCCTGCTGATGGCGGGCCTATTCCTCGCTTTCTATTGGCCGACACGAGAACTCAAAATTATCCTCGAAGAAAACCAGGGGAAAACAGAAGTCATAGCGGCCGGGATTGCTATCAAAAACCGAGAGGCCTTTCAAACGGAGTTTGAAAACATCATCAACTCCCTGAGGAAACGCAAATGAGCGAATCAACCTTTTTTATGCTTGCTTTCATCCTTTATGCCTTGGCCGCCGCCCTTTACTTCGCCTTTCTTTACTCCAAAAAGGAAGGCTCGGCCAAGATTGGTTTTATCATCGCCTTGGTGGGATTGCTTCTCCATACCTTGGCCCTGGTGTTAAGGACAGTGGAAAGCGGCCATGCTCCCTTCACTAATATGTACGAGTCCCTTTCCTTCCTGGCCTGGGCCTCTATTCTGGCCTTCATCCTCGTCGAGGGAAAATACAAAGTCCGGGGGCCAGGGGCCTATCTCCTGCTTATTGTGATCGCCCTTATGGCCCTGGCTTCATCGCCCCTCATGCCCAAGGAAGCCACTCCTCTTGTTCCGGCGCTCCAGAGTTACTGGCTCTGGCTCCATGTTTCTGTAACACTCCTCGGAGAGGCGTTTTTTGCGATCGCCTTCATCACCAGCATTATGTATCTTGCAGCAGACGCCAAGGAAAAAAAGGGGGAAACACCAAAATCAGGGCTCACCGCAGAGAAACTCGATTCCATCAGCTACCGCACCATTGCCATCGGGTTTCCCCTCTTCACCCTGGGAGGCCTCGTCTTCGGCATGGTCTGGGCCTATAAAGCCTGGGGAAACTACTGGAGCTGGGACCCCAAGGAAGTCTGGAGTCTGATCACCTGGTTCGTCTTTGCTCTTTATCTCCACACGCGGATAGTTATGGGTTGGAAGGGCCGGCGGTCGGCCGCCATCGCCGTCATCGGATTTCTCGCCGCCCTCTTCACCTACTTCGGTGTGAACTATCTGCTGGCAGGGCTGCACAGCTATGCCTGAGCACAAGCTCGTGATATGAAGACGAAAATAAAAAAGAAAAGATTCGTCATTCTCCCGGCCGTCCTGGGTTTTTTCCTTCTTTTATTTATAGGGGCCGCAGAATACACGTCCCAATCCCGATTCTGCGGCACATGCCACTACATGAAACCTTACTACCAGAGCTGGAAGACGTCCTCCCACGGCCATGTGGAATGCAGCGTGTGCCATTATCCCCCTGGAGTGAGATCGTTTTTCAGAGCCAAGGTGGAAGGACTTCTTCAGGTAGGCCGCTACTGGACCAAGCTTTACCTTAAATCCAAGCCCTGGGCAGAGATCCCCGATGAAAGCTGCCTGCGTCCGGGATGCCACGAAAAGAGGCTTCTCCAGAGCCAGGTGAAGTTCAAGAAGGTCGTCTTCGACCACAAGATCCATCTTGAGGACCTCAAAAGGGGAAAGAAACTCCGCTGCACGAGCTGCCACTCTCAAATCGTCCAGGGAGAGCACATCACTGTCACGGAGTCGACGTGTTTTATTTGCCATTTTAAGAAGAGCGAACATTATCCTCAGATCAGCCGCTGCTCCCATTGTCACGCGCAAGAGGATCTGATATCTCGAAAAACATCGCGCTTCAACCACACGGTCGTTTTCGAAAAAAATTTCAGCTGCAACAAATGCCATAGCCAGGTCATCCTCGGCGACGGTGAAGTGCCCCGGGAAAACTGCTACAAATGCCACATGCAGCAGGACAGGCTGGATAAATATTCTGACACCGACCTGATCCATTCGACGCATATTGCAGCGCATAAGATCGAGTGTAACCAATGCCATTTGGAGATCCAGCACAAGATCATCAAAGATATCGAAACGATCGCGGATTGCCAAACCTGTCACACAGGCTTTCATCAGGCTCAAAAAATCCTCTATGCCGGAGAAGGCGGGAAAGGAGTTGCCCACGGCTTGCCCAATGTAATGTTAGAAAAGGGCCTGAGCTGCAAGGGATGCCATATGTTCCACGAGGAAGCAGGCGGCAAGTTGATCAAGAGCGAGACATTGATCTCAAAAAAGCAAGCCTGTGAATCCTGCCATGGAAGCGGGTTCGCAAAAATTCTCCAGAACTGGCAGGTCTCGACCGAGAAGAGGCTGAGCCAGATCAAGAATGTCTATCAAAAGTCTTTCCAGGAAGTCAGCCGGAGAAAAAGCTCCGGTCGGGATAAAGCCAAACAATTGCTCGAAGATGCTGCTTTTAACATCGATGTCGTCGAGAGAGGCAAGAGCGTGCATAACATGGCCTACTCCCAAGAGCTCCTCCAGGCTGCCTTTGCCTACATGGGGGAAGCGCTTCAGCTTGTCGGCTCTTCTTATAAGCCGGAAAAATTCTTGGCTGCGACGAAGGATATTCCCGCCCCATGCTCCCAGTGCCATGCCGGGATCGAAGAGATCAATGGTGAAATTTATGGCCTGTCCTTTCCCCATAAAACGCATATCGTCGGTCAAAAGATAAACTGCTCTTCTTGCCATTCCAATGCAAAAAAACACGGTGAATTCACCGGCTCAAAAAAAGAATGCGCCGCCTGCCATCATCAAGATCTCAAAAAAGACTGTGGGAGCTGCCATCTGCTGCAAAAAAGGCTTTATGAGGGAGGCGCCTTGAACGGCTGGGAGGTGTCCAAAGACATGATGGCCGAGGCTAAGGTCGGCTGCGATGACTGCCACACGCAAGAGAAAGGTCAAATCCTTCGCCCAGATGCATCCATTTGCGCCGTCTGCCACGAAGAAAGTTATAAAAAGACATTTGAGAACTGGCAGGATTCCTACAAAAAGCTCCGAATTTTTCTTCTCTCTAATATTGGAGAGAAGAGAAAAGAAAAACTGAGCGAAAAAGAGAAAACCCTTCTAACTGAAATTGAGCAAACGCTCAAGAAACTGGATTACGACGGAAGCATGGGAGTCCATAACTCCCGGTTCATCCGAGACCTGTTGACAAAACTCGGCCAAGAGATAAAATTGACCGGGAAAAAATAGGCGCATGAACAGGCGAAAGTTCGTCAACTTCTTCTTGGGCGGGGCTCTCCTCGGGACAGTGGCTTCCCTCCTTTATCCTGTCATTCGCTATCTCATTCCTCCGCGCCAAGTCGAAGCACTAGCCAAGAGAATTGCGGCCGCCAAGGTCGGGGAGCTGGCGCCCAACTCGGCCAAGCTCTTCAAGTTTAGCTCCTCTCCTGCCCTGTTGATCAATACAGCGGAAGGCCAGCTCCGGGCTTTTTCTGCTGTCTGCACGCATCTCGCCTGCACTGTTTGGTACGAGAGCGATACCGAAACGCTTTTTTGCCCCTGCCATAACGGCCGGTTCGACCTGGCCGGGAATGTCATTTCCGGTCCGCCCCCAAGACCATTGGAAGCCTACAATGTGGAAGTCGTCGGGGGCGAAATTTTTGTCTCTAAGAAGGCCTAGGATGAGCAGACTCTGGCAAAACGTTCTTTCCTATTTTGAGACTCGTTTCAAATTCTCTGCTCTGATAGAATTTGGAAAAAAGAAGAAAGTTCCTGAGCACAAACTTTCCTTCTGGTACTATTTTGGGGGACTCTGTCTGTTTCTTTTTATCATCCAGGTCCTCACAGGCGTTATGCTCCTTCTCTACTATACGCCTTCCATAGATGCGGCTTATGAGAGCATTCAGTTTATCATGGGACAGGTCAAGTTCGGCTGGCTCATCCGCTCTGTCCATAGCTGGACAGCCAACATCCTGATCGGCGCTATCTTTGTCCACATGTTCAGCACTTTTTTCCTCAAGGCCTACAGGCCGCCGCGGGAGCTGACCTGGGCCAGCGGGTTTTTCCTCCTCATCCTGTTCCTGGCCTTCGGTTTTAGCGGCTATCTTCTTCCCTGGAACGAGCTCTCATTTTTCGCCACGCGGGTAGGAACCGATATTGCCGGCACGATTCCCCTCGTCGGCAAGAGCCTTAAAACATTCATTCTCGGAGGACCGGAAGTTTCCGGCGCCACTCTGAGCCGCTTCTTCTGGCTTCATGTGGCTGTTCTGCCGGCGTTTGCTCTTCTCGTCCTGGGAGTCCATATTTTACTGGTCCAGATTCTGGGGATAAGCAAGCCCATCGGGATTGTCGAGTCCAAGGAGATCTCCTTTTTTCCCGGTTTTATCCTTAAAGATGCCCTGGGTTGGCTTCTCATCTTAGCCGCTATTGGCGTGCTCTGCGTTTTTTTTCCATGGGAAGTCGGCCAGAAGGCCGATCCCTTCTCCCCAACTCCGCTCGGAATAAAGCCTGAATGGTATTTCACTTTCATGTTCACGACGCTCAAGGTCATCCCCTCCCACATTTTCTCCATGGAAGGAGAGGTTTTGGCTATCCTGGCGTTTATGCTGGGCGGGTTGTGTTGGATGCTCGTGCCTTTCCTGGACAGGAGGTCCGCTCACGAGATGAAGAGCCCGGCATTTTCAGTTGCCGGTCTCTTTATTCTGCTTTATATCATCGTCATGACGGCTCTGACCTACTTTGCGCCCCGGCTATAAAAAGAGGAAAAAAATTAATATATTGAAACTAAAAAAGACTGAAGAGCGGGAAAAAGATTGATGAAATCGAAGTTCGTCTCTGTCTTAACAGTTTCGCTTCTCCTGGCCCTTCCCCTCTCGCTCCCCGGCCAAAAAAATTCCTGCATAGAATGCCACAAAGAGTTGGATGAGGAGAAGCTCCGCGCCCCTGGGGAGAGTTACACAACAGACATTCACCGGCAATTCGGTTTAGGCTGCCAGGACTGTCACGGCGGCAATCCCCTCCAGGACGATATGGAGCTGGCCAAGGACAAGTCTTTCAAGGGAGCTCCCGAGAAGGCCAAGATCCCGGAGTTCTGCGCCTCGTGCCATTCCAACTCCGAGTACATGAGGCGCTTCAATCCAAACATACGAGTGGACCAGCTTCAGGTTTACTGGACGAGCCAGCATGGTCAGCTTCTGCGAAAGGGTGATCCGAATGTCGCTGTCTGCACAGATTGCCATGGCGTTCATGGGATTCAGGCCTCCAATTTTCCCAAGTCCACAACCTTCGCCTGGAATATCCCGCAGACCTGCGGCCGCTGCCATTCCAGCCAGGATTACATGAAGGCCTATGGCATTCCCGTTAATCAGGTCGACGACTACAAGCAAAGTGTTCATGCGCGCGCTCTTTTCGAGAAAAAGGACCTCTCGGCGCCCGTCTGCAATGACTGCCACGGGAATCATGGCGCTTCGCCCCCTGAGGTCACTTCCATTGCCTTTGTCTGCCGGCAATGCCACTCCAGCGCCGGGGAGCTCTTTTCTCAGAGCCCGCACAAGCCCGCCTTTGACGGGCTGGGCATCTCGGAATGCGAAGCCTGCCACGGGAACCACAAAATCCTCGCGCCGAATGACGAAATGCTCGCCGCCGGCCGCAATGACATCTGCAGCCAATGCCATGATACCGGGACAGAGCCTTATGATGCGGGCTTGCGGATGAAGAAGAATCTCGACCATTATGTCGCTTCTTTCCAGACCGCCCAAGACCTTCTCGAAAGAGCCGAAAAACAGGGCGTCGAAGTGAGCGAACCCAGGTACAAGCTCCAGGAGGCATCGACCACGCTTATCCTTGTCCGGAATCTGACCCATGGGCTCGCACTTACGGCAATGGAAGCGAAACTCAACGAAGGAAACAAAATCATCGCGGAGGTCAAGGCGCTCGGCGAAGCAGCCTTGAAGGAAGCGAGATTTCGCAAAACGGGCCTCGTCGTCGCCACCGTGTTCATCTTCCTTCTCGCCCTAGCCCTCTACCTAAAGATCCGCGAGCTCCTCTCCAAGCCCACGTCGTCCACCTGATTCGCTTTTATTATTATTCCTATAGATTACCTAAAAAATATCGTCTTTATAGGAATTATTTATTGACAATTTTCCAGGACTTCTCTAAAATGAAATGTCTTTTTTAAAGAATTCACTGTTCGCCGGGAGGAATGATGAAAAAGATTGTCTTGCTCATCGTCATCATGGCTGCCGTCTTGTTCATCATCCTGTTGGGCCAGAATTTCACTTATGTCGGCTCCGCCAAGTGTGCCATCTGCCACAAGACAGAAACGCAGGGTCAGCAGTATTCCACCTGGCAGAAGACCAAGCATTCCACGTCCTTTACCGCTCTCAGCTCGCCTGAGGCCGCGACAAAAGCTCAAGCATCTGGAGTGCAAAACCCGGCCGAAAGCCCTCAGTGCCTCAAATGCCACGCACCTCTTTTTGAGAAGGCTCCTGAGCTCAAGCCTGAAGGCGTCACCTGCGAGGTCTGCCACGGCCCTGGAAGCGAATACAAGAAGCTGGGCATCATGAAAGACAAAGCCTTGGCCGCGAAGAACGGATTGATCATCAACGAATCCCAGGACGCCGCTAAAAAGCATTGTCTGACTTGCCACGAGAACGCCCATGGCATTCCCTTCGATTATGCGGCGGCCTGGGAAAAAATAAAACACGCCAAGCCGACGGCAAAATAAAGCGAATTTTAGACCTAATCTTATCTATGCGAAAAGCATACGGCGGTTTTTTCCCCCTTCTGATTCTTTGGGTTTGCCTTTTGACCGGCCAAGAAAAAGCCCCAACCCAGAATGCCAAATGCCTGGCCTGCCACGGGTCTGAGGCCAGCATCAGCGATAAATTCAAGATGAACGAGAACAATTTTCTTGGCTCGGCCCACGGCCGGACCGCCTGCACCGACTGCCACAACATTCACCCCGGAGAAGCAGAAGAAGACCTGCCTCACAAAAAAGACCTGCCGGATGTTAACTGCACAGCCACCTGCCACCGTGAAGGCAGCAAAACAGGGATGGACACCACGCCTCTCTCTTACCCTGATAGCGTCCACGGCCGGGCTTATCTTGAAAGAGGAGTCAAGGAAGTGGCCAAGTGCTGGGACTGCCATGGAAAACACAACATCCGGCCCGCCTCTGACCTCGAGTCCTCCGTCAACCGGAAGAATATCCCCCTGACCTGTTCCGCCTGCCACGAAGATATGCATGTTGTCATTAAGTACCACATCCACAGGGAGATGCCCTACCAGGAATACATGAAGAGCGTCCATGGCCGAGCCCTTTTCGAAAAGGGACTGGTCCAGTTCGCTGCGGTCTGCACCGACTGTCATGGGGCCCATAATATTCAGGGCGTCGGGGAGCCCCATCTTATGGCCAAGCAACCCCAGACCTGCGGGCACTGCCACGAACTCATTTTTGACGAGTACAAGCAGAGCATTCACGGCCAGCAGGCTCTCGCGGGCAATGTTGATGCGCCCCTCTGCATCGATTGCCACGGCGAACACGGCATCACCTCACCCAAAGAAGAGGGATCTCCTGCTTCAGCCAAAAAAGTTTCTCACACCTGTTCCTCCTGCCATGCGCGGCCGGAGATCATGCAAAAATATGGAATTCCTCAGGACCGCATCTCAACTTTTATCGACAGCCTCCATGGAATTGCCGTGGGCTTCGGCTATAAAGCAGCGGCCAATTGCTCAAGCTGCCATGGCGTCCATGAGATCAGGCCGGCCTCTGATCCTCTGTCCAAGGTCAACCCGGCCAACCTGCAGCGGACCTGCGGGCAGCCCCACTGCCATCCGAACATGCCCCAAAAAATTGCCACGGCTAAAATCCATATCGGCGCAGAACAGAAAAACCCGCCTGTTCTCTTTTACATTCAAAGGATACTCTTTATCCTTGTTATCGTTGTTCTCACCATCACTGTGCTCTGGTTTATTCCCGGTTTTATCAAGAAAGCTAAGCTCCTAAAAAAATAGCGCCATGGCAAAAAGGATATCTATTTTTCCCGCTGCTGTGTTTCTTGGCTTATTTTTGGCCTCTCTTTCACTCCTCTCCCAGTCGAACGAGGATTGTGTGGTCTGCCATGGGGATCAGGGGCTTAAAACGGAGTCGGGAAAATCTCTCTTTGTCGATAATGAAAAATTTCTCTCCTCGGTGCACGGTCTGGCCGAGATCTTCTGTGTCGATTGTCATGCCGACCTCGCCAAAATCAAGGATTTCCCTCACTCTTCACCGCTGAAAGCCGTCGATTGCAGCCAGTGCCATGATACGGCCACTCGGGAATTCCAGAAGAGCGTCCATTATTCGGTGACAGAAAAAGGGAAAAACGTTATTGCTGTTGGCTGCAAAGACTGCCATGGAACGCATGATATCAGGGACAAGGCAGATTATGATTCAACGATCTTTCCGATCAACCTTCCCACGACCTGCGAGAAATGTCATCTCAAAAAGGTGGCTGCAAAAAAAGGACCTAACTTCATCGGCCAGTACAGGGAAAGCGTTCACTTTAAGGCCCTCGAAAAATCCGGGTTGACGATATCAGCCAACTGCAGCAACTGCCATGGAGCCCATGAGATTAAAAAAGTCTCGGACCCTCTCGCCCTGGTCGCCCGAAAAAATATCATCCAGACATGCGGGACTTGCCATGTCGGGATTCAGAGGGACTATCTGGACGGTGTTCACGGCAAGGATTACGTCAAGGGCATCAAGGATGTTCCTGTCTGCACCGACTGCCATAGCGAGCACGACATCCTCTCCCCGCAAAACTTAAATTCTAAGGTGTATGCGACCAAAGTGGCGGAAGTATGCTCCCGCTGCCATGACAACCTGACTTTGGGCCGGCAATATGGTTTCCTGACCTCGCGCCTGAAAACCTATAATCAAACGTTTCACGGGACTGCCTCAATATATGGGGAGACGCGGGTGGCCAACTGCGCCTCCTGCCACGGCTTCCACGATATCCGGCCTTCCTCTGACCCCAAATCTTCCATCAACCCGGAAAACTTGCCCAAAACCTGCGGCAAATGCCATCCCGGCGCCAGCCGGCACTTCGCCGAAGGACCAGTCCATGTCATCCCCGAGGAGATCGCCACGGCCAAATACAAGTCTTCCCATCTTGTCAAGAATATCTATATCATCGCGATTGCCGGAATCATCTCGGTTTTCATCCTTTTTATCGCCGCGGATTTGTGCAGACGGATCATCAGAAAAGAAAAACATGGATAGCTCGCCCCTCATTCACGACGATGAGATATTCCAGCGGATGAATCTCGCTGAACGGATTCAGCACTATCTCCTTATCAGCACGTTTTTCCTGCTCATGATCACAGGGCTTCCCCTTTTCTTTTATGAATTCAAGGCCTTTAAGTGGTTCTTTCCAACCGAGCAAGTTTTCTATATCCGGGGGATCATCCACCGCGTTGCCGCAGCTGTCTTGATCATCAATCTCATCTGGCACCTCTTTTACGCGGCCTTCACGGCCCGCGGCCGGAATAACTTCAAGGAAATGGTCCCCAAGGCGAGGGACGTCAAAGATGCCTTTGAACTCTTCTGGCATAATGTCGGGTTCACCCGTTTCCTCTATCGCCTAAGAATTCTGAAAAATTTTTTCGATGCTCACCCATACTGGCTCTTCAAGAGCCCGCCTCTTTTCGGCCGTTATAACTTTATCGAGAAATTCGAATACTGGGCGGTCGGCTGGGGCTCTTTGGTGATGATTATTAGCGGGTTTTTCATGTGGAATGTCGAGCTTTCCCTCCGCCTCTTCCCCCTCTGGGTCCACGATATTTTCATCATGGCCCACGGCTACGAGGCCCTGCTCGCCTTTCTGGCGGTCATCATCTGGCACATGTACAACGTCCACCTCAACCCTGAGGTCTTCCCGATGAGCAAGATCTGGCTGAATGGCAAGATTACAGGGAAAGAGCTGCGGCTGCTCCATCCTCTCGAATACCAGAGAATTATTGAAGAGCGAAAAAAACTTTAAATGCCTTCCATCGCTCATCTCCGGAGGAGTCGTGCGAGGCCCCTGGAAAAAACCCTTGATCCATCGTTTTCCCCCTTTTTTCTATTATTTCTATAAATTCTATATAAATAGTAGTATAATGAGCCCGTGGCTGGGGTATTCACTCTCCGGTCGGGCTCAAAGATTGCCGTCATCGGCGGAGGTCCGGCCGGCTCCTTCTTCGCCCACCTGGCCCGAAAATGGGCCGACAAAAAAGGGATAGCCATATCCCTTGTTATCTTTGACGGCAAAGACTTCCTCGAACGCGGGCCCCGTGGATGCAATCTCTGCGCTGGCGTGATCGCCGGAGGCCTTGAAGAAAAGCTCCGCAAAGAAGGTCTCTCGCTGCCTGAAAAAAGAATCATCAACCGCATCGAGGGATACTCGCTCCATGCCGAGAGAGACACATTGCGCCTTCCCTGCTCCGAAAACGCGAAACACGCCATCGCGACCGTCTTCCGCGGCAATGGACCCCGTTATTCCCATTTTCCCCGGATCATCAGCTTCGATGATTTTCTGCTGAGCTGGGCTCAGGACAGAGGAGCCCAAGTCATTTCCCAGCCGGTGTGGAGAATCCAGCTGCCCAGAAATCAGGCCGACTCTATCACTCTTTTCTATGGCGAAAAGGGATCCCTGCAGTGTTATGAGGCAGATCTTGTCGTCGGCGCTTTCGGAGTGAATGCCCATCTCTTAAAAGAAGTCCAGAGGTTAGGCTTCGGCTACAAGCCTCCTGGGACGTTGACAACTTTTCAGGCCGAGTTCAACCTGGGGCTCGAGGAAGTAAAAAAGCAGTTTCGAAACGACATCCACGTTTATTTGCCGCGCTCAAAAACGATCCGCTATGCAACCATCATTCCCAAAGGCGATTATGTGACCGTGACTCTTGTCGGGAAGAAAAAGGCGACGCCTGAGCTGGCGGAAGAATTTTTCGGCCTTGATGAGATCCGGGACATTTTTCCTCCATCCCCGCCTCAATGTTTCTGTTACCCCAGAATCGCCATTTCCGCCGCTCAACATCCGTTCTCCCATCGTCTGGTTTTGATCGGGGATGCGAGCTTCTGCAGGCAATATAAGAATGGCATTGAATCCGCTTTCCTGACAGCCCAGTTGGCCGCAGACGCAGCCTTTGGCCAAGGTGTCGATGCCGCCACACTCCGCCGCGCTTTTTATGGACCCGCAAAAAAGCCCATCATCCGCGATAATCTCTATGGCCGGGCTCTCTTCCTTCTCAACGACGTCCTGACCTCAGCCCCCGTTCTATCTCATTCGCATTTCTTGTTGGCCAAGAGAGAAGGACGCTCGGCCGGGCCAAAAAAGCTAAGGCGGATCCTCTGGAGCATGTTCACAGGGGATATTCCCTATCGCGATATCTTCGCTATGGCGCTTGACGTCCGACTGCAGATCAGCCTCTTTCTGAACACAATACAAATTTTATTTCAGAAGACAAAAAAATATCTCCGCCGCTCCGGCTAAGAAGAATCCCGCTCTTCTTTCCCCTCCAAAAATCATGGAATGAGTTAAGGATTTATCCCGGCCCCTTCAGGACAGTCACCTTGTCAAAGAACAGCGCGGTGGTTCCTTTATTGTGGACCTTGAATCCGATGTCTGTCTGCTCTTTCAAAATTAGGGGCAGATGGAAATCCTTGTATCTTGGAGGAAAAGAAAAATCTTGCTCAGATATCTTTCGAGACGCGAGAGTGCGTCCCGTATTCGAATCGATCACCTCAATCTTGGCGATAGCGTTTTGGTCTGAAGAGATATTTTCTATTTTCAAGAAAAATGCCACATCGTATTTGCCCGGAGGATAAGAAAATTTTTGAAGCCGGATGATCGCGTCTTGATTTTTTTCGGCAACAAAGGCGAACCTTCCTGAAGCTGTGGGATCATAGCGAGGAATTCCTCCCCTTCCGAAAAATATCTCTCCCTCAAAAAGATCTTCGTCTTTGTTTCTCTCAGGAGAAACTGGGTTGAGTTCCCAGAGTTCGAAGTTGGTCTTCCAGATAGGATATCGAGCGACGAGCTTTGCTTTTTCCATCGTTTCAGGGTAGTACTTCTGGTATTTTCCGATCTCGTTAAAATAAGGGATGATGATCAGATGAGTCACATGATATTTTTGAAGAAAATCCTTGCTTTCATCGATGTAATAGTCAAACCCATGGCCGGTATGCCTGTTTTCCATGACGATCAACGGAGCAGCGAGCCCTCCGATGGACATCTTTTCATAAACGTTCCCTAAATCCCGGGAGATATTTTTGATGTCATAACGAGGCGAGCGGGCCCAGGGGAAATATAGCTTAAGGTTAAAAAAGACAAAAACGGCGACCAATCCTCCTATGGCAGCCGTTTTGGCGAACCGGGGCAGAGGAATTCTCAATCGCCGGGGCAAGAATTTTATCACGACAGCGAGGAGAAGAGTCGCCGCCAGGCTGATGATCATAAGACGCAGGGAGTAAGCCTGCATGGACTTCCACGAAGCAGGCACTGATTCAAGAATCATCAAATCGCTTAAAAAGAAGAACGCCCAGAAAAAAAAGAAGATAAAGAAAGGAAAAGGCATTTTTTCCGGCCTTTGGATATATTTGGCCTTCGAAAACTCAAAGAGAGCGCCGGCAGCGAGGAAAATTGTGGGAAGGATCAGAGGAATGTCATGCCGCAAAGGCCTGTAATAAACCGTCGTCAAATAGGAGTAATTCGATATTATCCAGAACCCCGCAATCCAACTCAGGAGAGAAATTTTTCGAGGTGTCCTAAGGGCGGCATAGGCCAAGAACAGGAGGAAGAGCACGGTCAGGCAAGTGATCACGGGAACATTTGATAAATGATAGAGCGGCCTCGTCCAGAAGTTGTGAACGACCCAGTATAAGTTTCCGGGAGTCATCCGGCTAAAGTTATCCTTGCTGATATCATGGAATAATTTCTGATTAGGCCAGTAAAAAAGCCAGAGCCACAGAGCAAATGACAGAGCTATTCCCAAAGCCAAAAAGCCAAGGGATGACAGCGTCATTTTCGATCTTTTTCCGGTTTGAAAAAAGACATACGCCAGCATTCCCAACACAATGGAAGGCAGGATCAGGAGAAATGTCCCTTTGACGGTGAAGGAGAGGAAGCACGAAATGCCGGCCAAAAAAAAGAAAATATATTTCTTGGTCTGGGCAATCATCAGGAGATAGATTGCCAGGCAGACAAAAAAGAGCATAGGCATTATGTTGTTGGCAACCCGACTGAACATCGTAAACGGGTAATTGACTCCGAGAAGAAGAACTCCCAGAAGGGCAAAGGTTGAGTTGATTGATTTTTTGAGGATAACATAGACGAAGATGAGGATCAGGCAGCTGAATAAAACCGGCACGACATTCATCTGGGCTATCCCCACTCCAAAGAGAAGGAAGACCAAGTGGGACAGGAAGTTGGGAAGGGGGGTAATGTACATATAATTCAGGCTCCAGTCGTCTATCTTCCATACGCCTAAAACAATCTTGTTGCGGGCATTGAGCGCATAATTTCCAGGGTCGCAAATATATCCCGGACTGAGAGGGTCCAGGTCTTTCGGTGGATCTGCTCCTAAATGGATTAGACGCAGAGAAAAAAGGGCGGAGAAAAAGAGAAGGAGGAGAAGAAAACGGACTGTCTTTTTTGAATCGAGGGCCATTTTTTCTTTATCATTACCATACGCACTGGGAGGTGTCAATCTGGAGGGGGACTGCTCTTTCAGTCTGGTTGATCTTTCCTCTTCTCTTTATTCCAAAGAATTTGTAAAATAGCACAAATGCGCTCCAGAGCTCAAGGGCGAAACGGCGGGATGAACTCCTCCAAGAAAGCCCATCTTGTCCTGGAGAACGGGACTGTCTTCGAAGGCCTTTCTGCTGGTTTTGAAGGGGACGCGGAAGGCGAAATCGTCTTCAACACCGCGATGACGGGATACCAGGAGATCCTGACCGACCCATCTTACAAAGGCCAGATCGTGACTATGACCTACCCGCTTATCGGCAACTGCGGCGTCAATTCCGAGGATGTCGAATCCGGCAAACCTTGGGTGGAAGGCTTTGTGCTCAAAGAAATGGCCGCGGCGCCGTCCAGCTGGAGGTCGCAAGAAAGCCTTACCGACTACCTGAAGCGGCACAGAATCCCGGCCATCCAGGGGATTGACACAAGAAAGCTGACCAAAATCATCCGTCAGGGTGGCGCACAAAGGGCTCTCATCTCGACTTCAGGAAACGATGTCCAGACTCTTCTTGAGCATGTTAAGAATATTCCCTCCATCGTCGGCCTGGATTTAGTGAAGGACGTTACGACGCCCGAGCCTTACAGATGGCGGGAGGGCAATTATGACTGGCCCAAGGGTTATCCGGAGAAGCGGCGGTTTAAATACCTTGTCGTAGCCTACGATTTCGGCATCAAAAGAAATATCCTCCGGAGTCTCGTGAACGAGAAGATGGAAACGCTCGTTGTCCCGGCCCAGACTCCGACCGAAGAAATCCTGAAGCTCAGGCCGGACGGAGTGCTTCTCTCGAACGGCCCCGGAGACCCGGCCCCGCTCGCTTACGCCATCGAAAACATCAAAGCCCTGATCGGAAAAATTCCTCTTTTCGGGATTTGCCTGGGCCATCAGCTCCTGGCCTTGGCCCTCGGAGGCAAAACCTACAAGCTCAAGTTCGGCCACCACGGCGCTAATCATCCTGTGAAAAACCTGGAGACAGGCACGATTGAAATCACTTCGCAGAACCACGGGTTTGCCGTCGATATCGAATCCATGAAGGGGCTGGCCAAGCTTACCCACATTAACCTCAACGATATGACCTCCGAAGGATTCTCCTTGAAGGAAAAATATCTTTTTGCTGTCCAGTACCACCCAGAAAGCTCGCCGGGTCCCAGGGATTCCCGTTATCTTTTCGAGGATTTCCGCCGCATGATCGAAAATTATAAGGGGAAATAAAGTGCCGAGGCGCGAAGATATCAAATCCATAATGATCATCGGCTCGGGTCCGATTATCATCGGTCAGGCCTCCGAGTTTGACTACTCAGGAACGCAGGCCCTCAAGGCTTTGAAGGAAGAAAATTACAAACTCATCCTGGTCAACTCCAACCCGGCCACGATCATGACCGACCCTGAGTTCGCCGACAGAACCTACCTCGAGCCTTTGACAGCGGGTTATCTCGAAAGAATCATCGAGAGAGAAAAACCGGACGCACTGCTCGCCACTCTGGGCGGCCAAAAAGCTCTCAACCTGGCTCTTGAACTCGATAATAAAGCGGTCCTCAAAAAACATAATATTCAGCTCATCGGGATCACCGCGGATTCCATCCGCAAAGCCGAAGACAGGCTGCTTTTCCGTCAGGCCATGGAAAGGATCGACCTCGAAGTCCCGGATTCTGGATACGCTTCTAACCTCAAGGAAGCTGTGGATATCATCAAGCGCATTAGCTTTCCTGTCGTCCTCCGCCCATCTTTCACTCTGGGAGGAACGGGAGGCAATATCATCAATAACTGGGACGACTTCTACAGGTTTGTCCCGCTGGGCCTGGCTATAAGCCCCATCTCGCGCGTGCTCATCGAGAAATCCATCATCGGCTGGAAAGAGTTTGAGCTCGAGGTCATGAGGGACAAAAAAGACAACGTGGTCATTGTCTGCCCGATCGAGAATTTTGACCCCATGGGAGTCCACACCGGCGATTCCATAACGGTGGCGCCGGCCCAGACCCTGACCGACAAGGAATATCAGAGGTTGAGGGACGCGTCCATCGCCATCATGAAAGAAATCGGCGTCGAGACGGGCGGCTCCAACATCCAGTTTGCCATCAACCCCGAGGACGGCCGGATGATGGTCATAGAAATGAATCCCCGCGTCTCCAGGTCTTCGGCCCTGGCCTCAAAAGCCACAGGTTTTCCCATCGCCAAGATGGCCGCCAAGCTCGCCGTTGGCTACACTCTGGACGAAATCCTCAATGACATCACCAAAAAAACGCCGGCGTGTTTTGAGCCGGCCATTGACTATGTCGTGGTCAAAATCCCCCGCTTTGCCTTCGAGAAATTTCCCGAGGAAGACCGCCATTTGACGACCCAGATGAAATCGGTCGGAGAGACGATGGCCATCGGCCGGACGTTCAAAGAGTCTCTACAAAAGGCCATCCGCTCTCTGGAGCTGGAAAGGTGGGGACTGGAGCCCATAGATAGAAAACATGACCGCCAATTCCTCAGAGAAAATCTCCGCCAGCCCTGCGCTGACCGTCTCTGGCTCATTGCCGACGCCTTCAGGCAGGGTTTGTCCGTAAAAGATATTTATGAATTAACCCGCATCGACCCTTTCTTCCTTCGCAATATCGAGGAAATCGTCAATTTCGAGGAGGAGCTGAAAGCCGCTAAGCGCAACTCTTTTCCGTCCTCGCTCCTCCGCAGAGCCAAAAAACTCGGGTTTTCCGACCGGCGCATCGGCCAGCTTGCCGGACTCAAGGAGGAGGAAGTGCGGAAGAGGCGGGAGGAACAGGGTATTCACCCTGTATGGAAGGTTGTCGACACTTGCGCCGGCGAGTTTGAATCGGAAACGCCCTATTTCTACTCTACCTATGAGGAGGAGGACGAAGTCCCGGAGATGCAGCAGAAGAAAGCCATCATCCTCGGCTCAGGTCCCAACCGCATCGGCCAGGGGATCGAGTTCGATTACTGCTGCGTGCACGGCGTTTTTGCCCTGAGGGATTTAGGTTATAAGACCATTATGATCAATTCCAACCCGGAGACGGTTTCAACCGACTATGATATCTCCGACCGTCTCTATTTCGATCCGCTGACGCTCGAAGACGTGCTGGCTATCTATAAAAAAGAGAATCCGGAAGGCGTCATCGTCCAGTTCGGAGGCCAGACGCCTCTTAAAATTTCTGTAGGGCTCCATAAGAACCAGGCCCGCATCCTGGGGACAACCTCTGAGGCTATAGACGAAACTGAAGACCGGGAAAAATTTGACCGGTTTTTGAAGCGGCTCGGGTTGCTGCGGCCGCGAAACGGGTTAGCCAAGAATTCCGCGCAAGCTCTCCGGATCGCTGAAAGGATCGGCTATCCGGTGCTCATCAGACCCTCCTATGTCCTGGGCGGCCGGGCGATGAAAGTCATCCATGACGAGCAAGAGCTCGCCCGTTATATCAATTCTATTCGCGAATACTTCAAGGACCTTCCCCTTCTCATCGACGAGTTCATCGATAACGCCATGGAGCTCGATGTCGACCTGCTCTGCGACGGTGAGGATGTTTATATCGGCGGTGTCCTCGAACACATCCAGGAAGCAGGCATCCATTCCGGGGATGCCACGATGGTCATTCCGCCGTACTTTTTGGCTGACCGGGTCATCGAGGAGGTGAAAATGCAGGTTGAGCTCATGGCCAAAGAGCTCAAAGTTGTCGGCCTTATGAATGTCCAGTTAGCTGTGAAAGGGACGAAAATCTACATCCTGGAAGTCAACCCCAGGGCCTCACGCACGGTTCCGTTTGTCTCAAAGGCCACGGGGGTCCCTCTGGCCAAGATCGCTACGCGGCTGATCATGGGCGAAAAGCTCAAAGATGTCCGAATCCCTCAAAGGCCGCATGAATTATACGCGGTCAAAGAAGCGGTTTTTTCTTTTGATAAGTTCCTGGAAGTCGACCCCATCCTCGGGCCGGAAATGCGCTCCACAGGAGAGTCCATCGGCATCGACCGGGAATTCGCCCTGGCTTTCCTGAAATCTCAGGAAGGAGCGGGATTCTTCCTCCCTCAAGAGGGCGAAATATTCGTCAGCGTCCCGGATGAAGACAAGCCAAGAATCTTGTCCCTTGTCGAAAAACTGGGTCTTCTAAGGTTCACCTTTTTGGCCACCGAAGGAACCGCTCAGTATTTGCGCCGGCATGGCTTCACAGTCGATACCATCGGCAAAGTTTATAAAGAGAGACGGAATATCCTCGATGACATCAGCCGGGGAAAGGTCCAGATGATTTTCAACACCCCTTCTGGAACTCAGGAGATGAGCGACGCCCAAAAAATCAGGCGGGTGGCCTTCAGCTACCGTGTCCCCTGCTATACGACCATCCCCTCTGCAAGTGCCGCTGTAAAAGCGATCGAGATGAGAAAGAAGGTGGCTCCATCCCTCGTCTGCCTTCAGGACCTGGGAGGCCCGCCGTGATGATCGTCCTGATCCTATAAAATCTTAATAAGGACAGAAGCATGGAAAACAAACTCAGACCTTTGCGCGAGCTCATGAAACGCCAAGGCATTCAAGCTTATCTTGTTCCCAGCGCTGATCCTCATCAGAGCGAATATGTGCCGGAATTCTGGAAGAGGCGGCAGTTCATCACCGGGTTTAGCGGCTCGGCGGGCGACGCCGTTGTCACCACGAAAAAAGCCGGTCTCTGGACAGACTCTCGGTATTTTCTCCAGGCTGAGCAGGAGCTGCGGGGCAGCGGTTTCACTCTTTTCCGATTGGGGATGCCCGGAGTCCCTTCCTGGCAGGAATGGATTGCCAAAGAGCTTTTTTCAGGACAGGCGCTCGGGCTTGACCCGAAACTTGTTACCCATAGAGATTTTGCCAAACTCGAAAAGGAATTCGAGCGAAGAGGAATCCTCCTTAAGGCGATCGAAAAAAATCTTATTGATGCAATCTGGAGCCAAAGGCCTTCTCCTCCCGCAGGTGAGATTTCGATTCATGAAAAAAAATATGCCGGAGAAAGCGTCCGGAGCAAACTTGAGCGCCTACGTCAAAAAATGGTCCATGAAGACGTGGATGCCCATGTCCTGACTCAACTTGACGCCATCGCCTGGCTCTTCAACATCCGCGGGTCTGACGTGGAATTCAACCCCGTAGCCATTGCCTTTGCCATTGTGACCCGGAAAAAAGCCATGCTTTTTGTCGCCAGGGAAAAGGTCTCCAAAAAGGCAAGGCAGATTCTCGCCAGGGATGGGCAAATTGAGAATTGCGGGGATTTCTCGTTGCGACTGCTCGAATTGCGCAAGAAAAAGCTGCGGGTTTGGCTGGACGAGGTTAGCGTCAGCGAATGGGTGGTGCGCAGACTCGGCAGGGAAACGCCTCTCGTTCTCAAGCCCAGCCCCATTTCCCTCTTCAAGGCCATCAAGAATAAAACCGAAATCGCCAGCGCAAAACAAGCTCATTTCCGCGACGGAGCGGCCATGGTCAAGTTTCTCTCGTGGCTGGAAAAGGAAGTGCCCAAAGGACTGGTTACAGAGCTTTCCGCCGCGAAAAAGATCGAAGAATTTCGCCGCCAGCAAGACCTCTTCATGGGGCTGAGTTTCAAGACCATTTCCTCCTATGGAAGCCACGGCGCGATCGTCCATTACGCTATCAGTCCGCAAACAAATATGCCCCTGAAACCGGAAGGCATCTACCTCTCCGACTCTGGCAGCCAGTACTTGGACACCACGACAGACATCACGCGGACTATCTGCCTGGGCAAGCCGTCCGACGAGCAGCGCGACCGCTTCACCCGAGTCCTCAAGGGCTTGATCGCCCTCACCAGGGTCTCATTCCCACAGGGCACTTTTGGCACCCAGGTCGACGTGCTCGCCCGGCTGGCTCTATGGGAGAACGGATTGAATTACGGCCACGGCACGGGCCATGGCGTCGGAGCCTATCTTAACGTTCACGAGGGACCCCAGAGCATAGCTCCGGCGCGCGGCTTCGGCGTCAGTCTTGAACCCGGCATGATTATGTCCATCGAGCCGGGCTATTATAAGGAAAACGAATACGGACTCAGGGTGGAAAACATGGCCCTGGTCGTCAAAGACGAATCTAAGTCAAAAAAAGATTTTTCTTTTTATACCTTCGAAACGCTCACACTCTGTCCCATAGACCTGAAACTCGTAAAAAAAGAACTGCTGACAGAAGAGGAAGTTCATTGGCTCAATACCTATCACAGGAAAGTCCGAGAGGCTTTGACGCCGCGTTTGAGAACCGCTGAGTCTGCCTGGCTTAAGAAGGCCACCCGGCCAATATAAGACGATATCGACCCCAAAATTATAGAAAAACGCCCCCCTGTCATCACGAGCACCGAACGGGTGCGTGGCGATCCGACGAAGTCGTCGCGAGACATCGAAGATGTCGTGGCGATCTCATAATTATCGCGTAGCATCCTGAGATTCCTCACTTCGCTCGGAATGACCCTTCGGGTCAGATCACTTCACTTCCCGCCACGCTCCGCTCGCGGCTTCGGCTCACTCGTGATGACATAGTCCTATCGGCAAGCCTGGGTCGACTTGACAAATATCCAGGCGCATTTTACTGTATATTCTGTACAAAAAGGAAATACGTGAGCAAAGGGAAAAAGTCGCAATTCTTTGTATGGAGTCTCTCTGTCGCCCTGATCATCGCAGTAGGTTGCACAGTCCCTAAACCAAAGCTTCAGCCAGAAAACATCTACTCTCTTCCTGAGATTACCTATAAAAATTATACCGATGTTGCCGTCTTTGTCGACCTCACACGTCTTCCAGAGGCACAGCAGGAACCGGGGATCGTCTCCGCCACAGAGAGCGAGCTGGAAAAACGTGGTTTTAATATCCTTAGCCATAATGGGTATGTGGCTTTCTCCCTGAATAAGAAGATCTACCCTCAAGAAGTCGGCAACAAGCAGCTCTTAACCAAGATCCGGGAAGAACTCGGAAAATCCGCAATTATCCGGGTCATTGTCGATGTCCTCGTGGCTCAGGAAAAACTTGTTGATCCTCTTCGGACCGTCACTCCGGGAATCCCTGGAGAACGAGGGACAGGAGCCACTTCCATGGATGTGGCGCTTCGCGACAGGCGAGAGTTGGTCATTGACCTCTCCCTCTCTTTTAGTATGATTGACACGGTAACAGCAGAAACAATCTGGTCCTGCTCCCTGACATGTTTTCAGTACAAGCATGAAGGAAACCTTGAGGGATTCTTCCAGAAGGCCATCGCTGCGTGCCTGGATACGATCCCGGCTCATTGATCAGCGAAGCCTCAACGCCTGAAGGTAGCCGCGAACCTCGGACTCTTTTTTCCCGCCGAGATTGAGATATTTCTCAAAACAGACGACGGCCCTCTCCCTTTCTTGCAGTCTCATGTAAATCCTGCCCATCTCGTAATAGGCGTCTGGCACGCTCGGGACCAACCCGGCTGCTTCCTTGAACTCTTCAAGGGCTGGCAAGGGGAGGCCCTTCTGGGCATAGAGCCTTCCCAGCCCCAGGCGGGCGTAATAGGCCGGAGTTCTCTCACGGACAGTAACGAGGCTGTGAAGCTCGCCTTCTGGCGTTTCTGATTTCCTCTCTGACCCGGGGGAGGACTTGTCGAGCCGCAGTGTGTCCCTCCAAGAGATCTCGGCCTGTCTCAATTCTCCCAGGGCGCTGCAGGCACAGCCAAGGTTATATTGAGCCATGGCATCGTTCGGGTCGATCCGGATAACCTCCCGATAGGCGTGAAGAGAGTGGAGATAGTCTCCAATCGCAAAGTAAACATCGCCAATGAGGTCGTGTGCGTCTTTGTTTTTCCTGTCGAGCTCGATGACCCTGGAGGCAAAATTCAGACAGTCTTCGTACCGTTGTTTCTCGTTGAGCAGGTTGGCCAGGTTAAAGTTCAGACTGGCGTCCCCATCATAAAGCCTGATGAACCGGTCCAGGTAGTTCACAGCCTCATCTATGCGGGCATCATGGAGATAGGAAAAGAAGCGAGAGCTGACCTCCCGGAGGACAACGGGCATCTCATTCCGGAAAGTATACCGATAGGCAGGCCTTATGGCTTTGACAAACATCCTTGATAGATTAAGGCCATGAAGGTCCTGTGCGACCGGTTCAAACTTCAATGATTCCCTGAGATAGAACACGACATCCAGGTCGCCTGGAGCCAGAGCCCTGACTCTGTTCAACAGCTCCACGGCTTTCCCGTATTCTCCACGAAAAAGATGGAGCTTGGCCAGGTTTTTCAGGGCTTCGCTCATGTGGGGTTTCAGTTCACATGCTCTCCGGAAAGACCGTACGGCTTCCTCTACATTTCCCAGGCTGTAATACGCATAGCCTTCCAGGAAGGCGAATTCTGGCCTATCGCCCATCGAGTTGACCGCACCACGAACCCTGGCGAGAGCGCCGTTCCAATTCCGCGCCTCCAGTTCGACATCGATTAACTGAACCTGACAGGCCACCCGGTCATAGTCCATCTCAGAAGCGCGCAGGAATTCAGCCTTTGCCTCCTCATAAAGACCCTCCTGTTTCAGGCAGTGGCCGAGGATATAGTCGGGCAGGCCGACGTTGGGATTTGTTTTCTTCCAGGAATGGATGATTCTTTCCCGCAGCTCCTTCTTTTCGGCCGGGTCAGAGACTTTATCCAGGCCCGACTTGCGAAAATCACTCCGGACAAGCTCGCCGTAGCGGAGGCAGGCATTTTTCGCCTCCTGGCAGTCATTATCCAGATAAAATGCGTAACAGAGAAGAACCAAGGCATCCCGGTCCTCGGGAAAGAGCCCGGATTCCTCTACAAGCACCTTCCTGGCGCTGTCATATTCTCCAAGCTGGATGAAGGCAAAACCCAGCCTGGCCCGGACTCCCTTTTGGCCAGGGTGCTCGTCAATCAGATGGCGATAGTATTGAGCTGCCATGCGGTAGTCCATGAGATCCATCAGCTTTTCGGCACTTTGTTGAGTGTTGAGCGCGACCCGCAGCGGTTTGGGTGATGCGCATCGACCACTCCCTTGAACCTGGAAGAGAGCAATCCACACCAGCAAGATAGCGCAGGCTATACGCTGAAAGGCTATTTGTTCCAAAATGCGGAGAATCATGAAAAACCCTCTATTTTGCCTTTACGCATAAACCACTCCAACATTTTCAGGATAAAGGAATATGCCGATTCCCGTCAAGGACATAAGCAGGTGCAGCGGCACAATTAAGATGATCTCCTATGAGCCTTGAAAGTTATCCCTGTAACAATTAGAATAATCCCGTTCTTAAGGAGTAAACTGATGAAAGCTATGATTAAAGAGATCGAAGACAAGATGTCCCGCAAAGAGAGGGGTGAGAAATTCAGTCTTGACCTCGATTATTTAACCACCGGAGAGCGGAGGCATCTCTATGAGCTCATGTATGCCCATGGCCCGGGGAACGGAAAAATAATGCTCCTCCCGATTGACCAGGGTCTCGAGCACGGGCCACGCGATTTCTTCCCCAACCCTCCGAGCGCCGACCTTGAGTTCGAGCTCGCCCTGGCCTTAGAAGCCAATTATTCCGGTATTGTCTGCCATATCGGCTTAGCCGAGAAGCATTTAAGAAAATATGCCGGCCGTGTCCCGCTGGTCCTGAAAATTAACGGCAAAACCTCTATTCCCCCTGATGACCTGCCTTTTTCTCCCTTAGATGCGAGCGTTGAAGATGCCCTCAGGCTTGGCGCCGATGCTATCGGCTACACGCTTTATGTTGGCTCTCCCAAAGAAGCTGAGGACATCGCTCAGTTCACCCAACTCAGGCAGGAGTGCCGGAAGTTTGGAATCCCTCTGATTATGTGGGCTTATCCGAGGGGTCCTTATGCCGAGACCAGGGCCGCAGGAAGGGATTCTCTCGCCATGGTGGATTATGCCGCCAGAGTAGCCAATGAGCTCGGCGCAACTTTGGCAAAGGTCAACCTGCCCGTGGGGCCCAAAGGCGGAAGTTACGACCCCCAAGGCCCCTTCAAAGCTTATAACGCTTTAAAAGATATATCAGACGAAGACGCATTGCGGAGGGTCATTCAGTCCGCAGGAAGAACGGGCGTCCTTATCTCCGGAGGGAGCAGGCTGAGCGATGAGGACCTTCTTCATAAAGTTCGGGTCAGCCTGGAAGCCGGGGTTGACGGCTTGATTTTCGGAAGGAACATGTGGCAGCGCAAGTACGATGATGCACTCAAGATGAGCCTGGAAATAAGAGAGAGGATTCGAAAATTCTAGGGCTCTCTTAATCGGGGCAAAATTTAAAACAAACCATCATTCCAGACCCTTGTCTATGATCCCGCCGCCCACGACAACATCGCGCTCGTAGAAAACCACAGACTGCCCAGGAGTGATGGCCCGCTGGGCTCTTTCGAACTCGACCAGCACTTGACCAAGAGAAAGCGGCGTCACCAGGGCTTTCGCCTCTTCGTGTTTATACCGAATCTTTGCTTTTAGCTTGACCGGCTTCTCAAGCTGCGGCAAAGAGATCAGGTTGATTTGGGACGCCAGGAGTTTCTTTTGGTAGAGGTCGCCGTGGCTTCCCACAACAATCGTGTTCTTCTCTCCATTGATAGAAATAACATACAACGGTTGCGCCGCTGCTATCCCCATCCCGCGGCGCTGCCCGACCGTAAAATGGATAATCCCTTTGTGCTCGCCCAGGACTCGACCGCTTGTATCTTTGACGGGCCCGGGCAGGAAAGCCTGTGGAATCCGTTTTCTCAGGAACTCCGGATAGCGGCCGATGGGAACAAAACAGATTTCCTGGCTTTCAGGCTTTGCCGCCACAGGAAGATTCCATTTCTTGGCCATCTCCCTGACCTCTTTCTTGGTTAAATTCCCGACTGGCAGCAATGTCCGGAAGAGCTGTTCTTGCGTCAGAGGGTAGAGAAAATAGGACTGGTCCTTCCTCCTGTCGTTTCCTTTTTTAAGGAGATAACGATTCCTGGCGCGGCTAAAAACCACCCTGGCATGATGACCCGTGGCGATATAATCCGCCCCGAGCCTTTTAGCCCTGTCTATGAGGAGCTTAAACTTGATATGCTCATTGCAGCGGATGCATGGGTTAGGAGTCCGGCCCCGGCTATATTCCAGGCAAAAATCGGCAATGACGGCTCTTTCAAATTCTCGGCGAAAATCTACCACAAAATGCGGAATCCCGAGCCGCACGGCTACCTCATGAGCGTCTTCTGTTGCCTTCCAACCGCAACAGCTTCTTAACTCGTCAGACCGGCAGAGATCTTTCGGAAGAGAGAAAAGATTCATTGTCACGCCGATGATGTCATGCCCTTTTTCTTTGAGAAGCGCAGCCGCGACAGAGGAATCTACCCCCCCGCTCATGGCCACAACGACTTGTTTTCGCCTCATTCTTTTATTCTTCTCCCTGGCTATAGGATAGCAAAATTTCCTTTTCTTCCCAAATGGCGCGGCTTCTCCAAAATCAATTTTTTCTTCAGATGGGGAAAAACATCCATTTTTTTGGTTGACATCCCTGAGAAGGAGTGCTACATTTCGTCTATCTCGGAAGCGAGGAAAGATATATGAAAAGAATCATTTATTTCTGCTTTTTGGCCCTTTTTTCTCTCCTGATTCTGGCCGCGCCCTCATTATTCTCGGAGCAAGGTTACTGGTCAACAATGAAATTTGAACTCAGCACAGCCCTAAGCCGGGAAAAGCCCCTTCTGGATTCATCCTATTCCCATCAGTACTCGCCGCCATTCCTGTCGGGTGCTTATCAGAGCAGCGCGACGCAAACAATCTTTCTGAAGGGGGATTGGGGTTGGGGAATAAATGCCGCCTTTGCCTATTTGCCTCTTGAAAAGCTCGGTTTTCAATTCCAGGTCGAGTACGGCAAACCTAAGATCAGCGGCCGCAATTCACCCTATCAAGTCTATTTAAATTATGCGCTCAGCCAGAATCCTGGGCCGCCTCCTTATCCTTATGTCTTTGAGCGTAGTTATGGCTGGCCTGATACAGAAGGGCATCTCACTGAGCTCTGCCTCAGTCTAAATGCCTTAGTAAGATTGCCGATGGTAAAAAGAATAGCGATCTCCTTCTCGGGCGGGCTGACTTATTTCCGAGTGGAAGGTGAAGGGGCCGGCCTGTCCTATGCAAAATATTGGATGGAGGAGGGCTACTTTATGGGAGAAACTTACCAGTACAAGTTCAAATTCGGGCCGCTGAACAAATTGGGCCTCAATGTGGGCGCGGAATTAAACTGGGTTCTATTCAGCACAATCTGCTATGTTATGGACGTGCGCTTCTATGGCTGCTCTAAGTCGACACTACCCTTGGATATCATCAACGAAGGTCTGATACCAGACCCCTTTGACCAAATCAAAGCCACGATGAACCTCGGTAAAATAACGATCAATCCTTCCTTTTATCGAATCAACTTCGGCTTGAAGTATTTGTTCTAATTTATTTCTTTTCTTCCTGCTTTGCAGCAGGGGGAGTTTTCTTGCAAGGCATTCGCCAAATCTAAAAACTGCCTTCAAGCTTGTGACTGCAAGAGATTCACTCATAGGGTGGGTGGCACGGCGCCAGTCCCCGCCCGCCCGCAGCGAATGGTGGCGGGTGGGAGGGTTTTCAGCGAGGACGGTCGGGGACGCGCCGTGACAGGGCCCACGCAAAACTGGAGCAAGTTCGCGGACCTTCGAGCCCGTATCCCGAGCCTGTTTACCTGACGATGAGCTTGCCTTTGAGCATACCCATGCCGCAGGTGAAAGTATAATCCCCCGCCTCTCGAGGAGTAAACTCTACCACTGTAGTCTTAAAAGCTGGAAGAGGCTGGCGAATGTTGAAATCGCCAAAAACCACCGTATCCGAACAATCGGCCGTCTCCTCCCGATAGAAATTCAGCCGGACAGGCATCCCTTTTTTTACGACGATGACATCGGGAGAATAGCCCCCTTTAACGGTAATCTTCACCTCCTGGACATTCCCTTCGGCTGGCGCAGCCAGAGCCGCCTTGGTTTTTCTCCGGGAAAAGAAAAAATACCAATTGACAAACACGATGATTATGACGCTGAAGACTGTCACAAGGATTTTCGCCAGCATGAGCATCCTCCTAAGAGCGAATTTTGACTCTCTTCAGCCGAAGCGAGTTGGAAACAACCGAAACAGAGCTAAAGGCCATGGCAGCAGAGGCGATAATGGGATTGAGGAGGACGTGGAAGAAAGGATAGAGAATGCCAGCAGCCACAGGAATTCCCACAACGTTGTAGAAAAAAGCCCAGAAGAGGTTTTGTTTTATGACCTTTATTGTCTTCTTGCTCAACTCGATGGCGGAGACAACAGCCCGCAGGTCCCCCCGGATGAGGGTGATGTCCGAAGCCTCCATGGCCACATCTGTGCCTGTGCCGATGGAAATGCCGACATCAGCCTGGGCCAGGGCCGGGGCATCATTGATTCCATCACCGACCATAGCCACCTTTCTACCAGTCTCCTGGAGTTTCTTGATTTCGTGGACTTTATCTTCCGGCAGAACCTCTGAAATTACCTTCTTTATCCCAACTTTCCGCGAAATAGCCTCAGCTGTTCTCGGATGATCGCCGGTCATCATGACTACGTCAAGTCCGAGCTTTTTGAGTTTTTCGACAGCCTCAGCAGAGTTTTCCTTCAGAGTGTCGGCAATAGCCAACAGCCCGGCTGCCTTCCCATCCACTCCGGCATAAATAACCGTCTTTCCTTCTGCGGAGAGTTCTTCGGCCCTCTTTTCCCAGGCCTGGATATCCACGCCCAGCTCTCCCATGAATTTGGCATTCCCGAGGTGAACTTTTCTTCCTTTCACTTGGGCTTCGACACCGAGACCCTCAACAGCCTTGAAATCTTCGGGTTCCGCAATTTCTTGACTCTTATCGCGCGCTTTTTTCAGGATGGCTTCTCCGAGCGGGTGTTCGGAACCTTTCTCTGCAGTTGCGGCAAGCCGGAGGAGTTCATCTTCCTTGAAAGATGGAGAAGGGACAATATCACTGAGCTCGGGTTCTCCCTCAGTCAGGGTGCCCGTCTTGTCGAAAAGGATGGTATCGACCTTGTGAATGGTCTCGAGACTCTCTCCTCCCTTGATGAGAATCCCGTTTTCCGCGCCTTTTCCCGTCCCACCATGACGGCTGTAGGAGTCGCCAGTCCCAGAGCACAGGGACAGGCAATGATCAGCACCGCCACAAAATTGAGCAGGGCAAAGGTGAGAGACGGCCTGGGCCCAAAATCAAACCAAATGATAAATGTGCCGATGGCAATAGAAATGACCACGGGCACAAAATATCCGGAGATAACATCAGCCAGCCTCTGGATCGGCGCTTTCGAGCCCTGGGCCTCCTGGACGAGCTTGATGATCTGGGCTAAGGCCGTATCTTTCCCGACCTTGGTGGCCCGGAAGCGGAAACTCCCTGTTTTGTTCAGGGTGGCGCCGATCACTTCATCTCCCGGCGCTTTGCGCACGGGCATGCCTTCGCCGGTAATCATCGACTCGTCTACCGAAGAACGCCCTTCCTCCACAATCCCGTCCACAGGAATCCTCTCTCCCGGCCTGACAATGATCAGGTCTCCGACCAGAACTTCCTCGATGAGGATGTCCTTTTCCCCGGCGTCTCTGATGACTCGGGCTGTTTTGGGCTGAAGCCCCATCAATTTCTTGATGGCCTCGGAAGTCTGGGTTTTAGCTCTTGCTTCGAGAACCCGGCCAAAGAGAATGAGGGCGATGATGAATGCCGATGTGTCAAAGTAGACCGCGGGCGCAATCCCCGCTTTCCTGAAGAACGACGGGAAGAGCGTGGCGGCGACGCTGTAAAGATAAGCAGCCATGGTTCCCACGGCAATCAGAGTGTTCATATCGGCGTTTCGATGCCGGAGATAAATCGAAGCTTCAGTTTTTTGTATTCCTTCCTGCGGATGATCTGTTCGATATCCTCTCCCGCTTCCTCCCCTGCCACCTCAAGCACTCTGTAACCTGTCCGCTCGATCGTCCTCTTGATTACAGCCAGATTTGTCTCCGAGGGAAGGTATTCGACTCTGACCTTCCCGGTGGCCAGATTGACCACAGCCTTGGCCACTCCCCGAACCTCGAGAAGAGCTTTCTCGATTTTCTGGACACAGGAGGCACAAACGATGCCTTCAATAGGGATCTCCGTCGTCACTGTGCCGACCTCATAGCCTATTTTCCTGATCGTGGAGATGAAGTCCTGAGGCTTGACGAGCTGGGGGTCGAACATGACCGTGGCCCGCGATGTGGCAAAATTGACGTTGGCTTTCTCCACGCCATGGAGGAGGGCTAAGTTTTTCTGGATGTTGGCGGCGCAGCTGGCGCAGCTCATACCCATGATGGGAAGGTCGATCCGCTCTTGGCTCGGACTTCCGGTTTTTTCGTTGGAGTCTTTTCCAATTTTCCCGGGGCCGGGGGATTCAGCCGGTCTTTCAGAGGCAGAAATGTATTTCTCCGGGTTTTGGTCGAATTCCTTCTTGCAATATTCGGAACAAAAATAGTACTCTTTCCCTTTGTATTCTGAACTGGCGGCTGCCTTGTCTTCTTCGACCTCCATGCCACAAACGATATCTCTGGCCATCGCTCTCTCCTTTCTTCAGGACTAACTTTTCGGCGTTGAGCTATTTCTTATTTATTTTATAAGTCCTATAAAATTTGTCAATTGCAGGCCCTTTTCTCCGATTTGCATGCCCCCTTGAATTTATGTTAAAATTTCGGCGGGTAAGCTCAGAAGGAGAAAACATGTCCGGACATTCAAAATGGCATTCTATCAAACATAAAAAGGCGGCAGTCGACGCTAAAAGAGGCAAACTCTTCACCAAGATTATCCGAGAATTGAGCGTCTCGGCGCGGGCAGGCGGCGGAGACCCGGAAGCCAACCCCCGATTGCGCAAGGCCATCGCCGATGCCAAAGCCGTCAACATGCCCGCCGACAACATCAAGCGGGCAATCATGAAGGGCACAGGCCAGCTGGAAGGGGCCTCCTTCGAAGAGATCAACTACGAAGGCTACGGCCCCGGGGGTGTAGCCATTTTTGTCGAGGCTCTCTCGGACAACAAGAACCGAACCGTCTCGGAGGTCCGGCACATCTTCACCAAAAACGGCGGCCGAATCGGGGAATCCGGATGTGTCGCCTGGATGTTTAAACGGAAAGGATACATCGTCGTGGAAAAGGCCAAAGCTTCTGAGGATAAGCTTCTGGATATCGCCCTTTCCAGCGGTGCAGAAGACTTGAGGGAGGACGGGAGCAACTTCGAGATTCTCACTCCTCCGGAAAATTATGAAGCGGTCGTTGAAGCGTTAAAGACCAATAGCATTGAAATGGCCTCTTCCGACCTCGGCTACATTCCCCAGACTTATGTCAAACTCGAGGGGAAGCAGGCCCAGCAGCTTCTCCGGCTTATGGAAGAGCTCGAAGACCACGACGATGTCCAGCATGTCTGGGCGAACTTCGACATCGACGAAGCAGAAATCGCCAGCTTCTCAGCCTGAAATCATTCATGAGGGTTCTCGGCATCGACCCCAGCAGCCAATCGACAGGGTTTGGCATCATCGAGTATGATGAAAATCAGTATAAAGTCCAGGCCTTTGGAACCATCAAGCCTTCGCGCCGGCTCCCTTTTCACGAGAAGCTCGACGAGATCAAAGTGCGCCTGGAGGAACTCATCGCGGCCTACGCACCCGAGGAGGTGGCCATCGAAAACCCTTTTTACGCTCAGAACATCAAGACCGCTCTCGTCCTCGGCCAAGTCAGAGGGGCGGTGCTCGTGGCCGTCGCTTCCAGCCGCTGCTCTCTCTTTGAATACTCTGCCCTGGAAATCAAGAAAGCAGTCACAGGCTATGGCCGGGCGGAAAAACAGCAGGTCAATACGATGGTCAGGGCTTTACTCAACATCGAAAATGAATCCTTAGAGCCGGACGCCTCTGACGCTCTGGCCGCAGCCTACTGTCACCTCAATACCCGGCTGTTCCAACAAAAAGTGGAGGAATCGGCCTCCCGAAAAAGACGATGATCGCTTACCTCAAGGGAAATCTCATCCAGAAGACGCCTCAATCCGTGGTTGTCGATATCGGAGGAGTTGGTTACTGCGCGGCAATCCCTCTTTCCACTTACTTCAAGCTCGGCGAAGAAAGCAGTTCCGTCGAACTCTATATCTACACCCACCTCACGGATAATGCGCTCGCCCTCTACGGCTTTTCGACCAAGGAAGAAAAAGATCTCTTCCTGAGGCTCATCAATATCTCGGGAATCGGACCCAGGCTGGCTTTGAATGTCCTGTCCGGAATCGGGCCAGCAGAGCTCGAGGAGGCCGTGAAGAACAGCGATATCACCAGAATCACCCTTATTCCCGGGATCGGTAAGAAAACAGCCATGCGGATCGCTCTCGAGCTTCAAGAGAAAATGGAGAAGAAAGAGAAGCTTCTGCGCGCCAAGGGCTCTCAAGAAAGGGAAGACCTCATCTCAGCCCTGATGAACCTGGGATTCCGGAGGAAGGAAGTGGAGGATGTGGTCGATCAGACGATCAAGACGTTCACCTCCGCGGCAGGGTTTGAAAAGCTCCTCCGAGAATGCCTGAAGAAGATGGCCAGAATATGAAGGACGAAAAGATGACGGCTATCTTGACGCCTGTCCGAACCAAGGAAGACCTTCAATTCGAAGACAGCCTGCGGCCCAGGACGTTCGAGGAGTTCATCGGGCAGGAGACGATCAAGGCCAATCTGCAAATCTTCATCGGAGCCGCTAAAAAAAGGGAGGAGCAGCTTGACCACGTTCTCCTTTACGGTCCTCCCGGCCTGGGAAAAACAAGCCTCGCCTACCTCGTCGCCAAAGAAATGGGCGTTGGCATCAAACCTACTTCCGGCCCGGTCATCGAGAGGACAGGCGACCTCTCCGCCATCCTGACCAATATGCAGAAAAAGGAAATTCTTTTCATCGATGAAATCCACCGCCTTCATCCCTCGATCGAAGAACTTCTCTATTCCGCCATGGAAGACTACAGTCTCGACATCATCATCGGCCAAGGTCCAGGCGCCCGCAGCCACAAACTGCAGCTCAAAAAATTCACCCTGGTTGGCGCCACAACGCGCGCCGGCCGGATCACAGCTCCGCTCCGGAGCAGGTTCGGGATCATCCACCGTTTAGATTATTACAGGAACGAAGACCTGGAAAAAATCATCAAGAGGTCCGCCTTGCTCCTGAATGTGGCCATTGATGACAAAGGAGCAGAGCAAATCGCCCGCCGCTCCAGGGGCACGCCGCGGGTGGCCAACAGGCTTCTGCGGAGAGTGCGGGACTACGCCGATGTCAAGGCCGACGGCTGCATCACCGCCAGGGAAGCCGAGAGGGCTCTGGATATGATGGAGGTGGACTCTCTCGGGCTGGATGAGGTGGATAGAAAAATCCTCCTAACCATCATCGAAAACTTCGGCGGCGGACCTGTAGGAATAGCCACTATTGCTGCGGCCATCGATGAAGAAAAGGACACTATCGAGTCTATCTACGAGCCTTTTTTGATGCGTATCGGCTTTTTGGAGAGGACAATCCGCGGCCGCAGAATCACGGCCAAGGCCTACGAGCATCTCGGGTTACCTCCTCTTCCCTCTTTATCCAATTCCCAGAAAAAGCTGTTCAAAGAATAAATGGGTCCTGTCACGGCGCGTCCCCGTATCGGCTCAGGTTTGAGATTCGGCAGCACGCTGATTTTCCCCAGCGAGGAAAATCAGCTCCGACTCATCCTTCGCTCTTCTCTCCTGCGGAGAGAAACCGTGCCCGCTCAGTCTTCGACGGGCTTCCTCACTCAAACCCTTCGCCTTGCTGCTTGGAGTAAAGTCCGGGCGTTGCGGGGACTGGCGCCGTGCCACCCATTTATTGATGGAAAGACATACATAAAGTAAGGATCGCGTGCTGACGTCAGACTTCGACTACAACCTTCCGCAGGACCTCATCGCCCAAAAACCTCTCCCCCACAGGGGCGAGTCGCGGATGATGGTCATTCGCCGCCAGGAAGAGGAGATCATCCATTCGCGTTTCCAAGATCTCCCTAGTTTTCTCCAAAAGGGAGATGTCCTGGTCCTCAACAGCACCAAAGTCATTCCCGCCAAAGTCTGGGGAAAAAAAGAAGGCCAGGATATCGAGTTTCTCATGTTGAAGGAAAAAGAGGAAGGCGCCTGGGAAGTGCTGTGCCGGCCGGCAAAAAAAATAAACAGGGGAGATCGGATCCTTTTCGCTCCCGGGTTTGAAGGTCATGTCGCGGAAGTGGAAGAGGGAGGGAAAAGAATCCTCCAGTTTTCCTCCGGGGATGTTCTCACCCATCTCAAAAAGATCGGGTTTGCTCCTCTTCCCCCTTACATCAAGCGCCCAAAAAAGGACTGCGCCCTCAGGCCTTTCGACATCGAAAGGTACCAGACGGTATTCGCCCGGAAGGAAGGCGCCATTGCCGCACCTACAGCCGGTCTTCATTTTACACCTCAGATCTTGGAAAAGATAAAAAAACAAGGCGTGAGCGTCTGTGCCGTAGACTTGAAAGTGGGGCAGGCCACCTTTCAGCCTGTCCGGGCTGAACGTATCGAAGAGCACAGGATGCTTGAAGAACCCTATACCATAAGCCCGACGGCTGCTCAAAAAATCAACCTGGCTAAAAAAGAAGGGAGACCTGTTGTGGCCGTCGGGACGACGGTCGTCCGGGCTCTCGAAAGCGCATCGCAAGAACATCAAGTCTCACCGGGCACCCGGTTGACCAGCCTTTTTATCTACCCCGGCTTTGTCTTTAAGACTGTCGACAGGCTTTTGACCAATTTCCATCTCCCCCGGTCGACACTTCTAATGCTTGTTTCAGCCTTTGCCGGACTCGATCTCATTCAAAAGGCCTATGCTGAAGCCGTGCGCCAGAGATACAGGTTCTACAGCTACGGCGATTGTATGCTCATCCTTTAGAAAATTCCTTTTGCCTGAAATTTGACAAAATCTCCCGCCTGTCTTATAAATCTTGGCAGAACAAAAATTCATCCGGCCAAACCATGAAAGACGACAAAGAAATGGAAGAGAAGGTGGCTGACATTCTCTACCCCAGCACTAAGGCCAAGGAATTCAAAATTACCCTCGTCTTTCGGTACAAACTTTCCCCTGATTATGACAGGGCTGTTGACATGGCCAAAAGGAACCCGACCTATAGGGAAGAAGGAGACGGCGAATGGATCCGCAACTCCGCCACCTTCACACCGGATGAGGTTGATGACCTCTTTGCTCTCTTTAACCTCGTCCACGAATGGGAGGGCACCGAAGTCTTGGTCAACCACAAGAGGATTCCTTATGGCCATCAGCTCTGGCTTCCTTTGATGTGGTTCTACAGGATCAAGTAAACCCTTGCTCCTTCTTGACTTCTTTTCAAACTCCGCGCTATCATGACGACTAAAGGAAAAGGAGTTAAAAAATGAAAAAATTTATCCTTCCAATCATCTTAGGTCTGCTTTTGCTCTTTATTTGGACAAATTCCTGCAAGTCTCCTTCTTCAGTTGACCAGCCTCTTAATCCTTTCACGTCAAAATCCAACTCGACCTCAAGCTCAGGGGCGTTGACCAGTGCTTCGACCGGTTTTCTCCAGGTTATCCTCAAAGACAATCCCATCGCTGATGCACAAAATGTCTTTGTCACCATCAACAAGATTTCTGTTCATAAAGCATGTGAAGAGCCTAATGATTGTGATTTTATCATCGTCT
>Ga0315280_10001416_pt1 | contig 41417 bp, 46 predicted proteins | sample YL17G06_40_MG_FD_203697 | JGI IMG/M metagenome (GOLD analysis project Ga0315280, IMG submission 203697) | Sediment microbial communities from Yellowstone Lake, YNP, Wyoming, USA - YL17G06_40 | ecosystem: Environmental > Aquatic > Freshwater > Lake > Sediment | place: USA: Wyoming | collected...
CGACAGGGTGTAACCTTGGAAGTTTTCGGCGAAGGTGAATCCATGGGGCCGTTAAGCGAGTCGATGAAGAAGGAGTTAGTAAAGCGGCAGGGAGACATCAAATACGATATCAAGTGGGCCACTCTAGGAGAATACCTCGAATATCTCGTGAAACGGGGCATATCTCCGAACGTCGCATCATTCGTTGGCGCCACCACCGTTCGCATTCACGCACTGGGATATGAGGATCGGCCGGCGACGGCGCAAGAGCTCAACATGATGCGCGAGCTTGTGCGTCAGGCTATGGAGGAAGGCGCAGTTGGTCTTGGATCCTCGCTGATCTACGCACCTGCATTCTACGCTCCCACAGAAGAGCTAATCGAATTGGCCAAGGTAGTAGGCGAGTATGATGGCTTGTACATTTCGCATATTCGGAGCGAGGGAAATCGACTGCTTGAGGCGATCGATGAGCTGATACGTATAGCGCGAGAAGCCAATGTGAGGGCTGAAATATATCATCTGAAAGCGGCCGGCAAGTCGAACTGGTACAAGCTTGATGCCGCGATTAGGAAAGTTGAAGCAGCAAGACGTGAGGGCCTTCAAATCACCGCTGACATGTACTCCTATACTGGAAGCGAGACAGGGCTCGACGCAGCTATGCCACGATGGGTACAGGAAGGAGGGCATGAGGAGTGGGTCAAGCGGCTGAAGGATCCTTCTATTCGACGCCGCGTCGAACAGGAGATGTGCACACCTACGGACAAGTGGGAGAACATGTATCATGCTGCCGGGCCCGAAAACATGATGCTGGCAGCGTTCAAGTCTCAAAAGCTCAAGCCATTGGCCGGCAAAACCCTTGGGGCCGTGGCGGCTATGCGAGGAAAATCCGCTCCCGAGACCGCAATGGATCTCGTCGTCGAGGACGACAGTCGCGTCGGCACCATTTACTTCGTGATGTCGGAAGCAGATGTTCGAAGAAATGCAGCGCTGCCTTGGGTGAGCTTCGGATCAGACGCAGAATGTGTGAGCCCTGAAGGCGTTTTCATGAAGATCCTTCCACATCCACGTGCATACGGAACCTTCGCCAGATTTCTCGGCAAATATGTTCGCGATGAAAAAGTCGCAACTATGGAAGACGCAATCCGACGCCTAACATCCCTGCCGGCACGGAACCTGAAACTCAAACGGCGCGGAATGCTAAAGACGGGATACTACGCTGATATTGTAGTATTCGATCCAGCCAAAATTAGAGACCATGCTACCTTCGACAACCCGACCCAGTACTCGACTGGAGTCGTGCACTTGCTCGTAAATGGCGTACCTGTTGTAAAGGATGGTGAACACACCGACGCGAAACCCGGACGAGTGGTGCGCGGTCCCGCTTGGAAAGGAGATAAGTAGCGGATCTCGCGAATGAACTTTGAACGGATATTCAAATTTGGAGAATTACATACTCGAAAAGACTATTGAGACAGCAACAGCGCTGACGCAAAGTCAGAGCGAATTTACGAGTCTATGATGTGATCTTTACGTATCGCTCAACAGCAGAAACTAGGTTCTCAATGTCTTCATGAGTGTGCGCCTAACTGACTGGTCCGTGCAACATTTCGGGTGTGAGAAGCAGAATTGCTTTCTCAAAAAGGTAATTGAACATGTTCTTTGACTGCGCATAGTCGCATACTGGATAGCTATTCGCATTTCGCAGAGGCTTCTTGTCGGTCATATGGAATCAACGCGTCTGCCCAGGTAGCATTCAGATGCCGATGATTCAAACTTCAGCTTCACCTAAGGAAATCGAGGAAGCCGTCAGAAAGATCCCCATGGGGCGCCTAGGTAAGGTCGAAGACATCGCAAACCTCGTTCTCTTCCTAGCCTCTGACGCGTCGTCTTACATCACTGGTGCAAGCATAGACATCAATGCAGGAGAACTCATGATATAGTCCGACGCGAGTATGTGTTGAACCATATGCTTGGCCCGAGAATCATGGAGTACTAGAGATCAGTGTTGCACGTTGTCATTGTGGGAGGCGGTATCATTGGTATGTTTTCATCGTACTATCTTATTCGGAACGGATTCTCGGTTACAATAGTTGACAAGAATCCTGATTGCGGGGAAACGTCTGTTCATAATGCTGGGCTAATAGTGCCCTCTTTCGCTACCACTCCCCCCATAGACTTTGCGAAGATAATGTTGGGATACCTCGGGCGCCAAGGGCCTGTATACATATCGCCCGGTGAAATCATCAGAAATGCAGGGTGGTTATTGAGAGCTCTCAGAAGCGTACGCGGGTCTGAAAAGGCGCTTATCGAATTCGGGGTCAAAAGCCTAGAACTGTACAAAGATTTTTTCGCTGAAGAGTCAGTCGATGTGGACCTCATAAAGGGGGTTGTCGGACTCTACATCGATGCCAACATTGCGGCGAAAGCTGCACGTGAACTGAGCGGTCAATTCATAGATGGAGAAGAAGCTCATCGGCTGGGCTTCAAGGGATTTGGAGGGGGCGTCTTGTTCGAAGAAGAGTTGTCCGTGAACCCTGCAAAGCTCTTCAGCCAGCTGAGGGAAAAGCTCTCCAAGATGGGCGCCAGGATCCTTATCGGAAAAGAAGCTCGGTTGATCGGCACTCCTCCAAGAATCAACTCGGCGGTAGTCGATAGTGAAAAGTTGACAGGCGACGTATTCGTGGTTGCAGCCGGCGCGTGGAGCCGAGAGCTTTGTAAGCCCCTGGGTTATGATCCTCCAATCATACCGGCTAGGGGACTCGCCATGATCTTCGATACTGGTGGTGCCAAGCTGGCTGGCTACCCGACCTTGCTCGAGGACTACGGCATCCCTGTGGTTCAACACAACCAAAACACCCTTAGTGTAGCGGGATTCTTCGAGCTTAGAGGTTTTCAGAGCACATTCAGCGAGTCAAGGAAGAGCTGGCTCCTAAATATCCTGAGCAAGCACCTGGAAGATCAAAACAAGCTGAGATATGTGAAAGAAGGAGTCGGCTTCAGACCATGTACGCCGGATCAACTTCCACTTATCGGCAGGGTTCCGCGGTACGAGAATCTCTTCATAGCATCCGGACACTGCCGCTTAGGCATAACCCTCGCCGCAGCCACAGGTTACGTGGTCGAGTCCATGATCGCCGGGAAACCGCCTCGAGAGAGTTTGCTGTGGCACTTTGACCCTGTAAGGTTCGTATAAGTCGGCTTTCTTGACGATTGAGACTGAGGTAGTCTATCTTGAGTCAGATTTTCCGTGTCAATCGTGTTCCCACGGTTGGAGGCCTTCACTGAGTGAAACGATGTGATCATCCCTTTCTATTGGGGGGGTCTCGATATATCCACAAAGAGCGAACGCGGTTTTTCAGCAATTCTTGGCTGAGGTGACGTTGAACGCGGTCAAAAAGAAAGTGACTGAAATTACAGAACTTAGCGTATATAGCTAACTTACTTCTATTACAAAAGTGTCTTATAACGGCTGCAGCGACCTAGCCACGGACAGTTATCGCTAGACGCTTGTTTCTATCGGCGGTAGCTGTTACACGGAAAATGTGGCATGGGAATTTGGAAAAAGGACAGAAAAGAGTTGTCTGGACCAGAGAAGCGACCGGTTTAGTACGTGAAATCAGTCCTTACATAGCGATACTTGGAACAATTGCAGTTACGATCGGTGCTGGATGGCAGAAGCGAGTATTCCAAGTCGCCGGATGGGCTCCAGTGCCAGAAAATACGTTTCCGTTCGGAATACCTCCTGTTGTTATGGCGTTTCTGGAAACAGCGGTACCGGTGATCATCGCATTCTTTGCCTTAGGATATCTGGCTGCGGTCATGCCCCGAGCCGGTGGTGGATACGTCGCCATGACGAGGATTACCCATCCCTTGCTCGGGTTCGTTGTGACTTGGCTGGAATACGCTTGGTGGTGGTTCGCGTACGGCGTGATATCTAGTCTGGTTATGGAAAGCCTCCTCATGTTCGTTGGCTTGGTCGCAGGGCCAGCGGCTATGGCGCCGTATCTTACCCCATGGTTCTTGGCGGCCTTCGGAATAAGCATGATAGTCGTTTTCTCCCTACTCAGTACCTTTGGCGTGAGGTGGTTTGGATGGCTGATGCAAGTAATAGTCTGGCTCCCCTCCATCATAATACTGATGATTTTCGGTATTTTCCTAAGTGCAACCCCGACCGCTTTAGACAGTGGCGCTTTATTCTACCTAGGTCATTCGCCCATAGAATACACTCAGGCCGCGCTTGCACAAGGCATGGCCACGGCGTTTCCCGGCAATTACTGGGATTCTGTAAACGTCGCTATGATTGGAGCCGCTTGGGCTTGGACGGGGTTCGCAGGCATGACGTTTGCTTCCGGAGAGATCAAAGAGGCAAGCAAGAAGATGCTGAAAGTAATGATAATTTCTGGAGTCATCCTACTGTTGTTCTACATATTCATTTCATGGGCGATGGGCCGAGCCGCTATGCTGACAGGAACAGTATCCGTTCCAGGAGTCGGTGACTACTCTTTCTTGACAGCATGGGGTTACCTATCGTATGGCGGCGGCAACCTAGCAAAGGCTGGATTACCAGGGATTAAGGCGTGGCTCCCTCTACTGTCCGTGTTACTAGCCCACGGAGAGGGTTTGGTCATTCTAGTACCTCTCGTTGGCGTTGTGGGCGCTTTGTGGCTGTTCAACGATCTCCCAGTCATGGCCCTGGCTTCATCACGTCTGCTCTTCGCAATGTCGTTCGATGGTATGCTTCCTAAAACCTTCTCAGACGTCAGTGAGAAATGGCACACACCTATCAAGGCAATATGGTTTACAACCCTACTAGCCGTACTTGGAGTCTATACAGAATCTGGATTGTATCAGAAAGGATACCTCTATCTCGGGTCCTTTCTGTATCCGATATTCGATACTGGTTTAACATCAGGAGACCTCTGGGATTTCATATTCTTCACATTCATATGCCTAACACTAGCACTCCTACCCTACACAAGAAAAGACATCTACGAGACAGCGCCAGTTTTCAAAAGCAAAATCGCGGGTGTCCCATGGATCACTGTCCTAGGCTTGATTGGTTTCATAACTAATCTATACATCGACTGGACGTTTTTCATGGCTCCTGTAGGAGGATTACTCGCCCAAGGATCGACACCTGTAGTATTCACAATATTGCTCGCATTGATCCCCGTCTTATTCTACATCTACTACAGGTGGAGAGCCAGAGTCACTGGAAGAGACTATAAGACGATATTCACACAACTACCACCGGAATGACCTTCTCTCCCCCCTTTCAAGCCCCAAAACATCAAGAGCATCCGCCATGATTCACAGCGGATGCTGTACTGTGTTCGACAACACATCGGAGACACAGAAAAACGTATCATTCGAACCATCGTCATTAGAAATCACTGGTTGAACAAAATGACGAAGATCCGCCTCATGTTTGCCACAGACATTCATGGGTCAGAGACTGTCTGGAGGAAATTTCTGAACAGCGCTAAGGTTCTTGGGTTAGATGCACTGGTGCTCAGCGGCGACATGACTGGCAAGGTTGTTGTTCCAATAGTCAAGAGACCTGACGGCAAATATGACGCGGCACTTCATGGCAATCCGTACGTACTATCCGAAGAAGAGATACCCGAATTTTCGAAGAAATGCAGGTTGGTTTCCTACATACCCTACATAACGACACCAGAAGATGCAACAGTCTACGAAACCGACAAGGAGAAACGTGAAAAACTGTTTGAAAAACTTGAGCTGGAAGTTGTTAAGCTTTGGCTGGACCTGATACCTGAGAAAGTGCCGAAGAACTGCAAGGTTGTCATAAGCCCTGGAAACGACGATAAGTTTGCGATAGACGGCATCATAAGAAGCTGTCCATCGGTCACCTTTGGCGAGGAAGAGGTCGTTGAACTTGACATGGAGCACGAAGTAGCATGCTGCGGATGGGTAAATCCAACGCCATTCCACTCACCTCGTGAATGTAGCGAGGAAGAGTTGTATCAAAAGCTCGACGCCACGGTGTCCAAGGTCAAGAATCTAAGAACAGCGATCTTCGCCTTTCATTGTCCACCATTCGGTGGCATCATAGACGTGGCCCCAATGCTTGACAAGGACCTGAGACCTATTGTTATGGGTGGAACCCAAGTGACGGCTCCAGTTGGCTCTAAAGCGGTAAAGAAGATAATCGAGAAGCACCAACCATTACTCGGGTTGCATGGTCACATACACGAAAGCCCCGGATCTGTTAAGATTGGAAGAACTTTATGCATGAACCCAGGCAGTGAATACGGAGAGGGAATTTTCAAGGGATTTCTCGTCGAGTTGGAAGATGATAAAATAATGAAACTGCAAAAGATCGAGGGATAGGACTTGTATGACCTCTTGTGCCAGCTTGAGGAGGAACTGATGGCCAAGGGTGGAAGATGGATTGCAGATTTTAACGAGTCTGAAAGAAATTACAAATTGGAAGACGTGACTTTTGACGCGTGCATAAGAGGTGACACGAGGATAAGAGAATTCGGCATTTTTTCACGTGCAATGGACGCGTTTCTTTTGCCAAGATACTTCGTTGCATGTTACGCTCTGGTGATGGAGAGCGTAACGACGAATTTCCTAAGGAAATGTCTACACTTAATTGGAAGGAAATCCGACGCAGACCAGGTAACCTGGAACTGGCTAGTACTATTTACCCAACGAGATCCATCTAGGGACGTCGTTGAATTAGTTGAAGGGCTAGAAGACAAGAAAATAGGATTACTCCTATATGATTCAAGCTCCGGTTCATTGGTAACTAGCAGAAATCAACTTGGAGAACGTTTGAGGTCGTGCGTGAGATTTTGGTCGAAACGGTCTCGCCGGTAAAGTACTCCGAGATTCTTAAGCTATTTATCATTCTTACGACTGTGCAGATAGGTTTTCTTCTGCTTGTACCAGTTTGGCTTGTTAACGCAGTTCTCCATTTCCTTATGGCGAGCATTCCCATATCAGCCCCAGTTGCATACTATGTCTATCTGAAAACTAGGCACATCAAGTTCTCTTACGATGACGAGGAGTTCACCATGAGACGCGGTAAGTCGGTCTTGACTCACAAGTGGAAGGAGTTCTCGAAGGTCTTGCTGGTCAAAGTGCGGGGACATGAATTCTTGATCCGGCTTTGCTTCACGGAAGGTGGCGCATTTGACCTGGCAGCGTCAAAGTTGGGATTGAACCCGTTTTCATTTAGGGTCAAAATCCTGAAATTGGTTCAAGGCGGTGCGTAGAAGCAGAACCGCGCTCGCACATTGCAAGGCCTAACGCAGTTCTTGAAAGCGAACCCGAGAAAAACGATTCCCCGTCATGCCGCACAGGTTTCGAATCACGGTGTTTCCACAGCAGTGTTCCACCACGGTTTGGTCCATTTCTCCTCAACCTTGGGCAGATGTTGCAACAGCTCCTTTATCCGCTCTGATACAGTCGCAATCCCACTCTGGTCTAACCATCTCTTGAGGAACTCGTTTCTCTCCACCAGATTTCTTAGATTCAGCGTAACAGTTAGACTCAATTTCTTATCTATTCCGGAAAATGCGTGCATATTCCTCAGCATTTTACTGGGATCGATCTTCTCTGGTCCTTGCCCAATCGGATGATCTAGGAAAATGGCGCAGACGTCTCTTACGTCTCTTTCTTCCATTCCGACGACAATTCTATCTGGAGAATAGTAGTCGTATGGTAATACCCTGAATTCCTGTGCAGCTTCTTGGAGTGAACTAAGATCGTCTTTGGATGGGTCCATTATGAACTGACATTTTGAAAGTGTCAAACACTCCAGTCCGATTGTGTAGAGGTTCTCTCGATATCTGTCGAATTCCTTTACATCTATTTTGTGGCGTAAGTCTATAGTGTCACAGAAAATGTCTACCTTAGTTACGGTCGGCAGCCCCTCCTCCGTTACACCGTTGATCGTCCTGACTCTGTATCTTCGTCCTTGCCGCATTGCGTTGAATGCCACGTCACCCTGGGTCTTGAAAAACTTAAACTGTGTTCCAAACGCCTTGTCCATATTCAGCAGAATTCTTAGGAAGTTTGAGCCCAACTTTTTTGGAACAATGAAATCTGTATCATTGATTTTTCTGGCTAAAGGTCCTTTTCCATTCGCATGTTCGCAAAGGATCTTAATGGCGCCTCCACCGAACAGTAGCGCCGGGATGGGTTTGTCACTGATCCTCTTTTCGAATGCTTCTGGATACAGCTTATGAAGTTCAGGGGCCTTTGCGCACGCCCAGAGTGTCACGATCGCGCTTTGCATTGGAAGATATTGTAAGTCAATGTACTTTGGTAGACCAAGTTCATCGGCCATTTCATTGATGTTCACGTTTGACGTTAGGGGTAATTTGATCTCATGTCTAGTTCCGTCAATCTCCTCATAGAGAATAGTCTTGCTTGAGGTTCCAGTGATGAAAGATGAGTCATCTCCTTCGCCAGCCAAACTAATCTCCCTCACACGTCCAATTTGTTAGGTCCACAAAGGGGTTAGAACCATGATGCGAGTTGTTGTCTTTCTATATATCTCTGCCTTCATATAGCTGATAGAACGATTCGTCAAAGAAAACAGGTGACGAAATTCGTATTGTACGGTGTGAGAAACCGGGAGTGGGGGTGTGGACTGCTTCGATCTTTGTTCTATGGACTGTTTATCGTCACGTATCCACGCTTGATTTATATCTAATAAATCATTAGATGCAGGGGATGATGCTGATGGGGTATGTGAGCAAGTTAACGTCCGCTGGTCAATTGACCATCCCGAAGGAGATCAGGCAGAGGCTGAGGTTGCGAGCGTCATCACTGGTTGTCCTAGATGAAGTTGGAGACGTGGTGTTGCTTCGGCCATTAGAGGCGGATGAAGAAACTTTGAGGATTTTGCGCAGGAAGCTAAAGAAGACTGGCTTGACCAGGATGCGTGTCAATGAGATCGTCGAGAGAGAACGAGCAAAGCTCTGGAAAGAAACAACTGAGAGTATTCGTTGACGCCAACACAATCGTTAGTGGCTTGCTCTTCGACGGGAATGAAGTACTCCTGCTGAAGTTAGGGGCAATCGGTGCCTGCAGCCTCGTCACGACGCGTCGTGTTTTGGACGAGGTGAACCAAACTCTTAGAGCAGAAGAGTTTCAGTTGAACCCAGACGTTATCATCAAACTCCTTTCGTACGTGAACAAATGTGTTGTTGTCCACGAGGATATGCCCCGAACGGACTTGGAAAGGTACCTAGCAAGACTTGACGACAAGAAAGATACGCATGTCCTAGCCGTGTTCGAGAAACTAAAGTGCGATGTCCTAGTAACCGGGGACAAAGAATTACTGAGAAAGGTGGCTGGAGCCAAAACGACGAGACGAATTTTGGAAATGCTTCTAGGGACAAGTTGATCATTATGCGTGAACGTCAGCCACCCATGTTGAATGTGTTTGCCGGCTAAAACATTCAACTGAATCGACTATCCATCTGGTTACGGGGACAGTTGGCCCCGGCGGGCCCGCCAAAGACCGTTGGCAGCCCCCGAATTTTCCTATGCTTATCCAACCCGAAGAAATGAATAAGTATGTGTGCACACAGTTTTCACTTATGGCAAATATAACGCTCTCCGTGCCTGAAGAGGTTTATCGTAGGATGAAGAGAAGGCGCGACGTGAAGTGGAGTGAGGTCGCTAGGCAAGCAATAGTGATGAAGCTTGAGCGCTTGGAAGGCCCGGTTGGCTTCTCTATCTCAGCGTCTGAGCTAGCGGAAGTGATTGCGAAGGCAGGGGTGAAGCTGGATAAGGTGTCGGTCGATGAAGCGGTCAGGCATTACAGGAAGATGAGGGAGTTGGAGTGGCAGAGAACCTCTACGATTCAAGCGAATTGATTGAATTACGCAAGGCCGGCGATCAGGCAGAAGGATACACGACAATACTGAACTTGATCGAGTTTCCCAAAGGCGTTGAGCTCACGCAACTGAGAACACTCTACCCTACCAGAGAAGACTACGATAATGCCCTAGTCTGGTCTGCGGAATTACTGAAGCGAGGCACACCTGTCCCGGCCATAGACTTGGTAATCTCCGCAATCTCAGTTAGGCTTGGTCTCCAGCTTGTGACGCGGGATCGCCATTTCAGGCACATCAAGTCAGCGGTCAAAGAGCTTATCTTTCGGACGGAGCGCTAAGCGGGGCACCTCTTCCCTTTCCGGGACCGATCGCAATGCTAAGAGGCGCCGCAATTCCAACCGGATCCAGTACCGACATGGTGGGCGTTACTTTTCAGTATGCTATGGTTAGAATGTTTTCAGCATAACCGACCTGTCGCCTTCTGGAAGGTTGGAGGAAGGCGCGAATGGGGGTAGGTCTATCATCGTCCTCAAACCCGGTTCCAGACTTTCGATCTTTGGAAGAACGTTAACTACGATTGCAGGTGTAGCTCTGTCTCCCTGAACTCCACCCCGAATCACCATATCGACCGGTGGAACCCCGTCGATTAGGATAGAATCGTGAGGATCTTTGGCTCCAAGGTACATTCGCAGATCCAGCACGACCAGTTCTTGGCCTGCGAGGATTCCTTTCGCAACCTGGCGAACCCCTGCCACGGATCCTGCTGGAACGTTGATGTAGTCGCTACTTACAGGTGTCTCGGCAACAACAGGCGTAATTCTCTCCTGGATTTCACCAACCTTCCATCCCATGGCCAAAGCGATCAGGCCGACGGATTCTGGGAGACCGACGTGTTTGATTGTTCCCTCCGCCACTTTCTTCTCGAACTGTGCAGGGGGCAGTCCTGCTCCAATCTTCTTCTGAAGCGGCAGTCTCCGTCTTGAAGCGTCTACCACTCGCTCGGCTCGAATCGAATTGACCCTCTGGCATACGCCGCTCATGACCACTATGAGAGTGTCCAGCAGAAACCCAGGATTCACGCCTGTCCCAAGTACGACTACTTTCTTCTCCTTGGCGCGTTCGTCTAGTTCTTTCGCCAAATCTGGATACTTGATAAAAGGATACGAGAGCTCTTCCGCTGTTGAAACAACATTCACACCATACCGAACGAGTTCCAACACTTGAGGATGTATTGTCTTCATGTAGGACGAAGTGGCGTGGGTCACGATGTGTGGAGAGGTACGTTTCAGTACGTCGGTCGCTTTATCGCTCACAATCACTCCTGTGTTCCTAGGTCTCTCGAGGAGTTGGCCTACGTCTTTTCCAACTTTGTTTTTGTCGATGTCGATTGCGCCGACCAACTGCACCCATGGTCTAGCTAGAAGGACCTCAACGATTCCGAGTCCGATCGGTCCTAAGCCATATTGGACCAGCTTGATGGTCTTCAACCTCGCTCTGCCTCTCCGCTTACTACTCCAGCGCTTCAACGACTAGCTCGGCGATGTCCTTGATAGGCATACTCTCGGACGTTCCAAGAGCCTTCGAACCGTCCTCGAACATTGAGATGCAATACGGGCAGGCTGCTGCAAGGATGTTAAGCCCTACCTGCTGAGCTTCTTCGATCCTTATCACGCTTGGTTTCTTTTTGGCTTCGACCGTGTACCAAGTGTTTCCGCCTCCGCCGCCGCAACAGAAACTCTTCGTGCGACATCTGGGCAACTCTACCATTTTTCCCGCGGAGATGGTTCGAATAGCATCTCGTGGAGCTTCATACTCGTCGTTGTACCTACCCAAGTAGCATGGGTCATGGAACGCGATTGTTCGTTCGTTGTTTTTCTTGAGCTTCAGCTTTCCGTCTCGTATCAGTCTCGCTATTAGCTGTGTGTGGTGCATGACCTCGAACTTCGCGCCGAATCTCGGGTACTCGTTCTTGAAGGTGTTGAAGCAGTGTGGACATTGGGTGACAATCTTCTTGACACCACGCTTGGTCATAATCTCTATCAATTCCATCGCTGCCTGTTGGAACCTGCCCTCTTCTCCAACCCGACGGGCAACTTCGCAGTTGCACTTCTCTTCGTTTCCTAGGACGCCGAATCTCACGCCTGCCGTTCTCATGATTTTGACGAAGGCACGTGAGACCGCTTGGTTCCTCATGTCGTACGAGCCTGCGCATCCTACCCAGTAGAGAACCTCCTGGTCGGGTTCTTCGCCCCACAACTTGACGCCGAGTCCGTCTGCCCATTTCATTCGGTCTGTGCTGGGAAGCCCGTAAGGGTTGCCGGCTGTCGAAAGTGAAGTGATGAGGTCTCTCTTCTTTCGGTCCACCCTTCCCTCTGCCATTAGATGTCTACGCATGTCGTAGATGGCTTCGACGTGTTGAATGAGAACTGGGCACTCCTGCACGCACGCGCGGCAGGTGGTGCAAGCCCAAAGCTCTTCCGGATCTATTACATCTCCATGGAGATGTCGATCGCTCTCGAGAGATAGTTCATGATTCTTTAGCTTGAGTATGAGGTGCATTGGTGACAGTTTTGTTCCGGCGGCTGTTGCTGGGCAGGCGTCTGTGCAGCGTACACACAGGGTGCAGGAGTCGAAGCTGAGTTTCTGGCGCCACGTGAAGTCATCAATCTCTGTGGCTCCGATCTTAACATCGAAGTTTCCCGTCTCCATCATCCGTTTCAGATCGAAGGGCGTTGATAGCTGGCCCTTCACGGCCATTGGTGTGTAGTAGATGTTGAGAGGAGAAGTGACCAGGTGCATCAGGCGAGAGTTTGGTATGTAGGCGATGAGTGAGAAGACAAGTGCCGAGTGAATCAGCCATAGGCTTGGGTAGAGCTCCACAAGCGCCTTCGGCCCCAGGGGACCAAAGAGCGGAGAGAGTACGCTGCCTACTGGAGATTTCCAGGCCCAAGTGTTGACTCCCATCATGAGGAAACCTGAAACCGCCATTGCGACCATCATACCGTATACGAACGAGTCCTCCCAAGCAGTCTCAAGCGTCGGCACGGTGGGTCTAAGGCGCCTGAATTCGAGCAGGATCAATCCGGCCCCAAAGAGTAAGGCGACGTAGCCCACGGTTGTTTCGAGAATTGGGAAGAACATTCCGAGGAGCAATAGGAAACCGATTATCGAGAGCAGCACGTGGTTGATTCCATTGTACTTCTTGTTGAGAACCTTTGACTGCGCAAGACCAATTGAAACGAGTCCACTTAACCTAGAACGCCGAGTTCCCGAGACCTTCTCGGGTCTTCCCTTCTTCCAAGCACGCACATGTTTTCTGAGGCCCACAATGAACAGATACACTGTGATTGCTGCGATTGTCCACCAACCAATAACGAAGGGCAGAGGAACATGCTGAAAGATATCTCTGATGAGATCCATTCCTCCACCTCCTATGAAACCCCTTTAGCCACATGTTGGCGGAGCACCAGGTAGACAGGCGCGGCTGCGATGAGAGGTACAGCGATCACGATCGATCCAAGAATCAGATTCATCGTATCGACTGGAATGGAAAGATCTGCTGATAGGATCTCATTCAAGGCATAGAGCGTCAGGGTCGCTAGGAATCCGATCGCCCACACGCCTATGGCTGTCTTCAGTGGTCTCCGAAGCGCCCGGACTTCTTTACCGCGATCGATTATGGGTAGCAGTAGAAGGACGAGGAACAATACCGCGGCGACTAGGATCCCAACCACCTTTGCGCTTAGGAGGTCAACGCCGAAAACTGCAGCTGGAGGTGCAAAATGCACTATGTCGTAGATCCATCCTACCCATTTGAGCAGTCCATACGCCCACAGGAAATACCATTCTGGAACTATGAACCGCGGCGTGAGGAACTTGTTGGCCGGGTCGCCCGGAAACTGGACGGCGTATGCACTCAGCAGGAGGACTATTCCGAGCGTAACCAGTGAGACTATCAAGACGGGAGCAATTTGCTGAGGAAAGAATGGACCGAAGAGGGGAGCTACCTGTTTTTCGCTTTTGGTCTTCCATGCTTCTTCAGGTTCCGAGACTCCCTGAAGGATGACTAGGAGCATATGCGCGCCGACAAGAACAAGGGCTACGACGGGTAGGAGGCTCACGTGGTAGAAGTATATTCTTGTCAGTGTGGTAGCCGATAATCCTGTTCCGCCCAAGAGGATCTGAGCGAGGGAGTTCCCCAGGAGTGGGATTGCTCTCATTATTTGTATGCTAATCGTTGCGGCCCAGTAGCCCAACTGGTCCCAGGGAAGAAGATAACCCGAGAACGAGTATGCAAGCGCCAAGCCCAGGCTGAAGACGCCTAGGAACCAGGTCAGCTCGCGGCCGACTCTGTAGGGACTGCGGAAGAATGCCCAGAACGCATGGACCGCAACAGCGGCGACTAGAAGGTTGGCGCCCCACTGATGCATCCCTCTAATTAACGCTCCAAGAGGAACGGATCTCATAATGTTCTGGACGCTCAAGTAGGCCTGTGTCGGAGTTCCTGGGTCGCCGACCGCGGATGGAACGTAGTTGAAGGCGAGGAGGAGTCCTGTAATTCCTTGCAGGATAGCGAGAAATGCCGTGATGGCGCCTGCATAATAATATGGATATATGAACCAAAAGACTCTCGACCTATTCTGCCTCGTAAGCGTGCTCGGCAACGCAAAGTTGATTGTTCTTTGGGTTTTTGCAATAAGCGGAGAGATGAGAAGTCGCTTGTCAAGCCATTCGTAGATTCTCTTTGCGCGTGTGGTCAATGAGTCATTCACCCACAGTACGCATAGGTCTCTAAATTCGAGGGAACGCCGGTGACTTTTCCATCCCTTATCTCAACAGGGATGATCGGCGCAGCCCTTGGCGGTGGTCCACCAATTACTCTTGCCCCTCGATACTCGACCCCATTTGGCATGATATCTTTTACAATATCGTACGGGTCGAAGATGCCGTCATGACATCTGCAGAAGAGTACAGCTTCGTTCGGTCGGTCTAGGTGCCACGTGGCTATACAGCAGAGATGCGTGCAGGCGCTCGAAAAGGCGATCAGTCCGCTGTTCGCCGTTGCACCCCGAAGCTTACTTTCGTCAATGCGGATAAGAATCGCTGGTATGCTACCGCGCCACAGGACTCCCGCACCTTTCCCAATTTGATCGAAATCCTCCACCTTCACCTCAGATCCTGACTTGTCGGCATACCAAGTTCCTTTTTCTGGACCATACCTGAAGGTGTTGTCAACTTCGCCCTGTTGCTGACCACCTCCTGAGCTCGGTAGAAGTGACGTAAGAAGTGAAAGAAAGGAGGCGATGGTTCCCAAGAAACCTAGGGCGACCATCATCTGGATAAATTGGCGTCTGCTCGCCGAATGCCGCGCTTTCTTTCCAGATTCGGGAGCGTCCTTCTCACTCATGCTCATCACTCTCGCGAGCCTTCTCGAACTGGCGCGCGGCCACCGTTTCCAATCGAGGCTTTCTTGTGAACGCTTCGCTCATGAAGGCGCTCCTATAGACTGCCAAGATGGTTGCTGCAAGGAATGTTGCGATCGCGAGCATGGTCCCTATGGCAATCGATCCAATTCCTTGAAGGGCGCTGACAACTATCAATGCATCCAGGGCTACTTCTAGAGTCACGAGCGTAATGATTGCAACGAATGGAGCGTCAACGGATGAAAGAGGATTTTCTAATCTCACCAAGTCAGCAGGTCCAAGATTATTCAACGATGGCATCATCTTGTCCCTCTCCTCTCTGAGAACAAAGAACATCACTAGCATCAACAAAAAGATGAAGAGGAAGGCGATGAGCCCAGCGACGAACGAGGGAATCTCGAACAATAGGTATCCGGCTCCACATCCTACGGCTCCTCAAATGCTAGCGGCATCTGAGGATCAAACGCGCACTAGATTCCTACCGTATATTAGTCCTCCTTCAATTTCTCACTTCTGCGTTTCTCGATTAGACGGTGCATCCATTCTGCACCTAACCTCTTCGTCAGAGGATTCAGGTCCACGGCACATGATATGCTGGAGAAGCAATCATCTTTCGTTGCCGATAGGATTCAACAATCCCTCAAACCAATCTAATGTCGCTGATACGGCCTTCTCTTCCTCTCCTTTGAATGTGTGGCCCGTACCTGACAGTACCTTTAGCCGCTTTCTTTCCGTTAAAGATCTCTCAAACTTCATTGTTTCTGACATCGTGACATATTCGTCCTCATCTCCTATGAGCAACAAGATCGGTGGATGATTCTTACTAGCAAGCAGCTGTGAGGGTCTGAGGGACATCATTTTTCTTCGCAAATCCTTGAGACGCAGCTTGAGTCCGAATACGTCGAGTCTCATAAGCCGCGTAACATCATGAAATCGATCAATACTGGAAAGAAGAAGAAATACCAGGTAACCAACCCTTCCATGCCTCTTCACGACAAAGCTCTTGATGTTCTGATGATGGTCGGGTGGAGTTGCCCACAGGGCACAGCCCTTCACTCGCGGGTCGTGAACCAGAGAATAGATAGCAATCGTGCCACCGAGGCTCCTACCAACTAGGAAAGCTGATGTCGGATCAACTTCTTTCCTACTTACCAGAAATTCGAATGCCTCACGCGCATCTCGCTGTTCTCCCCAACCATAATCGAATTGGCCCTCACTCATGCCGCAGAAATCGAAAAGCAAACATGAAAATCCCTTCTTAGCGGCCATTTCGGCAAACAGCCTATAAAGTGGAAGCCATCTGAATCCCTGTGCATGCATAGCATGGCAAACCAGAATCCCAGGAGCAGGCGTTCTGTGCGGCAGGTAGAGTTCGCCACGCAGAACTAAGTCACCGGATCGAAACTGAACCTCTTCTTTCTTCATGAAAGAATTCCCTGAGGCCTTCATGGCTCCTACTGGTTTTTGTTGATCGTAATCCTTGGTGGGAGGTTGTTTGCACAGACTCTAAAAAAAAGAAAGAAGGACATGATCGATGTCTCAGGTTACAAGGTGTGGCCCAGGGAAGTTGAGGAGAGATTATACGAGCATCCCGCAGTGAGGGAGGCAGCCGTCGTCGGCATACCCGACCCAAGAAGCGGTGAAGCTGTGAAGGCGTATGTTGTTCTCAAGGAGGCTTATCAGGGGAAAGTTGCGGCGGACGAGATCACAAGCTTCTGCAAGGAAAACATGGCCTCGTACAAGGCTCCAAAGCTTGTGGAGTTCAAGGGTGAACTTCCTAAGACAGTCGCAGGCAAAATCTTACGAAGGGAGCTAAAAGCACAGCAGGCCATCTAGCTCACTTCAATGATGGAGGAGAAGAGTGTTTGAAGCGTGTGGCTATAGTCGGCGTGGGGCATTCGAAATTCGGTGAAAGACGCGACGTAAACCTGCCTGAGCTCGGATTCGAGGCTGCCAAGCCGGCATTTGAAGATGCTAATCTATGGCCAAATGACATTGATTTTCTGAGTGTCGGCACGGCGGGTGGATGGTACGAGGAAGTCCTGCCAGCAGTCGTCGTTTCCGAATACCTAGGTCTTAGCGGCAAAGGTTTGGTCAGGTGCGAAGCAGCGTGTGCTTCTGGAAGTGCGGCTGTGGCAACGGCCTGCAACATGATCGTAAGCGGCCAGAGCGATGTGGCGATGGCCATTGGCATTGAGAAGATGACCGAGATAGATGTGATGACAGCGGTCGAGTTGATAGGACGCGCGGGTTATTACACCTGGGAGTTTCACAATTTCGGCATGACATTCCCTGGGTATTATGCGCTCTACGCTACACAACATATGAAGAAGTTCGGGACAACAGAACAGCATCTCGCGCAGGTGGCCGTGAAGAACCACAAGTACGGCGCCATGAACTCCGACGCGCATCTTCAACGAGCCATATCGGTTGACGATGTTCTTTCATCACGTGTCGTCGCTTGGCCGCTCAAGCTGTACGACTGTTGTCCAATGAGTGACGGAGCCGCAGCGGTAATCCTGGCCTCAGAGGACAAAGCCAAGTCCCTGACCGACAGTCCAGTTTGGATTGAGGGCATTGGAATTTCATCAGACACAGCAAATGTGAGCAAACGCCCTGATTTCGTGGGCCTTCGCGCGACGGTGGCCGCATCTGAGAAAGCTTTCAAGAAAGCAAACGTGTCTGTGGACCAAATTGACGTCGCCGATGTGCACGACTGTTTCACAATCGCTGAAATTCTTGCGTACGAGGACTTGGGTTTCTGCAAGAAGGGTGAAGGCCCACGAATGATTGAGGAGGGGCAGACCGATATTGGGGGGAAGATCCCAATCAATGTTGATGGTGGTCTCATAGCGAAGGGCCATCCGATCGGTGCAACAGGGACGTCAATGATAGTTGGGCTAACACGTCAACTTCGAAAGCAGGGAGGCAAGAGCCAGGCTCCAATAAAGAATGGTTTAGCCTTAGCGCATAATGTTGGTGGCACAGGTCATTACTGTTACGTGACGATTCTTAGGAGTTGAGAGAATGGCACTTAGCCCTCCTGTAAGAAGACTCAAGTCAAGACCGGTCACCTTCATCTTTGAGATCCCGACAGACAGACTCACAGAGTTCTGGAACGGCCTCGAAAAAGGAAAAGTGTACGCTTCAAAATGCTCCAAGTGTGGGAACATCTCCTTCCCCCCTATTGCCGATTGCTCACGCTGTCTCAATTCAGGGTTAGAATGGATTGAACTGCAGGGAGACGGGGAGATCGAAACCTTCACCCATATCGTAATTCGACCAGCAAGCTTCCAAAGTCATCCTACGTACACAGTCGCCGTAGCCAAGATGAAGGAAGGCGTCAAAGTGTTGGCATGGTTGGTAGGCGCGAAGCTGGGCAACGTGAAAGTCGGCGCAAAAGTCAAACTTGCAGCGAGAGAATCCGAAGAAGGACCAACCTACGCCTTCACTCTCGTTGAAGATTGAATCTCAAGAATGTGGGGTGGGTCTCTAGTTTGTCGAAGAAAGAAGTAGCACAAGTAGCGGTCATTGGAGCCGGCGCTATGGGTCACGGCATTGCCCAGATACTAGCAATGGCTGGATTTGGCGTTTACATGACGGATGTAAGTCGTGAGTTCATGCAGAAGGGTTTCGACCGCATTAAATGGAGCTTGGAAAAGTTCGTGGAGAAAAGGACGATACGCAAGGAGGAGATGGACGCTGCACTGGCAAGAATCAAGTTGGTGGAAGGGTTACCAGACACCGTGTCGAACGTCGATTTCGTAATCGAAGCGTCGCCGGAGGATTTGGCTCTTAAGAAGAGGATTTTCTCCGAGGTAGACGCGCATGCTCCCCCGCACGCCATCATAGCTTCGAACACCTCAAGCCTCAGCATAACCGCCCTAGGCTCTGCAACCAAACGAGCAGACAGAGTTGTCGGGATGCACTTCTTCAACCCACCACAGCTTATGCCGCTGGTGGAAGTTGTGAAGGGTGCTGACACAAGCGATCAAACTGCTCAAATCGCGCTGAGCTTGGCGAAGAAGCTTGGTAAGACTCCTATCCTCGTGAAGAAGGATGTCCGGGGATTTGTCGTGAACAGTGTTCTCGGGTACGTATTCAACGAAGCGTTCTGGGCGTTGCATCGAGGAGAAGCAACGAGGGATCAGATTGACTCAGCTGTCAAATACAAGGCAGGTTTTCCAATGGGAATCTTCGAGCTCGCCGACTACGTCGGTCTCGATATTATCGACAATGCTTCGAAGCAGATGGCGGCGGAATACGCCGATCGAGTAAAGATAGCGCCAGTGGTGGAGCCAATGGTGAAGGCGGGAAAGCTAGGGCAGAAGAATGGAGAAGGGTTCTATAACTGGAAGGCAGGCCGACCCAGAATTCCATTTGAACTCGCCGATGAATTTGAGGTTGACCGAATTTACGTCACAGCAATCAACGGTGCTGCTTGGCTGATTCACGAAGATGTGGCTGTTCCAGAAGATATCGATACAGCTATGAAGTTTGGTGCTGGTTGGCCATCGGGTCCTTGCGAAATCGGCGACCGGTTGGGATTGGATACGGTCGTTGCGAGACTCAAGGAATTGCAGAGCCGACTCAAAGAGTCCTCCTACGCGCCTTGTCCGCTTCTTGAGGAGTACGTCAGCAAGGGTTGGTTGGGCCGTAAGAGCAAGCGAGGATTCCACACTTACGCCTGAACCGGGAACTATGGAGAGTTCTAAGTTTGAGTGGGTTGCGCGCCGGGTCCACCCGCTATGTACACTATATTCACCTTTTTCTTATACGTCATGTAGAGATAGCTCTAGTGCACACTCCAATTCAATTACGGGAGAGTTTCGATAAATGAGTGAACCGAGGCATTATGAATCGATCATTGTGAAAAAAGAGGATGGTATCGGCTGGATCACCCTCAATAGACCACACAGACTTAACACACTCACCGCCGACATGATCGATGAGATGCACTCAGCCCTCAATGATTTTGAAGCAGATAAGGGAATCAAATGTATAGTCCTCACCGGAGCCGGCGACCGGGCCTTCAGCGCCGGAGCAGATGTAACGGCCTTCACTGGCCTCACACCCGCGACTGCTGTGGAAGCAGCGTCAAAGGGGCAAACCCTTTTCACCCGTTTTGAGAGGATAGGCAAGCCCGTCATAGCCTCGCTCAACGGATACGCTCTAGGTGGTGGATTGGAGATGGCGTCAGCGTGTGATTTTCGATTGGCAGCTGAGAACGCTGAGCTGGGCCAGCCTGAAACGAAACTTGGACTGATTCCCGGTTGGGGAGGAACACAGCGCTTGGTCAGGCTCGTTGGATTGGCGAAAGCCAAGGAACTCATCATGCTCGGGGAGCGCATCTCCGCGGAGGAAGGCGCAAGGATAGGTTTGGTCAACAAGGTAGTTCCGAAGGCAAAGTTGCAGGAAGAGACCATCGCTCTGGCGAAGAAACTGGCAGACGGACCGCCCGTCGCCCTTAAGCTTGCGAAGGAGACACTGAATTTCGGAAGTCAGGTTCCTTTGGATATAGGGTTGAAGATGGAAGCGGAAGCTTTCGGAATCGTCCTCTCCACCAAGGACGTTATGGAAGGCGTCTCAGCATTCATGTCAAAAAGGAAACCCGAATTCAAAGGAAAGTGAAGAAGTAAGGAGGTTGTGTGATGCCGTTAGAATTCACCTTCACGGAAGAGCAGGAACTCTTCCGAAGGAGTATTCGAGAACTAATGAGCAAGGCGGTCGCACCGAGAGCGAAGGAGTTAACTCAAGCTAGGATTCTCACGCCGGAAGTGCACAAAGCCCTCACAGGCGCCGGTTTGTTCGGTCTGCTACTTCCTTCGGAGTATGGTGGTGCGAATTCTGACTACGTTACGTTCATCATTGCAGTCGAGGAATTGACGCGTGGTGACACCACCGGCTTCGCGGGCCTAGCCGCATGGTACGGGGCTTCATGTGCTCGCTTGCTCTCGGTTTATGGCAATGCGGAGTTGAAAGATGAGGTTCTTCCAAAGATCGTGAAGGACGGATGGGTGACACCGCTACACTCCACCGAGCCAGGTTGCGGAACGGATTTCACGGCCATAACCACAACCGCGAAGAAGACTGACGGGGAGTACGTGGTCAATGGGGAGAAGATCTGTCTCAGCTGCGTCCCAGAGGTTGTGAAGTACGGAGGCGGATACATCACCTCAGTCAAGACGCGACCAGAGTTGGGAAGTAAAGGCATGAGCCTGCTCTACATTCCGTCCAGTTCAAACGGAATTACCACTTCCACCTTCACCGGCATGGGAATAGACATCGGCGGAATCAGGTATGAGAACACACGCGTGCCAGAACATTACCTCATCGGATTCGAGGGAACCGGATACCAGATGACTTACGAATCGTTCGTCCACGCGCGAGTTCCAACGACAATGAGCATCGTGGCTGCGGCCGAAGCTTCCATTGAAAAGGGGATCGAATACTTAAAACAAAGGAAAGCGTTCGGTCGACCCATCGGCGCCCATCAGGGAATTCAGTTTGAACTTGCAGAAGACTACTCGAATGTGCAGGCAGCTAAGTGGCTCTGTTACCGCGCGGCGTGGCTCGTCGACCAGTACCACAAGGGGAAAGCCTCGTTCTACGACGCAATGATGGCCGCTTCCATGGCGAAACTTGTGGCTTCCGAGCACTGCGTGAAGGCGGTAAGCGATGTTCTTGAATGGTACGGCGGGCTTGGAACAACCACGGAATATGATGTTCAGCATGTCTTCCGAATAGTCAGGCAGGCAGTCATCGCCGAAGGCACTAGAAGCGCCCAAAAGATCGTCATAGCACTTCAGCTACTTGGCAGAGAATTCGCCCCTTGGGAAAAGCGAGAATAGCCGCTTTCGTCTCGATTCCAACAGCGAGGAGCACTCTCTCCCGCAGCTAGAGCGGAAAGAACGGACTTGATGACGTTCCGCCTCTTGGCCCTCCCATGATAAGTTCTGAACATAGGATCGGATGATCATGAAGAGGTTGGGTGTGTCCTTCAGTTGGAGGGATAAATCTCTACAAGATATTGTGACTTGCGCCCGCTACGCTGAGGAAGCTGGACTGGAGTCGGTTTGGATTTCTGAGGCTTGGGGCAGAGACGCCTTTCTGACTTTGGCGGCCATCGCAAGCGCCACACAACGTGTCAAGCTTGGAACAGGGATCGTTAACGTCTATTCTCGCAGCCCAGCAACGCTTGCCATGGCCATCACGACCCTTGACGAACTCTCCATGGGCCGGGCAATACTCGGACTTGGATCAAGCGGAACACGTGTAATAGAGAACTGGCATGGTCTCCGTTACGAACGACCTTTCGGGAGGCTTCGTGAAACCATCACAATAGTTCGACAGATCTTATCGGGCAGTCAAGTGAACCTCCAGGGCAGTATCTTTCAAATAAGCGACTTCCGACTGGCTGTTCAACCACCGCCTCACAAGATCCCGATCTACCTCGCCGCTCTTGGGCCGAAAATGCTTAGGTTGGCAGGAAGCATTGCTGACGGCGTACTCCTCTACCTGTGTCCCCTATCTAGAATGCCTGATACCATCGCTGAAGTCCGAAGAGGAGCTGACTATGCCAAAAGGTCTTCTGCAAGTGTTGATGTCGCAGCCCTCTTGCCAACCTTTGTTTCTGAAAACCGCGAAGAAGCACGACGGAGCGTGGCGGCAATGGTTGCCTATTACGTGGGCGGAATGGGAACCTACTATCACCGCCTTGTGTCCAAGTCTGGATTTGAGGCAGAAGCCAACAGCATTCAAGCCGCTTGGCAGCGCGGAGACAGAGCAGCGGCTACGAAGATGGTTACTGACCAGTTCCTAGATTCTGTGGCACTTGCGGGATCCGCTAATGAGTGCCGCACAAGATTGGAAGAGTTCAGAAATGCAGGCATAGATCTACCCATCTTGTCGTTCTATATTCCAGACGAGAAAGCCCTCCGGACCGTCTGCGAGTCGATCAAGACACTTGCTGATGAATAATCGATATAATCTGAGTGATGGTTGTTTTCAATAGACGGCCGGCAACCATTGGAAGACAAGACACATGTTGTGGAGCCAAAGCATAAAGTCCTAGGGAACTGTCTGATGGCAGGGGCATTCAATTTTGGGCTATTCTGATCAGAGGATTGCAGGAGCGATTCTGTTCGTAGGGGCATTGCAATTCATCATTGGAATGAACCTGGCGGAACAACTCTATCCAAGCTACAGCGTTTCCATGAACTACATCAGCGACTTAGGCGCCACGTGCCGCGTCTCATGTGAAATAGTACAACCCTCTTCTTCTATCTTCAATTCGTCGATTATTCTTCTAGCGTTGCTAATAATCATAGGAAGCTATTTCATTCAACGCGCTTTTGGGACGAAGTTTGTAACTGTTCCCCTAGTCTTGGCGGGGATTGGTGCAGCGGGTGTTGGACTTTTTCCGGAGACGGCAGGCAGTCTGCACTCAATCTTTTCCTTCATTACATTTCTGTTCGGTGGACTTTCCGCCATAGTGGCTTACAGGATCGAGAAACCTCCGTTGAATTACTTCTCAGTAATGCTCGGCGTCATCACTCTTACTGCACTTGTACTGTACGTATCAAAGAATTTCTTGGGGTTAGGGCCCGGAGGCATGGAGAGAATGATCGCCTATCCAGTTCTTCTCTGGGGAATAGGCTTGGGAGGCCACATGATGCAAGCTTCGAAAGATCCTCGGCAGGTACCCTTTGATATGATCATGCGAAGTTGAGTTCAGGGCGATAGCGCAACACCGGCAATAGTTGTTAACATGCTTCCGTAAATCGATCCGTTGGCGATTGGAATTAGAACTGTGCTCGACAATCGAGGTTTCGCAGTTTATTAGTCCGAAAGTCTCTTGAGAAAAACAATTCGTCAAGTGATAATCAATGGTAAACATCATAGTACTCGTGAAGCATGTTATTCAGACTGCAGAACTGAAAGTCGACAAGGCAACCAAGACCCTGATTACTCAGGGCGTTCCGAAGATAATCAGCGAGTCCGATAAGAATGCGATAGAAGAGGCAGTCAGAATAAAGGAGAAACACGGCGGTAAAATCACTATCATCAGTATGGGCTCACCAGACGCCAAGGAAGCGCTCAGAGAAGCCTTGGCCATGGGAGCTGACGAAGGCTACCTGCTGAGCGATCCACTTTTCGAAGGGTCCGACGCGCACGCCACAGCTAATGTGTTGGTCGCTGCCCTCAACAAAATCATTGATTACGACCTAATACTCTGCGGCGCTTCCTCAGAGGATCTGTTTGCATTCCAAGTTGGACCTAGACTTGCTGAGATGTGCAATCTCCCACAGATAACATACGCCTCCAAAATCACCCTAGAAGGGACAAGGGTCACTGTGGAGCGTGATCTCGAGAATGAACGGCAAATTGTTGAAGGGAAGCTGCCCTGCCTAATCAGTGTCGTTAGAGAAATCAACGAAACTAGATTGCCAACATTGATGGCCATTATGGCGGCATCGAAGAAACCCATGAACACATGGACGGCAGCCGACCTAAGCCTGGGAGCTGACGAGTTAGGATTCAACGGAGCCTTAGTCGAAACACTGCGAAGCACTGTGGCTGTAGGAGATAGAAGACGTGTCATGCTTCAGGGAGAAGCAAAGGAAGTCGCGCCCAAGCTCATCCAAGCTCTCGTACAGGAAGGAGTCCTGAAGGCGAGTTAGACATGTCTCAGGAATACAAAGGCGTCTGGATCTTCTCCGAAACACTTCAGCTTGCCTACGAGTTACTGGGAAAGGGCAGACAGTTGGCCGATATGCTTGGAGCAGAGCTGAGCGCAATAGCAGCTGACGCCAATGAAGCCCAAGGATATGTTCAGCGCGGTGCCGACAAGGTTTTCTTGCTCGACGATTCCGTATTGAAAACCTTTCAGGTTGACACTTACACGGACGCTTTTTCCGCACTCGTGAACGAGCACAAACCAGACGTCCTCTTGATCGGTTCAACCAGACTTGGGCTAGAATTCGCGCCTCGACTAGCAGAACGGCTTAAAACAGGATGCGTGACTGAAGCAACAAAACTGGAGCCGGACGCGGAGAAAAACTACGTTCTCATGGACAGAGTTACCCTCGGGGGTAGCCTCATAGAGACGCAAATATCCAAGGTGAAACCCCAGATTGCAACAATTCCTAAAGGCCTCTTTCCAAGTCTCCCGCAAGATGCAACTCGGAAAGGCGAGATAATCAAAGTTCAACCAAAGACCAAACCACCAAGCACGAAACTTCTCGAAACAAGACCGAAGGCTTCCAAAGGTGTGAAACTGACTGATGCACCAGTGATAGTTTCCATCGGGCGTGGGGTTAGGAAGAGGGAGGATATGGCCATGGTTGAGCAATTGGCTGCAGCCGTGGGAGGAGTAATTGGCTGTTCGAGACCAATCGCGGAAGATCTACATTGGTTGCCCGAAGAACATCATATCGGTCTCTCCGGCGTCAAAGTGAGCCCGAAGCTGTACTTTGCATGCGGAATCTCAGGGCAGATTCAACACGTGACTGGAATAAGGAACAGTCGTATCATCGTCGCCATCAACAACGACCCAAAGGCGCCGATCTTCGAATTCACCGATTATGGCATTGTCGCTGATCTATACCAAATGATTCCAGCCTTGACTGAGGCAGTGAAGAATCTAGGTAAGACTTGACTAACGACAGCCAGGCCCCTCTACCCAATCTGGCTCAGCGGCTCTCAGCTCTGATCAGAGAAGGAACTGAGAGAACAGACGCTGAAAGGAGTGTTATGAAGAATCGGGGATCTCGAGCTAGGGAGAGAAGAGTTTTGCCCTGAAAATCGATGTCAGCTGTCCTGTTTAGGATCTCATCTGCTTTCAGCTCTCTTGAGACGGAGAATATTCGATCAAGTTGACGGTCGGGTACGCGATAGAGGAGTCGTCTAAGCCACGACATTGCGTTCAAGTCGAATCCTATGAGGTTGCGCCAAGATTGATCATATTCCTTGAGGAGGCGGGCCGATGTGTCGCCAGACCGTATTGCTCTTGTCGCTGTTTCTCCTGCCAGACGGCCGCAGGCTAACCCAAAGACAATTCCTCCACCCGTGGTAGGCTTGACTTGGGACGCCGCGTCTCCGACGGTCATGATGCCTTCCGCGTACGTTCTGCGGGCTGCTCCGCCCACAGGTATAGGATGATACATTGGGGCTGTAAGTTGCTTGGCATGCCTCAGCTTCGCGGAAGCAATGGGATGTTTCCTGATGAACCGTTGGAAGCATTCACGAACGTTTGCACGTGAACCAGCAGCTATCCCAACCTTAGCTGAGCCATCTCGGCGAGGGATGATCCAACCGAAGAATCCTGGAGCAAAACTCTGACCGAAATAGAGTTCGACTAAATCTCCATCAACATCTCTCACGTCGTCAACACTGAATTGAGCCGAGTTCACCAGCCTAGTTCCGCGTTGCCACAGACCCGCGTACTTGGCAATTGAGGAGCCGCATCCACTAGCATCGATAAGCAACTTGCAACTCACTCCCTTCCGTTCTGGGCCGGCAACGTTTAGTCGAAAACCTCCGTCTTCAGAACGCCGAAAACCCTCCACACGCGCATTAAGACGAAGTTCCGCACCGTTCCTCGTTGCGATAGAAGCGAGATGCTTGTCAAATTCGGCTCTATTCAGTACCCAGGTTACAGGCGTCGATCTTCTAAGGGTGAGTGGGGCCCCATTTGGTGGATGCAGCACGGCACCCTTGATTTCGTTCTCAATAATCCTTCTTGGGATGTCGGGGGCGAATTGCTTGAAGGCTAAGATTCCGACATGACCTGAACAATGTGAAGGTTCCCCTACTCGTGGATGTTCCTCCAGAATTGACACTGAAAGTCCATTCTCTGCCGCGGTGAGCGCTGCGGCTGCCCCACTAACACCGCATCCGACTACGGCAAGGTCAACCGTGTCGGATGGCAAGGTTTCAATTCACGACTCTCTGAGCGCAGAACCACTTGCGCGGGGGTGGTGTCCGGAGCTGAGCCGACCCTTACGTTTTAGCTTGGCGCTCTACGAGTTCTACGCGGCGTTTTCCCTTCATCTGACGTGAGACTCTTACTATTCCAGTGACTTCCAGTTTCATGAGTATCCGGTTCAGCTCTCTGAAGCTCATATCCTCTTTGCCATTGCGAATTTCACGTAGCAACTCGTCATCGGTCAGAGGGCCTTTCCGACCGATCATATCTATTACGGAAAGTTGCAGTGGGCGAGGGCCCCACACTTTCTCCAATCAAGGACACCGTTGAACTGTTTTCATCCTACGCTAGTGGGGTAGGCGCGGCCGCCCGTTCCCTTCTCAGTCGTTTCGAGAATTTCTGGTACCATGCGTCATCATCCGGAGTTATGCTGGGTCCTACTCTCTCCAACGCTACGTCGAAGTCCCGTCGTGAGACTTCTGTGGCGTCGACATCCTCCCTCAGTGCGTTCATTGCAGCTTCGCGGCAGATTGCTTCTATGTCGGCTCCAGAGTATCCTAGAGCTTTCCGAGCAAGTTCATCAAGTATCACATCTCGGGACAACGGCATGTCGTGTGAGTGTATTTTGAAGATCTCTTTGAGAGAGTCGAGATCCGGTGAAGGTACGTAGATCAATCTGTCGAATCTGCCAGGTCTCATGACCGCTGGATCCAACATGTCGGGTCTATTGGTGGCGGCAATTACGAGTACGTTCTGGAGGCTTTCAATGCCGTCAATCTCGGTTAGTAGTTGGCTGATTACCCGCTCGCTGGCACCGGAGTCAGCGTAACCCAAACCACGTCTCGGCACTATCGCATCGAGTTCATCGAAGAATATGATCGCGGGTGCTGCTGTCCGTCCCTTTCTAAATATTTCTCTAATCGCCTTCTCAGATTCACCGACCCACTTGGAGAATATCTCCGGTCCTTTTATGGAGATGAAGTTAGCTTCGCTCTCAGTTGCCACTGCTCTGGCCAATAGAGTCTTGCCGCAGCCTGGTGGACCGAACAGGAGTATCCCTCTCGGTGGCTTGATGCCCATCTTCTTGAAGACCTCAGGCTTCTTCAGTGGCCATTCCACAGACTCCATGAGCTCTTGTTTCACTCGTTTCAGGCCGCCGACCTCGTCCCAGTGAACTTGAGGAATCTCAACGTACACCTCTCGCATAGCGGTAGGCGTAATCTCCCTGTATGCAAAGAGGAAGTCTTCCATCCTGACAACCATCTTCTCTAGGATTTCAGGTGGGATACGTTCCTCCTCAAGGTTGATTTCGGGTATGTAGCGTCTCAGCGCTTTCATCGCGGCTTCTCTGCAGAGAGAGGCAATGTCGGCTCCCGTGTACCCATGCGTAACATCTGAGAGTCGTTTCAACTCGACGTCTTCTGCCAGCGGCATGTTCCTCGTGTGAATCTGCAGAACCTCGTATCTCCCTGCCTTGTCAGGAACGCCAATTTCGATTTCTCGGTCGAATCTTCCTGGACGTCGCAGAGCTGGATCTATCGCGTTGGGTCGGTTTGTTGCCCCGATAACTATGATGTTGCCGCGAGAGCCCATTCCGTCCATGAGTGACAGGAGTTGCGCGACCACTCGGCGTTCGACTTCGCCTGTTACTTCCTCACGTTTGGGCGCGATGGCGTCCATTTCATCTATGAATATGATGCTCGGCGACGTTTCCTGAGCTTTCTGGAAAATCTCACGCAATCTAGCCTCTGACTCACCGTAGAACTTTGACATGATCTCGGGACCGGAGATTACGTAGAAGTTGGCGTCAGACTCGTTTGCCACCCCTTTGGCGAGCAATGTTTTGCCACAACCAGGGGGACCATAGAGGAAGACGCCTCTGGGTGGTTCGATTCCCAGTCGCTGGAAGAGCTCAGGATGTCTAAGCGGCAGTTCGACCATCTCACGAATCCGTTGAATCTCTTCGTGGAGGCCTCCGATGTCCTCGTAGGTCACTATTGGAATGCCTTTCTTCTCGGGGGTTGGTTCACTAAGTACTTGTACGTGAGCGGTTTCGGTTATCTTAACGGGCCCATGAGGCCTCGTCCTTGTGACCATCAGAGGGACAGCGCTTCCGAATATTGATAGAAGCGTCATATCTCCTTCAATGAACGGCATGTCCATGAAACGACGTTTGACGAAGCTGACGAATTCCTCGTCCACGCTCAAGCGGACATCTGTGGGCGCAAAGATAATTGCCTGCGCTTCCTTCACATCCGCCTTCCTTACACTAACGTATTCATTCAGGGCTACGCCTCCGTTTCTTCGGATCAGTCCGTCCATTCTGATGATTTCTTGACCTTGATCCTCCGCGTATGCCGGCCACGCGACTGCCACAGTCATCTTCTTGCCGTGGATCTCGACGAAGTCGCCAGCGGTGATTCCAAGCTTCTGCATCGTGTCGTTGTCTATGCGGACCTTTCCATGTCCCACATCGCGTTGCCTTGCGTCTGCAACTCTAAGTGAGAATTCTTTACTACTCATGATTACGCTCTCCCAAACAATATGCGAGCCCGACAGAGGCCGCTGAGACCTTGAATGCTGCTATTAAAATTGCTTTTGTACATGCAAAGCGTCCTGTGTGTAGGATTCGGTTCTGTATTGCAGCATTCTGAGTCGTACATGTCTGTCCCTATCCGGCTCGGCTGTTACTGTAGGTAACTTAGAGCCGATATAAATGTTACTAACGGTAACAGTTTTTCTAGAATCTACCGACCCTAAGAACCTCAATCTGACTAACCAGATCGACGCCTTGGATGGCTTCCTCAACTTGATTCATGTGCCCGCCAGCATCCTCCGGAAGCACTACGTAGGCAATCAAGGCAACTAGCCCGAAAGCTATGGGCTCTTCCTCGAACTTCTGGACCGTTGACCCAGCAGGCATGGATTGCTGGACTTTCGTCTTCAGCAAGCCCAGGTCAATGTTCGCGTCACTGGGAAAAATCTTGATAGCAGCCATGACTCTTGCCAAGAGACTTCGACCAATCACGTTTTCTTACGGGCCCGAGTAGCCGCATTTGACGCAGCGATAAGGACGCCCGAACATTCTACACTTCTCGCAACGCCAGATAGTGACCTCACCACAATTTGGGCAGGGAAACTTGACCGCGCCTTCTCCGGGGAGTATGGTGCGCGCGCACCAAGAACAGGTGGGCATGCGTATGACTTTCTCACTTGTGACGGAGGTCGATGTGCTCAAGCATTTACCCTTCGAGTTTCTGACACGCACACAGCTGACGGTTATAAATTGATTGCTAAGTAGGGCAACGTCAAGATGACGGTTGATGAGTTAGATTTTCCAGACTGTAAAAAATCGGTTGACGAATAAGGTTCTGTTGTCTAGTGGACACTTTCGCTTTTCTAATAGTGACTTGAATAGGGCTTACATGGTGAGCATATCTAAGCATGTGCTAGGTACTGAGCGGAAAATGGAAAAAAGGAGATATTTTTCTGGTCTATCACAAGTGTGTCGGCGCTAGAAGCATGGCTGGCAAGAAACCAGCTACCCTAATCACGAATGGGGCACCGAACTTTCATGAAGCGTACAAACAAGAATACCGGACACAGAAACTTGAGAACCGAACCGAACACGTCAGGAAATTCGCTTAAGCGGCAAAGTCCACAACAACAAGATGGAGCGCATGAACGGGGAAATCCGTGACAGGGAACGGGTGATGAGAACCTTAGAGCGGTCGGACAGCCCGATAATTGGCGGTATGCGGCCGTACCACAATTTCGTCAAACGGCACATGGGCTTAAAAGGCAAAACCCACGCCGAAGCCGCTGGTATCCTTGTGCGCGGAGATGATGAGTTGCTGACAATAATACAAAACGCCAAAATAGTGCGCCGTAAGAACTCACGTTGAGAACGAAATGTCCTTGATGTATGAAGAAATGCAACGATTCGTCCAGGCGGAGGATAATAAAGACCGCGTCTTGAAGGAATTTGAATTACTCAGAAATCAGTACCCAGATCAATACATAGGGGTCGTGAAGGAGCAGGTAAAGTATCATAATTCGGACTTGGACAAGCTACTCACGGCCATCCGCGACGACGTGGGAACCACCAAGGGCGTATTCATCATATTCATCCCGTCCAAGCATAGAACGATCGCAGTTTAGATAAGATTGCACTTTCCTTGCGGCATAGTCCGCGAGAAAGGGAAAGCCGTCCAAATCGTCGTACAGCCTTGGTTTTCTTGTTTCAAACGGGGCATCGGTGATCCCGTCCTCTTTCTTATTGATACGGGTTCAACAATTTCCTTCCTGAGCGAAGTTGACGCTAAACGCTTTAGCCTCGATTATTCCACTCTGAAGGAATTACCTGAGGAAAATTGGGTAACTGGAATTGGAGGCAAACTGCCTCTGTACAGAATAACCGATGAATGTAAGCTTACGTTTCAAACTGCTGGCGTTCAAACGCAAGGAAAGCGCGACTTCCGCGTCGAGACCTCGGATCATTTCGATGTGATAAAGGTCAAAATTGCTGATGACAAGCTACGAGAACAAATTCTCGCAGGCATACCGAGTATCTTGGGGATGGATGTTCTCTGCAATTTCAAATTTGTAGCCACGAATAATGAAGCGTACCTAGAAGGGTAACATCAACAGCTTTCTTACAGCCCACAAGAACTAGCCTATCAACCGACATCTTGACGTTACCATAAGTAGGGCAACGTCAATGCTCATCCTCATCATGAGATTCGAGTCGACTGCAGTCAATCAACGTCTGAGAATTGTCAGAAAATCCCGCTGCGCTAAAGGACACAAGTTACAAAGAGTTGGTAGATACGTTTCTGGATACCCCAAGAAGTCGCAGACACCAAGTTCACGGCTGACCTTAGACCACTCTGCCAATCGCACACAAGCAGCCTTTCGGCGTATAACAAAGTCTAGATATCCTGATTGCGGGACCATCCGTTAACGGTGGGTCGTTTCAAGTAAGCGAAGTTCTTTTCATCGAACCTTAGAGTAAACCGTCAGATAATGTCGAGCCACAGTATGCACGGGAATGTTGCAAGGATTTTACCGTCGTCCTCGTTGTGAGCCACAGGGTCTCCCAACACATGAACGAACTGCAATTCTTCTTCGATAAGGGAACTATTAGTAGCCATGAAAACCAATCTCACACCGCCTAACATTCCTGTGTCACTACCTCCACCGATCCCCCTCTTGAGCTTACTAGACGTTACCCTAAGTGGCCCTTTCTTCTTCGACCTTAGCGACCGACAGATTCAAACGGCAGAACACTCACAATCATTCTATCTTACGCTTATTTCATTTCGGTGGAATGTGTTGGTTACAATAGATTCTGTTTGCGATTTGGATCGGTTCAGGCGCTTCATGATCATGAGCACTTGCCAATCGTATATTCCACTTCAGTTCGACGAAGACGAAACGATCTATCCGGAGCGATCTGTGGATAAGGGCACAATGTACGTTGAAGCCGAGGACAAGGAGACGGTCCGCCAGATGGGTGAGATTCGATTCACAAGGGTCTCAAACGTGCTTGGGGTAATATACAACTCGAAGAGTGGAAGAACCCAACTCAAATGGCGACACTTGAAGGGTAGAGTAGGACATTTGAACGGTGAAGCCAGTCCGAACACGTTGGTGAACTTGTTCGCTTCACGTGCGCTCCCAGAATCATACGCTATAGCCGCACCTGCTGAACCTGAAGCAGAAACCCCTGTCCCTGCTGACCAGGAGAACACGTTTAGCGAGGCCTTCGCGGACACCTAGTTATCTAGCAAAAACTACTTCTTGCTCTCCTGCTGATGTCAAGGTTTTTGCGCCATGTTGGTCTAAACGGCTAATCTAGAACTCGTCTGTGCCTTGAGAAGGCGCAGATGGCACAATGCGACTCGAATCTGAGAACCGCAGATCATCCACCCTGGAGCAGCATTTCGTGCACGGCAAGTGGCGCATCATCAAGGTCTACGTGCATGGGAAGCTGAGTGAAATCATAGTACAACGCAAAGAAGATTCGTAGACTCAGCTCTAAGCCGGCAACAAGCAACTTTTCTATTCACGGTGCGGGTTCTATAGAGTGGCGTGGAGTTTGGGCGTTGACCTAGCCGAAATAATACCTGAACAGTCGACGTCAATTGACGATCTCTCAAAGAGAACTCTTGCAGTTGACGCCTACAACACCATCTATCAATTCCTGGCGATTATTAGGCAGCCAGATGGGACACCGCTCAAGGATCGACGGGGACGGGTGACAAGTCATCTTAGCGGGTTACTCTATCGCACCGCGAACTTGGTTCAGAAGGGGGTCAGGCTTGTGTTCGTGTTTGATGGCAAGCCCCCTGAACTCAAGGAGATGGAAATCCGCAGGCGTCGCCAGGTCAAAGAAGAGGCAATTGTGCGCTACGAGCGAGCTTTGAAGGAAGGCAAGATTGAGGAAGCGCGAACATACGCGCAAGCCACCTCGCAACTGAAGGATACGATGGTGGAGGATTCCAAGAGGCTCCTAGATGCGCTGGGTATTTCTTGGATTCAGGCTCCTTCAGAGGGTGAAGCGCAAGCGTCATTCATGGCCGCTCGCGGAGACGTTTGGGGCGTGGCTTCGCAGGATCATGATTCCTTGCTTTTTGGAGCCCCACGAATGGTGAAGAATTTGGCGATAACTGGTCGCAGAAAGCTTCCACGAAGAGATGCTTATGTTGAGGTGGAACCGAAGCTCGTAGAATTGGTGAAAGTACTCCAGGACCTTTCTCTGACTAGGGAACAGCTTGTGGATGTTGGTATCTTAATTGGCACTGACTTCAATCCGGACGGAGTGAAGGGCATCGGTCCAAGAACGGCCGTGAAACTCGTTCGTGAGCAGGGGAATCTTGAGACTGTAACGTCGAAGAATCCGGAGATCGAGATACACCCAGACTTCAACGTGATAAGGAAGATCTTCTTGGAACCGAACGTGACAACGGATTACTCTCTTCGATGGTCTAATCCTGATGAAGGCAAGGTGGTCAGTTTCCTATGTGGAGAACATGATTTTTCTGAAGACCGCGTAAGAAAGGCCCTTAGCAAAATGACTACTGTATCTTCACCGTCCTCCGCCAAGACCACCCTCGAATCGTACTTTGGCTGAGATTGGGTCAGAATGCTTCTCAGGGCTATGGAGTTGGACAGCACCTTGTGGGTCATGCGGTTTGCTCTAGGTTGAACTAACCCGCCGAACGGGGGGGTTGAAAAAGGAGATAGCGCCCCGAATGGGTGGCTGGTATGTCGAAACGAGACTCCCATTCGTTCAGGAAAGGAAAGCAACGGAAACGACTCTCAGGCTACAAAATGGTTCCAAGGTTTCGCTTGCCGCATCGATCTGAGAGTAATCGATTGGGTAGGCAAGCTCTCTAGAATGGATCGCACGAATGTGAGACACACGGGTTCCCTGGTATTGCTTATAGCTCAGTAAGACAATCTTACATGACATGGCATCCAAGGAGGTCCCCGAGTTAACCCGAATTAGCTCGAAGGGCCAAGTGGTTATCCCGGCAGGAGTGAGGAGCAAACTTGGGTTGAAAGCAGGGAGCGTCTTTGCGATTCTGACCCACCCTGAATCAGATCTTCTAGTGCTCAAGAAGGTTGACAGTAAATCGTTGCAAGTCGATCTGCGCCTTTTCCATGAGATAGAGAAAGCTTGGGAAGAGGTTCAACAAGGTAAGGCCCGTAAAGCGAGCAGAGAGAACTTTCTTGAAGAGCTCAAGACTTGGTAGTAATTAGGAACGTCGTTTGGACCAAGAAATTCGAGCGTGAGTTGAAGAAACTCAAAGATGAAACCGTTAAGAACCGTGTAAGGAAGCAGATACGGGCGATACTTGAAAATCCGGAAATTGGCAAGCCTCTAAGATTCGAACTTAGAGGCGAACGTTCCATTCGAATCCCACCCCATAGGCTCATCTATGCTATAGAAGGCGCCACCCTCTACTTGCTCAGATTCGAGCACAGAAAAACAGTATATCGTTAACTCAAGCGCCAAACGCAAAGAACTGCCTCTTCAGGAACCAAGCAGTACGCTAACGAAGAGTGAACGACTACATTTTCATGGCAGTATCACTTCCGGAGAGCAAACGCGAAACCGCTGAAACAAGCGTTCCGGAAGATGCATTTGATGGGGTGGAGCCCACCCAAGAGTTTTCGCCGTCAAATCCAAGAATGACTCGGAAATACGGAAAAGGGGCCGTTTTGGATGCGTTCGCATGGGTTATGATTTCCAGCCACGCTTACCCTTCATTGGTACGAATGCTACACCGCCGAGATTTTCGCGCGAAACCTTCCCATCAAGCTTCTTCCTTATCCTAATCAATTGTTGATAGAAGTAGGCCCCGCCAACCGGAATCAGCAACGTTCCACCAGCCTTAACCTGGTCGACTAGAGCAGCTGGGACATCGGGCGCCGCACTAGTCACGATGATAAGATCGAAGGGTCCTACATCTTTCAATCCCTCCGATGCGTCTTCTGCAACAAATGTCACTCTATCCGAGTACCCTAGGCGTTCGATGTTGTTCTTTCCAAACGCCGCCAAATCGGGGACAATCTCCGCAGACCAGACGTGCCCCCAAGATTCTTTCGGTTGGTTGCTGGGGGCCACTACTTCTGCGTATACGCAGCTCATGTAGCCGCAGCCACCGCCTACTTCCAAGACTCGCTGACCGAGCTTCATCTCGCCGTATTCACAAAAGAGTGCAGTCATGTGAAGTGCACTGGTGGTCTGCTCGAAGCCTATGGGTAGTGGGGAATCAACGTAAGCGTATGCCCGCACGTCGGGCGGCAAGAATTCTTCCCGCGGAACTTTGCTCATGGCCTTTGTGATGTTGGAATCGCGAAGTATGCCCTGAGATCTCAACTCTTCAACGGCTCGTTGCCTCATCTCAGCAAAATCCTTCATTGCCTTCAAGTCGTAAGAACCCCAAGCCGCTCAATAAAGATTCAAGAATGACTTACCTGACAAGAGTGGCGATTTCGCGATTGAAGATCATTGAAGAGTTTCACGCACAAGGTCACCGCAATGTCCTCGCGAAACATCCGACCACGTTTGAAATCACAAAGGATAGTGAGCTAACTAGGCGTGGGGATTGTGTGATTGCGGTGAACGCGACGAAGGGATTGCGTGAAATGTCCGCGGAGTTCAAGAAATTGTGTAGAAACGACCAGACAAGAATTGTGGTTGAGCTTCACGCGGCAGGGATCATAGAAGTGATTGAAGGTAAAGGCAGTCCGCGGCTCGTGCTCGATCATCCAACCGAGATGGTTGGAAGAAAGTCAAGTTACACGTCCGGAAGAACGTTCATGATTCATGCTGACAGAGCGGCATGCGACATGGACAGGACCTTGGTTTCTGTTCTTCGGTTTCCTGAAACAAAACTTCTCGTGCGCGTGGTTGCGTGCCTCTAGGTTTACTTGAGGACCGCGTCCAGAGCCACCTGTACTCTGTTTGGGGCAACCTCCTTGATGGCGCGTTCATAGGTGAACGATTGAACTCTCCTGCCAGAGCTCTCAATAGCACTCGTGAACTCATCTTTTACTCTGCTGAGGCCTTCTTCCCGAGAAGCAAAGGCGTAGTAGTGTATTGTTCCGCCCTGTGCCTTCAATAGTTGACCGGCGGCCTCTAGGAAGTTGATCGCTTCCGATGGGAGATTCATTATTACTCGGTCAGCGATTCCGCGAAGGCTCTCAGTGGCGAGCAGTCTTGCGTCGCCCTGGAGAGGAATGACTCGATCGGCTACCTTGTTGAGAAGTACATTTTCCCCCAGATACTTGATCGCCTCTGGGTTGAGATCGATAGAATGGATCGTTGAGTAGGGGTGGGTTTTGGCGATCAGGATCGAATATGGACCGACGCCTGCAAACATGTCGACAACATGCTCGCCATCTTTCACCTGTTCTGCAACTCGTTTTCTTTCATGAGACAATCTGGAGTTGAAATACACGTTGGCGACATCAAGGCGGAAGCTGCATGAAAACTCGTGATGCAGAGTCACACTTCCGCCAACGCCGGCGATTACTCCGAAACTTCTAGTTCGGAATGTTCCGGAGATGTCGCTTGATTTCTTCAACACGAGTCGCAGACGCGGGTTTAGCTTCAAGATGCCTTTGCCTATAGCAGGCGCGAATGGGTTGAGGCTGTCTGGTAGTTCTATGATAGCAATGTCCCCGATAATGTCAAAGGAGCGGGGCAAGTCCGAAAGCGATTCCTTCGGGAGTTCTTCGCGAACCGCTTCCTGAAGGTTCTTCGGCCGTGTCTCGATCTCTTGGAAGGCGGCTTGCGTGACCTTTACGTCACCACACTTGTCTCTGAGGATTGTCACGTCTTGATCCGGAGGTAGACGCAATAGGGGTATGAACGTGGCTTCGCCGCTCCGTGAGAACTTGAGCCCATTATCAAGGAGATGCATCTTCCGCAGCATGCGGAGTATGTGCTCAACCATTCGGTTTGGGATGAGTATGGCTGGGGCTTCTTTCAAGAATGACGCATCTTAAGAGTTGATGAGTTGTGAACAGTGATGAACTTGGAGATTTCGCTATCGGTGACGTTGTTTGGATTGAGGCAGGTCTTCCAGTATCTTGACCGTGCTTTCTGCTCGCGCCCTTCTTCGCCGTCTCGGCTCGCAGCGTCCAAAGTGGAACCTGCGTCGCAAAAGGGAGATTAGCCCATCTTCGGTGATGCTTGGATTCCTCTCCCTCTCGCTGTCTGCGCAGATCCTAGTGACCGCATCGACCATGCTCACAGTCACCATCACCCTCTCCTCAGGCTTCAAGCTACTCAGCACCACGCCCGCCCACCAAGCATTCCTCAGGTCCAGCTCTGATGGCATGCTGGAAACCATGTCGCCTCCAAGGTCTCATGAAAGCATGACAATATGGGATACGCTAGACGATTTGGTTGAATTCTGCAAGAGAGTTAGCAAACTTGACGTTGAACGCGTGATTGAAGGCGCAATAGCCGTCGCGGTAGCTGCAATTATCATTCGATATATCATATTGCCCCTAATCTTTCCTTTCTTGCGCTAGCACCAAACAGCTTTTGACAGTCATTACGACCCATCAGAGCTAAGACAGAACGCTTGTAGGGGTGTACGTTGCCAGAATTTGATTTCCTCTATGTTTTCTACAATCTCAATTCAATCTTGCTTTACGTGGATTGCAGCGTCGCATACATGGTGTTTTACAAGCGGCACAGACTCACGGCGATCACGCTTGGAAACATTGCAACAATAGGAAATATCGTATTTTTCATCGCTTTGGCATTAATCCAGGCGTTCGGCCTCGCTATCCTACAGACAATCCTTGAGGGATATGGCTGGTCATTCTACAATGGTCAGACCACGATTGGATTGGTAGTCGTATTAGTGGTCCTGGCCTATCTCAGCGAAAATAGGACGCAATGACGCGTTTACCCTATTGTGTTTCTTGCCGCCGCTACCTAGCCGCTGGCACATGATGGCCATATACAGCTTACGCGTCATATTACCTGATATTCAACCTGAAGTACTGCAGCGAAAATATCGGAATGCGAATCTTGCTGTGTTCATGCTTCTCAGGCAAAGGGCTATTGGTGCTGGGCTACTCAAAGGGAGGGCGATACCTGTGAAGAGAACCTCCGCGGATTCGAGATATGATTTCTTCGTCGCCATCCTGCACGCCGTATATTGCGGGAGCATTCAGTACAAAACACACAAGTACCAATTCAAGCCCAGGTTGCTTAGAGCATATGACTTGCTTAGGAAAATCGACAAGCCGCGGGATGACTTTGACAGGTTTGTTGCGGCTTTGGACCCACGATTTGTCAGTGCAGCCAAATCGGAGCTTTATCGAACGAGGAAAGGTTGGATTGACAAGGCTATTTCGTCAGGTGATGCGAGAATCGTTGAAATCGATGGCCAGGAGTATCTAGTTCCGCGATTTTCCAAGAACAGAACAGTTGGAATCGATACAAGTTCCATTGATCCGGATATTCGGCTGATAGGGACTTTCATCGTACCAGACGAAGGCGCATGTGGAGTCTATTTCGACAAACATCTGGGGCTTCCCAAGACACACAATCACGCTGAGTGGAAATGGAACAAGCTGAATCCAAACCATAGGCGGACGGTTCTTAGTAGATTCGAGGAATTTGTCCGAATTTGCTGCGAAGCAGGGCTCCTTATCGAGACTGATGTCCTGAGCAAAGGAAAAGCGCACTTCAGAGACAGACTTACTAATCTAGTTGAGGGCTGTTTTAGCGGGTATCAGAATTCACAGGGAAAGGCAAGGGCTGACCTGCGCGCCTTCTTCTTTTCGCTTATCAACAATACCCCTGTACATTGTGATTCTGATTTTCATCCGCTCGCTACAGAGGATGTCGTCAGGACGCTCGTGCGGCAACTAGCTAAGGTTGATTCGCACTTTCAATCCTTTGCTCCCGTAAATGTCGCGCTGAGGTCACATGAGTCGCTGACGATACAGATTGCGGATATTCTAGTCGGAGCGATTAAGGAGCTAAGGAAGAATAAACTGTCTGTCGAACCCTTCAAGCAGCTGTCGTTTGACATGCGCAAGATCCGTCACTTCAACAGCTCTTTCGCAAAAAGCGCGTATTTCGTTGCAAAGAATCTTGCTGGTCAGGTGCAGCCAACCGTTATAGTCCCGGACGTTGCCTCCTCTGGAGGCCCCGTGCCCCGGTAGGTTGACTGCCTTTGGTACCTTCACTCCACCAGTCAGATGTTGGCTTTCCCTTATAGGCAGATATCTGTAATATGTGCACAGATAGATCTTGGACAATTCGGCTACCCCCTACAATTGCAAAGATGGGTGCCGCCCACCGTTCGCACATAGTTCCCGGACGTTGCCTCCTCTGGAGGCCCCGTGCCCCGGTAGGAGGGCGGCCTTTGGTACCCAATCGCACAAATCTGTGGACTGATTATAAAAGGAATGTCTGCTTCCACCGATCAGACACCGAGAAGAATGCTACCCCATCACGAAACAGGGCTAATTGCAACGAGTAAATGGGAATTGGACATTTTTCTCGGCTCCCATCCCCGGCTCCATGCCCAACTCTGAGCAACTGCAATTACTCAGAGCAATCCGAGCCCGAAGGCCACAATAACGCTTCAACCGCTAAACTAGGACCGCCCAAAAACAGGGCATATGGTTGGTAGATGCGCAAGCCCCACAAGGATACATATCCCTAACAGACTATGTTTCTTGGTGACATTGGCGAGGAGTGGGTCGGGGAATCACGTGCCTGAAGGCTTCTTGTGTCGTCCCATTCAGGGGAAAATCACTCCATGGACTTTTCAAGAAAAGTCTCTTTCGCGCTGAAGGTCGGGGAGTACTCGGATGCCCATGATTTGCACGGTCAGCACATTATTTTGCTGGCCTCATGTTGGTCGAACTCACATGCTCTCTTGCGTATGGTGGGCGAATTCTTGAATACTTTAATATTAAATTGAATACATTTAATGCGAAACGTTATGCCCGTGACCGTTACCACGCGGGTGGAGGACGACCTCGCGCAAACCATAGACAAAATCGCCAAGACAGAGGGCATGGACCGGTCCACCGTGATCAGGAGGTTTTTGTCAAAGGCTGTGAGGGACTGGGTTATCCAGACAAGCCTCGACCAATATGAGCATGGCAAAATAACGCTGTGGCAAGCCGCGAAGAGAAGTGGTCTATCGCTCTGGGAAATGATCGATGAAGTCAAACGGAGAAGCATCCACGTTCCATACACTGCAGAGGACCTAGAGGAAGATCTGAAAGGCCTACCTTTTGCGTAGAATTGTCTCCAACGCGCCGCCTCTAATTTACCTCGCGAAAATCGGAAAACTAGACTTCCTTAGAAATGTATTCGATGAGGCAATCATACCGGAAGAAGTCAGAGACGAGGTCGTAAACAGGGGTAAACAGCTCAAGCACGGAGATGCCTTCGTCATTGAGAAGGCAATCCAAGAAGGCTGGCTAAAGGTTCGGAAGAGTGATTTGTTGGAAAGTCCAATCAAACTGGAAACCGGCGAGATGGCCGTAATCTCCCTAGCAAAGAAACTAGGCCTAGAACATGTTCTGATTGACGAAACCCTCGCCAGGGCCGCAGCGAGTCTGTCAGGTTTGAAAGCGAGAGGCACCATGTTCGTTCTATTACGAGTCTTGGAGGAAGAAGAAATCGACCTTGACGGGTTCTTGGATTCTATGGATCGGTTGATCGAACAGGGTTTCAGGTTGAGAGAGGAAGTCTATTTG
>Ga0315280_10001417_pt1 | contig 41405 bp, 32 predicted proteins | sample YL17G06_40_MG_FD_203697 | JGI IMG/M metagenome (GOLD analysis project Ga0315280, IMG submission 203697) | Sediment microbial communities from Yellowstone Lake, YNP, Wyoming, USA - YL17G06_40 | ecosystem: Environmental > Aquatic > Freshwater > Lake > Sediment | place: USA: Wyoming | collected...
TCCGATCAGCGGACGCTTGCATGGATTCCGCAGGGGAATCTTGTGGAACTCTTCCCGCGCCTCGACGAGCGCCGCGACCAGGTCTCTCATCCGCTGCTCGGTGGGTACGCCCCGGCGCTCGATCGCTTTTTCCACTCGACCAATGGCCCGCAGGTGGACAGCATGGGTCTCACCCCGGTTGATCTCGTAGGGGCGCGTCTTGTGCAGCATCTTGCGCAAGGCATCGGCCGCGATCAGCCCTCGCAGCGCATTGCGCATCAGTTCATTCACCTGCTCGCCCATCTCCTGATAGCCGTCGCGGCTGCTGGGCGAAAACACCATGATGTCCTCGAGGCCGATGTCGCGCAGCACCTTGCGCAGGTAAGGCGCGTATTGCCCGAAGCGGCAGGGCCCGTCGGCGGTCGGCATGAAGAAAGCCGTCTTCTCCGGCACGAACTCCGGCTGCTCGACGATCTTGAGGAAATTGCCGAGAGTGACCCTGGCAGGCAGGCATTCCTCTCCCGAGGTATGGCGCCCCCCCAACTCGAGCGTGCGCGCATCGGAATCAGGGCAGATCTGGGCATCGATGCCCACGCTGCGGAATGCTGCCGCGAAAGCGACCGCGCCGCCGTGGCTCATCTGCGGCACCCACAGCTTCCTTCCCTTTATGGATTGCTTGCGCCCGCGGGCATTTCCTGCTCGGTTGAGCCCCATCTCCGCAAAACTCCCTTGCTGTCCAGATACGCCTCGCAACGTGTGAGCATGCCGGCGTCGTTGTTGTGCCCGTCGAACTGCAGCGTGAGGAAGGGCCTTCCCGAAACTTCCGCAATGAAATGCTTGAGGTAGGAATCCGGCCCGCACTTGAAATTGGTGATGTAAACGATGTGCAGGTGAGGCTTGTCCTGGACAAACGCCGCTGCCGCCAGGATCTTGATGCCGTAACTCCAAAACATGTTCTCGTGGTACCGGCTGACGTCGCAGCCGTCCAAGTCGAGGAAGTCGAGCCCCAGGACATTCGCCCCGTAGTACTTGCGCATCTTGGTGGCAATGTCCAGGTTGCTTCCTTTGTCATAAATGTTGTAAGGCCTGCCCAGGAGCACGATGCCGTGCTCATTGCACTCGGAGATGCTCGCCAGTGCTTTGGCCCCCGCCTTGCGCAGCCTTTGGCTGAAAGCGTCCGTGGCAGCGAGGCCTCGCTGGGTGGCCAGCTCGACCTGGCGCAAGCTGCGGCATATGCCGGCGTCCTTGAGCGCATCCCGGATCGCACGCGTGATCGCCTTCACCCCGTGATTGAACCAGAGGGTCGGCGAGATGAGGCGCTGCCTGTGGTCCGAAATGAAGGGCGCCACGCGCGTGATGAAAGGGAGCGTCTGGTTCCAGGGACAGAAGAAGGAAGGCTTGTCCGCCTTGGTGCCGGGGGCTGAGATGTAATTCGGAACCAGGATAAAATCCGTCTGTTTCTCGATCAGCCAGCGGACGTGGCCATGCGCCACCTGGATCGGGAAGCAGGGCTCCGACACCACCGACTCGAGCCCGAGCTGCACGATCTGGTTCGTGGTCGGTTCCGACAACAGCACGCGGATTCCCAGTTCGCGCAGGACGTTGAACCAGAACGGTCCCCACTCATAGGTGGACATGCACAGAGGAATGCCTACCACGGGTCCGTCGCCGAAATCGGGATCGTAGTCCTCCAGAAGCAGGTTGCGGCGATACTCGATGAGGTTGTCGATCACCGGCTCGTGTTCGCACTTGACCGCCTTGCGGTAGCGTTCCGAGCACTTGTCGCCCCAGTAGGTCTGCTCTCCTTCGACTGTGAAGCGCTGCATCTGGCAGAAGTTCGTACACCCTTTGCAGGTGAACTCGAAAATCTCGTAATCGACCTTGTCGAGGTCGAAGCCGCGGAAGGTACTCGGCCGCGGGTCGTTCAGCATCTTATCGCGAGCCAGCAAAGCTACGCCGAGAGCGCCCAAGACGCCGTTGAACGGCGGCACAATGATGCGCTTGCCCAGGATCGAGGAGAAGGCGGCAGCCACAGCATCGTTGTAAGCCGTGCCTCCCTGGAAAAAGATCACCTCGCCGATCTTGCGCCCCCGCACGACGCGGTTGATGTAGTTCGTGGCCACCGAGTATGCCAATCCCGCCACGATCCGATCCAGGGATGCGCCGCGCTGCAGGTAGCCGTTGACATCGCGCTCCATGAACACCGTGCAGCGCTCGCCGAGCCGTATCGGCTCGCCGCTCGACAGCGCGATGCGCGCGAAGTCTTCCTCAATGCGAATCCCCAGTTCCCTGGCGCGCTCCTCGAGAAAGCTTCCCGTTCCCGCGGCACAGGCCTCGTTCATGGTGAAGTCGACGACGATCCCCTCTTCAAGGCTGATGAACTTGGCATCCTGGCCGCCGATTTCGAAGATGGTGTCGACGCCCAAGCCGAGCATGGTCCGGTCGATAAAGGCGGCGCCGGTCTTATGCGCCGTGATCTCATCGTTGACCGTGTCGGCGCCAACCAGCTCGCCAATGAGCTCGCGTCCTGAGCCGGTGGTGCCCGCTCCGCAGATGCGGATTTTTCCGCCCAGATCGCGCGCGATTTCGCGCAGGCCGCGGCCGACTATTTCGATCGGGCGGCCGTCCGTCCGCAGGTAAATCTCCTTGAGCACGTTGCGCTCGGTGTCGATCACCACCAGGTTGGTGCTTACGGAACCGATGTCGATGCCGAGAAACGCGTCGCGCACGGCGTCAATGTCCGCCGGCGGAATCGCCTCCATGTGGTTGCGCAGAAGGACGACGTTTTCCATCGAAAGCCGAGGAGAACACGGGATCTCCTGAGTCTCCACCGACCGCTCGAGGCTGAAAGCATGCTTCTCGCGGCTCTCCGACCGTGAGGCCTCCTCTGCAAGGACTGCGCTTCCGATGGCGCCAAAAGCGCTGTGGTCTTCCGGCACAATCAACGTTCCGGGCTCCCAGGCGAACGCCGACTCGAACGCCTGCACCACGCCCCGGTTCGACGCCACCCCGCCCACGAAACAGACTTCAGGGAGTATCTTCTTGCCTTTCGTGATCGCACTCTTAAAATTGCGCGCGACGGCATCGCACAGGCCTTTCAGGATCTCCTCGGGAGTGAATCCTTTCTGCTGCGCATGAATCATGTCGCTCTTGGCAAACACAGAGCAGCGGCCCGCGATCTGCGCGGCCCGCTTCGTGGCCAGGACGATGTCGCCAATCTCTTCGACCTTGAACAGCAGGCGTCCCGCCTGCTGGTCGAGGAAGCCGCCCGTTCCGGCGGCGCAGTCGCCGTTGGTCTGGTAGTCTCCTATGCCGAGACGGCCATCGGCGCCGTGTCGGTCGAAGCGGATGTATTTGGAGTTCTCTCCCCCCATCTCAAAGAGGGTGTGCACCTTTGGCAGCAACAGCTCCACCGCCTTGCAGAGGGCTCGGAACTCATTCTGCTTGCTCACATTGAACCCCGACTGCAGCAGCTTCGCCCCTCTGCCGGTGCCGGCGACTCCGCCGAGCGCGGAGCGGTCGATGAGCGCGACCAGGTTCTCGAGCAGATCCCGCGTCTGCTTGATCGGATTTCCGGCGATGCGCGCATAGCGGGTCATTGCCAGCCAGCAGTCCCCGCGCGCGGGTGCGGTGAGCCGCCGGACGGATTGGAACAGCGGGTTGGTCGAGTGCTTTTCAAAAAAGGGGGTGTCCGCAGGGTCGCTGGAAAACAGCGCGGCTTTGACACTGACGGAGCCGAGGTCAATCCCGATATATATTGCCATAAACGACTACAACACAAGAAACCCTGGAGGGCGGATGCCCATGCAACGAACACCCGAAAGCGGCCCGCAACCGCATCCGCACCAAATAGCAAACCCAATAAGCGCCAAAGCGGAGACGCAACGGCGTCTCCGCTTCGGGGATGGGTAAACTCCGTATCGCTTAGATCTCTTCCTTGCCCTGCTCTCTCCTGCGCCGGCGGTATTCCTCCAGCGGAATCGAAAACTGGTCCTCGATGGCCGTGCGGTGCACGAGCCCACCGTTGTAAGCGCAGAAAGGAATGATCCGGCCCGCCGGGGTCGCATAGTGGATGGCGCAGCGCCGCACGCGCTCCAGCTCGTAATTATAAGCATCCATGAAATGCATCCCGGCCACAAGCAGGGTCTTGTTAGTGTACGTGCCGTCCTTCTCGCCGCGCCCGGCTTCCTTGTCAAAGAAGCCGTCGAGGGTCTGAAGGAAGCGGGTGAAATCGAGGCCGGCAGGAGCTTTGTCTTTCTTGTAGTATTTTTTGAGCTGATAAAAAGCGTTCATATGGGCGAAGCGCTTGAAGCGGCTTGCCTTGGTTTTTGCCGCCTGGACCTCGAGTTCCTTGAACATGCCCTCGATGTCGGTGAAGCGTGTGATCGGGACCGGCCTGCCGGTGCCCTGCTCGATAAACAGGTATGTGCCAAGCGAACAGTGGGGATGGCAGGTGATGTGAACGGTTTCCGAGCCGCGCACCGAGCTTATGATCTGCGACACTGGCTGTACGAAGCTCAGCGGATACCAATCATCCCTGGACGCAATCCCGGTCTGCTCTTCGATGCAGCGAACCAGGTCGGGCAGGGTAAAACGCAACTTCTGCCTCTCCTCATAGTTGATCCGTCCGGTGATGGCGACGGGCTGATAGCTGATGCCGCTGGAGACATCGATGTTGTCCAGGGCAAACTGAAGGATCTTGCCGACCTGATCTTCGTTGATTCCTCCCGCGATCGTCGGCACATAGACAATCTTGATTCCGGCCTTGCGAACCGCTTCGACGGTCTTCAGCTTGTATTCAAGCAGGTTGCGGCCGCGAGTCTGCCTATAGACGCGGTCGTCCACCCCGTCGAACTGCAGGTAGATCGTGTGGAGCCCCGCCTCGGCAGCGCGCATGGTGAAATCCGGGTCGGCAAACTTGATCCCGTTCGAAGCGACCTGGATGTGGCTGAAGCCCAGCTGCCTTGCCCCACGAAGAATCTCCAGGAAGTCGGGATGGATCGTCGGCTCACCTCCCGAAAACTGGACGAGGCGGCCAGGCACAGGCTGCTCTCCCCGGTAGAGGCGCAGCATGTCCATCACCTGTTCTTTGGTCGGCTCGTAGACCTTTCCGGTCACATTGGAGTTGGCAAAGCAGATCGGGCAAGTCAGATTGCAGCGATTCGTCAGGTCGATGTTGCCCAGAGAGGTATGAGTGGTATGGCGCTGGCAAATTCCGCAGTCGCGCGGACATACCTTACTGTAAGTGTTTGGATTCGACAACCCTTTGCCATCGCCAAACTCCCATTGTTCCGCCTTCAGGTAGAGCTCAACGTCGGACCAATACAGGTCCCTGCAGTACCCGTGCTCCGGGCAAGTCTTGTCCATGTAGACTTTGCCGTCCTCTGCGAACAGGCGGGCATTGATCACCTTGCCGCAGCCCGGCTCCGGACAGATCGATTCCACCTGCTTGGGAAGACCTTTGGTGATGTTGTTCGTAGGCACGCCGCTGTAAGTAGTGCTCACTCCCGGCGCAGCGATATCCTTTCGCGCTGTTGCCATGATTCGATGGACCTCCATTTCCCTTACATTTATAGGCAATTAGCCCTGAGGAGTAAACCGAAATCTTGAGCCGCTCGTCCTGCCTCCGTTGTCTGCGGCGACCTGCGGAGGGGTCGGATCCCGCTCAGCGCACCGTACCTGAACGGATTCCATGATCACACGAGCCCCTTCGCGCCGTCGGTACCCCGGTACAGCGGCCGCCAAACCGCTGGATATTCCCGAATCTAAGTGCTACGCTCGGGTTCCTTGAAAGTGCGAAAGGCGATCTGTCGCCCTCTGACGAATTGATGCATTCTAGCAGCCCGACCCATAAAATGCGAGGTCTCGCCATGAAAAAACTGTTTCCCATTTTATTGCTATTAGTTATCAGCACTTCCGTGACAGCCCAAAAGGGTCTTCTCGACGAACGCTATGAGCGGGCATACCAGGCATGGGACAGCAGCGATTACATCACGGCACTCAGAGGATTCGATGCCCTCTTAAAGGGACCGGACGCCGACCGATGGTTCGACCGCATCGCCTTGATTACCGGCGAGCTATATCAAGATACCGAGCTCACGGCCGACGGCCGCGCGGCTCGGTTCAACCCCTCTGGCCGCTATGCGGCGTTTGAGAGCGGCGCCCGGCCTGCGGTAATCACCCACATTCTCAATATCGGGGGTCAGCTCCAGAAGATCGCCGATATCCAAGGCGAGAGTCTCGTCTTCTCACCCGCCAGCGATGTAGTCGCCTACCTGCGCGTGAAGGACACGCCGGAGATCATAAGCTTGCGCAAAGAGATCGAGAACCTCTCGAAGACCCCGACCCAGGATCGGCAAACATTGACGGGAAAACAGCGCCAGTTGTCGGCACTCGAGGTGAGAAGCATGGATCTGCTCCTGCGCGACCTTCCTTCCGGAAAGGAGCAGCGGCTCGACGATGACGGACTTCTTAAGGCGGGGCTCGCCTTTAGCGCCGACGGGCGCGAGGTATACTTTGCAGGCGCCAAGGAATCCGATACGACCTCAAACGAAATCTACGCCATAGCCGCCGCCGGAAAGCCGCACGCGCTCACTTCCGGGCCCGGCTTCAAGACCAATCCGATCGTGATTCCGGGAGGAAAATACGTGGTCTACACGATCTCAGCCCAGTCCCCCTTTCCTCGACCCGGGACAGGAGATCAGGCAGGTCGCGGAGGCCCGGGCGGCCCGCCTGCTGGTGCAGCCGGCGGCCGAGGCGGCGGGGGCGGAGGCAGAGGGCCCCAAGGCCGGCGTGTAGAGTTCGCGGTGCTTAGCCTCACCAACGGCAAGCCCACCACTTTCACCGGGTCGGCAACGCCATCGATTTCAGCCGACGGCTCCGCGCTCGTCTTTCCGAGCACCAGCGGCACTGAGAACGCCATTCAGCTCTTGAAGCTCAGCGAGCCGCTTAATCCGGTGCCGGTTAAGAAATCCCAGGAGAGGATCGGCTCCGCGGCACTATCTCCCGACGGTTCGCGCATCACTTTCGAGACGCCCTGGAGGCACGAAAAGAACACGGAAGTTTATTGCATCAAGTCCGATGGCACCGGTGAAGTCAGGGTGAGCCGCGAGATCCAGCCGGATTGGGGACCGCGGTTCCTTACCGACAAGAAGATTCTCGCCATCAAGGGCGAGCGTCGCCACGCCCGATCCTATGTTTACGATCTCGACACCTTGACCAGCTTCAAGCTGTTCCATAACAACACTGTCAGAACCATCGCGCCGGAATACGAATGGGCGGCCAATCCTGCCGGCAACTTGATCCTGATCCAGGCTGAGCGGGACGGCGACACCGTCTCCCCAGAGCGGGGCATCTACCTTCTCGACCTCAACCACAAGATCACCAAGGAGGCATTGCCGGCCCGGATTCAATCCAATCTGGCTTCAGAGCAAGCCTTGCGCGCGGCAGGCGAAGCGATGTTCCGTCCGATTGGCGATACCATCCGGTCGGTAACCGAAAGGATTTCCATCACCAAGCTGTACGAGTATCAGGAAGCCCTGTTCAGCTTTGATATCAAGGCCATTGGGCAGCCAGGCAACAAGCTGGCGAGTGACTACATCTTCAATACGTTCGCATCCTTCGGATACCAGCCGGAGTATCAGTGGTTCGACGCGAGGGGCAACGTCAAGACTGCCAACGTCCTGGCAACCCTGCGCGGCACCGAGAATCCCGAACTGGTCTACGTGCTCAGCAGCCACTATGATTCGGTCCCGGCCGGACCCGGCGCCGACGATAACGAAACCGGTATCGCAGTCCTGCTCGATGCGGCCCGGGTCCTGGCCAGGACGCCGATGCCGGCGACCATCATCTTTGCAGCCTTTACCGGGGAAGAAGCCGGCGACCTCGGCAGCCATGAGTGGGTCCGCCAGGCGGTCGAGAAGAAGATTCAGTTCATGGGCGCACTGAACAATGACATGATCGGCTGGACGAACGATTACCGCCTGGACAATACCATACGGTACACAAACGACGGCATGCGAGACATGCAGCACGCTGCGGCGGCTCTTTTTTCCAAGATGATCACTTACGACGCGCGCTACTACAAGGCGACCGACGCAGCAGCCTTCTACGAGGCCTACGGAGATCTTGTGTCAGGGCTCGGTTCCTACCCTGTCCTGGGAAGCCCTTACTATCATCAAGCAACCGATCTCCTCGAGACCGTGAACCAGCGGCTTGTGTTCGAGGCAGCTAAGATGACCGCGGCCTCGATCATGATGCTCGCATCCAGCCCGTCCCGGGTAAAGAATCTCAAGATCGAAAGCGCGGCGGGCGATGCCGTTGAGTTGTCGTGGGAGCCCAGCCCCGAAAAGGGAGTGACTGCGTATACCGTGGCTTATGGCCCGGAAAGCGATCCCATGGCCAAGACTATGACAGTCAAGGCGCCGAAAGCTCGGATCACGGGAGTGAAAAAGGGCGAGAAAACTCAGGCGGCGGTTAAGGCGGTGAACGCCCGCGGGCTGTCATCCTGGGATTGGGCCCGCGTCACAACAAAGTGACGAGTGCTGAGTGACGAGTTTTAATCCAGGACGCCACCCTGCAATGGTCATCGTACCCTTCACTCAGTACTCAGCACTCAGTACTCAGCACTTATTTGCGCGTGTGTCGTTTGTTCCACTCTTCGTCTGACATCACGATCTCGACCTTGGCTTTCGCCTTGAGATCGTCAATGTGCTTTGTTGTAGCCGCCTGCAGCGCCTGGTGTTCCAGGAAGTTTACGATCTTCGGTTTTACGGTTTCGAGCGGCATTGTCCCCGCAGGTTTGATCTCGATGATATTGATCAGGTGATAGCCGTATTCCGTCTCGACAATCGGGGTGAGCGTGCCCGGCTTGGCGCCAAACACCGCGTCCTCGATTGGCTTTAACACATCCCCGCGTTTGATCATACCCAGGTCGCCACCGTTCGGAGCGTTTGCCTTGTCCTCGGAATTCTTGATGGCAGCCTCTGCAAAGTTGATTTTGTTACTCTCGATATCCCCGCGGATGGTTTCGAGCCTCTTGCGAATCTCAGTCTTTTGCTCCGGAGTTGCGTTCTGACCCGCTCTCAGAAAGATATGGGCGGCGTGGACCTGTTCGGGAGAGCCAAAGTATTTCGGATTCTCGTAATAAAACTTTTGGATCTCGGCGTCCGTCGGAGGCGGAAGGTTCTTGGCAATAATGTCGAGCACCTGTTGGCATAAAAGGTTAGTTTCGATCGAATTGCGCAAATCCGCTTCTTTGAGTCCCTGTGCGTCCAAGGCCTTCTGGAACGCTTCTTCGTTCGGATATTGGGCCTTCATCGACTGAAAGGCCTCGTCGACTTTGGCTTTGTCCACGACGAGATTCCTCTCCTTGGCCTCATGCTTGAACAAGATCGTTCCAATCAGCGTATCGAGAGCGTCCCTGTAAAAGAGAGTGTCTTTCTGCTGTATCTGCTCCTGCGTGATCGGCTGGCTGCGGGCGCGTTGGACCAGGAACTGGTTAATCGCATCCAACACCTGTTTTTCGGTAATGGACTCGCCTAGCACTTTGACCACCAGGGAATCGGAGGCGGCCGCCTGGGGTGCGTCAGCCTTCTTTATGTCTTGACGGACTTCCCGCGTTGAACCCGTCAGGGGCAAGAAAGTCAGGAAAACAACGATCAGAACCATGAATCGCCGGATCATTGAGTTGCGTCCTCCCTAAGAACGGTTTGCCATTCTCTGCAAGCTCCAGGTGGGCATTTTGGACGTGCGCTTCCGGTCTAAAGGAGAGCCTTGAGCGCTGATAGCGCACGATCGTAGTCGGGTTGGTTCCCGATTTCGGGTACATACTCGACGTAGCGAATCGTGTCCTTGTCGTCGACGACGAAGACGGCGCGGCCGGACAGGCGAAGCTCCTTGATCAGAGTGCCGTACGCCTGGCTGAAGGACCGGTCAAAGTAATCCGAAACCACTTTGATCTTGTCAATGCCCGCAGCGCCGCACCAGCGCTTCTGCGCGAAGGGGAGATCCACGCTTATGGTGACGATTTCGATCTTGTCTCCGAGCTTGGCTGCTTCCGCGTTGAAGCGCCGCGTCTCGATATCACACACCGGAGTGTCGAGCGAGGGAACGGCGCTGAACAGGCGGATTTTTCCTTTCGTGTCGTCAAGGGTAAACGGCTGCAAATCCTGGGTGCGCGCCGTAAAAGCGGGCGCTTTGTCCCCGACTCGGAGTTCCGGTCCAATCAACGTGAGCGGATTCCCTCGCATCGTGGTTGCATTCGGTCGTTCTGTCGTCATTAGCAAAACCTCCTGAAAATCGGTTGTTCGAAAACAGCGGGGTGCGATACTAGTGCAAGTTTGCCGGGGGAGTCAATCGCGTCGCGAACTCACTATTCTTCCCCCATGAAGGGATAGGCGAAATGCCTCGGCGGGACAAAGTTCTCCTTGACCGTCCGCGGCGACGTCCACTTCAACAGGCTGAGCATGGAACCCACTTTATCGTTGGTCCCGGAAGCGCGGCCGCCTCCGAATGGCTGCTGGCCCACAACGGCGCCAGTCGGCTTGTCATTGATGTAGAAGTTGCCCGCCGCATGACGCAGGCGCCCAGTCATCTTAACGATGACGCGCCGGTCGCTGCAGAATATCGAGCCGGTAAGGGCATAGGGGCTGGTGGTGTCGCACAGCTCCAGTGTTTCATCCAACTTCGCATCGTCGTAAACATAGATCGTGAGCACCGGCCCGAAGATTTCCTCAGACATGAGCTTGAGGCGGGGGTTTTCCGTGAGGACAACCGTAGGTTCGATAAAGTACCCTTTCGAGCCGTGTCCCTTCCCCCCGCACAGAATCTGCGCCTCTCGGGATTCCTTCGTGTGGTCGATGTAGCCCATGATGGAATCGAAGGCGGGGAGGTCGATGACGGCGCTCATGAAGTTGCGGAAGTCCACCGGGTCGCCCATGCGGATCTCTGCGACTTGAGCCAGCAGCCGGTCCTTTAGGCGCGGCCACAGAGAGCGCGGGATGTAGGCACGGGAGGCGGCGGAGCACTTCTGCCCCTGATATTCGAAGGCGCCGCGCACAAGCGCCGTCGCCAGCTCGTCGACATCGGCGGACGCGTGGGCGAACACGAAGTCTTTTCCCCCGGTCTCGCCGACGATGCGCGGATAGCTTCGGTACCGGGAGAGGTTGCGGCTCATCGTTTCCCATATCGCGTTAAAAGAGCCGTTTGAGCCGGTAAAATAGACCCCGGCAAAGTCTGCACTGTCGAGAACGGGGCCGCCCACCTGGCTTCCACTCCCCGGGATAAAGTTGATGACACCGGGCGGAAGACCAGCGGCCTCCAGCAGTTTCATGATGTAATAGCTGGACAGCACGGCAGTAGAGGCCGGCTTCCAAAGCACTACGTTGCCCATCATGGCCGGCGCGGTCGACAGATTGCCCCCTGTGGAAGTAAAGTTGAACGGTGTAACCGCGAAGATGAAACCCTCCAGCGGGCGGTACTCAACGTAGCTCCAGATTCCCCGGGAGCTGCGTGACTGTTGTTCGTAGATGTGACGCATGAAAGCCGGATTGAAGCGATAGAAATCGATCAGTTCACACGCCGAATCGATCTCGGCCTGATAGACCGTCTTGGACTGGTTGAGCATCGTGGCCGCATTCAAGGTATCGCGCCACGGCCCGGCCAAGAGTTCCGCCGCCTTCAAGAAAACGGCGGCGCGTGATTCCCACGGCATCTCAGACCAGCTTTGCCAGGCGCGGCGCGTGGCCGCGACCGCTTTCTCCACTTCCCTGGCTCCAGCCCGGTGGTATACGGCCAGCACATGGCCGTGATCGTGCGGACAAACAACTTTCGCTGTCGAGCCGGTGCGAACCTCCTCGCCGCCGATGATCAACGGGATCTCCACTTCCCGGCTCAGCATCTCGCGGAGCTTCGCCTTCACCGACTGCTTTTCAGGAGAACCCGGGGCATAATTGCATACCGGCTCGTTCGCGGGTTCAGGGATTCGGATGACGCCGCTCAACATCGTTTTGCCTCCCTAAGTAAGGATATGGCCTGTGTGCGCTTAGGGCAAGCTGCCAGTAACATGGGAGCAAGCTACCACCCGCAGAGCAGGTGGCCGTAGCGGAATCAATTGAGCGGTTAAATCTGCCTGACGTCGACGATGCTGCCTGCAGGAATACCGTCGACACCGACCGGAACTGAAATGAATCCATCAGCGCAGGCAAGAGACGTGATGTGTGCCGAACCGTGGTACTCCACGGGTTCGGCGGATCCTTCGGCTGTCATCCTCACCGGTATCCACGCCTGGCGAGCACTTGTCCTTCTCTTGAAGGTCGTTGCCAGCGGGCATTTCGCCAATCGCGCGTAACTCTTCAGCCCCATCGCGCTGGAAAGAAACTCCTTCACCAGAACCTCGAAGACCAGAAAGGAGGAGACCGGATTCCCCGGCAGCCCGAAAACATACTTGTTCCCTGCCTGGCCAAACACGGTCGGTTTGCCCGGTTGAATGGCGACCTTCTCAAAATGAATGGTGAAACCGCTTTCCTTCAACAGTGAAGGGACGAGGTCGAAATCGCCCATGGAGACCCCGCCGGTGACAAGAATCAAGTCACTCTCCTCCTTTGCCCTTGCGATCATCCCTCCGATCTCGTCTCTCGTGTCTCTCACAATTCCGTAATCAGAGGGCTCGCACCCGAACTGTTGGCATTGCGCATGTAGCTGGCAGGAATTGGAATTCCGGATCTGCGACTGTTCTGGAATAAAACGAGGCTCGACAATCTCATCTCCTGTTGCGATGATGCCGACTCTCGGCTTTCTGCAGACCGTTGGCCGGACACAGCCGGCCAAAGCGAGTGCGGCAATCTCCTTCGCGGTGATGCGCGTTCCGGAGGGCGCCAGTCTTTGCCCGACGACAACGTCCTCTCCTTTGCGGCAGATGTTGGCCGCAGCGCGCCGCCCTCTGAACCGGATTTTCTTCTCCGCAATCTCTTCGACCTCCTCAACCATGATGACACAATCTGCACCGGCGGGGAGCATCGCTCCCGTCATGATCTTCGAGCATTGATTGTTGCCAATGGCCCGCTGCGGCCGATAGCCGGCGGCAATGACTTCGATCACATCAAGGACGTTTTCGATGTCCTGCAGCCGGCAAGCGTACCCGTCCATCGCAGCTTTGTCGAACGGAGGCATGTCGACGTCGGAAACGACATCCTGCCGCAAGACGCGGTTCAGGCTCTCCTCGAGCCGGACGCTTTCGCTGTCGAGGACAATCGTGTTGGCCCGGATGATCTCGATCGCCTTTTCAAAAGAAATCATACGTCTCCCCGTCTTTGCATTGCATGAAGTCTCGGGTCCAGGTGATCAAACCGCGACGGCAAGCCGCCCCGCAGTTTCCAAGAGGAAGGAAACTGCCCTGTTCCCGTGAGGCCAAATCCTGCCCGGCCTGCGCATGCTGCCGCCAGTATTCGGAATTCAGGCATAAACCCTACACGATGAGGCCTTGAAACTGATCCAGACGTCCTTGCCGACTTCGAACTTCAGAGACTTCAGAGCGTCGGAAGATATCATCACAACCATTTCCACACCGACATCAACCGTCACCTCGAGACCCAGCTTTGCCGGTATGATATCGGTTATAGCGCCCTTGAATTTGTTCCGGCTGCTGCTCGTATCGACTGCGTATGAGATGCTGATCTCGTCGGGGCGAATCATCAAAAACGCATCTCCCTCCGGAACATCGGTCAGACACAATATGTTCATCCCGCCTGATGAGAATTCCTTCAAGTCGCTTCCCGAAATACTCCGCACCATTCCCTTGAAATAGTTCTTGATTCCGACAAAGTGCGCGATGAATTCCGATTTCGGATGCTTGAAAATCTCTTCCGGAGGAGCGACGTGAACCAGCGCGCCGTTCTCCATGATCCCGATCCTGCTCGCGAGCGACACGGCTTCCTCGTAATCGTGCGTTACATGAACCATCGTGATTCCGTTCCGATTGAGCTTTCTCAGCAGCGCACGAAGCTCGCTTTTCGATTTGGCATCCAGGGATGACAGGGGCTCATCGAGCAGAAAGATGTCGGAATCCGCAGCCAGGCTTCTGGCAAGAGCGACCCGCTGATATTCACCGCCGGAAAGGGTTCCCGGCTTCCGGCCGAGTTTGTCTGCAATGCCGGCCATCTCGGCAGCTCTTGTTACTTTCCCGTCAGCCTGTTTTTCTCCACGGCTTCGCAACGGATATGCGATGTTGTCATAGACGGAAAGATGCGGGAACAAATCCGCATCCTGATAAACAATGCTCATGTTTCGCTTCTGAATTCGTTCCGCGGTAATGTTCCGTCCCCGCAAGAATATTTTCCCGGCTGCCGGGGTCAATAACCCGGCGATGGTTTCGAGGAGCACGCTCTTTCCAACTCCCGATGGGCCCAGAACGACAAAATAATCCCCTTTCTCAACTGCAAAGTTGATATCTCTCAGAGCGAAGTTGCCAACCTGCAACGACAGGTCTTCAACAACCAGCATCTCAGGCCTTCTTCTTAGCGAACCGCAGGGCGACAAAAATCAGAAGACACACGGTCACAAATATTGCCGCAACCGGCATGGAATATTTCAATCCGTACGACGTGAACCTTTCGTAAATCAGCACCGCTGCAGTCTTTGGGTTGTACGCCACAATGACCACCGCGCCGAACTCGCTCATCCCTCTGGCCCACATCAGAATGAGACCGGAGAGAATCGAGCGCCAGGCCAGTGGAAGCGAGACAGTAAAGAACATCCTGGCCGGCGAGGCCCCCAAAGTGAGAGCGATCTTCTCCAGCCGCTCAGGCACGGCAGCAAATCCGTCTCTTGCCGCGTTGATCAAGAAAGGAATGCTGACAAACGCCATTGCCAGCATGATGCCCGCAGGTTTGCCGACGAGTCTCAGCCCGACGGCATCCGCTGCTTTCCCAAGGGGGCTCTCTCTGGTAATAATGCCCAGCACTGCAATTCCGGCCGCTGAGTGGGGAATGATGATCGGTACATCTATGATGCCGTTGACGACATTCTTCAAGGGGAAAGATCTTCTTGCCAGGATATACGCGAGCGGGATGGCAAAGAAAGAAAAGAGCAGTGTGCCGGCCATGGAAACCCACAAGCTGAGCCAAACGCTGTCACGAACTTCCTCACTTCCGAGGGCCTCAGCCAAGGAACCCGGAGACGCATTCAAGTACATCCCGGCGATTGGCGCAATAATGAAGAGTAAAATCACTCCGCCAAGAAACGTGAACACCAGTGTCAGCGCCGATTGCTTCTTGACCGGAGGAATCATCCAGCCCATCATTTTCCCCTGATCGCGTACTTCCTGAACTCAATCGGGAGCTCGTCATACGTATTGCATATGGACGGGACCACAGTCGGCTGTCCCATCTGCTCCATGATCTTCAGACCTCTGTCCTTGTTCATCAAATAATGTATAAACTTCCCTGCCAGTTCGGGATGGGGGGAATTCTTCGGAATCGTCACACCATATACCATTGAGCTGCCGTACTGGATGACCTTTTCTCCGGGTGTTGCTCCGCTCAGCTCGACGGATACCCGTTTGTAATAATCCTCGAACTCCGCCTTCTTCAGATTGATTTTATCAGGCAACGCGAGGAACTTCAGCCCGTGCTGTTCGGCGACGGACCTGTAAAGGAATATGTAGTCGAGCTCCCCGGTTTCGAGCAGCGCAAGTAAATCGACTTCTTTCGGCCTGATGTACTCGGGGTCTTTTTTGAGAAGCTTCTCGGCCAATCCCCGTTTGCCGTAATAGAGCTCGGCCAATTTCATTGCCATGATGGTGCGATAACCGCACGGGTCTGCGTCAGGGTCGGCTCTTCCTATGGAAACACTCTTGTCCAGAAGCACGTCGAACCAGTTCTGTTGATTGATTTCACTCGATCTTCGGGATTTAACCCGGTAGACAATGGTCATTTCATTTGTGGCGAACTTCAAGTTCCATTCCGCGTACGTCGGAATGAGGAGACCGTCGATCACCGTGTAATCGGAGGATGCGAGGATGTCGCAGGGCCTATGGAGCTCTGACACCTTCCTGGCGCATTCGCGACTTCCAGCAATCTCCCGCAACACCGTCACACCAGGATTCTCTTTCTTAAATCCTTCAATGATCCTGTCGAACGGTATGGCCAGGCTCCCGGCGTGAAAGATGATCAACTCCTGGTTTGCGTTCTGTTTGGTCTGAGACGCTGCCGGCGCCAATAGCAGCAAGACCGAGCAGATCGATATCTGCACAATGTTGCCTTTTATCGATTTCACTCTTCCTCTTAATTTGTCTGAGCTATACCGCTCTCCAACATTCCTGCAAGCCGAGACATCCGTTTTGCTTTATGGCAGCCGCCGGGTGGGAAAATACCAGTCCACAATCGCAATGATAGCAAAAAAGCGGGGGATGATCATTCGGATGCTCGGCTCCCGCCAAAGGATGAGCCGGCTCCGTTATCCCCGGGAGCCAGGGAACATCAGGAAATGATCTCGGGCAGGCAGAAGGACGTTCCCAGCCGTCGGCCGCAGCGGCGGCACAGCGTATCGACACTGAGCTTCCGGCATTTGATGCCTTGCTCCGTAGTCCATGCAGTGTGCCAGCGGCCCCCGCACCCAGGACAGGCTGCGGGAAGAACAAGCCGAACTTCGAGGGAGCGGTCCTTGTCAACGGGATCGGGAACCCGCAGCCGCCGAATCCTGAAGTCCGCAATCTGCGCGTCGCGGAGCTCGGCAAGGAGCAAACGGAAAAATCTCAGGGAGTCGGCAGCCTTCTTCGCCGCCAGCTTCCGGCCGGCGGAGGTGCGCATGTTCAGGGGGAGGCAAGCAGCGTAAGTGACTTCCTTGCTCAGATGCTGGAGCACTGCGACGCCGAGCGTCCGGCCGCGCAGCGCAGACTTGACGAAGAAACCGGCCACACCCAGGGCTCCGAACTTGGATAGGAAGTCGGCATCATGGACGAGATCGGCGACGGCATTTTTCCCGGCCTTCTCGTGGTAGAGGGCTTCCAGCCCGGAAAGGACGCGTTTGACGTCCGTGGATTTCATGCCGAACCGAAGCAGGAGAGGCCCGGCGGTTCGCGCGGCTTCCTGTTCCTCGGCGATGTCATCCTCATGATAGCGTCCTCCAGCGAATTTCCCGGCATCATGGAAAAGGGCCGCAACCGCAGGGATCAGAGGATCCAGACCTTCCGCTTGAGCCAGGCCATGAGCGATGGAGGCCACGTGCGTGGTGTGTTCCCAAAGGAAGCTCTCGGAAGCTCCCGAGGCGCCTTCATATCTGCTCTCGGATTCCCGGATGACTTTCCTGATTTCTTCGATCATCCCGGGAAACCGGGATTCCACCATGCTGGAATAGCTGAACTTGTGCGCTGCCATAGACACGGCATTATCCGGCGTGCCCGCACGCGTCGTCAAGGCTGCGCATCGCCAGTGCGCAGCCGACACTGCATACTTGTGCTTGTATATGGCAATTCAGACAGTCGTGCACACCCATTGGAGCGATGCCGTCGCATACCAAAAACGAACCACCAAGACCCAAAGACCGCAAAGAACCAAGAGCTGAGGGGGCTTTGTGGTCTTTGTGGTTCCAAAGGCATTCGGATAATTGGCATGCAGTGTCTGAATCGCTGGCCTGTATGGAAGACTATTTTCGGCATCCTCGCGCCGCGGCGGTTAACTCTCAAAAACACGACCAACCGCCAAGACGTGAAGATGCAAAAACTCAAGGATCATTCCGCGAGTGCTTCCAGCTCGCGCTCCAGGTGACGCAGCGCCTCCCGAAGGATGTCCCTGTAACGCGGGTTGCGGGCCGTCTCGAGATCGCGCAGCACTCGGGACCGAGAGAGAAGCAGGCCTTCCTTCTTCCGAAGGCGATCGGCCTGCGCAGGACTCAAGCGACCTTTGATTTGATCTCCTGCCCCGCCTTCAGCCGTCTCAATCTGCGCTTCAACACTCTTGCTTTCCCATCCTCTTGCCATCGTCTTCCAGCGTAGCTCCGTTGTCATTGATGCAGCAGCGCCACAACGCCCCTACGCACCCGTCATCCGAGACCAATCGACCTGCCAGAGGCCTCTGCCGATGTCGCGCCAGACAAGCGGTCGCAGGGGCGTTGCGCGACAATGGTGGTACAGCACCGCTGTGCGCTGGTAGAACCCGCGCGTATGCGGGGTGCTGGAAAAGCCGAGCAGATGCAAGTCCAGGTGGTGGCAGAACTCATGGCACAGCGTGCTGAGAAGTGTGCCGAACGAAGTGACCCGGCGCTGCACCGCGGTCCGCATCCAGACTCGAATCAGCATCGTCCTGAGGTCGTAGTCACCAAAGAGCTCGGCCGACCCTCTTTCGTAAACTCGCAGCGGGCGGGCGGCGAGGACACACACCTTCGGCTCAGGCACCCGGTAGAACTGTGCCGCCTCTGTCAGGAAAGCGGCGCAGGCCATCCGCACGGCTGCGGTCGAGCCGGAGGACAGTGCAGATTCAACTTCGAGCGCGAGCGCATGGAGCCGGTCGTCGCTGGGGAGGGTGACCGTACGCCTGGCATCGCTACGCCCGTACTCCGCGCGACGCACCCCGCTTCTAGGTACCGGATCGGTGATCATCACGCTTTCCCGAGCAGAACACCGCCCGACGCCCGCTGAGGCTCGCCAAACCGTGACAATTGCGCTTATCTCCCGCCGAGGGTGGCAAGCTGGGCGCCGGGATCGTAATTGTAGCCGGCGGCCGACTTCACGTACAGCGTCTCAGGCACGGTTACCGGCGGCTCCCCCTTGATTGCCTTCAGGAGCGCGAACGCCTTGTCCACGCACGCCTCCTCACCCTCGATCGAAAGTACCACGGCGCCTTCGGATCCTCCCACTCCGCCGGAACCGATGTGTGTGGCGTTCACACCGGCGAGCACGGCGAGGGCCTGGATCTCGGTCAGAACCTTCCCCAGCACGACCGGCGTCAGCCGCACGGGCAGGCCCATGCTGTGCTTGAAGAAGTACAGGCCCGTGTGCTTTGCCGCCTCGATGACCGAGGAAATCAGCTTCTCCAACCCGACGGGCATGATGAGGTGCGAACCTCTGGGAGTGACGACCGGCCACGCCATCCCGATTGTTCCGCCGACAACCGAAGAGGTGAAAATCCCTGCATTGCCGTCCGCGTCAATCGCGTTGGCTCCCTTGATGAAGACATCGCTTGGGCCGAAGCTGAGGATCTCAACTTTCGAATCCGCTCCTTCGATAACCTTGCCCTGCCGGAGGACGTGATGGGGGCATGGCGGCGCGCCCGAGTTGCCGGTCGTGATCCCGCCGCACACCATGCCGACAGTCTGGCCGGCCTTCGGTTCGACGCGGACTCCCAACAGCTCTTCGGTGACGTATGCATTCGTGACGCCGCGGCCTATGATAATGGTACCGTGATGAAGCGCGTGCTGGACTTCCGGCAGTGCAACCGTTGCCTTCGCCAGCAGACGCCGCGATTCTGATGGATTGAGCACAACGAGCGCAGCCGACCGGTCTTTCGCGCCGGGCCGTTTCCGGGGCACTTCAACTTCGTAGAACATCAACACCTCCTCCTCAGCTCGCGGCCTTCTCCGGAGCCAAAACGCGGAATCGAAGGATTTCGAGACTATAGCTTTTATCCCGAGCGCTTCCGGCGAGCAAGCTAAATCGAGCCGTTTCGGGAAGGCTTGCGCGAGGAAGAGGTCAGCCCTTCGCCAGACCCATTACGTTGCCGGCCGGGTCCTTAAATAGTTTCTGTCGCGAAACTCATTGTCCGACCGGTGGCTCTGGCTCGATTGAATTTACATGTGAGGGCGGGCTTTAGCCCGCGCCCTGAGGACAACAACCACGACACGGCCGATTTCATGAGCGTAATTCGCTTGTTTTTAAGGCGCTGTGTGGGTAGAAGCGACGATCTCTTGCTCAGGTACGCCGGGCACGGGCTAAAGCCCGCCCGCACATGATTGCTCTGGTTGACGGACGACTCAGCCCCAAAAGGGTGTTTCGCGACAGAAACTAAATAGTGAAAATACGGTACGCCCGCGATTTCGACATAGAGGATAGGCTGCTTATGGCTGCATCTCCTCGCGCACCTCACTTCGCAAGGCCAGGGCACTTGGCGCTGACGTGATGGCATTGCAGGCAGTCCATTTTGGCGGAGACGTTTTTCTGGGCGCGCCCCCCGCCATGACAGCTTAGACAGTCGGAAACCGATTTTGCGTTGGCGTGCTCTGCATGGAAAGCTCCGGCCGTCTGGTCGTTCAACAGCTTTACTGCCTGGACAACGACGTCGCCGCTTAGCCGGGCGCATCGTTCCTGCCGCTCGGGCGAATCGACGGCGTAGCCCGACGCGAGGCACCATTTGGTTACGGAGGCGTGACACAGTGGGGAGTCGCTCTTGTTCTGCGGCAGCGTTTTGATCTTCCTGTCGACCTTGAAGTTGTGTTCCTCGGCGTAACGATTGCTGATATCGCTGGGCATAAGCGACTGCGTGTACCAGTTCATCAGCTCATCTATCAGGAGTCCCGCTGTCTTCGAGTCAGTGACCAGGGAAATAGCCGCGGATGCGCCGTTGAGCGCGCCGCAGACGGTTCCCCACCCTTTCAGCCCGCCGCTGCCGTAGCTCATCATCTGGGGAGGCAACGACGTGAACGGCGCCCCTGCCTTGTCCTGCAAGGCTTTGACGATGCCGGCGAACCCTGCGAAGCCGCATCCCATCTCGTAATAGGCGTCGTGTCCAAGCTTGCGCGCTTCCTCGGGATCCAGCTTGGTGTAGGGCCAGGGCCACGGCGGTGTGTCTGTCGCCGCGGCTGGTGTCTTTTCACCCAGGACATGAAAAACCGCAGTGCCGGCGACGGCGGCCGCCATGTATCGCGCGGCGCCAGAAAGGAACTTCTTCCTCGAAATTCGTTGTTCCACAAAACTCTCCTTTGAGATGGGCCGCTTCACGGCCCTGTCAGCAAGAATCATGACGGTACAATGCGAGCGAAGCTGTCTACGGCAGGCCTCGCAGCTCTTCGACGCACCGTATTATATCTTCAGACCTGCCCAGAAGCACCACCATCCACTTCAAATCGGAAATTTCGCGACTAATTGAGACTAGATCAGTTCCCGTCACGTTTTTTGAAGTTGTCTTAAGGGGTCAAGGGGGATAGGGGCAAAGGGTCCAAAATGATCTCCTTCCCTTTGTCCCTTGATTCCTTTGCTCCTTTACCCCTTGAATTAGCGAGCGGAGCGAGCAGACTTCATTTATGCGTAGGGATCATCGTAGTCCGTCCCCGACTCGCCCGATTCGTCTGGTTAAGGAGGAACAGCCGGCCGTGAGAGAGCTGCGCAGGTATCTCAAAAGGGCGAAGGAACTCGGGGCCAAGGAGGCGAAGGTCATCCCCGCCGATCGCGTGTACACTGCCGGCTGGGTCAGGCTCAAGTGCCATTACGGGTGCGGAGGCTGGGGGGACAGGCTGACGTGCCCGCCAAACTCACCCACTCCCGAGGAGACCGCGAAAGTTCTGAAAGAGTATCGCCGGGCCCTCCTCGTGCACGGCGGCGACCACGCCGATATACAGAAGATCATCGCAACGCTGGAGCGGGAGATATTCCTCGACGGCTTCCACATGGCCTTCGCCCTGGGCGCAGGACCATGTGTGCTGTGCGCCAAGTGCGGTCGCTCGTGCCGCCGTCCTGAACTGGCCAGGCCGGCCATGGAAGCGTGCGGGATCGATGTCTACAAAACGGCCCGTTCGAACGGCTTCCCGATAGAAGTGGTCAGGACTTACAACTGCAAGGCGAACTATTACGGCCTGGTGCTGGTGGACTAGCCAATCCTGCGGCGGAACACGGAGGATATTTCTCCTGAAGATATTGCATATCTGGTGCTCAGTGTGGGTGCACTTTGCGCATATTGTACATCTCGTGGTAAGACGATCTACGACTACCTGACAGAGAGTGACTACCGCCAACGGATGTTCGATCAACAGCCAACTAGGGAAGCATGGAAATATGCTCGCCATTGCTTTCCGAGCGATGTCCGAGATAACATCGACCGGTTCATCACGCAAAGCCACAAACAATTGTATGACAGGCCAGATTGATCACCATGGTCCCCTCGCACGTGGCTCTTGACGAAAAACAACGAACGCCTGACAGACAAAAGCACGAGGCCATAGGAACTCTGGAGCAGCCGGGGGCAGTCGACATAACGCCCCTACACGGAACTTGGCCAGCCGTCTAGGCCGGGCTCCGACCACAAAACGCATTTTATGCGGGTGGACTTTGATGAATGGGCGAAGTCCCAGAAGGACGAAGATACTGACGAAAGCAAGTAAACATGCCGAGGATGGTGGGCCATGGAGTCAAAACCCGATTACAAAGCTCTCAAAAACAAAACAGCAATTGTGCAGTTGGCCGCAATGGCTGCGGGAGTATCGAAGGCAGCTGCCCAGCGGGCGTTTGACGCGACTATCCAATGCTTTGTCGAAGTCCTTCGGGCCCGGGAGACCCTGAAGATCTCGGGCTTGGGGCATTTTGCAGTCAGAGCTGTCAGGGCGGAGGATCTCTCTGAAGAGCAAGATGCTGATCGGGAGCAGCGTAGAATCGTCTTCAAACCTTCCTCGAATCTATCGCGGCAGGCTCTTCGTAGTTACGGAGAGACCAAATGGGATCCTCGGGAATCCCACCGCCTCCGGAGTTCCAAAAAAGAATGGCCTGAGCTTCTCATGCGCGTGGTTGATTCCGCAGGAATAACAAAGGAGCAGGCGCAGATAGTTATCGACATAATGGTCCGGGCAATTATCCGCGCCTTCATTGACGATGAAGAGCTGTCGATTCCCGCCTTCGGGACGTTTCACCTGCGGCGGCGGACTTTTCCTCGGTCGGGACGCAATCCGAGAACGGGCGAACAAATCAGCATTCCTCCTCGAATCCCCGGCTTTAAACCAAAAGAATCGCTTCTGGAAAGCTTGATTGCTGAGAGTTCTATCTTGGTCCGGGTCTTCTACGGCACGGATCGGCTCGAGACTGGCAAAAAGGACGCCTCCGATTATTATGGCAGCGACCGCGGCAGCGGCCTCCGGTTCGGCATGTGCGCCGTCACTGTTCCAAAAGATCATCGTATCGGGCAGCTCGAAAGCCCGTCCATATGGAAGCTTGAATTTCGCGAGGATCCTGCCAAGCACGTGGTATTGAAAGAGGTGACGCCGCTGCCTCCGGAGGACTTTTACGCACAGCTCAAGAGCGGGATCGGTGAGTCAGGAAGAAAAGAGGCGCTGGTTTTTGTGCACGGATTTAACGTCACCTTTGAGGATGCCGTACGACGCACGGCCCAGATCGCCTATGATTTAAAGTTCGACGGCGCCCCCGTCTGTTACAGCTGGCCATCAAAGGGAACGCTTTCGCTGGCGGGATATAGGTATGACGCTACCAACATCCAATGGACCGCGGCCCACCTTGAGCAGTTCCTGGCAGATATCGCGGCCAGGAGCGGCGCTCAGGCGATTCACCTAATCGCTCACAGCATGGGAAACCAAGCGCTTACCGCTGCTTTGGACAATATCGCGCGCGGAATGAGAGCAGGCGCTCCGCCCGCGTTCACCGAAGTGATGCTGACGGCTCCAGACATCGATGCTGACGTCTTTGTTCAACTGGCTGCGGAATTCAAAGCGGCCGCCGAGCGGGTGACCCTCTACGCCTCGTCCAATGACAAAGCCCTCAAAATTTCCAAGCAATATCACGGCGATTACGCCCGGGCGGGGGACACAAGCGGCAAAGTGGTCATCGTTCCCGGCGTAGACACCATCGACGTTTCTGCCGTTGACACCAACCTCGTTGGCCACTTCTATTACGGGGACAATGACTCCGTTCTCGCGGACATGTTTTACGTGATCAAAGACAAGAAGCCGCCGAAGGATCGCTTTCGGCTCGTGCCAAAGCAGAGCCCCGCAGGACAGTATTGGGTCTTTCAATAATCATTGCGCGGCAGTGCAATGGAATGCGCCGCAATCGTTGACGCCTGTACCGCTTTGGCGCTTATCGAGCAGCCCCAAGCCGAGCAATCCGATCAGCTTCACCAACTTCACCAGCAGCACCTTCGTAAACCCGCTGGCCAAGACCAACGCGAATCTGAGCAGCTACATCAGCTCTCTGCACAGCGACCCGGCACGCCGCGCCAATGCCGCGGCTGTCGGCTATCCAGCCAACTTCTTCATCGTCAATCCGAGCCTGCGGGGCGGCGCCAGTCTATATCAGAACGGCGAGTACACGCGATATGACTCCATGCAGGTAGAATTCCGCCGCCGCATGTCAAAAGGGTTGCTGGTTCAAGCCAACTACGTCTTGGCCAAAGACTTCAGTTCGTCTCGGCTCTCGTTCAGGCGGACCAGGGCTAACGATCTTGGCGACACCGCGCCGCATGCCTTCAAGATCAACTGGGTGTACGAACTGCCTATCGGCACGGGCCGCACGCTGTTCGCCAATTCCCACGGTCTCCTCGATCGCATGATCGGGGGTTGGAATTTCCAAGGAGCCGCCCGCATTCAAAGCGGCGACCTCCAGAATTTCGGCAATGTCAAGTTGGTCGGCATGACGTATGCGGACCTCAAGAATGCCTATGCGCTGCGCTTCGATGACGCGAATCGGAACATCTTTGTCGTGCCGCAGGACATCATCGACAACACTATCAGGGCCTTCAAAACATCAACTTCGATTATGTCGCCAACCCCGGCAGCAGCCTTACCTGGGGGCAGGTGACTTCGTCGCAATCGGGCGGGCATATCATTCAGATCGCCCTGCGCCTCAACTTCTAACTTTCCACACGCTTGGCCTCGGCGAGGAGCGCGGATTTGCCGTGTTCCTCGCCATCCCGGCGCGCCGCTGCTCGTCTAGTTCTCCTTCTGGCTGGCCGGGGCCGAACGCTGAGCCCGCTGCTCGTCAGCGTGCCGGGAAGTGCGGCTGCAAACCAATCTGAAAATTGGATTCCGAAGACCTGACACCGACCTTCGGGCGCCAGAATGAAGGCGTGGTCGTGAGAACTCCCTTTCTCCAGACCAGGCACTTGCGGCGTTTGAGCCGCTGAAGCAGGCGGGACAAGGTTTCTGGCGTGGCGCCGATAGCCGCGGCCAGTTGCTTCTTGTTTATCTCCGTCAGGATTTGCTCTCGCTCGCCGTACTGTTCGCGCAGGAAGGCGCGCAGGCGCTCCTCGACATCCTGACTGGTCAACTGCTGGATCTTGTTCGCCAGATAGCGCTGTTTCCTGAGCAGCATGGCGATGAAGTCGTTGCGGAAATCCTCCTGGCGCAATAGGCCCAGCAGATCGCGGCGGGACAGCTTGAAGACAAGCACATCGGTCAGGGCCACTGCGGTGACCGGATAGCTTTTTTCCTCGAACAGAATCACCTCGGCAAACACCTCTCCAGGTTTGATGACCTTAATGACCACCTCGTGCCCATCTGGGGTTACTTTGTGCAGCCCAATGCGGCCGCGCGCCAGCAGGAATATGGCCTCGCCGGGATCACCTTCATGGAAGAGCACCGATTTTTTCCGCCGTTCCCAGGGCACGCAGAGACTGGCCAGCACCTCTTTGCTTGCGCGGGAGATGCCCTCGAAAAAGCGCGCCTGCTCGATCATCAAGTAGGTATCGATCGCCATTGCGAATCGCCTTGATTCAAATTCCACGTCTGTGTATATCTCTGCTCACCTGCGGTGGAGTGTCGCCCGCGAACAGGAGGCCCTTTATGAACGAGTCAGCCTTTTTGAGGTCGATATCAAGCAAGAGCTTCAGCCCAGCCAGGATCGCCGAACAGGCTATAAGATACCCGGATCTGATCGAGAAAGCGATAGAAGGCCTCAGCGCTGAAAAAGCAACCGTAAGATACAGGTGCGAAAAAGTACTCCGCACAATCAGCACAAAGCAGCCCGAAATCCTCTATCCTCACTTCGACTTCTTTGCCGGACTGCTGGACGGCAGCAACAATTTCCTCAAATGGGGGGCAATCATAACCATCGGCAATCTGGTGCGTGCAGACCTGAACAACAAATTCGAGTTGATCTTCGACAAGTATTTCTCCGCGATCGCCGGGCCGGTCATGATCACTGCCGCCAACACAATCCGCAGTGCCGCGAAGATCGCGGCAGCCAAACCCGCGCTTGCCGACAGAATCTCCAAGCAAATCCTGAAGGTCGAAGGAGCGAAATACAAGACGCCGGAATGCCGGAATGTCGCCATTGGGCATGCGATCGATTCGTTCGACCAGTTCTTCGAACATGTCCAGAACAAAGACGCAATCATTAAGTTTGTCAAGAAGCAGCTTCAGAACACCAGAAGTCCTGTTCGCAAGAGGGCAGAGAGGTTCCTAAAAAAGCGCAAAAACTCCTGCTAATAGAACATCTCGGAAATTACACAACCAGTCGAAACTGAATTCGTTCGCGTCAGCTCGTGATTGGTTGCTTCGTTCCGACTGCTCGAACGCCCCGTGTTATCCGGTCATCGAACGGCCATCTGCTATCTATTTTGGAAGCGGGCGTGCCACACGATTTCGCGACTTGTGTCGGAACGGCAGCCGGTCTTGACCAGCGCGCCTTGGCGCTCGGGTTCGATCGGGCTGCTTCCTTCGCACTGCATTCCGGTCAGTTGCCAATCTCCAGGCTCGGTCAGATAGATCTCGTACGGATCCCCGCCTACGACGCGGCTGCGGCCTGTCAGCACACCGCCGTTCCAGTCGACATCGATGAGGTCCACGCCCCCTCCGGTGATATGCCGATTCGTGGCGACGAGTTGCGGCCGGGCGAGGCGCTCGCGGATAATAAACACCTGCGAGTTGAATTTTGCCGGCAGCGGGCCGGGCACGAACGACTTCGTGAGGCTGCCCAGCAACTTCTTCTGCCAGAACTCAAAGACCAGGTACTCCTTGGTTGGATTCAAGCCCAGCTCATCGAACCGGATTGCATCGAATTCGCCGCCCGCACGGCCTAGCACCGACCAGGATTCAAACGGCCGGTTCAATTCAAGAAGGTACAGGTAGGCTGCCGGCGTGAGTCCCGCATCGAACGGCTTTGGGTCACGGCCGCTGACCTGGCTGTCGATCTGCCCGAGTTGCGAGGATCGGGACGGGTCGGCGTCATAAAGCTGCGCGGGCATCGTAGCCAGCACGGGTGCAGCGCGCTGGGCCGGATCGACGAACGGCGTGCGGTACCGTTCGGGCTTGTCCGTCAGCATAAAGAGCGAGCCGGTGAGCGAAGTGATCATGGTCGAGCGCAGCAGGCACGGACGCATCGACCGGATGATTGATCCAGTTGCCGCGCGCCACATCTCCCGCGGCATCAAGCACGAACCAGTCTTTGTGTTGCTCGGCATAATCTGTCTGTGAGAAAGTGGCATTGGTCCAGATGCCGGGTTCCAGGCCCTTCTTCTTTATATAGGCCGCCAGCGCCTCCAGGCCGCCCGGAAATTTCTCATTCGGCTTGATCCAGAGTTCGGGCAGTCCCGTGGCGCGCTGATATCCGTCGTCGATCTGGAGGTACTGGTAGCCGAACGGAAGCAGGACTTCCGAAATGACGTCGGCCGTGCGCATCACGTCCTGCTCGGTCACGTTGTTGCGAAATGCAAACCAGGAGCACCAGCCCACAATCGGCTTTGGCCAACACACGTACGTCCACGGCTCGAAAAACTTGAGGCCGCGGTGCTTCTGGTAGAAGCGCGGGCGGAAACGAAGTACGACCTCGCTGCCCTTCGCTTCGAATGAGAACTTGCGCGCCTGTGATTCATCGGTCAGCGGAACCACACGCACCGCGGTACGCGGCTGATCATCCACGGACAGTACCCAGTCCCACTTTCGGTCGTAGACAGCCTGGTTCAGCATGCTGCGGCTGAGTCCCGAGCTGTGGCGGATGATGGGGCGCCCGCGCACCGGCCGGTCTGACTCGCATGGAAATGCCTGCTCGCTGGCTGTGACCGTGCCTGTAATCTCAACCGGATCGCGCCCGCGCGCGTAGAATACGATCACCTGGTCGACGGTGTCCCCACTGCGCACTACGTTTGGCCTGGCTGTGCGGAGTCCTTCAGGGTTTTTGACGGTGCCGTCGAAGATGAGGGTGCCGTGGTATCGAAGCTGAATCGAACCGCCTTCCACGCGAAGCGAAGCCGGCTCGTTCGGAGGCGGTGCGTTCTGCGCGGCCGCGCGCCCCGCAAATAGCATCAGAAACACGACAACCGGCAGCAATCTTGATCTCATGAGTTTTTCTCTCTTAGACGGAACCTGACCGATTTCGCGTACTGGAGCCTTCGCGTCTAGGACTTGTACCTTCCGGCTTCCCGCGGTAAAAAGCTGGTTCTACTTGCCGGTAGGGACGCCGTAAGGCGCGACAGACGGTTTCCCCTTAACGACTCGAATGAACGGGAAAGCAGCGCCCTTCTCAGGAACCAGTTTGTACATCTGATAACGGATAAGACCGTATTCCGACTGTGGTTCAAGCATGCAAGAGATCAGATTGGCCGCAGGTTGCTCGACAGATACGTAGAAATCGCCCTTCTTCGCCTTGACCTTGCCGGGCTTGACGTCAACGTCGATTCTCTGCGGCGCTACATAATCCTCTTTTGACGGTACGATCTCCCCGATCTGATATGTCTGGCAGTCGAGGGATGCGTCTTTAGCAAGAGTGCCGACGTTGATCCCGTGATCCAGCAAGGTTTTGATCACGTCCTTATGATCGGCAGGAATGATGTATCCGAGCGGGCGCGGGATCGCCAGGCGCGACGCCACCCTGGGAAACCAGTTCTTCACAACTTGAGTTTCGATTGCGGGCTCTTGCGCGGCGTTCGCCGTGCCGCGGCCCTGGCGCACAAACGCCTTGAGCGTCAGCTCAGGCTCTTTGGGATCGCGGACGTATTCCATTTCCAAGTGAACAACATTGTCAGCCGCAGGCTTGGCAGCACTGCGGAGCAGGTCCGCACGGTCTCCCCGCACCATGGTCAGGATCTGCTTGCTGTCTGCCACAACGATCTGCATCATCGCGTGGATGCCGGAATATTGCCAGCGCGTCCTCTCCTGCAGGGTCGGCAGATTGCGACGCGAAGAACACTCCTGGATAAAGGAGAGCGTGTCGTAGATTCCGGGGCCGTTTCTACCGTCGTTCAGGTCGGTGGTGCTGGGCCGTGTCAAGGTTTCACGCGGTTGGCCCTGCGCCGGCTGGTCGGGTGCACCGGCGGCCCGATTGCTCCCCATGGCTTCCGTAACCAGATACTCATGCCAGGTGAAACCATCTGCAGCTACCTTCTGGTCGAGGGCAGGAAAAACCTTTTCTCTCGAATAGCGCTCCAAATTCGGATTGATGTTGATATTCGAGACGCATCCAGTCGAAACCCTGTAGTAATCGTCTCCTTTTTCATGGATGTCCATGGTCACTTCGGGCATCCAGGCGCGAAACACCTTGTGGATTGTCTGAGTCTCGGGCGCTTCCAGCTTGACATGATCCCGATTGAGGTCCAGGTTCTGCTCGTTCTCGCGCCGGTTGACAAAGTTGCCGTAGGGATTGGCTTGCGGAACGATCAGGAAGTTCACCTGCTTCAACAGCGGCCTTAACTCGCCCAAGGCGAGGTCCCGTATGAGCAGCAGCGCCGCTTCTTTGCCCGATTGCTCGTTGCCATGCTGCGAGGCAACGATCATAAACGTCGGCTTATTGCGATTCAAAGCCTTCGGAGTATCCACGCCTTCGTCAGTAATAATGCAGAGGTATAGATTGGATGACGGCAATTCCTTGGCTTCGAGCGTCTTTCCAATCACTAGGACTTTGACGTTTTTAGAAACCTGCCCGACGGCCTGAAGAAAACGTGTGACATCTTCATACTGCGAATAGCGGGTCCAACCGGACTCTTCCACCGGCGTTTTGATGGTCTGGGACCAAACCGGCAAGGCAAACAGAAAAACAATCAGAGCAGCATGAATTCTGGCGCGGGTTGATTTAAGTATCATGAGATTTATCTCCAAGGCAATAACCACGGTTCTTCGTGTCTTGGTGGTGTTTTTCAGGATGCCACCACCAAGACACGAAGCAACAAAGCTCTACTTGATCTCAATGGGGGGAAGCTTGGCCTGCTTGAGTTTGGCGTTCAGAGCTGGGAGGTCCACGGTTTTCAGCGTCGTCCAGCGGGCTTTGACACTGGCGAGCGCTTTGAGGTCCGCCGTGATCGAGTCGAGTGTCTGGGCCGTCGGCGTGGCTTCGGCAGCCTGCAGCGGGCTGATGAGTGAGCTGAGCGATGGACCGATTCCGGACAGCGTGTCCGGCGGACCTGCGGGCGCGCCGCCTCCCCGGCCGCCTCCTCTCCCCGCCGGGGCTCCCCCACCGGCTGCAGCTGCGCCTCTGGCGGCTGCGCCTTGCGGAGGAGTGCCCGCAGCACCTCTGGCAGCACCTAGGACGAATGCACCCCTCAGCCCCACTTCCGCACCTGCAGCGGGAGCAGCCGCGCCACCGCGGCCGCCGCGGCCGCCGCCACCGCCTCCAGTGCCCTGCAGATCTGCGGCCTTTTTGTCGAATGCGGCCAGCGCATCGAATACGGCGCCGTGCCCGCCGGCCTTCTCCTGGAGAGCCTTTACCTGGTCGCGCATCGATTGCAGCTGCTGCAGCGCCGTCTGCGCGTAAAGCACACCGTCATATAGTTGCTTTGACAGCGATCCGATATGCGCGATCTCGAGAGCCGATAACCTCACGCGCGGATCCATTCTCACGGTAATCGGCTGCGTGTAGCTCTTGCCGTTGACGGTCAGCTTGACGCTGTATTGCCCCGGCGCAACCCAAGGAGCGCCGGAGGCAGGAGCCGTATCGTGAGCGATGGCCTGCATCGGAAGCCCGCCACCGCCGCCTCGTCCTCCGCCGCCTCCAGGCAGAGCCTGATAGCGCATATCCCAGAAGAATCGGTGCATGCCGGCGGCTGTCGAAAGCACGCGCGGCGGCCGATACCAATACAACGGAACCGACGCACTCGCCGAATCGGGCATTGTGGCTGGATCGGCACTCGAGTAATGCCGTATGGATTTGCCGGCGGCATCAAGAACTTCTAGCGTGATCGGCTCTGATACCGGAGATTTCAGGTAGTAATTGATGATCGCTCCTTCCGGCGGATTCTGCCCGGCCGGCTCGTCCACCGGCAGGGGCGTATCCGTGTTCATATCCCATCGCACCCGGATGGCGGTTTCCGGCTTGAACAGGAACGCATCCGCTTCGGCAACCTTGGCATCGATCTGGCGCAGCGGCGTGATGTCGTCGAGAATCCAGAATCCACGCCCGTGCGTCGCAACCGCGATATCGTCATCCTTGACGATCAGATCGCGGATTGACGTCGCCGGCATGTTCAGCCGCAAGGACTGCCAGTGATCGCCGTCATCAAATGAAACATAGACTTCGCGCTCAGTGCCCGCAAACAAAAGGCCCTTGTGCTTCGGATCCTCGCGCACGACATCGACTGGAGCCCCATCGGGGATGCCGTTGGTAATATGTGTCCACGTCTTGCCGCCGTCGTGCGTCCGGTAGATATGCGGGCGCATGTCGTCGAGCCGCAGCGTGTTGATAGCCGCGTATGCGGTCAGCGGATCGAAGCGGCCGGCATCGATGGTCGAGACCTTGGCCCACGGCTTGAGGTCCGGCGGGGTCACATCCGTCCAGTTGGTCCCGCCGTCAACAGTGACATGAACGAGACCGTCGTCGGTTCCAACCCAGATGCGGTTAATATCAACATACGACGGCGCCACGGTGTAGATGACGCCGCTCTGCGACGGCTGCACATTCTCCCGATATTTGCCGACGCTCGCCGGGACTTCCCAGGTCTTCCGCGCGAGGTTGGGGCTGATCTGCTGCCATGAATGCCCGCCGTCAGCGGTCTTCCACATTGTGTCGCCGGCATAGTATAGGATGTGCGGATCCACCGTGGAGAAAACCAGCGGAGCGGTGCGCCTCGTGCGCACGCCGGGAGGACCGACGGTTTGCACCTGGCCGGTTCGCCGGTCGTAGCGCGACACGTTCCTGCTGCCGCCATAAACAATGTCGGGATTGAGCGGATCCGGGGCGGCAGTTGCGTACTCCTGAGCGCCCGCCGGATGCCACTCGCGGAAGGTGATCTGCCCATCATTGCCTCGGCTGGACACGCAGGCCGATCCGCTTTCCTGCTGCCCGCTGCAGAGGCGGTACGGGAAGGCATTGTCGGCCGCAACGTGGTACATCTGCGCAGTCGGCTGGTTATACCAGGAGCTCCAGGTCTCGCCGCCGTTGACGGTGATGATGGCGCCCTGGTCGGATGCATTCAGGATAATGTCGGGGTTGTTCGGATTGATCCACATGCGCTGGTAATCATCGCCGCCCGGCGCGCCGCGGAGGCCAATCCAGGTTTTGCCGCCATCGGTCGATTTCCACGTCACTACGGTTGCCACATAGACAATGTCCGGATTCTTTGGATCCACAACGGGCGACGACTGGTCGCCGCCACCGATGCGCGCGGCGGGGCGATTGTCGGTCGTGATGCGCACCCAGGTTTCGCCGGCATCATCTGATCGATAGATGCCCGAAGGGGTCGTCGATGCATAGAGGCGTTTGGGATTGCTGGGCGCAATGGCCAATTCCGCTTGCGTAAGGTTTGGCAGACCGTTGGTAAGCTGCTTCCAGGTCGTGCCGCCGTCGGTTGATTTGAAAATGCCTCCGTTGGTGCCGGACCACTGGCCATCTTCCCATGGGCCTTGCCGCTGCTCCCAGAGCGTCGTATAGACAATGCTGGAGTCGGACGGGTCCAGATCGACATCATAGGCGCCCGTGTTCTCGTCTTTGTAGAGCACCCTCTGGAATGTCTGGCCGCCATCGGTCGAGCGGTAGATGCCGCGCTCCTGGTTGGGGCCATACGGATGGCCGAGAACGGCGACAAACAGCCGGTTCGGGTTGCGCGGATCGACCACAATCTGCGGAATCTGCTGGCCGTCACGCAGGCCCAGGTGCGTCCAGGTCTTTCCCGCATCGGCCGATTTGTAGATGCCGTCGCCAGTCGACAGATCGGGCCGTGGCAGTCCCTCGCCGCTGCCGACGTAGACGATATTCGGGTCCGAAGGCGCAACGGCAATCGCGCCAATCGATCCGGTCGGCTGGTCATCGAAGATCGGCTTCCACGTGCGGCCATAGTCGGTCGTCTTCCACACGCCGCCGTTGCATACGCCGATGTAGAAAACGTTGGGCTGACTCGGAACACCGCACACCGCCTTGGTACGGCCGCCCCGGTACGGGCCGATCGAGCGCCAGCGCATCTCACCGAAATACTTGGTGTCATACTGCTGCGCAACGAGTGTTGACATAGCGGCGGTCAGTAACGGCACCGCCAGGACGATTGCTAGGAGTCGGCGCCTGGGTCTCATGGTTTTCCTCCGCGCTGAAATGTGAGTGTGGAGCTAAGTCTACACAATCCTGCGGCACGAGTCTTGTGGATTTTAGACTCGCCTCCCATACTGATGCGCGCAGCGCCTTGGAGTGCGGCGCCTCGGCGCCGCTTTGGTTGGGGCGCAGGAAACCTGAAATCCCGCGCAGCGGGACGCACTCCATAGCCCTTCGGGTATTAATTCGGGCACGCAAGCTCTCCAAAGGTTCGTCGCATTACCGCCAGGTCTTACGCGCAACGCCGGGACGCCATAGCTTTTCGATCCTCACCGCCAGAGGCGGTGGTGTGCCTTAACGGCATCATGAATGTCTTCGTCTTTCCTTGATGGCCTGTCTTATGCTCATTTGCAGTGGTAACCTAATGATTATTGATTCCGCTGACCTACAGCAGGATTGCTCTCTCGGCGAGCGGACGTAGCATGCGAAGAGTCGACTTGGCTGCAACGGAAACCAACCATGGCCGGAGGCTCCGAATCTCTGTCGAGGCAATGTTTATGGCTTGCCTCATGTTCGGACCTGCTTGGGCGGGACAAGACCGCGAGCAGGGGCCGCAGGCTGCCGCATCGGCTGCCCAGCAAGTCGACAAGCAGCGGACTGAAAAGAGGCAACCAGATGTCAACCCATGCTCCAGGCAGGTCGCAGAGACAGCTTTCCTCAAAAACCTGTGGTGCGACCAGAAGACCATCTGGAGCGTCCCACTTAGTGCCCGGCAACACTTAGGATTCATCCTGCCCTTCGCCGGAGCAACGGCTGCGTTGATCGCAACAGATCAATCCGCCGGTCGCGAGCTCAGCGAGAGGCCGCCGGGTTCAGTTCTGGATGCAAGCACGGATATTTCGCACCTGGCTTCCGTTTTTGCTTCCCGATACCCTGACAAGCCGGCCGTTAAGTATGGCGCCTGCGGGTTAGCTGCGCTGATCAGTGCGTCACGCCTTACAGCCAGGCGACACTTTCCCTCGGATGTGCTCGTCGGTGGCGTCTTCGGTTACCTGATTGGCCGCTATGTTGTCCGGGCCCACACCCATTAGAATTCGCGCTTCGGAATCAGGAAATCCGTCCAGGATTGCTTCACAGGCAATAGCAACAAAAGGTATGATGGGTGGATAGCGAGGAGGAACCGACATGTCCGCATCCTGGAATACGCCTGTGCAAGGGCTGTTGCTGCTCGCCGCGACCATTGCTGCTTCTGTCATCGGCACAGGCTGCTCAAAGCGCGATGAATCCTTTCCGCCGACGGAGAAGAAGCCTGTCGCCGAGAGATATTACGGGACCGAGATTGTCGACAATTACCGCTGGCTCGACAACCTCGAGGATCCAGCCGTCAGGAAATGGAATGATGCTCAGAATGCTTACTCGCGTGCATACCTTGACAAAATCCCGTTCCGCGAACAGATCTACAAACGCCTCAAGGAAATTCATGAAGCGAAACAGGCCGAATACTACGGACCCGTATACAGGAAGAAGCTGTTCGCGATGAAATCGCAGCCGCCGAAAAACCAGCCGTTCCTGGTGGTCATGGAATCCGCTGACGACACCAAGTCAGAACGGGTAGTCGTCGACCCGAACGAGCTGAATCCGAAGGGAATTACGGCGATCGATTGGTATGTCCCATCTCACGACGGACGGCTGGCCGCCGTGTCGCTCTCCGAGAACGGAAGCGAGGACGGATCGGTCCACGTGTTTGACGTCGAGACCGGCAAGCAACTGCCGGATATCGTCCCGCGGGTGCAGTACCCCACCGGCGGCGGCGACGTCGACTGGAATCTCGAGTCCACCGGTTTCTACTACACGCGATATCCGCAGGGAAACGAGAGGCCCAAGGAGGATATCAACTTCTACCAGCAGATCTATTTCCACAAGCTCGGCGCTCCCTCGGGAGACGATGCCTACGTAATCGGGAAGGAATTCCCTAAAATTGCGGAGTCCCGGATCACATCGACAGAGGATGGCAAGTATGTCCTTGTCACGGTGGCCAACGGAGACGGAGGGGAGTTCGCACATTATCTGAAGGACGCCTCAGGCAAGTGGATTCAGGTGACGGCGTTCTCCGATAACGTGGTCTCGGCGCGCTTCGGGCCCGATGATGTGCTTTACCTCCTATCGCGGAAAGGCGCGCCCAATGGAAAGATCCTGGCACTGCAGCCTTCGAATCCGAAGCTCGACAAGGCTAAGACGCTCATCCCCGAGGGGGATGCCTCGATCAGCGGGTTCCTGGCAACGGCAAACCGGCTCTATGTCACTGATATCGTCGGCGGCCCGCACAGAGCCCGCGTTTTTGATCTTGCAGGCAAAGCGCAGCAGCCGTTGCCGCTCCAACCGGATTCTGCGGTGAGGGGGATGGTCCGCCTTGAAGGCAATCAGATTCTCTATGGTTCGGAGAGCTATGTGGAGCCGCCGGCCTGGTTCCGGTATGACCCGGCAACCTTCGAATCAAAGAAAACCGCGCTCTCCAGTTCAGCCTCCGTAGACATGAGTGACATCCAGGTGAGTCGGGAGTTCGCCACTTCGAAGGACGGGACGAGAGTTCCGATCAACATCCTGATGCGGAAAGGAACGGCGCTCAACGGACAGAACCCCATGATCCTTTATGGCTATGGCGGCTTCGGACTCAGTTTGTCGCCGTCTTTCGACCCGGTGCAACGGATCTGGCTGGAGCAGGGCGGGATTTATGCGGCCGCCAACCTGCGCGGCGGCGGCGAATTCGGCGAAGCCTGGCACGCCGCAGGGAAGCTCACCAAGAAGCAAAATGTATTCGACGACTTCGCGGCATGTGCGCAGTTCCTTATCGATAAGAAGTACACGAATCCGTCGAAGCTCGCCATCCAGGGCGGGAGCAATGGCGGGCTCTTGATGGGCGCGGCCCTGACACAGCGTCCGGATCTCTTCCGCGCCGCCGTGAGTTTCGTGGGAATCTATGACATGCTCCGTGTCGAGCTGTTCCCCAATGGTTCGTTTAATGTCACGGAATACGGAACGGTAAGGGACCCTGAGCAATTCACGGCATTGTTTGCCTACTCGCCCTATCACCACGTCATGGAGGGGGTAGCATATCCGGCTGTGCTCTTCCTGACCGGCGATCATGATGGCCGCGTGGACCCCGCAAACTCACGCAAGATGACTGCGCGTCTCCAGCCGGCGACCAGCTCAGGGCTGCCCGTTCTGCTCAGGACGAATCCAAAAGCCGGACATGGATTCGGCACAGGCTTGAGCGATCTGATCGACCAGCAAGCGGATGTCTATGCATTCCTTTTTGATCAGCTCGGAGTGGCATACAAATAGAGACAAGGGGGCAAACTGCTTTTCCCGTTCCAGTGGTGACTTTTGGTTTTCACATTTGACAGTGCAAGTTGCGGCCGCGGTGATCCCATTGGCAGCATCACTGTCCGCGAGCCCAGCACGGCATCGAAACCGGCTCGTTCATAGATCGCCAGTGATCCTTGGCAAGTGACCAATACTGGTACCGTTCAGTAGCCGGAAACTTGCTCCCAGTTGGAGGTGGCCCCTCGTGCGAGGGTTGAAAGCCGAGCTTCTCCAGAACCCGCATTGCCGCGACATTCCAAACGAGGCAATTCGCTTTCACCGACTGGAGCTCCATCATGGCAAAACCACGCGCCAGCAAGGCGCGACTGGCAGCAGTCGCATAGCCGCGTCCCCAGAAGGGTGTGCCTACCATGAAGCCCAGATCCGCGGTTCTAAGGCTGTTGTCGATCCGATACAGCCCACACACACCGACCACGCGGTCATCAACCAATATCACAAAAGTCAATCCCGTCCCGCGTTCTTCCAGGCCTTTCATCCTGGCTATCCACCCGCTGGCTGCGTCCGGTGGGAGGGATGATGGAATATCGGTGGTTCGAGGTATCTCGGGATGTGAGAATAATTCCTGGATTGAGGCGCCGTGCCTGGCGTCAATAGGCTCGATGGTTAGCATTCGCAAATCCTGCCTGATGACACCTTATCATGTCGGCACAATTGGGGCGGCAGTGTATGTTAAATTCAAGCCTGCCCTGGCAGATCAGCTGGATTGAGCGTTTCTTTTTTCTCACGGTTTCCAGCCTATCCAGTTTGATAAAATTCAGGCCGACGTGGAGGCTCTATATGCTTACGGAAGGCAGCAAAGCACCGGCGTTCACTCTCCCGGACGATCACGGTCACGAAGTAAGCCTGAGCGATTATGCCGGCAAGAAGACGGTGGTTCTGTTCTTCTTTCCCAAAGCAGATACTCCAGGCTGAACCCGCGAAGCGTCCGGGTTCCGCGACGCAATGGACCAGTTCAACAAGAAGGGCGCAGTCGTCATTGGCATCAGCGCCGACGACGTCGCCCGGCAGGCGAAGTTCCGTGACAAGTACGGCCTGAACATGCCGCTGTTATCGGACCCTGAGGAGAAGACGATTTCCGCTTATGGCGTCCATAAAGAGAAAAACATGTACGGCAAGACCGTCTTGGGGATTGAACGTACGACCTTCATCATCGGGAAGGATGGGGTCATAAGAAAGATCTTTCCAAGAGTGAAAGTAGACGGCCACGCCGAGGAAGTTCTGAAGGCGCTGGCAAGCACTTAGCGCGCGTCGTCCGGGTACGGAAGACTGAAAAATACGGTGACAGGCTTCGCTGTCCCAAGCTATGAAGAATCCTCAACTGACTGTGCGTTCCAGAGCGCGTGGACAGCGTTGCCTGTCACCGTATTTTGCGATTCTATCTAGATAATCTGTACCAAGGAATCATGCAACAGTATCTCGATCTCCTTCAAGATGTCCTGAACAACGGCGTCAGGAAAGCCGACAGGACCGGGACCGGAACCCTGAGCGTCTTCGGACGACAGGTGCGCTTTGACCTGGAAAAGGGGTTCCCGATCACCACCACAAAGCGGCTGTTCCTTAAAGGGATCATCTACGAGCTGCTGTGGTTCCTGCACGGAGACACCAACATCAAGTATCTGACAGACAACGGGGTCCACATCTGGGATGAATGGGCGGATGAAAATGGCAATCTGGGACCGATCTACGGTGCCCAGTGGCGGCACTGGAACACTGCCGGCGGCAAGTCAATCGACCAGATTTCCGGCCTGATCGAAATGCTTGGAGTCAAGCCGAACAGCAGGCGCCTCCTCGTCAGCGCCTGGAATGTCGGCGAGCTGAATGCGATGCGCCTGCCGCCATGTCACTGTCTGTTTCAATTCTATGTCGCCAACCGGAAGCTTTCCTGCCAGCTCTACCAAAGAAGCGCCGACCTGTTTCTCGGCGTGCCATTTAACATCGCCTCTTACTCGCTCCTCACCACGATGATCGCTCACGTAACTGGCCTCGGCCCGGGCGAGTTTATTCACACCTTCGGCGACGCTCACATATACTTGAACCACATGGAACAGGTCACGACGCAGCTTTCCCGCCAGCCGAGGCCGCTGCCGAGGATGCTGCTAAACGAGAAGGTCAACTCCATCTTCGATTTCAAGTACGAGGACTTCACGCTGGTCGGCTACGATCCCTATCCCGCAATTCCCGCTCCTATCGCGGTCTGATCAGACCCAAGGCAAGTTCGATTTCCTCCAGAACCTCCGGATCAGATTCGATTCGACGGGCTTGCACGAGAGCAGCTCTTGCCTGCAGAGTTCCGATCCGGCCGAGCGCCCAGGCGGCGTGCGTGCGCACGAGCGAGCTGGCGTCACCCATGGCCTGCGCCAGAGCAGGCACAGCCTCGGATCTACGCGAGTTCCCCAGGGCGGTCACGACATTCCTCACGAAGCCGTCGCGCCTGGCCCTGCGCACAGGGCTGTTTTTAAAGCGGGCATCAAACTCTTCCCTCGTGGTGGCGGCCAGATGCGTCAGTTCGGGCGCGAGGTTGCCATCGCGCGGCCAGAACTTCTGCTCTGCCGTGGAAACGGCAAATCGATTCCAAGGGCATGCCTCCTGGCAGTCGTCGCAGCCGAAGATGCGGTTGCCAATCAACGTACGCAGGCGCCGCGGAATGGCTCCTTTGAGCTCGATAGTCAGGTAAGAAATGCAAAGCCGGGCATCCACGACGTAAGGAGCAACGATGGCGCCTGTTGGGCAAGCGTCGATGCATCGGCTGCAGGCGCCGCAGTAATCCTTCTCCCTGGCATCGTACTCCAGTTCAAGGTCAAGCAGTATCACACCCGTAAAAAACCATGAGCCTTTTTGGCGAGTGATGAGGTTGCTATGCTTTCCCATCCAGCCCAGCGATGAATGAGCCCCCCAGACCTTTTCCATTACCGGGCCTGTGTCCACATGGAAGAGGCCATGGGCTCTTGGCTCTTCGCGCCTGATGAAATCGAGGAGCGCGCGCAGCCGATCCTGAATCAAACGATGATAATCCTCGCCCCGCGCGTACCGGCTGATCTTGCCTCTCAGCGGGTCTTCAGAGGAAGCAACGGCCACATGGTAATTCACGGCGAGGACGAGGATCGAGCGGACGTTGTCCAAAACCAGAGCCGGCTCCTTGCGCTTGTCGGCCTGGCGCTCGAGATAGCTCATGTCCCCATGCATGCCCTCCGCCAACCAAGCATCGAAGTGCTGTTTCCAAGGAAGAGGCCCGGCAGCAGCCACTCCCATCTTGAAGAATCCAAGCCGTCGGGCTTCCGCCCGCAGGCGCGCAGTCAGAGACAGGTCATGATCCATCGCATTATTTTGACACAGGCGCCGAACGCAGGGTTACAATCTTACTACGGTCACATCTGCAGAATTCGGTTTTCAGAGCAAGACTGAATTCGGCAGATGTGACCCCGAGAAGATGGAGGAAGGAGTGCCGGAACGGGAAAGGGTTCAAGAGATTCCGGATCGGTTCTACTCGGGAGCGCGGCTGAACTTTGAGGACGGCCTCCATCTTTACCATTATGCCGATCTCCCGGAACTTGCCCGCATGGCTGACTGGGCCCGCCGCCGCAAGCACCCTGAGCCCATCGTTACTTACATCGTCGGCCGCAACATTAACTACACGAACATCTGTTGGGTGCGCTGCTCCTTCTGTGCCTTCTACCGTCCGCCCGGCTCCCAGGAGGGCTATGTTCTGCCCCGCGAAGTGATCTTCGCGAAGATCCGAGAAATGGTGGATGCGGGCGGAATCGAGATCCTCATCCAGGGCGGTCTGAATCCGAAACTCAAGACCGAGTATTTCGAAGATCTATTCCGATCGATCAAACGGAACTTCAAGGTCCATATCCATGGCCTCTCGCCTACGGAAATTCTCTACATTGCGCGCCTGTCCCGCCTGTCCGTCCTGAAAACCATTTCCCGACTTCGCGCCGCCGGGCTTGACACCATTCCCGGCGCGGGGGCAGAGATACTGTCTGATGAAATCCGGAAGCTGATCGCCCCTCACAAGGAGACCACCGAGGAGTGGCTGGGAGTGATGCGCACGGCGCACTCCCTGGGCATGAGAAGCAGCGCAACCATGATGTATGGCTCCCTGGACCGCATCGAGAACCGATTGGAGCATCTGATGCGGGTGCGTGCGCTACAGGACGAGACAGGAGGATTCACCGCCTTCATCCCCTGGAATTATCAACCCGGAGGAACGGAGCTGGGCGGCGCCAAAACCGACGGCCACGAGTACCTCCGGATGGTTGCCCTCTCCCGCATCCTGCTCGACAACATCGATAATCTCCAAGCCTCCTGGGTTACGCAGGGGGAGGACGTCGCTCGACTTTCACTGCACTACGGCGTCAATGATTTCGGCAGCACCATGTTTGAGGAAAAGGTGGTCAAAGCAGCCGGCACCGAATTCCACATGGATGAAACCGAAGTTAGACGCCAAATCAGGGTGGCAGGCTTTGAGCCGCGCCGCCGCAACACCTACTACAAACTCCTCGATTAGACCGTTTTGCGTGGCGTTACGTGAATTTTGTTCTCGTTAGAAGCAAGAAAAAACCGGGGACGTCTCCCTATTCCCGAGGTCGTGTGGCGAACAGGTAGAGAAAAACGCTGGAAATAGGGAGACGTCCCCGGTTTTACGAATTTCTTTCTCGTTGTTTTCTGGGGGCCGGTGACCTTAAGATCGTTTTCGCCGGAAGCTCTGGAGGGGGCATTGTGATCGGCAAGA
>Ga0315280_10001418_pt1 | contig 41401 bp, 38 predicted proteins | sample YL17G06_40_MG_FD_203697 | JGI IMG/M metagenome (GOLD analysis project Ga0315280, IMG submission 203697) | Sediment microbial communities from Yellowstone Lake, YNP, Wyoming, USA - YL17G06_40 | ecosystem: Environmental > Aquatic > Freshwater > Lake > Sediment | place: USA: Wyoming | collected...
CATGACTGTCTTAGATACCAATCTACCACTTATGTCATATATACCTATGTTTACATTGCTTGCATAAGGAACAGACAGAACACAGTTAATATAATCATTAGCAGGACAGGGATATATTTTTTCTATTTTCAGTGGTGTAGTATTCAGAGGTTCTTTATTCGTTGTGCTTGAACTGAGCGATAATGTCCAATCAACACCGCTTCGCATTAGTAATGAAGGGTCACCATATATCTGAATGGAATCAGGCCAACAACCAGTATCAATTGGACTGTTAAAATTAATGTCATATTCATAGGAATAATTATTTGGACTATAATAAACCGATATCCATTTTGTTATACCTGTATATACAACAGTTCCAAATGACCTTATGGGAAATCTTGGAACAAAAGGAGGAAAAGAAGAATCACCATATATACATTTAAACCAGTATAAATCAGTCATTCGTGTATATGGATTTCTCAACATATCCCTTGTTCCTCCACATACAGCAACAGCACCATATTCAGAATTTAACCAGTATTCACATAAACTATCTGGTTCACCAAATATGTCAATCCTACCAACTCTACATGCAAACTGAAATACAACTGGAAGAGCAACATTATGAAGCTGTGCTATATATGTCTCATCCCAATTTACACCATAATGATCCCATTGATACCATGCATCTAAATCACCATGACCAAAATAGTTGACAATAGAGAAGCCGGTGTTGTTAATATAATTCTTTACTGTTTCATTTGTTGCATTAGGTTCTTCTTCTGCAAAACAATGCATAAAGTACTCAGGTGGAGGTGGATTATAATAATGAGGATAATAAAATAGATCGTATTTCTTTAACTTAGTAAAATGACCATGTTCTATTGGATGAGAACCTTCTCCTGCATCACCAAATGGTGGTTCTTTATGTGAACATAAAAGACATCTCTTCTCCCAGGGATAATTTCCATTGTCTGTATAATAATACTGCGTTGTCTTATAAACTATGTTTTCAAACTCATCTGCACTATCTACTACCATTCTTCCGACTGTAATATCTGGATATATATCAGTCAAAAGTGGGTTCATCTCTTTCAGTGGTGTTAACCTTGCATAGCCCATATCAGATGGTGGTCTAGCATTACGTGTATAGTCAAAGTATAACGTCCACTCTGGCATTTGAATACCAAATGGGTCACCTTCATATTGTGGTGTATCACCTACCAACAATACATATTCAAGATTTCTATGGTCATAATAATATTTCTTCAAGAAATCCCAAATATATGGTGCACTATTTCCACCTATATCTGTCGTTGAATGAACATCTACTATGAAACCCCTATCTGTTAGATATTCTGTATATTCGTATAAAATATCTCTAAAATCAGGGTCATTGTCAAACTTCTTATCATGTATTATTAAATATATGAATTGCCCTATTGCTCCTTCATCACCTAAATCACCTTTACCATTTATTCCTTGAAGATTTGTAATCAAATATGGATACATCTGATAGAAGTCACCACTCGGGCTTGGCTCAGGTATCCATCCACCTGGATTTAAGTATGTCATTGTCACCTTAAAATGATACTTTACCTCAAGTTGTCTCTGATATGGATTGAACTTTATAGCACTCATATTCATATCCCTCACCTCAAGTTCTCTCAATTCACCTGGTATATCACCTGCTGCAAGCTCCTCTAAGGGATACCATAAATCTTGATTATAAAATTCTTCATTCCACTCAAATGGTGGTGGCTCTTGTAAGTAAGAATAAGGTGGCTGTGATGGATAAATATAGTAATTATCAAGAATTAATGATTGAACATCTGATGTCTGAATAATAATATCATAACATTCATGAGGAACAGCAAAAAGGTCTCTCATTACAGGAATTCTTGGTAAACCAACATCAAATGTATGACCATAATCTGGAATATTAATAGTATCAAATGTAATTCCATTTGGTGCTTCAAACTCTTCTCTCCACATACCTGGAATATCTACATTATATTCTGTGTAATCAAGACCATTATGGGTCACTGTTATTATTGGCTTCTCACCTGGCGTGCCACTTCCCCCTGGAAATGTTATCCACTCTGGTTCAGATAATGCCACTGATGTAAATAGAAGAACTAGAAAAATAGATAAATAGAAAATATCTATCCTGTTTTGAAATGACTTTCCCATCATTTCACCTCCACAAAAATTACGACTAAATATTGCCCAAAACCATTATTTAAATATAAGAGCAGTATAAATTCTAAGTAAATTATAGGTTATTCATTTATTAGAAGTCAAGAGTTATTTTTTAAAAATCCTCTCCTTATAACCTGTTGATAAGTTCTTGAATATCTCAAATTTGATTATAAGATTTCAACAAAATACATCCCATTTCAACCTGTTAAATTATGAATACCTCCTTATCAACATTCATAAACATTCTCTCAACACTATTTTCAATATCAAAAATAATCATATCTCTCTCATATAAATAGCAATTTTATTATCTTGCAACTTTTCACCAACATATATTACTATTTTTATACTTTTATATTGGACAATCTTCTGTTAAATATATTAGAAAGATATATTATATTTCATATAAAGGAGGTTATGTGTGGAGATAATATGTGAGAGGGATAAATTCGCAACAGCAATTGGGGTTGTGCAGAGCGCGGTCTCCCCGAGGTCCCCGATGCCCATATTGAGCAACGTTCTTATCAAGGCAGGTGAAGGAAATATTGACCTTATCGGCACAGACCTTGATATCTATATATGGAAGAATACAGAGGGCGAGATTGTTGATGGCGGCAGCATAACTGTTCCCTCAAAGAAGTTATCTGAGATAGTAAGGGGTCTCCCATCGGGAGCAAAACTGAATATGAAGACAGAGGGGCTTTCGCTATCTATAAACTGTGAGAAGGCGAACTTTCGCCTTCAGGGCATAAGCGCTGATGAGTATCCAGTGTTTCCAAAGATTGATGGAGCGGTTGAGATAGAAATAGATGGGTCTCTTATAAAGCAGATGATAAGGGAAACGATATTTGCCGTCTCAGAGGATGAGACGAAGTATGCGCTTAACGGTATATGCTTCCAGATTGAGGGAAAGACGCTTGTTCTTGTTGCTACCGATGGCTTTATGCTTGCTTACAGGCATACAGATATCGGTGAGAGTATTGAAGGCATTGTTGACCTTATAGTGCCGACAAGGGCTTCTTCTGAACTCGTTAAGATTATAGAGGAGGATGAGAAGGTCAAGGTAAGTTTTGGTGAGAAATATGTTCTATGGCAGATGAAGCAGGGCTCTCTGGCATCAAGAATTGTAGAGGGCAAGTTCCCGAACTACAGAAGCGCAATACCTGAGAAGTTCAACTACAAGATGGTCATTGACAGGGAGAAGTTCTACAAGAAGATAGACCTGGTCTCAAATATCGCGGATGAGAGGACAAACCAGATAATTCTCAATGTATCGCCCGGTATGATGGAGATAAAGGCAGAGTCGCCCGAGATGGGCGAGGGCTCTGATGAGATGGAGATAGAGTACGACGGCGGTTCGTTCACGATTGCATACAACGCCAATCTTCTGAAAGAGGTAATAAAGTCGTTCACAGAAGATAAGTTGGACTATGAACTGGTTGACCCGATAAGACACGGCAAGTTCTATCCTACAGGCAAGGACGACCACTTCTGCATAATAATGCCAATGAAGGTGTAGAGAGATTTTAATAAGACCGTTCTGTTTTATTAAAGTTATAGTCAAGGGAAAATTATAAGTTGCACCTTAAATATTTAAGAACGTATCAGTTCAGAAACTTTGAGGACCTGGAATTTGAGCCACATCCCGAGGTCAATGTCATAGTCGGCAGAAACGGCATAGGCAAGACGAACCTCCTTGAGGCTATCGGCTATCTTGGCTGTCTTCGCTCTCACAGAATATCAGGCGAAAAGGTCCTTCTTATGATGGGCAAGAGTGAGTTCTCAATAAGAGGAATTGCAAACACCTCCCTCGGCGATATAGATGTGAGGGTTGATTATTTTGCGGAAAAGGGCAGGAGAGTGGGCTATCTTGATGAAAAGAAGGTAGAGCGGCTTGTTGACATTGTTGGAAGAATACCGTCGGTCCTCTTCTCACCACTGGATATGAACTTTATAAGGGGAGCGCCATCTGATAGAAGGCGTATGATAGATATATTCATATCCCAACTTGACAGGGGCTACCTTTCTGACCTGTCAAGGTATTTAGAGGTCGTCTCTCAGAGGAATGCCCTTTTGAGAGAGATAGCAAGGGGTGAGGCAGAGAGGTCGATGCTTGATATGTGGGATGAAGGTCTTGTTAAGTATGGCGAGAAGGTTATAAAGAGCAGGGCTGAATGGCTGGGTGGTCTGTCAAGGGTGGCGGGCAAATTCTACAGAGATGTGACAGAGGGTGAACTGGAACTGACAGTAGAATATGCACCATCCATTCCTGTAGATAATGATATAAAAAGTGCGTTTTCAGAGATTATAAAAAGTAAAAGGGATGAAGATATAAGATATTCTTCCACATCATGTGGTCCACACAGGGATGACATACAGTTTAAGATGAATGGCATTGTGGCGAGTTTGGTGGCAAGTCAGGGGCAGACGCGCCTGATTGCGATAGCGTTTCGCCTTGCCCAGTGCAAACTTATGGGCGAGTATATAAAAGAGGCGCCGATACTCCTCCTTGATGATATGGGAAGTGAACTTGACATTGTATATCTCAAAGAGACATTCAGGTTGATACCCGAGAGCGGTCAGGTCTTTGTCACAACGACGAGGGAGGACCTCGCGCCAATTATAGGTGGAGAGAAGGTCTTCTGGGGGATTGAGGGCGGAAATATTGTCAAAATGAAGGACAATTAAAGTTTATGTTCAATAAAACGTGGTGGTGGCAGTTTTATACTCAAAGTAACTTTATAATGTGATTCAGAAAAACTAATATCAGGATTTATATTAAAATCATCCAGAACTTTATCAATTTCTTCTAACCATATTGTTATTATTCTATTAGAAGCATTCCTTGCTTCGCCTTCTATAGTACGGAATGAATAAACTATTGTTGTATTAGTACTTTCTGTAACACTTGGATTATCAACTAATCCTTTTTTATCTCTTTTTAATCTTTCCAAAAAATATTCAATAAATTCATTTTTATTCTCTTTCTCAGATGGCTCTATCATGTAAACCTCCTTACATAATTTTATAATATTATTAAAACAAATATTTTTCAACTATTTTTTAGACATTCTTTGCAAATACCATAATAGCAGATATGTCCTTTTTCAATCTTATGACCATCTAATATCTTTGGTATATCTGTGAGGACCATTTCCTCATATATATCAATTATTTTATTACATTTATAACACAGAAGGTGGTTGTGCGGTCTTCTTATGTAGTCATAGTGCACCCTGTCCTTTTCTATTCGGACCTCTTCTATGATACCAACCTTACAAAAAAGACGGAGCGTATTATATACAGTGGCAAAGGAGAGTATTTCGGTATCTTTTAACAGTTTATTATATATATCCTCTGCTGTTGGGTGTTTATGACTTTCCATCAGCAGTTCAAGGATTTTAACTCTCTGGACGGTTATGGGAATATTATTCTCTTTGAGTATATCAATAGGATTTTTTGCAATCATATATAAGATTATAATAAATTTAAGTTGATATTGAGTAAAAATAATATTTTCATATTAATTTCGGTTGTCATTCTGAGCGTAGCGAAGAATCTTTATCCCATCTTTAATATTTGTAGGGGTTTGATTTATCAAACAAATGCATACAATGCTTTATATTTTAATTCAGTTTATTAGACCCGGTGCGATAAATCGCACCGCTACACTGTCATTCTGAGCGTAGCGAAGAATCTTTATCCCATCTTTAATATTTGTAGCGGTTTGATTTATCAAACCAATGACAACTGCATTTAATTCTATTCGGAATGACATTTGTAAAATCAAATTGAATATATATTGGTGGTAATATATAATGTTCTGTTAAGGGGCAGTGGCTCAGTTGGGAGAGCGCATCCCTCGCACGGATGAGGTCGGCGGTTCAAATCCGCTCTGCTCCAGTATTTAATCTACATCACATTATTGTGATTCAGTGAATTGAAGTTGAGGGTTGATACATTATTTGAGACATTCAGCAGTGCTTTCATTGACTCGCCCGCATCGCCCCAGTAGCCCTTTATCACTCTATAGTTCAACCTGCCCTTCTCAAGGTATCTCTTGTTCACATCTGTTATCTCAAGTTCCCCTCGCTCTGATGGCGTAAGTTCGTCTATTATCTTAAAGACATCGGGGTCATACATATACAGACCAACGACCGCGTAATTGGACGGTGGACTCTTCGGCTTTTCAATAATGTCGGTAATCTTATCATCCTTCAGGCAGGCGACACCGTATTCTTGCGGGTTCTCAACCTCCTTCAGAAATATCATCGCACCATCCATCTTCTCAAATTCCCTGACGAATTTACCAATATTGTCCTGAAATATGTTATCACCGAGGATTACACAGATTTTATCACCATCTGCGAAGTGCTTTGATAGATAGAGGGCTTCAGCGATACCCCCCGCCCCCTCCTGGTAACCGTATTGAAGTTGTGGTATGCTGAATACACTACCATTACCGAGAAGCCGCAGAAAGTCCCCTGCGCGCTCACCGCCCGTTATTATCATAATATCTTTTACGCCTGACCTGACGAGCGTGGATATTGGATAATATATCATCGGCTGGTTATAAACAGGCAGAAGATGCTTGTTTGTAACTTTGGTGAGGGGATATAGCCGTGTTCCTAACCCGCCAGCTAAGACGATACCCTTCATCTATTTTTAATTTACCATATATTTATCAATTTGTGATTTTTCAGATGAAAAAATTTTATGAAAATTTATCCTGTAAATATAAATATAAACTTTATTAATATTTTCTGTTATAATATTTAAGGATATGAGAGGCATTACAAGAAGAGAGTTTATAGCATCTGTGGTTATAGGTGGTCTTCTGTCAATTCCAGTAATTGGAATTCTCAGGAATCTATTCAAGAGAAGGGGCATGGTTCCGGCAAGGGCGATGTTCTGGAAGAAAATTTAGGTTCATATTATCTCTGTTCTACTTGAATAAGTTTATATTTAGTGCTATTGTCATATTGATGATACACTTATTAGATATTTCAAATGGATGTATAAAAAGAGATTCTTAGATGTGTATATTTGAGTTTAAAAAGTGAGTGGAGGTAATTGATATGGCTTTCAAGACAGTATTTATTGCTCATGTTCCTGATGCTGACCCTGAAAAGCACAGATGTGCTACCGAAACCGGTATGTATAAGTTTATTGCCGTATGTGTGAAAAATCACGCTCAGGCGATTGATGTTTGCAAGCAATTGGTCAGAGATGAGAGTATTAATTCGGTCATTCTCTGCCCTGGGAATACTCATAAAGAGGTTGCAGAGATAGCAGAAGCGGTTGGCGAGGGTGTCGGGGTCTCTGTTGCAAGGGGTGATGGACCCGGCATGCAGGCAGTTCGAAAAGTGATGGAACAGGAGGGGTGGTTTAACAGGTAAAATCACCAGTTAATATAATATTGAAGGGGTAGATGTTGCATTGGAAAATATTGACTCACCATTATATCTTACATTGTTGTCTCTGATAATATTTACTCTTGTCTCTTATATCTTCTCACGGTTAAAGACAGTTGCAAGACCCGCAAAAGACGGTCTCCATTACTGGTATCACCTGAGAAGGCATATTCTTTTCACACTACGCCTTCTGGAGATTCTGTCAATCTTCGCTATCATCATAATCGGTATAAAACTAATCTCACCACATGGCATAATAAAGACAGCCCTCTTCTATATCATTCTATCGCTCATCATCATAATCCTCAGGTATACTGCATATACACTCGGTGAGAATCTCAAATACAGCATCTTTGATTCGATTGTCTTTGTTCCTTTCTTCTTACTATCAGTCATATTATTTCCGGTATCGTGGCTTATATCAAAGTTTGAACATCTTGTAGAATACCCGCTCATTCGCTCAAGAAAGATTGAGAGCATAACCACGACCGAGGAACTGGAGGACTTCATTGAAACAATGGATGATGAAGAGCCGCTTGAGAGTGTAGAGGTTGACATGCTCAAGGGTATAGCGGAGATAAAGGATACCAGGGCTAGCGAGATAATGGTGCCGAGAATAGATATGATAGTTGCAGAAGTGAACGATAGGATAGAAGATGTCAAGAAGTTGATTGTAGAAGAGGGGCATTCAAGGATACCTGTTTATGAAGAAAGGGTTGATAATATTATAGGCATACTGCATGCGAAAGATTTACTATTTGCTGATGATAAGACAGATATGAGAGGTCTATTGCGGGAACCATATTTCATACCCGAGACGAAGAAGATAAATCAGTTACTGGAGGATTTTAAGGTGAAGAAGTCGCATATGGCGATAGTAGTTGATGAGTATGGTGGTGTTGCGGGTCTTGTGACGATAGAGGATGTTCTTGAGGAGATTGTAGGTGAGATACAGGATGAGTATGACGAGGAGGAGAAGGAGGTCTTCAAGTTGCCGGATGGGTCCTTCAGGGTGAATGCGAAGGTGGACATAGAGGAGTTGAACGAGGCGCTTGGCACGCATATACCAACGGAGGGCTTTGAGACGCTCGGTGGTTATATATTGCAGATGATAGAGAGGGTGCCGAAGATAGGCGAGGTGATAAAGCAGGATGACATTGAGATAAAGATACTTGAGGCAGACGAGCGCCGCATCCACTGGGTAGAGATAAAGAAGAAAGAGTAGGATAAATTTTTTAATTAAATATATTTTATTTAATAAAAGATTTTCATATTATTAGAATGAAGATTATATGAATGAGAATATAAAAAGTCAATTAACTGATACTGATATTAGGTCATTGTATGATAGGGTTAGTAAACACCATGGAAAGTGTTTAAATAAATATGGTGTTAAACTACCAAAATTAGTAAATTCTAAAGGATATTATACTAAAGATGCACTTGTTTTAGTTTATCTCTCACAAAATTATCCCAATACAAAGATAACTTCAAAAGAAGAACTTACAGGGTTCATTCGTGAATTCTATTCTAATGTCAATGATGTTCAACAGGCAAGACATTTAGGTGCTCAGAAAGGATGGTTCATTGTAGCTGGTGGTCGTGATAATATAGATTTTGAACTTTTAAGAGGGGAATATAAACTTATTTCTTTAACTAAACCATATCCTGCTTTTCATGGTCATAGAATAGAAATAACAGAGGACTGGAAAAAACTAAAAAAGAGATATGGAAATAGGTGTGCTACATGTGGTTCAATAGAAGGGAAACCTAATATTCATTGGCCAAATACAATAACAAGATTGCAAAAATCACACATTGACCCTAATAAACCATTGATTGCTGGAAATATGATTCCACAATGTCAAAAATGTAATAGGGCTGATAGAAATAATTGGGTTTATGATGAAAGGGGTAGGGTTATAAAATTGGCTAATCCTAATGTAATAAAGAGGTCAGATGATGAAATTAGATTGAAGGTTTATAAAATATTATATGAAGAATTTGAAGGGAAGAATCCATATGAATGAAAAATTTTTGAATAAGATTATATTAGGTGATGCAAAAGAGGTCCTGATTAAGATTGAAGATAATTCTATTGACCTTGTTTTAACAGACCCTCCTTACTTTTTACATAAAATGGATAATAATTGGAACCACAAAGAAGTTTCAAATTTAACTGATTATTGTATAACTATTAAATCACTTCCGCCGGGAATGAAGTTTGATAAAAATAAGGGAATAAGGTTTTATGAATGGTATTTAGTTATTTCAAAAGAGATAAATAGGGTTTTAAAGCCAGGGGGTTTCTTTTTCTCATTTTCTAGCCCACGACTTTATCATAGAGCAGTTTCCGCTATTGATGATGCTGGTTTCTTAATAAGAGATTGTTTTATCTGGCTTTATACACAGAATCAACCTAAGGCTATGTCTTTAGACCATTTCATTGATAAATTAGAATATGATGAGGAAACAAAAGCTGAAATAAAAGAGATGCTTAATGGATGGAAAACTCCCCAATTAAAATCATGTTTTGAACCTATTGTTATGGCTCAGAAAGAATGTGAAGAAACATTTCTCAATAATATGATGAAATATAAAGTAGGATTACTAAATACAAATGTAAAAATTGGTAATGATATGTTTCCAGCTAACGTTCTTACAACACATGATATTAATAATAAAATTGATAAATATTTTCTTCTGTCAAAACCAGATAAAAAAGAAAAGGGTGAATTTAATGTGCATAAAACAGTTAAACCATTATCAATTTGTGAATATATAATTAAATTGACAACTTATTCAGAAGATGCAGTTGTATTGGACCCATTTGTTGGTAGTGGGACAACCGCTGTTGCTGCAAAAATATTAGGAAGAAAATTTATAGGAATTGATATAAACAAAGAATATGTTGATATAGCATTACAGAGATTAAAAGATGTTAAATTTGAAAAGAGGGTTAAAGAATATAAGAAAAATAAAACAGAACAGTATTTAATATATTAATAAAATTTTAACATAAAGGGGTGAAAAACATGGATTCAAAGAAATATGATGTATTCATCAGTTATTCTTCTCACGACAAAGAAGTTGCTGAGAAAATTGTTAGGTGGTTAGAGTCCAAACATATTAGTGTTTGGTTTGACGACTGGGAAATATTGGTTGGTCATGATATTGTAGATAAGGTTTATGATGGCATTAGGAATTCTAAATTTTTACTCGTTCTTATTTCAGAAAGTTCAATAAAATCAAAATGGGTACAACAAGAAATAAATGTTGCAAAAATACGAGAAATTGAGTTAGGTGGGACAGTAATTATTCCAGCAATTCTATATTCAAAAGTAATTGATTTTATTCCTGAATCACTCAAAACTAAACGTTATGCTGACATAGCTGCTAACTTTGAATTAGCTCTTTCAGAAATTGAGTATGCAGTTTCTATGCAAAAAATATCTCATAATATTTCTAATAAATTACCATTAAAAACAATTAAAGATCCAATAAAAAAATTCATCCAAACTGCAATAAGTGATATTGATTCTAATGGTTGGATTCAAGAGGAAGCTTTCTTGCAGATTATTATTTTTCCTTATGGTCAATTTCCTCGAATAAGGAAGCAAAATCTTGAAGAGGTTATTAAAAAATGTACAGTAGATATTAGTGGGTATGGAGGACCATCATTTCCTTATGAATTGACTTATAGTCATATAAAAGAAATTCATCATACTGATGGACTTGCAATAGTAGATAATCACACTTGGCCATTTGAAGATTGGTCATACTATTATTGGTATTTTAATGAGTTAGGATTTTTCTTGCAAAGATCTCATTTATCTGAGGATCATATGGTTAATATTCCAAGTAGAACACTTGCATTGGAATGGCTTAATCTTAATGTTATTCGTTCAATTTTATTTGCTAAAAACCTGCTTTCTTATATTGTTGATTATAAGAAAATTAAAGTAGAGATTAATCTTCATGGAATGGATGGTCGCAGATTAATAATTCTAAATCCAAGACGTTGGGGTTTCCATCATGATTATACTTCTATGGAAGACGATGTAAATGTGATGGCTATTGTCGATCGCAAAACTGATTGTGTTGTAACCGGGATTAATATGGTTTTGGAAATTGTCTGGAGATTTGGCTGGCGACAATCTTCAGAGCAAGTCCTAATAGAAGAAATTACCACACTTTGCTCTGGTCGTTTTCCCGATTGATAGAATTTAATTAATGATAGATTTTTAATATAATAATATTTAATATAATTGATTGTGTTTTATAGTGGATATATAATTTAATAATGATGTCAAAATTCTTTTTATCAGTTTGCTTTATTTTCTTAATAATCTTTATATTCACTTTGCAATCAATTGCCTCCACTACTACACCCACCATCACCAACGCCCTCTGGTATCCGAAGGACTCTCTTCTCAGGGTGACTATAATTGGTAAGCCACTTCCTGATGTGAATGTCGTCTCCGGGCAGGATATGTCCCTTACCCTCTCTATGTTTGGCGCCACAACGAAGGATGCGTTTGTCCTAACAACTGCACCGGTTGAGTCAATTAAAATGTCACAGAAGAATAAGACCGCTGTCATTGACTTTGTCTTCACTGAGCCGATAAAATACAAGATTTATAGATACAACCTTGAAGGCGATGAAGGTGGCTATCTGATATTCATAAAGAAATTAACAGAGGTGGGTTCTGATGTAGAAAAGACGCCTGATAATATCTCTAATGGTGGTGGAGGAGGCACAGATGGGAAGAAGTATCCATTGAGGAAGAAGCCAGATGAGAAGTCAAAGGTTGTCGGCTATATAACCAAGAGTGATAAGGTGGGTGTGCTGGAGGAGCAGGGCAGTTGGTTCAGAATAAGAGCAGGTGGCATTGAGGGCTGGGTTAAAAAGAGCATAGTAAATATAAGAATTAATACTGGTGATAAAAGGAGGGATGGCATTATAAGCGCGTGCATCTCCCGCCTCAATGACCCATATATCTATGGTGGTGATACTGAAGGTGGTTTTGACTGCTCTGGTTTTGTCTATTATGCATATAAGAGCGTTGATATTGAACTTCCTCGGGGTGCCAATGACCAGTTATCTGCCTGCAAGGTAATTGATATGAAATTAGCAGAGCCAGGGGACCTTATCTTTTTTGCTGAGAAGAAATCAAAGGGTGTATCGCATGTAGGCATATATCTTGGTGGTGGAAAATTTATACAAGCAGAAAGCACAGAAGATGGTGTTACAATATCATCGCTTGATGAAGATTACTGGAAGAGGAGGTTTAAATGCACAGCGTCATATTTGGAAAAGTAATAAAGGCAGGTCTTCTTATTCTTGTAACTGTTACCTCTCTCAACATTTTGTCCTGTCAGGATGGCAGGGGGAAGGGCAGTCAATTTTCTATAGCATTAATTCTCGGACCGGGTGGGAAGGACGATAAGTCATATAATACATTGATATGGTCTGGCGCGAGCCGTGCAGGTCAGGAACTGGGAATTGATATAAAGGACTACACAGTGAATAATGAGAAGGAGGGTTTGAAGGCGCTGGATGAGTGCGCGAGGAAGGGCTTTAATATGGTTATTGTTGGTCCAAGATTTCTTACACAGTATATTGAGGCATTTGCGGAAAAGCATAAGAAGACCGACTTCCTTGTCTTTGATGGTGAGGTTGAGGGTGAGAATGTATATTCATGTGTTTTTGATGGTTATTCTGGTGGCTTTTTGGTGGGCGTCACAGCGGCGATGGCATCGGGGGGGGAACCGATTGGCTTTATAGCCCCTGACCAGTCAGATTATATAAGGTCTCTCTACAAGGGGTTTTGTGAGGGTGCACATAGTGTCTATAAAGATATAAGAATTGAATATACATTATTTAATGATGTCAGCATGACCGGTGATGAGGAGAACGGGAGTGAGAAAGCAAGGGAATTGTTTAATAAAGGTGTATCTGTTATATTCGCACCTGTTGGGTTGGCAAGTATTGGTGTTTTTAAGGCAGCAAAGGCGAGCTCCCGGCTTGCCATTGGATGTGATGCAAACCAGAACTATGTTGAGCCAGGTTTTGTTCTTACGAGTTTGGTCAGAAATATTGACCTTATAACATATCAGGCGGTCTGCGATTCATATAACAAACTATTAAAAGGTGGCGTGTTCTATTATGGTGTATCTGGAGGGTGGATAGATATAGCCATTGATGATTCAAATAAAAGTTTCTTCTCAGATGATATGATTAATAAGATAAATGAGATTAAGGACCATCTAAGGGGAAGAGTGTGACCAGATACTTTGTATTATTTCTAATAATTGCAATAATTACATCCGTTCAATTCTTATATGCCCTTGAAGAGGTCAGGGCTGTCTGGGTCCCTGCCTGGGAACTCATCTCGCCTGATATGATTAAAAGCACAGTTGATGATATTGCGGGTGCGAATTTTAATCTCATATTTGCAGAGGTCAGGTATAGAGCAGATGCTCTTTATAAACCAAACAGAACAGACAGGGCATATAAAAACTTTGAGCCAAGGTCAACATTTTTGAATACTGCCCCTGCTGATTTTGACCCGCTTCTATACCTGCTTGATTATGCACATAGCAAAGGTATATCAGTTCATGTGTGGGTAACGACATTTGTTGCAACGAGAAAGGAATGGAAGGAAGGCGACCTGCCATTTCCAACAGAATGGTTCACACTGAATGAGCAGGGAAAACCGAACGATGAAGTCGGTCAGTGCTGGCTTGACCCCGCTTTACCTCAGGTGCAGGACTACCTGATTAATGTATTCTCAGATATTACAGTAAATTACCCGATAGATGGCTTTCAACTGGATTATATAAGATACCCTTCAGATGGCTATGGTCATAATCCTACTGCAGATTACCTTTTTACAAATGAGACATCGCTTGATCCGAAGAAAGATAAAGATGCTTTCAGAAAGTGGAAGGCAGATAAAATAAAAGAGTTTCTGTCAAAATTGGAGACCTCCCTGCATAAAATAAGACCGGATATGCCTATATCAACTGCTGTCATAGGTGGAACAGCAGGTGCATATAATGAGTTTGGTCAGAGGTGGGGTGAATGGTTAAGTGAGGGGCTCGTTGATTTTGTTGTGCCGATGTGCTATTCAAAGGATATAAAGGAGGTTTCTAAACGGCTGAGTGAATATATTGGTGTTGCAAATAGACAATCAGTTATAGTTGGAATTGCAATACTTGAAAGGGATAAGGGCAAATATGACACAGGTGAGCAGGTTTCAGATAGAATAGACATGATAAGAGAGAACGGATTTTACGGTTACTGCCTGTTCTCACATGAGACATTGTTGAAAGATAACAGGCAGGGCTTAGATATAGTTTCAAAGAGGTGTAATAACACCATTGCAAAACTTCCGAAGTTAAGAATACCAACAAAAGAACGTCTGCCGGTTGTAATAGTTTCAATAAAAGGCAGTAAATACTATTCTGTTGAATATGATACAATTTCCACACACAGATATGCTCTTTTGAAGGCAAAAGAGATTCAGTATGATACAGATTGTAAGGTTTATATAAAGAACGATGGTAACTGGTATAATTTATACGTGGGTTTATTTAAAGATAAAAGTGAGGCAGAGAGATTGGCAGGTGTATTACGGAGGTAGGTTTTGTTCATAGAGTTAATTAAATTGATAAGACCAAATCAGTGGATAAAGAATACGATAATATTCGCCGCAGTGATATTTTCAAAGAACTTCTTCAATCTTCAGTATATTGAGAGGGCGCTCATTGGTTTTGGCATATTCTGTATTGCGTCTGGTTCTGTTTATATATTAAATGACATCACTGATGTAGAGCAGGATAAAAAACACCCCGAGAAGTCAAAGAGACCGATTGCTGCTGGTAAGGTAAGCATCCCTGTTGCTTATGTATATTTCTTTATAATGGCAGTTGGTTCGCTTGTCCTGTCTTATCTATTTGTAAATAATCATTTTGGGAATGTCGTATCATTATACCTGGTTATAAATATTCTTTATTCACTCATTTTTAAGAAGATAGCGATTCTTGATGTTGTTGTGCTGTCAATGAATTTTGTATTAAGAGCGGTCGCTGGTGTCTATGCTATCGCACCGACTCTTGAGTTCTCAACATGGCTTGTTATCTGCACATTCTTCCTGTCGCTATTCATTGCCCTGTCAAAGAGAAGGGCGGAGATTGTGCTATTGGAAGAGAAGGCGGAGGGGCACAGGAGGTCACTCAGGGATTACTCAACGAAACTGCTTGACGAGATGATAGCGGTTGTTACCGCATCAACTGTCATGTCATACACCCTTTACACAATATCATCATCAACAATACAGAAGTTCGGCACAGTGAACCTTGTCTATACAATACCGTTTGTAGTATTTGGAATATTCAGGTATCTGTATCTCATACATATGAAGAAGGCAGGTGGCTCGCCGACAAGATTGGTATATAAAGACAAACCGCTAATGATTAACATCATTCTCTGGGTAATAACAGCGATGTTGATACTGTATTGACATATTTTAGGTAACTATATACTTGACAAACACAAAATTTTTGATATACCATAAGCATGCTGGAAATAAAAGAAGCAAAAAAAGAGAACATAGTAGAAAAATGTAGATAAGAATTAAAGAATTTGATTTAAACAGCATAATAGTTTATATATGAGGAAGTTAGAGAAGGTATTAAAGATAAATATAGATGAATTATGAAAATAGATGTAATTTATTTTGAAGACGCAAGAAAAATGGCTGAAGTAGATGACGAATCTATTACTCTAATAGTGACAAGCCCTCCTTACTGGAATGTTAAAGATTACTCCTTGGATGGTTATCAACAAAAAAGATTAACAGATTATTTAAAAGGTCAAATAGGTGATATATCAGACTATGAAAAATATCTATATGAATTAACTGAGGTATGGAAGGAATGTGAGCGAGTTCTTAAGCCTAATGGTAAACTATGTATTAATGTTCCTCTTATGCCTATACTTAAATGTAAAAGGAATACACATTATATAAGAGATATAGTAAATATAAATAGCGGGATAGAGAATGAAATACTTCACAAAACACGGTTATATCTAATGGATGTTTTTATATGGAATAGAACAAATTCAACAAAAAAATTAATGTTTGGAAGTTATCCATATCCGCCAAATTTTTACGCTCAAAACACAATAGAATTCATTAGTGTTTATGTTAAAGATGGTCAACCTGAAAAAAGAGAGGAAAAGATAAAGGAAGCGAGTAAACTAACTGAGAAGGAGTGGACTGAATATACAAAACAAATCTGGAATATTTCAATACCGAATGTCGGTGATGAGGCTTATGGTGAACATCCTGCAATAATGCCTCTTGAATTGGCTATAAGATTAATAAGACTTTACTCATTCGTTGATGATATAGTGTTAGACCCTTTTATGGGGTCTGGCACAACCGCTAAAGCTGCTCGTGATTATAAAAGACATTATATAGGTTATGAAATTAATCCGAAATATAATTCCGTAATCAAGCGAAAGTTGGCTCAGTTATCTCTTTTTCAACCCCAGAACAAGGAATAACGCATATAATGATGTCAATAGATGAATTACTTAAACCTTATAAAAATACAAAAGATTTTTGGTATTTGGTTCCCCGTGCATTTTGGCCTTATCCTAAGGTCATACATGGAATACCTGGATTTCATTACTTTTTACAAGTTCTAATTGAACATCAAAAAACTAATAAAATTTGGAATAGAGAAAAAGAGTTAGAAGTATTACAAATATTGGAAGATAAGAAAATTACTCCACCTTTTGAGAAACAAGAAGATTATCATGTTCATTTTAGGAATAGAATAAATTTTGCCAAGAAAACAGGGTTTGCTTTTACTGGTGATAAATATCCACTTATATTAACACCTATAGGTAAGTATTTTTTGAAAAGTAATCAAGCCCATTGGCAAGAGATTTTTGAACATCAACTCATAAGATTTGAATTTACAAATCCTTCATTGCCCAACAGATATGAACAGTTTTCTCTATTTCCTTATATGTTTACTCTATCAATTTTATTGGAATTAGATTACGTTTCTATTAAAGAGTTTATTCTGCGTGTATCTCTTTCACGAAGCCATGATGAAAGAGAATATGTCTTAAATTGGATTAATAATTTTAGGAAGTTATCTGATTCTGACATGCAAATAGTTAGTAAAAACATCAATCTTAACCGTAATTATAGTGCGAGAATGATACTTTTGCTATTTTCATATACTCCGTGCTTAGATTTTGTAAATAATACTCTAATATTAACTGATAAAGATCATGCAAGAATAATTTTTTCAAAATGTTGGCCTCATTTAACTTACACCAAATATAAAACTTTTGAAGAGTGGATTGTTAAATTTGGTAATTTTGACAGTGATTTTTGGCCACTTTTACCAGAGGTATCTCAAATCGTCCAAAAAGAATATAAAAATTATATTAAAAGAGAAGAAAGTGATGCTCATAAAGAAATAAAGAAACATCTTATAGAAAAATGTGAAGTAATTTTTTGCAAAGGGGCACGACTTGTTGAAGAGGAGTATTTTTATGCATCAGGAGATAGAGCGAATATTATTTTTAGTACTCCGAGTGGTTTATTCCTTGCTGTTGAAGTAGAAGTTAATATAAACAAAAATGAAATACCTGGATTACTACAAGCAATAAAATATAAGTATATGTATGCTGCACAAGAGGGTCTTAGATATGATCAAGTTTTAGGATTTCTTGTGGCTAGAAAAATCCATAAAAGAATAAAAGATATGTGTATTAAATATAATATTCATTACTACGAGCAGGCGACAGGGAATAAATCATTTGATGAAACAATGTTATAAATTGCAGAGTATTATCTCTTGTAGATTTATTTATTGAATATATGTAAAAATATTGTATTCTCTTTATCTATTATTATAGATTATATTAGTTTGATGTTTAGAGGTGATTTCGTATGAAGAGGACATACCAGCCAAGCAAGACGAGAAGGCGCAAAACCCACGGTTTCCGTGTGAGAATGCGGACGAAGGGTGGTAGAGAGATAATAAAGAGACGAATAAAGAAGGGGAGAAGCAGGATTGCAGTTAGTTAGGGGTATTAAGAATGGGACTTCCCCGACAGATGAGATTTGACAGAAGAAGTGACTTCCAGCAAGTCCTGAAGGGTGGAACAAAGATGGAAAGTGAGGGCTTTTCAATTTATTATAGCAAAGATGTTTCGGGGCAGAAGCTTGGCTTTATTTTACCGAAAGAGTATGGAGGTGCTGTTATCAGGAACAGGGTTCGTCGGGCAATTCAGGATGAATTTGTCAAAATTATGAGGGGCATAAATTCTGATATATGGATAATAGTCAGGTTCTATGCGCGCGATGAGAGGGTTAATCTAACGAGGAAGCGGATAGCAAGCATTCGCAGTGATTTTGGAAATGCCGTAAATAAGATAATTGGGCATAATCTTGGTAATTATAATGGCAGTAAGAATAGGTTAAGCATTATTAATGGTATCTTCATACTACCTATTAAAGCATATCAGTTATTTATAAGTCCTCTATTTCAACCATCTTGCAGGTTTACGCCCTCATGCTCTGAGTATGCAATTGTTGCGTTAAAAAAATATGGTATATTTTTTGGCTCTATCAAGGCAATGTGGCGACTTTTGAGATGTAATCCCCTGTCAGCAGGTGGTGTTGACCTGCCATAGAATTGAATAAATGTTTATTAATAAATAATATTGAATTTTTGAAAGTTTTAATTAAGATTTTTTAATATAATTATTTAATAGTAATTTAGATGATATATAATAAATAATATGGTTGCTTATGTTTTTATTGTAAATGAGGATACATTTCCAGTTACACAGTGTAAGATAGTATAAGCTGTTGTAAAAGAAAAAGAATAAGGTGAAAAGCAAAAAGAAAAATATAAGCAGATATATAATGTAAAGAAAAGGTGATAGAATATAATGCCTCATCAGCAAAGAACTACTGAAGTTGACGCTTACATTTTCATTAAAGAAAATTTAAAGACTCTTGGATGGGATACACGCAATCCCGCAAGGAATCCGCAAGGGCAAGTTTATACTCAAAATGAATGTTTAAGTCATTCTGAAATTCAGAATTTTCTTGGTCAAGAAAGACCTGAGAACATTGTCAAGATAACAGAAAGTGTCTTTTGGGTTATAGAGGCGAAAAGAGAGCACAATCAATTACAGCAGGCTTTAGCTAAAGCAGAAGAATATACAAGAAAAATCAATCAAAGCAGGAATATAAGGGTAAAAATCATTTCAGGAGTTGCTGGAAACCAAGCTGATAGTTATTTAATAAGAAGTAGATATTTTGACGGCAATAGTTTTATACCCATTAAACTTAATGATGTAGAAGTCTCTGGCTTACTTTCGCCAACAGAAGTTGATAGAATTATAAGAGAAAATAACGCGAATATAAGAGATGTTCCGATTAACGATAAATTGTTCTTTTCTAAAGCAGATAAGATAAATGAAATACTTCATTTAGGGGCTGTCAATCCTCACCAAAGAGCCAGTGTAATGTCTGCTCTTTTGCTTTCATTGCTTGACGACACTCCACCAAATATAGACGCAGCACCCTCGGTTTTGACGAGTGATATAAATGCAAGAGCAGAAAGAATTTTAAGAAACCAGGGGAAGCCTGAATTTATCGATTATATAAAATTAAACTTGCCAGCAACGGAAGATAACCACCTTAAATTCAAAAACGCTCTGGTTAAGACTTTGCAAGAATTAAACAACCTTAATATTCGTTCTGCCATGAACTCTGGAACAGACGTTCTTGGAAGATTCTATGAAGTTTTTATAAAATATGCTAATTGGGCGCAAGATTTGGGGATTGTTTTGACACCAAGACACATAACTCAATTTGCTGCCGAAGTTATGAATATAAGTTTGCAAGACATAGTTTATGACCCATGTTGTGGCACAGGAGGGTTTCTTGTCGCTGCATTTGATTCTGTAAAAAGGAATTTCACCGAAAATCAAATTGAAAAGTTTAAGCCAAATTGTTTATTTGGTGTTGAACAAGATGCAAGTATTGCTTCTTTGGCTATTGTAAATATGATTTTTAGAGGTGATGGAAAGAACAACATAGTAGAAGGTAATTGTTTCTCAAAATTCTTATCCCCCCATACTAGAAATAGTATAAGAACTGCTCGATTCACTAATTCTCAATCTGATAGTCCTCCAATTACAAAAGTGCTAATGAATCCGCCTTTTGCTCTGAAAAGTAGTGATGAAAAAGAATATAAATTCATAGACCACGCCCTAAAACAAATGGAGAATGGAGGCATTCTTTTTTCAGTTTTACCATACTCTTGTTTGATTAAGGTGGGAAAGTATTTAATATGGAGAAAACGACTGTTAAATGAGAATACATTATTATCTGTTATTACTTTCCCAGCAGATTTATTTTACCGTAAAGGTAGTGGTGGAGTTTGTACTGTTGGAATTTTTGTAAGAAAAGGCATACCACATCCATCAGAACAAAATGTCTTGTGGATAAGAGTATTAAATGATGGATTTGTTAAGAGTAAAGGGAAAAGATTGCCGAGCAGTAGAGTGCCAAATGATTTGGAGAGAATCAAAGATATTACAAAAGCATTCTTAACAAATCCAAGATTTGATGTTGAAAATGTTGAAGAATTTCAGAAAGCGACTAAAATCGACTTCTCAGACCCTGACTTAGAACTTGTGCCTGAAGTATATTTGGACGAAAAGCCAATAACTCAACAAGAGATTTCTCAAAGAATAGAACAATTGATTAGAGATAATATTGCTTTTCAGGTTAAGTTTGAAAATATTCTGAGGCGACATAAATGAAACTCTCTGACTTATTTCACATAAGATATGGTCAAAAAGAAGTTAGCAACGTAGATAAATTAGAGAGCGGTGAAACTTTATTAATATCATCTCGTGATACAGATAATGGGTGTTATGGTTTTTACAATATCCAACCCAAATTTAACCACCCTGTGATTATTGTTCCAAGAACTGGCAGTGTTGGATGTGCTTCCGTGCAATTGATAGAATGTAGTTCTACAGATTATACGATTAGTCTTGAACCTAAAAAAAAGTTGCCTATAGAATATCTATTCTATGTGGCTACAGTTATAAGAAATACGAAATGGCGTTTTAACTATGCAAGAAATATGACACCACAAAGATTAGGGGAAATTGAAGTTTTGCCCGATACGGAATTTAACCCCCAATTATCATACAAAGAAATATCGCAAGAACTGTACCCCAAAAGAAACATTTACTACGACGCAGTTACGCAAAATCCAAAATTCCAGCCTTATGCAATAACAGAATTATTTTATTTAGAAAGGGGGCAATTTCATTCAATAGAAAAATTAGAAAATGGCGTTCATGCAACAATATCAAGAGTGTCTACAGATAATGGTATTATTGGATTTTATGCGAAACCAAGTATAGCAAAAGTTTATCAAAAATATCTAATTACAGTCTCGACCGTTACAGGTGATGCTTTCATACAATACAATTCTTTTATAGCTACAGATAATATTGTTATATGCAAACCAAAGAGGACTTATAAGATAACAACTCTCATCTATATCCAAGCATTTTTAAATAAGGTCAAATGGCGATACTCTTATGGTCGTCAATGCTACAAAAGAATCTTTCAAAAAACAATAGTATTTCTTCCTATCATAAACGAAAATGAAATTGATGAAGAATATATTGAAAAAATCGTCAAAAACCAACCTTATTGGAAAGAATTTGAAAAAAGGTTGCTAGATTAACCTCTCTCGTTATTTAAATTATGGAATTATGTATTTTTATTAATAATATGGACTTACAAACTGTAGATGCTATAGAATATTGTAATTTAGCTTTTAACAGAATAAATAAGGAATTAAAGTAATTAGCAATATTTGATAAACATATTTTAAATTTTAAGATTTTAAATTATTATTATCTAAATAAAAAATTACAACAATTTAAAAAATTTGAAATATAATATATTTATATATTTAAAAATTGGAATATATGATTTATGATATATTTATTAGGGTTTAGATGATATAGTTACTAAATTATTAATTATGGAGAAAAGGTTAATAATAGCATTCGTCTTATCAATGGTCATTATCATTGGCTATACATTAATCACATCGGCTCATAAGAAGAGCGGAACCACAGAAAAGAAGGGAAAAGAAGAGATAGTTGTCAGTGGTAAGGAAACTGGTGCAGGAGTATGGTCTCAGCTTCACTCAATAAGTGAAAAAGTAACCGTGCCAGAGGAGGTAGTAAAAGAGGCGCCCGAGTTGGAGGAGAAGGGCATTATAGAGCCACTTAATAAAGAGAACTTCAGGAAGGATGTGTCAATAGAATCACCATTATATAAGATAAAAATTGAGGGAGGAGAGATAACGGAGGCAGTATTCAAGAAATACTATAGAGATGATGACCAGCCGTTATTTGTAAATGATGAGAAGAATATCTGTCCCCTGCATCTTGAATTCTCAAATAAGACGCTGGAAGAAATTTCAAAGTCGGGTTTCTTTACAGATAGCAAGGATATAGTTCTGAGCGAGAGTGACAAGGCGGATGTTGTATTCTATGCGGGTGGTGTTGAACAGGGGATTATGAAGAAGTTCTCATTCAGGGGTGATGATTACAAAATATTATTGAGTATTGACACACCCGGTTTTGAGAAAGAAATTAAAGACGGATGGACGATAAGTTGTGGTTCATATACTCATAACAAGGAACTTGCGGATAAGTTCAGGTGGAATACAAGGGATGTTCAGGCAGAGATTTATATTAAAAGTGAGAAGAAGAAAGAATCGCTCACCAGCGGTGATGCAGAGAAGACATATTCAGGAGGCATTGACTGGTGCGACCTTTCAAATAAGTATTTCCTGTCATCTCTCATACCGGGTGATAGAACAGGCACAGTAACTGTTGAGAGAAAGAAGAACTCGTATATCAGTGTAGATTTGAAGATGAAATCAGCAGGTGAGATTGGTTTTTATCTTGGTCCGAAGGAGTATGACCGCCTGAAGAATTATAATATAGGTCTTGAGAAGACAATTAATCTGGGGTGGTCCTGGATATCACCCATAAGCAAGGTTTTTCTTGTGATGCTGAAATGGTTTTATAAACTTTTTAAGAACTATGGTGTCGGAATTGTCTTGCTTTCTCTAATATTAAAAATTATACTCATGCCATTCACAATTACAAGTTATAGGTCAAGTAAGATGATGCAGTTATTACAGCCAAAGATAAAGGAAATTCAGACAAAATACAAGAATGACAAGCAGAGGATGAATATGGAGATAATGTCATTATACAAAAAATACAGGGTTAATCCTCTGAGCGGTTGCCTGCCTCTTTTAATACAGATGCCAATATTCATTGCCCTCTGGAGCACGCTGAACAATACAATAGAAATGAAGGGCTCAAGTTTTATATTATGGATAAAAGACCTATCTAAACCTGATGCCCTCTTCAAATTTCCTTTTAAGATACCAATACTGAACACATATAATTTTTCACTGCTTCCTATATTAATGATGATTGCTATGGTATTCCAGCAGAGGGTTGCCGGTAGTTCTGGTCCAACAGACCAGCAGAAGATGATGGCATTTTTACCTATTATTTTTGGATTTATATTTTATAATTTTCCATCTGGATTAGTATTATATTGGCTACTCAACACAATAATGAGTATAATTGAGCAGAAGTATATTGTTAAGCCAATTGAATTAGAAGAAAGGAGCTAAATTATGGATTACTCTGAAGAAATAAAGAAAACGGAGTATTTTGAAGATGTCAAAGCAATTGAGGTTGAGGAAGAAAATGAAGCCGAAGCAATAAAACTTGGATGTGAGAAGTTAGGAGCCCTACCGGATGAGATAAATTGCGAGTTGTTAAGCGACAGTTCAAGGGGTATTCTCAGTTTGATTGGTTCAGGAAAGAAGAAGTTCAGGATTTCCATTAAAGACACAGATATGTTCAAGGCAAGAAAACTTATAATTATGCTTCTCAACCATATGGGACTTCCATCACAGGTAGAATGCGATAGAACTGACGAGGGAATATATCTCCATGTGAAGTCAAAATATCAGGGTCTTCTTATCGGTAAAAGAGGGCAGACGTTGGATGCTCTTCATTTTATCCTCAACCGCCTTTTCTCAGGCAACGGTGAAGACCATACCCCTATGATTGTAGATGTGGCAAACTACAGGAGAAGAAGGGAGAGGAGTTTATCTCGCCTTGCTCAGAATGTAGCGAAGAAGGTGAAAATGACCAAGATACCACAACTCCTTGAACCAATGGGACCGGCAGAGAGAAAGATAGTCCATTTTGCATTAAAAGACGAACCAAACATATTCACAAGAAGTATAGGTAGTGGTATTCACAAGAGAATGAAGATAATGATGAGAGAAGAGATTGAGGAAGAAGATTATTAGACGATATAACATCATGGGAGGGGGACACATTTATTTGTCCCCCTTTGTTTATTCAATTGAGGATTGATATTAGAAAGAATATTAACACTTTAAAGATGTTCTTCATAATGTTATATATTTCTAAAAGTCGTTGATAGATATGAAAATAATTGTTCGGTCTATTATATCGTTAATTCTGACAATCCTCGGTGTCTGTATATTCAATTCTATATATATAGGTAAATTCAATCTTCATCTGGATAGAACAACAATCATATTTGCAATCTTATTATTCATATTGTTTATGTTATTATTTGTATTGCTCGGGTATCTCATTCTTAGAAAGTTTTATAAAGAACTGGCTCATTATAAAAAAGAAGCAGGAAAAAATCCGAATAATGCAGGGGTATATAACAATTGGGGACTTATATGTTATAAACTTGGTCAGGTTGTGAAAAGTATAAAGTGGTTTGAAGTGGCAATATCAAAATATAAGAAAGCAATAGAACTTGACCCTCAGATACCTGAACCCTACTACAACTGGGCTGTTGCTCTCTTTGAAATGGGCAAATTGGAAAAGAATAAGGAGATGTTTGAGGAGGCACTGAGGAAGTATAAGCAAGCAGCAGAGATAAACCCGAATGACCCGGATATATATATTAACCTGGGAGTAGTTTTGGGAAAGCTGGGCGATATTGAAGATAATGTAGAAAGATATAAAGAGGCAATTGGTAAGTTCAAGATGGCTGTCAATTTGAACACAAGTGACCCTGACCTATTCTTCAACTGGGGTTTAGCATTGAATAAGATAGGTGATTTTGAAAGCGATGATAAGAAGTATATTGAGGCAATTGATATGTTAAAGAAAGTATTGAAGTTTAAACCTGAAGACCGGAATACAATACTCTTGATTTCCGCACTTGCAAGAAAACTCAGCAGGGATGGGAAAACTTATGAGATGCCTGAAGAGTCAAAAGCACTTAAATCCAAAATCATTAAAATCAAGAAATAGATTCTCTCCATTTCATAGATATAAACCCCTTCATTTTCAAAGGGATGTCATACTTTTTATTTATGTTAGAATATAAAAGTTATGAATAGTGATGTGTTAGTTGCGGAGGCATCGCCAAAAGGCGTTGGCGCAATATCAATTATACGGCTTGACGGAAGCGGCTCTATTGATATGGCTTTCAGTGTCCTCAAAGGTCTCCCCGAAAGGTCAAAGTTAGAGCCAAATAAGGTTTATCTTGTAGATTGTATCAACAATGGTAAGTTAATTGATGAGGTAACAGCAGTGTTCTATAGAAGACCAAAATCATATACAGGTAATGATATGGTTGAGATATTCTGCCATGGCTCACCAGCGGTTGTCTCATCTATCATTGATATTTTTGTAAAGAAAGGCTCGAGAATCGCGAGGCCAGGGGAATTTACAAAAAGAGCATTTATAAATGGAAAAATAGATATATTAAGAGCAGAGGCGATTAACTCATTATCAAGGTCGCTTACAAGGATTGGTTCATCAATCGCTATATCCGTATTGAGGGGTGGTCTATCAGATAAAATTGATAAGATAAGGGATGACATTCTGCTTCTTTCCGCAACAGTTGAGGCATTGATTGAGTATGAGGATGATGTAGATTTCACCGGTTCAATGGCTGATGCCAGGACAATAATTGATAATTTGATTCAAACTCTTGAGAAGATGGTCTCTTCATACAGGTCATATTTAATAGCGTCGGGTGGCGCAAATGTCGTGATTGTTGGAAGAAAGAACTCGGGCAAGACGACACTGTTCAATCACCTTCTCGGTTATGAGCGAGGTATTATAAGCGAAATTCCTGGAACTACAAGGGACTATATGCGAGAGATTATGCGATTGGATGATTACATTATCTCTCTCACAGACATTGCCGGTCTTGGAGATGCGACCGATGAAATTGATATTCTCGGAGTTAAGGTTGCAAATGAGATTATTAAAGATTCAGATATTGTCCTCTTTCTTGTAGATATTACATCTGGTTGGAGTGATGTTGAAGATGAGATATATAATTCAATATCACAAAAGGAGATTGTTTTAGCAATAAGTAGAATTGATATTGATGAAGGCAAAGTAGAAAGTATAACCAGATATATAAAAGAAAGGACGGGTATAAATCCAATACCAATCTCATCATTTAAGGGCATTGGAATCATTGAGATAAAAAGCGAGATTGAGAGAATAATGGCGAGATTAACACAGAGTGATGTATTCTTAATCACAGAAAGGCAGAGGGAGAAAGTTGGAGAGATGCTGATTTACTTGAGAGAGGCATTTAAGAAGATAGAAGCCAGTTCTGGTCTTGAGATTGTTGCAGAAGATATAAGGTCTGCAGTTAGCTGCCTGGAAGGGCTTGTTGGGAGGGGACTTTCTGATGATATGATAGATAGGATATTTGATAAGTTCTGTGTGGGAAAGTGATGAAAAGGATTGTCGTAGTTGGTGGTGGACATTCTGCCTGCGAGGCAGTATGGGCGATATCGCGTAAGGGCATAGATGTGCTTATGATAACGCTTGATGCGAAGGCGCTTGGCAGGGTATCCTGTAATCCCTCTATTGGTGGCATTGCGAAGGGGCATCTTGTATATGAAATTGAGGCGTTTGAGGGTGTTCAGCCAGTCATTACGGACAGGTCATCGCTTCAATATAGAATACTGAACCGGAAGAAGGGTAGCGTTGTATGGGGTTTAAGGGTGCAGATAGACAGGAGTTTGTATGAAAAGGGGATGACGAATTTCATATCAAATATTGAAAATGTTGAGGTTCTTGAAGATGAGGTCGTAGATGTAATTACAAAGAATAGCAAAGTGAGAGGTATCATAGCGAAGGGGGCGGGCGAGATAGAATGCAGTGCAGTGGTAATAACAACAGGGACATTCCTCAATGGTCTGTTATACAGGGGTGATGATGTTTGGGAGGGTGGAAGATTAGGGGAGAGAGAGTCAAAAGGTCTTGAGCAGTTTTTTAAGAGAGAAGGTGTTGAATCAGGTCGGCTGAAGACAGGCACACCACCTCGTCTTTACTGGAGGTCAATAGACCTTGACCGGCTAATAATGCAGGATGGTGAGAAGGGCATTTTGAACTTCAATTATGAGTTCGTTCGTGAAAATCAAATGCCATGTTATATAGCAAAGACGAACAGAAGGGTGAATGAGATAATAAAGAAGAATCTTGACAGGTCGCCATTATATCAGGGAAGAATAAAGGGCACAGGTCCAAGATACTGCCCATCAATAGAGGATAAGGTTGTAAGGTTTTCAGAAAAAGACAGCCATATAATATTTATTGAACCAGAAGGACGAAATGATGAGAAGTGTTATATAAACGGGCTTTCAAGCAGTTTGCCGGAGGATGTTCAGGATGAGGTCATTCATTCAATTGAGGGTCTTGAAGATGCAGAGGTGGCAGGTTATGGATATGCTGTTGAGTATGATTATGTGAACCCTATACAGTTAAGACCATCTCTGGAGCTGAAGGCGGTTGAAGGTGTGTTTCTTTCGGGGCAGATAAATGGGACATCTGGCTATGAGGAGGCATCGGCGCAGGGTTTGATAGCGGGTATAAATTCTGCAAATAAGATTCTTAGTAGAGAGCCATTGATTCTGAGGAGGGATGAGGCGTATATTGGAGTCCTCATAGATGACCTTATAACAAAGGGAGTTGATGAGCCATATCGTCTGTTTACGTCACGGGCTGAATGGCGTCTTAACCTCAGTCAGTATTCTGCCCGGCTCAGATTGACTGAAAGGGCGTATAATGAGGGTTTGGTTGGTAGAAATAGATTAGATTGGGTTGAAGATTTGAGGAGCGATATTAATACTGAGATAAAATCCCTTGAAAAGAAGAGGATGAAAGTTGGAGAAGAAGTTCTCTCTGGCATTGATTATATTAAGAGAGATAACAGTTCTGTTTATGATTTATTTAATATAGATGACAAATATGGACAATTATTGTCTATATTAATTAATGAGGAGATTAGATATGAACATTACAGAAGAATTATGAATAAGATGATTGAGGAAGCAAGATGGCTTATGGTCATTGACCTTAATGGCGTAAATTATGATGAGATTGAAGGACTATCAAGTGAGTCAAGACAGCGATTAAAGATGGTTAAACCTTTAAATTTAGACCAGGCAAGCAGAATTCCAGGTATAAGACCATCTGATATACTTTCTATTATAGTTTACAGAAGGAAAAAGAGTGGAGATGCTAAGAAATCAAGAGTTGGTTAGAGATTGGTTAAATGAAGAGGGAAAGGCAGATTTATATATGAAACTCTGTTCATATAGTGCTCTGATATCAAAGTGGAAAGATAGATATAGTATAATGGGTGGAGATGAAGATGAAAGATGGCGTCTTATTGGTGAGTCATTACTTGCAGTTGACCTTATAAAAGGTGGCTACCTGCTTGATATTGGTAGTGGTGGCGGTATGCCTGCTATTCCGATATGTCTTGCAGTGAATTACAGAAAGATTGTATTTGTAGAGCCAAATGAGAGGAAGGCATACATATTAAGTGAGATAGTAGAAGAACTTGAAATTAAGGATATTGAAATATGCCTTGGACAGGTTGAAAATTTCAGTAAGAAGAGGAAGTTTGACATTATAACTATGCGTGGAATCCCTCTAATCAGAAGATTATTGAAGGTTATAATTGAATTGTTGATTAATGATGGAACTACTATCTTATTTACCCATAAAATTGGTTCAAAAGAGACGATGTTTCTTGAAAATAGTGATTTTAATATTTATAATAAAGAGCATAAAATATCGGGATTTAAGGGGCTCTTATATTTTCGTAGGAAAGAAACCTGATGGGAAAGGTAATAGCGGTTGCCAATCAGAAGGGTGGAGTGGGTAAGACCACTACTGCGGTAAATCTGGGGGCGTGTCTTGCTCTTGCAGCAAGGAAGGTTCTTCTTATAGATATTGACCCACAGAGCAATTCAACGAGTGGTATTGGTATTGAAAACACAGATATAATAGACAGTATTTATCCAGTTTTGGTAAATGGGGTAGATTTAAAATCAAAAATAAGAAAAACAGAAATAGAGAACTTATTTGTTGTTCCATCTAACAGGAATCTTACCGGGGCTGAGGTAGAATTGGTTTCAGAGATTGCAAGGGAGTTCAGATTAAAGAATGCGATTGAAAATATAAGGGATGAATATAAATATATATTAATTGACTGCCCACCATCACTTGGGCTACTCACTGTGAACAGTTTGGTAGCGTCAGACACAGTGTTAATACCTATACAATGTGAATACTATGCACTTGAGGGAATAAGTCATCTTATAAAGACGATAGAACTAATAAAGAAGAATCTGAATAAAATGCTTGAGATTGAGGGAATACTATTGACAATGTTCGACAGCAGAACCAATCTCAGCCAGCAGGTGGTAGATGAGGTGAGAAGGTATTTCGGACTTAAAGTATATAAGACGATTATACCAAGGAATGTCAGATTAAGCGAGGCGCCGAGTTTTGGAAAACCGGTGGTTTTATATGACATACTTTCTAAGGGCGCAGAAGCATACCTGAGTCTTGCTGAGGAGGTCCTGGCACATGGTTAAAAGAAAGGCACTTGGAAGGGGTCTGGAAGCGTTAATACCTAAAGCGGAGTATGGCACAGATGAACTGGTCTCAATTGATATTGAAAGAATAGAATCAAATCCTTATCAGCCCAGGATGAAATTTTCTGAGGAGAGCATTAAAGAGCTTGCCTCATCTATCAAGGAGAGGGGATTGTTACAGCCGATAATTGTGAGGAAAATTAATGGGCGATTTCAGTTAGTAGTGGGTGAAAGGCGGCTTAGGGCTGTAAAACTTCTTGGGTGGAAGGCAATAACCTGTGTGATAAAGGATGTAGAAGACAGGAACCTTCTTCAGATTGCCCTGATTGAAAATATTCAGAGAGATGATATAAATCCTATGGAGATGGCGAGGGCTTTCAGGCGCTTATATGATGAGTTCAATATGACTCAGGAGGAGATATCAAAGGTAATTGGCAAGGATAGAGCCACGATAGCAAATATAATGCGTCTTTTGAAACTTCCTGATAGTGTGCAGGAGATGGTAGAGGATGGTAAAATTAGCATAAGTCAGGCAAAGGAGCTTCTCTCTTTTGAAAATGTTGATTTACTTGTGAAGGTAGCAAGATTAACTTCTGAAAAGGGGCTTACAGTTAAGGAGATAGTGAAGAGAAGAAAGAGGAGAAAAAAGAAAGAAGTGGGTGAAAATGAGCCAGAGATTGAGGCGTTATGTGATGAAATGAGGAAAAAATTGAAAACGAAGGTGATTCTGAGATATAACAAAGGGAAAGGCAGGATAATAATTGACTTTTATTCTGACGAAGAACTTGATAAAATTATCAGAATAATCAGGGGTTATTAGTAGATGAAACTAACAAAGAGATTTCATATTAAGATAGTTCCCGAGGACATGACCGAGCCGTTCTCATTTCCTATTTCAATGAGGCGACTTCTTATCTTTACCAGTGTGGTTTCAGTTATTCTGATATTGTTTATAATTCTGATAGTAAACTCCGCTATGGATGAAATAAAATTACTGAAATTGGAATATCTTGAAAATCAGAATAATGAATTGAGGGAGAAGGTTAAGAAGGTAGATGCATTAAAAGATGAGTTAAGTAAAATGGATAAAAAGGTAGAGAGTATTCAATCAATGCTTGGGGAGAGGGTAAAACCCGAGCAGGTGAATGAGACAGTGAGTGAAACAGGAACAGAGAAGACAGGTGAAGTGTCATCTATAATACCGGAAGGTGGCTTATTTGATGAACTGAGAGATTTTGTAAATAAATATAGTGGTTTTATGATGCTTGCACCTTTCGGTAATCCTGTTGGTGGTGGTTGGGTATCTCGGGGTTTTGGTGATGTGATAAGTGCTGAGGTAAGACATACAGGTATTGACTTAGCGGTTCCTGAGGGAACTGAGGTTCATTCTACAATGAGCGGGAGGGTAATATTTTCGGGTGCTGATGAAACGTATGGTAATATGGTTGTAATAGTAAATGGTATCAGTGGTTATACAACTATATACGGGCATAATTCTGAGTTAAAAATAAAGACAGGGGATTCTGTTAAGGCAGGAGATTTAGTTGCTCTATCTGGAAATACAGGCAAAAGCGAAGCACCGCACCTGCATTATGAAATAAGATATTTTGGAGTTCCAGTAGACCCAGAAGATTTTCTTGAAATATGATAAATAGTTAGTAACAGGAGAGGAGAGAGATGGAGGACAAACTGAATACTATCCTTGGTAAGGAATCTTCTTTTAAGGGGAATTCTATCAAAGTAACAGGTGGTTTGCGTATTGATGGTAAATTAGAGGGTGATATTGAAGCGAGTAGTATATTTATTGGTGAGAAGGGTGAGATAGAGGGTAACATCGTTGCTGACTTTGCTGTGATAGGTGGAAAAGTGAAAGGTGATGTGATAGCAAGAGAAGCGATTGAACTACAGAAAAATGCTGTTCTCATAGGTAACATAGAGACAAAGAGCATAATGATTGATAAGGGTGTTACATTTGAGGGTTTTTGCAGTATGGGAGTTGGTAGAGAAAAGAAACAGAGACAGAAACCAAAGAAAACGAAGGTAGAAAAGAAGGTAGAAAAAGCAGAGGAATTGCCGACGATAACGGAAAATGATGAAGGGACGAAATCATATTAATATGTTCCACAAGGAACATTTATAAAAAAGTAGTTGATTGTTCCACGTGGAACATTTTCTATAAAAAGGAAAAGCCCCTCATTTGAGGGGCTTCTTTCTGTGCAGAATAGTTTTACTTTCCTCCGTACTTTTTCTTCAGTTCGTCACCGTATTCCTTGAACTTCAACTTCAGTTTGTCGCCCTCTTCCTTTGAAAGATTTGAGAAGGGGCTTGTCTTAGTTGTTGGTGGAGCACTTGCGAGCAAGCTCATTATCTTCTCACGGTGATACTTCAACTGGTCCCTCATCGTTGTTACTTCACCAGTTGCAAGTGGTGTTCCAGAGTCAAGACGGCTAATGTATGAATCAACAGTATTCTTTGCATTATCTACTATCTGACGCTGAGAACCGGTGAAGTTGTTTGAAATACCAGTAAGAAGACCTGAACTCTTGAAAAGTAAACTGCTAATCAGGGGTTCATTGTAAGGAAATCCAAGAAGTGACCTTCCAGCATTCATACACTTCTCTATCTGGTCGATCGCCTGTTCTGTGCTCATAATAACAGTTCCAGTGGTTGTTACTGTCGGTGGTGCTACTTCTACTGCTGGTGGCGTTGTTGATGGCGTTGTTGTTGCTGGTGGTTGAGTTGCTGGAGGTGTCTCTGTAACCTCCATCTTGTATTCTGGTTTCTTCTTACATCCAAATGAGACGACCAACAATAAGGAAAGTAAAATTACTAGTATTACTGTTGTTTTGCTCCTCATGGTATTATCACCATCCTTTCATGGTTTTTTACTGTTTTATATCGTGGAGAAGCCAAACCTTTACAAGGTTCTTCTTCCCCTTTATCCTCTGTGGTGGAAGAGGTGTTGCCACAACCTTATCCATCACGAAATTGAATGTTGATTCACTTATTAAAATCTGCCCTCTGTCTGTCTGGTCGTTTATCCTATAAGTCAAATTTACTGTATCCCCAACTACAGTATATTCCATCCTTTCAATTGAACCAACATTTCCCGCAACCGCTTCACCCGTATTCACTCCGATACCAATATGTATGGGTTTTTTCTTCTCATCCAATCTCACTTTGTTCAGTTCTGTCAATGCTTTTTGCATATCAATTGCACATTTACAAGCCATCAGTGCATGGTCCTTTTGTTCTATAGGTGCATTCCAGAATGCCATAATACCATCTCCTAGAAATTTGTCAAGTGCTCCCTCATATTTAAATATTATATCTATTATTGAACCATAGTATTCGTTCAAGAGTTGTAGGGTCTCCTGTGGTGTCATCTCTTCTGCCATTGTCGTAAAGCCCCTTATATCAGAGAACAGAACAGTTATCTCCTTTTTCTCACCCTCCAATTTTATATTATCTTTGTTCTTTAATATTTCTTCCGCTACCTGCTTTGTCACATAGCGTTTGAATGTATTCTTTATAAACTCTCTATCTCTAAGCCCTTCTATCATAAAGTTGAATGTATCCTGTAGATAACCTATTTCGTCTGTTCTTTTTGTATCTATTTTTATGTTTAGATTACCATTGCTTACCTTCTCCATTGCTACTATCATCTGTTTTATAGGTGTATTCCAGTTGTGTGCTATCAAGTATGAGAAAATTATGCCAATTAATATGAATATCAGTCCTAATATTACATTTCTTGTTATTATATTTGTATAAATGGAGTTTAACATTACTGTTGAATATCCAACCTGCACGATGTATTTTGACTCATTCGTGTCTTTTTTCATCACCGTTGCCTTTACTGTGCTCAGGTCTTCTACTTCACCTCGCTTAATCTTATCAAGATTAATCGGGTTTCCTTTTGAATCGCTTATTGAGATTAATGGGTTCTTGTTCAGGTATCTGACTGTATTCTTATTATCAAGTATCATTATATAAACAATGTCAAGGTTGTATTCATCAGTGGCAAAACGAATCTTGAATATAGAATCAGCCCATTTAACAAAATACTCATCACCGAGTTCTGCAAGACTCCTCTGAATTATACCTGTAACTGCCATCATTCGCAGTCGTGCTTCATCTTCTTTACCCTGCCTTTGATAGTAGATATTCACTATCGTAAGGGTAACTATTATCAGTAATGTCAAAGAACAAATCAAAATTGCCAGTTTAAAGGTTAAAATCCTTCTATATTTTTTCATTCTTATAATGAAATATTACCATAAGGATAGAATAAGTCAAGATGATAACTTTGATTACATAAAATTCAAATAATTTGACATAGTTTGTTGAGTTTATAAGTGGTATTATGCTATTCTCTTGCCTGTGAATAAACCTGATAAGAATGTGTTTGTTATAGAAATTGGTGTTGAGGACCTGCCATCAATATTCGTAAAAGAAGGCAGAGAAAAATTAATAGAAATATTGCAAAACCTGTTTGTTGAACTGAAACTGCCTCCTGCTTCTATTGAAACGTATTCTACACCCAGGCGAATTATTGGTATCGCTCATGGCATAGATGAGAAACAACCTGATACTGTCGAGGAAAAACTGGGACCAAAACATGAAGTATCTTTTACTCAGTCAGGAAATCCAACTGATGCTGCGATTGGTTTTGCCAGGAGATTTGGTGTCAATATAAATGAGTTATATATAAAAGAAACACAGAAGGGCAGGAATATTGCCTGTAAGGTCACACTTAAAGGAAAAAGAGCAGGGGATGCAATCTCCGAGATAATACCAAAAATTTTTACAATGATGTCGTTCAGAAAGACAATGTATTGGAATGAAACAAAGTTTTCATTCCCGAGACCTGTAAGATGGCTCCTGTGTATGTTTAATAGTAAAGTCCTGAATGTTTCATTCGCTGGTGTCCGGTCATCAGATTATACTTATGGTCACAGGGTGTTATATGAAAATAAGAAGATAAAGATAAGGTCAGCAACAGAGTTTCTTACCAGGCTTTCTTCAGCATGGGTGATATATGACCACAATGAGAGAAAGAGAATAGCATCAGAGAAAATAAATAGATTACTTGAAAGAGATGAGAGAATAGAACTCACTGATGAACTTGATAGAATTGTTGATACACTTGAAAATCCTACAGCAGTTATAGGTCCGTTTGATGAACAGTTTCTATCTCTTCCAAATGAAATATTAGAGGCAGCACTTATGGGCTATCAGAACTTCTTTCCTGTCTCATCTAAAACTAACGGCAAACTAAAGAACAATTTTGTAGCATTACATGATGGGCTTTCTGAAGCAAGCGAAAATATCGTAAAGGGTTTTGAGAGAGCTATTATTCCACGGCTGAGGGATGCAGTGTTCTTTGTAAGCGAGGACATAAAGACAGGCATTGATAACTATACGAAGATGCTCGGTGGGATTGTATTTATTGATGGTCTGGGTGAATACTCATCAATCTCTGATAAATCAAGGAGGATAACAGAACTATCAGAATATATAAGTAAAGCAACTGGTAAAAGTATTGACATGAAAGATATACGCGATGCTGGTCGTATATGCAAGGCGGACCTTGCAAGTTTATTAATTCAGGAAAAGGAGTTCTCTCACCTTCAGGGCATTGCTGGTATGTATTATGCAAGGGCTTGGGGTTACAATGAGGAAGTAGCAATTGCAATCTCGGAGCACTATTCACCAAGGACTGCTGATGACAGTCCACCAAAGACAGACCTTGGCAGGATACTATCAATTGCTGATAAGGTTGATTCTATCGTCTCAGCATTTATATGTGATTTAAGACCAACGGGCTCAGAAGACCCATTCGGGGTGCGAAGACAGACACTTGGTCTAATATCAACACTGGTATCTGATAAGAACGCAGATAATAATGGTGAGATACTGGGAGAAAGCCCGTGGAATATTAATATTATTAATCTTGTTGAAAAGGCAATATCTTTATTTCCCTCACTTGATATACCAGATGGTATGAGAAATGAAGTGGTTGAATATATCTCTGAGAGATTAAAGGCACATCTCAGGTCAATTAATATAAGGTATGACATAGCAGATGCAGGAATTGGTGAGATGCTTAATGATGTGGTAGAGGCGATGAGAAGATCATTTGCTCTTCAAAAGTTCTGGGATGATATGGTGGGTTCGTCAAAGATTGGTGAGCGCTCTTTCTATGACCTCATTATTGCTTTTAAGAGAGTTATGAATATTGTCAAGCAGGGTAAAGAAAGAAATTTAAACTGGGGGATATTCAATGAGGATATTCTTGAAGAGAATGCAGAGGTAGAGCTTTATAATAAGTTCGCTGAGAGAAGGCAGATTGCGTTATTAGATGTAAAGAGAAAGGATTATTATTCAGCACTTATGATTTTATCTCATCTCAAACCCTATGTTGACAGTTTCTTTGATAAAGTTCTCGTTATGTGTGATGATGGGGTGCTTATGAAGAACCGCCTTGCCTTAATGGAAGAGATATCAAATGTCTTTTTAAGCGTCGCTGACTTTACAAAGATTGTTGTTGAGGAGGTTCAAAGATAATAATTTTATCTTTTGACATATTTCTATTTGATTATGATATAATTTTTTAGGGAGATTTAGATGTTATTTATAAATATTATGGAGGTAATCAGTTGAAGGATATACGTTTTGTATATATATTTATGATAATACCGTTTTCTATCTTCTGTTTGACGACGGTGCCGCTTAAGATAGATATAGTGAAACCTTCAATCACTTATGACTCAACATTTAGTTCAGGTGTAAGATATATCTATGGTTCTAACTGTTATCTTACTGCTTCATATTATGGTGCCTATGCCGAGACCTACTATGACTCTACATACGGTTTTTTCTATAATCTAACGACAATGAATCCGCCCGACCACCACGGTGGTTACTGGGGATATACAGACAGTCCCGAGGGTGCTTATCAGAATAATCTCAATATTAGTTGCGGTCTTCAGACCCCTATCCTTATTCCATCATCTAATTCACAGTGTAAATTGAAGTTCTATGCTCACTGGAACATTGAGGACTATGATGATGGTCTTCAGGTGAAGGTATCAAAGGATGGTGGAAACACATGGATTTCTTTAAGGGGAACAGATATGGTTAAAGGGTCCGGCTATGGCTGTCAGGATAAGACAGATGAATATTACTATGCAGGCACCTATGGTGGATATAATGACTACCTCTACGAAGAGTGCGACCTCTCGCCATATATTGGCAATAATATACTTGTGAAGTTTCAGTTTCGCACTGACCAGAGCAATCAAATACCGTATGATGGTTTATACCTTGATGACCTGACGATTGAGGGCAATGTCTCAGGTGTTATATATAGAGTAGATTTTGATAATAACTTCTCTAACTGGTATGGTGACTACCCATGGGGTAAAACAGTTGCCGTCTCGGGTGAGGAATTTCTCTGCTCATTTGGACAGTTTGTTGCAGGCACATCTCCATCTTATGTTGCTATTGCTGGTTATAAAGGTGAGGGTAGTGATTGGTCCCCATCAGGTCAATGGATTGATACTCCAGTTCCAAATTGCAGATTTGTTAATAAGAAAGCACCTCAGAATGGACCAAATATGTGGGTCTTAGAACTTTGTTATGCGGGTGATGACTTCGTTATTTTGGACCTTTATCTTTATAATAATTCAAGTAAAGATACAATCCAGAATCTTTATCTCGGTTATCAGATGGACCTTGAAGTCTGCCATACAATTTTTGACTTACCTGCTGATGACAGAGCGAGATATGATTCAAATCTGCGAATGGGGTATATGTATAATGATGGTCAGGATAATAAGGTCTGTGTCGGAATAATTCTATTGAGTGAGGCACCAAAGTCAGTGAATATATATGATTCTTCAAACTATGATGTGTTTACAGATATGAGTCAGGTATACCAGTTTATCAGCAATGGTGAGATTGACACTGCACCAAATCCTGATGTGCCGGGTAATTGGGCTTTCGCAATGGGAGTTGGTCCGATAAATCTTGACCCGGGTAAGGTAAAGAGAATTTCATACGCAATTCTAGCAGGTAATAATAAAACTGACCTGGAATATAACGCTAACAGGGTATTCAGTTATTATAAGCAATACTGCCGTGACCGCTCTGGTGTGGAGACCACAAGTTTGGGTAATATTAAGGCATTGTTTAAGTAACAGGCCTGACTAGATTTTTCTCTGATAATTTTCAAAAAAATCATATTATATTCTCTATGAGATTTTTTGATACATATTCAAAGAAGAAGGTGGAATTTGCACCTTTAATAAAGGGCATAGTCAGGATGTATACCTGTGGTCCAACTGTCTATGATTATGCTCATATTGGCAACTTCCGCACATACATATTTGAAGATATACTGAGACGATGGCTCAAGTTCAAGGGCTTCAAAATAAATCAGGTTATGAACATAACTGACATTGATGACAAAACAATAAAGGGTTCAAATGATGAGGGAATTGCTTTGAATGAATACACTAAGAAATTTACAGACGCCTTTTTTAGTGATTTGGATACTTTGAGAATAGAACACGCTGAACATTATCCCAGGGCGACAGAGCATATTGGTGATATGATAGCCCTTATTGAGAAACTTCTTCAGATGGGTGTTGCATATGTTGCAGAGGATGGAATCTATTTTTCTATTCAGAAGTTTCCAAAATATGGTCGTCTGTCGGGTTTCAATATCAGTGAGGTTAAGGCGGGTGCAAGGGTTAGTCAGGATGAGTATGATAAAGAAGATGTCAGGGATTTTGCTCTCTGGAAGTTTAGAAGACCTGATGAGCCGTTCTGGGAAGCGCCATTTGGTGCGGGTCGTCCCGGCTGGCATATTGAGTGCTCAGCAATGAGCATCAAATACCTTGGGGAGACATTTGACATTCATACCGGTGGAGTGGACAATATTTTTCCACATCATGAGAATGAGATAGCCCAGAGTGAGTCAGCTACTGGAAAGCAATTCGTCAGATACTGGCTTCATAGTTCTCACCTTATTGTCGAGGGACAAAAAATGTCTAAATCCCTTGGAAATTACTACACATTAAGAGACCTCCTTGATAAGGGATATAATCCCATTGCAATACGCTACCTGCTTTTATCCACCCATTATAAAAAACAGCTGAACTTCACATTTGACGGTCTTCAAGCATCACATAATGCGATGGTCAGGTTGCATGATACAGTTGACAGATTGAAGAAGTTATCAGGGGGTGATGGGGGTGAAAATATAAGTGATAATGTAAGCAAGATGATAGAGAAGATGATTAAGAACTTTACTGAGGAGATGGATGACGACCTTGGCATATCCGGTGCTCTTGGCTGGCTTTTTGAATTTGTCAGAGATGTAAATCTTGCACTTGACGGAAGTAAACTATCATTATCTGATTCTACTGCAATACTGGATGCTTTATTCAAGATTGATATGGTCTTAGATGTTATGAGGTCATTGGAGGAGAAAGTTCCAGAAGATGTATTAATGCTCATAGATGAGAGACAGAAGGCAAGGGAAGCTAAGGACTTCAAATTAGCGGACAAACTGAGAGATGAAATATTGATGAAGGGGTATGTGGTGGAGGATACACCCGATGGACCGAAAATTAAGAAAAATTATTAGTATGATTTGTATTGACAGTTTTGTAAATTTAATTAAGAATGCTTATATGAAGTGGTTGTGCGTGATAACTTTGATTGTCTCTTCAGCGATATCCTTTTCTGCTGATAAATTGACCGCGGGTGATTTATTTAAGATGTCAGTAAAAGAGGGTGATACGATAGACATGATAGGGCTTATTAAAGATGAGTCGTATATGTTGTATGGCGGTATGTTCAGGATAGTAGGTTGCTCAGTTAAGGATGGAACACTGGTTTTGAACAGCACGGGTGCTGATGGATTTATTGAGGTGGGGAAGAATGATAATAAATGGTGCGACTATGAGATACTGGGAAAATTATCATTATCTCCAATACCATCTGGACTATCGGGGAAGAGTTTTGTGGGTCTTGATATAGCGGTCCATTATAATCGCGAGACAACCGATGATGTTGACTGCGGGAATGAGATAATTCGCATACTTTATGATAAAGAAGTATTGTTGATGGATTTCAAGGGAGACAAGGAAGAGCCGAAGAAGGTCGTTAAAAAGAAGACCAGGTTGAGTTCTAATATGTGGTATATATTCAGGATAGATGTCAAAGGTTCATCAGTAGCATTTTATATTAATGATAAGAAATTGGTGAGCTCAAAGGGTTTGAGTTCAAAATCAGGAGGATTTAGAATATATCCCCTGACATTGAATAGTGTAAAATATGAGGTATATTTTAAGGACTTAAAGGTAAAGATAAATAAGTGGGGAGTGTAAGCGTATCTGTAGAGGTTTGATTTATCAAACAAATGGCAAATAAAGCAAGCAATATTTCGTTCTGAAGCGTTGCGAAGAATCTATATCAGACAAGGGGCTTAAGCCCCTTGCCTCTCTGATTTTACTTTGCTATTACAAAATTCTTACTCACTGAAAATCCCTCTGCTGTCATCCTTACAATATACACTCCATTTGTAAGACATGAGATATCACCTGTCAGTGTATATTCACCTGAATTATATTGACCACCTGCAATCGTGCTTACCTTCCTTCCTGCAATGTCATATATAGCAATGTCAATAT